>Ga0137415_10002934_pt1 | contig 16913 bp, 7 predicted proteins | sample CZODoug3_1_1_16f_FD_183082 | JGI IMG/M metagenome (GOLD analysis project Ga0137415, IMG submission 183082) | Vadose zone soil fungal communities from Angelo Coast Range Reserve, California, USA - CZODoug3_1_1_16fungal (Hybrid Assembly) | ecosystem: Environmental > Terrestrial > Soil > Vadose...
GCCGCGGCCCTCGGTGACGGCCAGGAACTTCTCCTCGAAGTCCAGCGTTCGGGAATCACCGATATGGTCGTCATCAAACCCCATGGCGCGCAGCGTGTCCCACTTACCGCGACTGGCGGTGACGAACACTTCCACCCCCCAGTGGCGAGCCAACTGCACCGCCGCCATGCCCACGCCACCCGTCCCGGCATGGATGAGCAGTGATTCCCCGGCGCGAATCCCGGCCAAGTCGGCCAACCCGAACAAGGCCGTCAAGAACACCACCGGCACAGCGGCGGCTTCGGCCGGCGTCCAGCCCTGCGGCGTCCGGGTAATCAGTTCCTGATGGACCACGGCCAGCGGACCCGCGCCGCCCAGGAATCCCATCACCGCGTCACCGACGGTCACACCGGTGACCTCCGGACCGACCTCGATCACCACCCCGGCACCTTCGGCACCCAGCGGGGGAGCTTGGCCGGGATACATCCCCAGAGCGGCCACCACGTCGCGGAAGTTGACCCCAGCGGCTGACACCGCCACCCGCACCTGCCCCGGCTGTAGCGGTGCTTGCACCTCCGGGCAGGGCTGGAACACCAGATCCTCCAACGTCCCGCCGCCACCAGCGGCCAACCGCCACGCCGACTCCTCCGCCGGCAGCGCCAGCAGCGGCGGGGCCGGGGACAGCCGGGCGGCATGCACTGTGCTGCCGCGCACCAACAGTTGGGATTCGCCGACGTCAGCGAGCAACGCCACATCCACCGCCGTGTCGGTGTCGATCAACACGATCCGGCCATCACTTTCGCCCTGCGCCGACCGGACCATGCCCCATACCGCGGCGGCGGCCAGGTCGCCAACGTCCTCGCCGGGCAACCCAACGCCACCATGGGTCAGCACCACCAGCGTGGCCGCTCGATCCTGGCCCAACCAGGACTGCAGCACATCGAGGGCGGCGTGGGTGGCCGCATACACCGAGCCCACCACATCCGCACCGGCAGACCCGCAATCCCACACCACGACACCGGCATCACCGGCGACGCTCAGGTCCTCCCAGGAGACCACCGTCGGCAGATTTGTCTCATCAATATCATTGTGGCTCAACGATATTGGCGACCACATCACTTCCAGCGGTCCCTGATCGGGTGCACCACGGGCCGCTGCAACCGCGGCGCCCAGCTGCTCGGCGCTCATCGGTCGGGTGACCAGCGATCCCACCGTCAGGACCGGCAATCCCGCGCCATCGGCCACCTCGATCGAGATCTCATCCGACCCCGCCGAGGTAAGGCGGGCCCGCACCCGCCCAGCACCCGCGGCATGCAACGACACGCCCCGCCAACAGAAAGGCAGTCTCGTCTCGGTGGTCTCAATAGCCAGCCCCAGCGCATGCAGCACCGCGTCCAACACCGCAGGATGCATCCCCATCCCGTCGACCGCTACACCGGCCCCAGTAGGAGCGGCCACCTCGACGAAAAGCTCCGACTCGCGCCGCCAGATCGCCACCAGCCCCTGAAACGCCGGGCCATAGGCATAACCGCGCGCCGCCAACTGCGCATAGCCGTCCGAGATATCCACACTCTCCGCGCCCACCGGCGGCCACACCGACAAGTCGACCGAGGCCTCCGCGGCGTTCACCCCGAGCTTGCCCTCGGCATTCAGCAACCAAACCTCGGTTTGCTCATCTCGGGAATGCACCGACACCGACCGGTGCCCTGACTCATCGGCGAGCCCCACGACCACCTGCACCTGCACCGCCATACCCGGGTGCATCACCAGCGGTGCTGCCAGCACCAACTCTTCGATGACCGCACAACCCACTTCATCACCGGCGCGGATGGCCAACTCCACAAAACCCGCCCCGGGAAAAAGCACTGCCCCGCCAATCGCGTGATCGGCCAACCACGGCTGATCCGCCAGCGACAACCGGCCGGTCAACGCCACACCGTCGAAATCGGGCCGGTGGACTACCGCACCCAACAAGGCATGCTTGGTCCCGCCCAGACCCAAACCGGCCGCATCGGCGGTCCCATCCGCGCCCGGCGTCTCCCAAAACCGCCGCCGCTGAAACGCATACGTGGGCAACTCGACCCGCCGCCCACCCGAGCCGGCGAACACCGCCGGCCAATCCACCGGCACGCCCGTGGTGAACAACTGACCGGACGCACCCAGCACCGCCGCCACCTCTGGGCGGTTTTTGCCCAGCGTCGGCACCACCACCGCCTCAGCGGGGGCTAACGATTGCTCGATGGAGCCCGTCAAACCGCTACCGGGACCGACCTCGATGAAATGGGTCGCCCCGGCCATCTGCAGATGACGCACACTGTCGGCGAAACGCACCGGCCGGCGAACATGCTCGACCCAGTACTGCGCAGACCCGAAATCACTATCGGCGCCGGCCAATTCGCCTGTCACGTTCGACACCAACCCGATCCGCGGCTCGCGCGCCTGAACCCGGGCCGCGACCCGCGCGAACTCCTGGAGCATCGGCTCCATCAACGGCGAATGAAACGCATGCGAGACCGCCAACCGGTGCACCCGCCGGCCCTGCTCAGCAAACCGATCCGCAATCGCGCTCACCGTGGCCTGCGCACCCGAGATCACCACCGATCTGGGCGCATTGATCGCCGCGATCCCCACGCCCTCACCCAGCAACGGCATCACTTCGTCTTCAGCGGCAGCCACCGCCACCATCGCCCCACCCGCCGGCAGCGCCTGCATCAACCGGCCCCGCGCGACCACCAACATCGCCGCGTCCGCCAACGTCAACACCCCGGCTACGTACGCCGCCGAGAACTCCCCCACCGAGTGGCCCATCACGAAATCCGGCTGTACACCCCAGCACCGCAACACCGCGAACAGCGCCACCTCAACCGCGAACAATGCCGGCTGAGCAAACTCTGTGGTGTCAAGCAGACCCGCATCGGCACCCCAAACAACGTCGCGCAGCGGCAACCGCAGATGCCGATCCAACTCATCAGCCACCGCGTCAAACGTCTCAGCAAACACCGGTAGCTGGCCATACAACTCGCGACCCATCCCGATCTGCTGCGAGCCCTGCCCGGGAAACACCACCACCGTCTTCCCCACCGAACCCGCTTGACCGACCACGACACCTGCGCCCAGGTCACCGTCGGCCAGCGTCGCCAACCTCTTCATCAACGCCTGCCGGTCGGCACCCACCACCACCGCCCGATGCTCGAACACCGACCGGCCCGCCAATGAGCACCCCACATCGACCGGATCCAACCCCGGGTCAGCCTCTACGTGGGCTGACAATCGGCTCGCCTGGGCCGTCAGCGCCTCAGCCGATTTCGCCGAAATCACCCACGGCAGCGCCGACAACCCCGACGCGCCCCCGGTGCTTTCGCTCACCTCAGTTGGGGCCTGCTCCAAGATCACATGCGCGTTGGTGCCGCTGATCCCAAACGAGGACACCGCCGCCCGGCGCGGACGCCCATCAACCGTCCAGTCCCTCGCCTCGGTCAACACCGACACCGCGCCGCTTTCCCAATCCACCCGTGGGGAAGGCACATCCACGTGCAACGTCGCCGGCATCATGCCATGCCGCATCGCCTGCACCATCTTGATCACCCCGGCCACCCCCGCTGCGGCCTGTGTATGACCCATATTCGATTTGATCGAGCCCAGCCACAGCGGCCGCCCGGACGGGCGGTCCTGACCATAAGTGGCCAACAATGCCTGCGCCTCAATGGGATCGCCCAACGTGGTGGCCGTCCCGTGACCCTCCACCACATCCACGTCTGTTGCGGTCAACCCCGCGCTGGCCAATGCTGCCCGAATGACCCGCTGCTGGGCTTGCCCGTTGGGCGCGGTCAACCCGTTGGAGGCGCCATCCTGATTGATCGCGCTACCACGCACCACCGCTAACACCGAATGCCCCAACCGCTGCGCATCCGATAGCCGCTCGAGCACCACCACCCCGGCACCCTCACCCCAGCCGGTTCCATCGGCCGCCCCGGCAAACGCCTTGCAACGGCCATCGGCAGCCAACCCGCGCTGCCGACTGAACCCGACGAAAATCGACGGCAACCCCATCACCGTCACCCCGCCGGCCAACGCCAAATCGCACTCGCCCGCCCGCAGCGACGCCATCGCCGAATGGATCGCCACCAGCGACGACGAGCACGCCGTATCCAGCGACACCGCTGGGCCCTCCAGCCCCAACACGTAGGAAACCCGCCCCGAGGCCACGCTCACCGTCGTGCCGGTCAACCCGTACCCCTGGAGGGCACCGGAATCTCTGCCGCCATAACTCGGCGCGAAGATCCCGGTAAAGACCCCGGTCTGCGACCCCCGCAACGACAACGGGTCAATCCCCGCGTGCTCCAAGGCCTCCCACGAAACCTCCAGCATCAACCGCTGCTGGGGATCCATCGCCAAGACCTCACCGGGGGCGATCCCGAAAAACCCGGCGTCAAAACCGGGGGCGTCCTCTAAAAACGCACCCTTCCGCGTATAGGTCTTGCCCTCCGCGTCGGGATCCGGATCATACAAACCCTCCACGTCCCAACCGCGATCGGTCGGAAAGTCCGTCACCAGATCCCGGCCCGCCGAAACGGCCTCCCACAACGCATCTGGAGAATCCACCCCGCCCGGAAAGCGACACCCGATCCCCACCACCGCCACCGGCTCCGTCGCGCGCTGTTCGTAGTCGCGCAGCCGTGCGCGCGCCTCGTCGAGCTCTACCACAGTCTTTTTCAGATAGCGGAAGAGCTTTTCGCGCTCCTCGTCGGTGCCCTCAACGCTGGTAGTCATAATCAGTTGCTCCTCTTCATGACTCGCCAAACTCAGAATCGATCAGCCGGAAAATCTCGTCAGGAGTCGAGGCCGCCTGGATCCGCTCGGTGAGGCGATCCTCGCCACCGGTGACGGTGCCGAGCAGGGCACGCAAACGATCGGCAACCCGCCGCTTCTCGCTGGGCCCGATGGCCGACACCATCTCTTCGACCTTCTTCAGCTCCTCTTCGATTGCCGCGAGGCCGTCGGAGCCAATATTCGCCGGAGCAGACGTGTCCGATCCGGACAGTGCTGCCTCCAAGTACTGGGCCAATCCTGAGATCGAGCCGCAATCCCACCCGATCGTCTCGGGCAGCCGCAGGCCCGTCAGCGCTGCTAGTCGATTGCCGAGTTCGACTGTCATTTGCGAGTTAAAACCCAGCTCCGAGAAGGCCAGATCCCGATCTAGCGACCGAGGATCCGGCTCAACCAACAGCTTCGCCGCCTCTGTACACACCGTGTCCGCCACCAGCCGGTCCCGTTCCAGCTGCAAAAAGGCCAACCGCTCCTTGAGTGTCACTTCGCCGACATTTCCGTCTGCCGGGTGCGCGCTCTCTGCCGTCCAGTTCTCCCGCTGCGCGGGCGCATCAGACTGGGGCTCAGCCCATGAAAGTTCCCAAATCGGTTTCGCCGGACTCTCCATGCGAAGCGCGCCACGCAACAGTTTCCCGTTCGGGGTACGAGGGAGTCGCTCGACAATGGCAAACCTGTGCGGCACCTTGAATGCAGAAAGCCGGTTGAGCAATCGCCGGCGAATGTCTCGCAGAACCAGGTCGTCGATAAGTGCATCGCTGGTCGGGACCAAAAACGCCTGCAGCGTCGACGCGCCCGTGGTCTCCCTCAGTCCGACAACGGCGGCCTCAGCCACAACGTCGTCCTCAAGAATGAGCCGCTCGATCTCCCGCGGATTGACGTTGACCCCGCCGACGATTTCAGTGTCATCCGCGCGGCAATGGTAGGTAACCCACCCCTCGTCGTTGATACTCACCCGATCGCGCGTGTCGAGCCAACCATCACTCCCAGCGGGCGGTTCGGGCCAATTCCAATAACCCGGTGCGATCGATGATCCGCGGACCGATAGGTCCCCCTCGACCCCAGGGGCGGCTGTCGTGCCATCGGCCGCCAGAACGCGAATCTCATAGGGCGAGAGGACCTTTCCCAGAGTTCCCAGGCGCCATTCATCGACGCTATTCGACACGAATGTCTGCCCGACCTCGGTAGATCCAATCCCGTCAAGAATCGGGATGCCGCCGAAGAATTCCATGACGCGTTCGGCGAGACCGATCTCCATAGCCTCCCCCGCTGATACCACACAGCGAAGCGAACGGAACGAATCGGGAGCGCATGTGTCGATGACTCTGGCAAAGAAATTTGGCACGGCGTAAAGTACCGATGGCTCGAATCGCGCGCTCAGAACGGCGGCCACCTCCGGACTTATCGGCACCTGATTGATGACCGCGGAACCACCAGTCGCAAGTGGAAACCAGATCGAATTGCCCATGCCGTACGCAAAATACATGCGAGCGCTGCACAGCCCGGTGTCTCGGGGAGTGAGCCGCAACGCATTACGGCACATGGCCTCAACAAACGTCAATGGGTCGGCGTGACGATGGATCGCCGCTTTCGGCGGACCCGTAGTGCCAGACGTGTAAGTCGCGTACGCAAGATCGCCACCGCTGAGGGGTTTGTAGTCGCCCGGATCGACTCGCGTCGCATCGGACAAGAGCTCTGCTGCTTCCACAACGCCCGAGGGCTGAAACCGATCGCGCAGAGGACCGGATGTGACGACAAGCGCCGGCTCCGTGTCGCGCTCCTGAAAGGCGTGGTCATCGCGATGGAGGTCGGGATTCACCAAGAACGCCAAGATCCCGCGCGCCAGGCACGCCAGCAATAACTGCACTAGCTCCGGCGAATCCGGAAGACACAACAGGACGCGATCTCCGCTGGAAAGGCCGCGGCTGCTCAGGACTTCCCCGAGGCGCGCGGCACCCTCATGGATTTGGCCGTGAGTCACCACGTCCGGCGCATAGTAGGCGGGCTTGTCGTACCATCCCGCTTCCGATGCCCGCTGGGCGAGTAGTTCCGCTAGATTCCCATTCACCATTAGATTCCCATTCACCATGCTTATCTCGCCGCACTTGACCCCGTCGTGGCCGATCGATTTCGATCGATGGACACGAGTGCTGCGATACGACATGGTCAGCGCTAAGAAATTCTGCGGATTCGACCATTAAGTTACCAAATCCGATATGGACTCCTTATGTCGATGTCGCTTGGTTGTTCGTAACGTCGAATTCGTCATCCGAAGCATCTTCGAATACAGTTCGAAGGATATGCTCAGTGATAATAATGACCGGTTGCCTTCCGGCGATGATGCGATACCGGCGGGCAACGGTTCCCGTTCGCGAATTCTGATATCCGTCAAGCGCGAGCCAACTCGGCAACTTTCCCGCCCAGACCTTAGCCTCCTCCTTGAAGGTCTCAATGCAACTGGCTGCCATAACCTCGCCAATAGGACGATCCGTCTCCGTCAGGCTTGTCATGATTGCGCGAGGTAACAGATCGATGGCGATCAACGACTCCGCAGCTACGAATGCGTTTCCTGAAGTCCGGCCCTTAAGCAAGATGTCACGCTGAAGAACCCGGCCGATCGCTAAATCCTCCAATTCGGGTATTTTCGGCGCGACGTCGTGAATCTGCTGTTTGATGATCTCTACGACGATCTCTTCGTTGGCCAGAACGTTTAGAATCCGCGTGAGGGTGCCATTGGTTGCTATAAGTGTCCGAAGGTCGCGATTGAGCTTTCGGATTTCTGCAACCGGCAGTTCGGCTTCGTGGTTAACGTCTGCTGTCATGTTTGAACGTTCAAGCGGGTGAATTCGTGGATTAGGTAACGCTCTTCGAAAATGACGCCGAGGTCTCCGGGGCGCAAGCACGGACCTGTTGATTTGCCGGGCGAGGGACTCACAAGGTCGACGATCCGCAGTGCCGATGCCCGCGGTGCAGCGTAACTGACCAGGTTGTCGCCGTCGCTCGCTTCGCTCTCGCAGCGCTTGGCCTGACCAGCCGACAGGCGAACAGCGTCGCCTCCGCCAGCCCGTATGACCGTCGGATTGCCGTCTCGCTGACGTTGAAGCGGGCGAACCGGTAGATGAAACCCTTGAGCGTCGCCTTGTTTACGCGTTCGGCAGCAGTTTCCGTGGCAGATCCAGAGCTCGTCTGCCAAGATCGTCGCTCGCCGGTAGACCGGCGAGCCCGTTCGGCGGTGGTGCCGCTTGCCCATCGCTACCTGGTGCCGGCCATGTCGCCACCTCGAGGCCGAGCCTGATAATGACACAGCGTTCCTCTTCGTGATCATGCTTCGGCTCCTGACGCAAGAAAATACAGGCGTTTCGCCTTCAGTGTCGGTCGAGCAACCTGATCGTCATTCTCGAATAACTTGATCGTCATTCGCGATGTCGTCGCTACCCAATCGGCCCGCCGGGCCAACTCTTCCGAATTAGCTGTGGCTAAGCTGTCGGGCTCCGGTGGCGAGTCCCCGATACTGAGCAAACCCTATATGTCGCAACCGTTTCGAGCCGTGGTGATGCGAGTTGAGGCGCCTGAACCCAAACTGCCTCAGATTGGATGAGAATCGACATCTACTGCCAGTCCCGGGACACACCTCCGCGAGGGTAGCACCAACGGTTGAATCCGATCGGCGAGGACCGTGACCGCCCGCCGGTGTTCTGCACCACACCTGAAACTGCTCTTGAGAAGTGGGCAGATTGAGGACGTATCAAGATCATCGACTCAGCCCAAAGATCCCAACCCGTGTCGTAAGTGGCCAAGTCCCCCTCGGACACTCTCTGACGATGTCGCTCAACTCACGCGGCGGGCGAAGTCCACCACGTCGCGCAGCGCCCTCTCGAACAGCTCGGGAATGGCTGCCGCGCCGAGCAACTCACACGCATGGCCCACCCCGCTGTAGGTGTGTCCGGTGGCTTCGACGCCGGCCCGCTGCAACACCCTCAGGTAGGCCAGCCCCTCGTCGCGCAGCGGGTCCAGTTCGTCGGTGGTGATCACGTGCGGCGGCAGGCCCTCGAGATCGGTGACGTCGGCGTAGTAGGGCCATGCCAGCGGGTTGGTGGTGTGCTCCCCCGCCGGGTCGTACAGCGCAGCCATCAGGGTCAGCACGGACGAGCTCAGGATGTAGCCGTCGTTCTCGATCAGCGACGGCAGCGCGGGATCCGGGGTGTCGTACCCACCGAAGATGTAGGGCACCTGCGCGTACACGCCGTCGATCCGATCGAGCCTGCCCTCGCGCTTGGCCTTCAGCGCCGTCGCCAGCGAGAGGTTGCCACCGCCGGACTCACCCGTGACGACGATCGACGCGAGCCCGAGCTCATCGCGCCCGGCGTGCATCCAGTCCAGTGCGCTGGAGCAGTCGTTCAGGCCTGCAGGGAACGGGTGCGGGCCGAGTGCACCACCCGCATTGCGGAACTCCACGCCGACGACGACGCACCCCGCGGCGGCCAGCGCCCCGCGCCAGCTCGTCGCAATGGACGTCTGCAGGATCGCCATTCCGCCGCCGTGCAGGTGCAGCAGCCCAGGCAATGGGCCCGTGGCGCCCACGGGTCGGTCGACGTACAGGGTGATGTCGTTGCCGTCGACGCCGGTGATGGTCGCCGTCCGGGTCTCGACGCCCTCGGGGGTCTTGGCGTCGGCCAGCAGAACGCTGAACACGGTGTCGAAGCCCTGCTCAGTCGCCGCGGCTGCGGCCAGCAGTTCTGGAAGCGGCGAATTCCTGTCGACGGGCAGGGTCGGGGCGGCCCCGCCGAGCCCGAGCGGGGCAAACGCGGCGACCAGGCGCGGATCCGTCCTGGGATCCGATTGAAGTTCCAGCGTGGGATCGCCAAGGCGACCGGGCAGCGTGACGTTGACGGTAGGGGTGGCCATGCCGCGAAGCTACACCTCAATAGACGTCGCGCACATAGCGCTTCGTGGCGACCAGGTCACGCTTGTAGTCGTGGGCGGCCTCGTCGGACATCCCCCCGTGGGTGCGGATGATCGCGGTCAGCGCTGCGTCCACGTCCTTGGCCATCCGGCTGGCGTCGCCGCACACGTAGAAGTGCGCGCCGTCCTCCAGCCAGCGCCACACGTCGGCGCCGTAGTCACCGATCTTGTGCTGCACGTATACCCGATCGGCCTGGTCTCTGGAGAACGCCAGATCGAGGCGGTTCAGCAGACCGTCGCGGACCATGTCCTCGAGATCGTCGCGGTAGTAGAAGTTCTCGGCACGGTGCTGGTCACCGAAGAAGAGCCAGTTGCGGCCGGGGTGGCCCAGCGCCCGCCGCTCCTGCAGGAAGCCCCGGAACGGGGCGATGCCGGTGCCGGGACCGACCATGATCATCGGCGTCGCGCCGTCCTCGGGTGGCCGGAAGTGCGGCGACGGCTGCAGGAACACCTCGGCGTGCGACGCCCGGTCGGCAAGGAACGTCGATGACACTCCGCCCCTGTCCCCGCCGCGAACGCTTCGGTAGCGCAGCACCGATACGGTGAGCTGCACCTCGTGTGGGCTGACCAGCGGGCTGGACGATATCGAGTACGACCGCGGGGTGAGGCGCACCAGCGCCTCCTGCCATTCCTCTGCGCTCGCCAGCACCGCGAACTCCTCGACGACGTCCAGTCCGTTGCGCCCGACAAGCCAGGCGTCGCGAGCCGCCTTCGGCGCCTTCAGGATCCGTCCTGCCGACTCATCGGCGCACCGTTCTGCGATGAACGTCAACAGGTTCGGTGTGACCCGGCAGATGTCATAGGACGACGCCAACGCGTCACGCAACGCGACCTCGGCGCCGTCGACCGCCACGGGCTCGGTACCCGAGAGTCCAGTGGCGGCCAGCCAGGCTTCGACGACGGCGGGCGCGTTCGCCACGAACACGCCGAGTGCGTCGCCGACGTCGTAGGTGACGTCGTGCTCGGAAACGTCGAAACCGAACTGCCGCACCTCCTTGGTCGCCGTTAGTGGCGTCAGCAGGACGTTGCGGCACAACGGTGCTCGCAAGGGGTTGGCCCGGGTGAAGGGCTTGGCCACGGTCGGCGCCGAACCGGCAGCTACGGTGTCCGCTCCGTCGATGAGGTCGACGATTAGGTCCGCCCACTGCGTCATCGGTTCGTCTTCGTACGCCTCGCATTCGGTGCGGTCGACCAGTTTGGTCGCGCCGAGGTCGGCGAGCCTGCGGTCCAGCGACTTGGCATGGCCGCAGAACTCGTCGTAGGACCGGTCGCCGATGCCCAACACCGCGTAGCGCACGCCGTCCAGCGTTGGCGCATCCGTCGCTCCGAGCCGGTCCCAGAAGTCGGCGCCGTTGTCGGGTGGGCCGCCGTCGCCGAAGGTGCTGGTGACGATCACGACGTCGCGCCGCGCGGTGAGATCGTCGAGCGTCGCCTCGTCCATCGCCATCAGCCGGGATCCGTTGAGGCGGTTCGCGACCTGGGACGCGACCCCCTCGGCGTTACCGGTCTGCGACGCCCACAGCACCAGCGGACCGTCACCGGGCACTTCCGCGACGGTGGCGCGCGAGTATCGCCCGGCGAGCAGGCCGTCCACCCACAGCCGGACCGGCGTGCGCAGCGGCGCCGACGGCGGGAGCACCGGAACGCCTGGCACACCGCTCTCCAGCCCCGTGAAGAACCCTGCGAGATAGAGCTTCTCGTCGTCCTCGAGGGCTGGCGCGGAGTCCGGCAACTCGGATGCGACGGCCGTCAACCGGACCGCGCAGACCTTGAACTCGGGCTGCAGCGACACCGGATCGACGGCGTCGCTCGTCAGCGCGTTGATGGTCAGGTCGTCGCCGTGTTCGTCGTTCCAATGGAACGGCACGAAGCAGTTTCCCGGCCGGACTCGGTCGGTGACGACGGCAGGTAGCACGGCCCTTCCGCGTCGCGACGTCAGCTCGACGCGGCCGCCGTCGGCGATGCCGAACGTCGCTGCGTCATCGGGGTGGATCTCGATGAACGGCCCGCTGTCGAGCTTGTTCAGTTTGTCCACCCTGCCGGTCTTGGTCATGGTGTGCCACTGGTGCTGCAGCCTCCCCGTGTTCAGCACGACGGGGAAGTCGTCGTCGGGAAGCTCTTGGGCGTCCATGTGTGGGCGTGGGTGGAACACCGCCCGCCGCGACGGCGTGGGAAACGCCAGCCGCGGCCGGCGGCCAGCCGCGTCGATGTAGGCGGTCTGGCTGACACCGTCGTTGAGGTAACGGATCGGGTTGCGGTCCGGCGCGCCACCCGGCGCCACCGGCCACTGAAGGGGTGTTTCGCGGAGCCGATCGTAGCTGGCGCCGCGCAGGTCGTAACCCGTTCGGAGATTGGAGAACTGGCGGATCTCGTCGAAGATCTCCTCGCTGGACTTGAAGGCGAAGTCGGCGCCGAAGCCCATGTGCTCGGCGACCTGGCAGATCAGTTCCCAGTCTGGCCTGGCCTGGCCGACGGGCGGTATCGACTGCGCCAGCAGCGTCAGGTTGCGCTCGGAGTTGACCATCACGGCGTCCGCCTCCGTCCACAGGGTGGCAGGCAACACGATGTCGGCGTAACGGTTGGTCGCGGTGTCCTGGTACGCGTCCTGGGTGATGACCAGCTGCGCCGTCTCGAGGCCCGCGATCACCGTGCTGCGGTTGGCCACCGTGGCAACGGGATTGGTGCAGCTGATCCAGCACGCCTTGATGTCCCCCGTGCCGAGCCTGCCGAACATCTCGATGGTCCCGGGTCCCACGTCGGTGCGGATCGTCCCGTCGGGCAGGCCCCACTGCTCCTCGACGAATGACCGGTCCTCGGCGGACGTGACGGCACGCTGGCCGGGCAGACCCGGTCCCATGTACCCCATCTCGCGTCCGCCCATGGCGTTGGGTTGCCCCGTCAGCGACATCGGTCCGCTGCCCGTCCGGCAGATGGCCCCGGTGGCCAGGTGCAGGTTGCAGATCGCGTTGGTGTTCCACGTGCCGTGTGTGCTCTGGTTCAGGCCCATGGTCCAGCACGACATCCATTCCCCCGCTTCGGCGATCATCGCCGCCGCGGTGCGGATGTCCGCCTCGGCAAGACCGGTGATCGCCGCGACGACGTCCGGCGGATAGTCGGCAAGGAAGGCGGGCATCGCGTCCCAGCCCTCGGTGTGCTCGGCGATGAAGCCTGCGTCGATGTCACCGCCCTCGACGAGTAGGTGCAGTATTCCGTTGAGCAGCGCCAGATCGGTGCCTGGTTTGATCGCGAGGTGCAGGTCGGCCTTGTCGGCGGTGGTGGTGCGGCGGGGATCGACCACGATCAGCTTGGCCCCCGCCTTGAGCCGGTCGGCCATGCGCAGGAACAGGATCGGGTGGCAGTCGGCCATGTTGGAGCCGATCACGAAGAACAGGTCGGCGTGGTCGAAGTCGGTGTAGGAGCCCGGTGGACCGTCGGCGCCGAGCGACTGCTTGTAACCCGTTCCTGCGCTTGCCATGCACAGCCGCGAATTGGACTCCATGTGCGTGGTACGGATGAAGCCCTTGGCCAGCTTGTTGGCCAGATACTGCGCCTCGATCGACATCTGACCCGACACGTAGAGCGCGACGGCATCGGGGCCGTGTTCGTCGATGATGGCCCGCAGGCGGCGGCCCGCATCGGCCACCGCGTCGTCGACGTCGACGGGGGCAAGCGCCCCATCGCGCGAGTGTCGCGCCAGCGCAGTCACCAGCCTGCCCTCGTCGGCCCGCATCAGCTCGGCGTGCGTGGCACCCTTGGTGCACAGCCGTCCGAAGTTGCTGGGGTGCAACCGGTCTCCCGACACGCGGGCGATCACCGGCAGACCAGTAACGGGGTCGGCACGGGTCTCGACCGAGATCCCGCAGCCGACCCCGCAGTACGAACACGCGGTTCGAGTCGTCCGGGTCGTCACCTGATGCCCTCTGTCAGCCGGCCCCGACGGGTTCGGGCGTCCTGCCCACGTGCTCACCCGTGACCGCGCGCACCGACTGCATGCGCAGGAAGACGATCCAGGTCACGATCGCGCAGATCACGTAGAAGGCGAGGAAGACCCAGAAGGCACTGGTCGCCGACTTCGCCGCACCGGTGTACGACATCCGCAGCGCGACGTTGATGAACACGCCGCCAAGCGCACCCACCGCGCCGGCGAACCCGATCAGCGCGCCGGACATCCGACGCGACCACGCCGCCTTGTCGGCCGCGCTCAGTCCGTCCTTGTCCTGCGCCTTTGCCTCGAAGATCGACGGGATCATCTTGTAGGTCGAACCGTTGCCGATGCCGGACAGCACGAACAACACGATGAATCCGACGACGTAGCCGGTCATTTGGCCGCCGGTGGGTGCACCCTTCATGGCGTCGTCCAGCATTCCGCTGACCACCAGGATCCCCGCGGCGAAGATCATCGCGACGAAGGTGTACAGAGTGATCTTGCCGCCGCCGACGCGGTCGGCGAGCTTGCCGCCGAACGGCCGGGAGATGGAGCCCAGCAGCGGCCCGAGGAAGGAGATCTGCGCGGCGTGCAGCGCAGCCTGGGCCGCGTTGTCGCCACCGGCAAGGAAGTTGATCTGCAGCACCTGGCCGAATGCGAACGAGAACCCGATGAACGATCCGAACGTGCCGATGTAGAGGAAACTCATCACCCAGGAATGCTTGTAGCGCAACGCTTCCGCGAGCGCACCAAGGTTGGACGTCTGGTTGCGAAGATTGTCCATGAACAGCGCGGCGCCGACGGCGGCAAGCGCGATCAGCACCAGGTAGACCGCGCACACCAGTTCAGGGGCGGTGTTTCCGACCGTCGCGATCACCAGCAGTCCGATGAGCTGGATGACCGGCACGCCGATGTTCCCGCCGCCTGCGTTCAGGCCGAGCGCCCAGCCCTTCAGTCGCTGCGGGTAGAAGGCGTTGATGTTGGTCATCGACGAGGCGAAGTTGCCTCCGCCAAGGCCGGCGAACGCCGCCACGACCATGAAGGTGGTGTAGGAGGTGCCAGGCGTCAGCATCGCCCACAGCGTCAGCAGCGTCGGGATCAGCAGCAGCAGCGCGCTGACGATGGTCCAGTTGCGCCCGCCGAACTTGGCGGGTGCCACCGTGTACGGAATGCGTATGAACGCACCAACCAGAGTCGGCACGGCGACGAGGTAGAACTTGCCCGCCGCGTCGATGCCGTACACGTTCTGCGGCATGAACAGCACCATCACCGACCAGATCGACCAGATCGAGAATCCGACGTGCTCGGCGACGATCGACCAGATCAGGTTGCGCTTGGCGACCTTGGCGCCACCCGAATCCCACGCGGCAACGTCTTCGGCGTCCCAGTGCTCAATATTGCGGTCGCGCGCCAGTATCGACATTGTGGCCCTTCCGGCAGAAATGCGGTCTGCACAAGGTTTACGGGCCGTGGGTGTTGGATCCGTTGCGCGTCGGTATCCGACGTGTCAACACCCGCTCACATACCGCTCGGGGGTCTGGGTGCGCAACGGTATTCACGCCCGCCTCGCGGAGGAAACGTCCCGGAAACACGAGCCCCTTAGTCATTGAGCATGAGCGACGGCAGCACGCCCCGGTTCCTACAAGGCGCCTTCGAGTTCGGAGGCAACGGCCTCGACAAGCCCGCACTGCTCGACGAGTCCCTGCGGTACGTCGTGCCCGCCGGGTCGGTGACGCAGCCCGTCTACTTCCGCGGCGGCAACTCGACCGACGAGATGGTCAGCGTGGTGCTGTTCCGGGACGGAAAACCGATGCGCTACTTCCCGATCGCTGCGAAGGGGGCGACGCACGTGGCGCTCCGCGTGGTGGAGGACCTGCTTGGTGACACGGTGCTGGAGTTGTTCGTCGCTGCACCGAGCGGCTGCGCGGGCACCGTCGTGGTCGACCTCGGCCTGGTGGAGATCTAATGAGACGCCTCGTCGTCGTCGGCAACGGCATGGCGGGCATCCGCGCGATCGAGGAGATCCTCGCCCGCGGCGGCGGTGAGACCTACGACGTGACGGTGTTCGGCGACGAACCCTACGGAAACTACAACCGCATCCTGTTGTCGAATGTGCTTGCCGGGAGCGATGATCCGGCGGAGATCTACCTGAATGCGCTGGACTGGTACACCGACAACCGCATCGACCTGCGGGCCGGGGTCCGGGTGGTGCGGATCGACGCGTTCGCACGCGTCGTACACGCCGACGACGGCACCAGCATGCGGTACGACAAGCTGATCCTGGCCACCGGAAGCCGGTCGTTCTTTCCGCCGATGACCGGCCTGTGGGCCGACGACAAGACCCTCGCAGACGGTGTCTTCGGCTTCCGCACCCTCGATGACACCGCGTCCATGATCACCGAGGCGGCCACCCGCAGGAAGGCGGTCGTCATCGGCGGTGGGCTGCTCGGCCTTGAGGCGGCCCGCGGACTGCAGACCCGGGGCCTGACGGTCGACGTCGTGCACGCGGGCCCGACGCTGATGAACGCCCAACTCGACGACCTCGCGGGCGCGATCCTGCGCCGATCGGTGGAGGGCCTCGGCATCGGCGTCCACACCGGCAAGCGCACCACCGAGGTCATGATGTCCGACGGCCGGCTCAGTGGTATTGCGTTCTCCGACGGCGGGCACATCGACTGCGACATGCTGGTGATCGCGGCTGGCATCCGACCGAACGTCGGTCTTGCGCAACGGGCGGGCCTGACCGTCGAGCGAGCCATCGTCACCGACGATCACATGCGTTCCGTCGACGACGACGACATCTACGTCGTCGGCGAGTGCGCGCAGCACCGCGGCCAGGTGTACGGCCTCGTCGCACCGCTGTGGGAGCAGGCCAAGGTGCTTGCCAACCACCTCACCGGCGCCGACCCGCACTCCGCATACCACGGCTCACGGATCGCCACCAAGCTCAAGGTGGCCGGCGTCGACGTCGCCTCGATGGGAATCAAGGCACCCGAGCTCGACGACGACGAGTTCGTCCAGTACTCCGAACCCCGGCACGGCGTCTACAAGACCATCGTGATCCGAGACGGCAAGCTCGTCGGCGCCACGTTGGTCGGCGACACGAGCAAGGTGTCGTTCCTGACCCAGGCCTTCGACAGCGGACTACCGCTGCCCGAGGAGCGGGTCTCGCTGATGTTCGACATCGGTACGCCGGAGGTCGCGGTCGGCGTCGCCGAGTTGT
>Ga0137415_10002935_pt1 | contig 16903 bp, 17 predicted proteins | sample CZODoug3_1_1_16f_FD_183082 | JGI IMG/M metagenome (GOLD analysis project Ga0137415, IMG submission 183082) | Vadose zone soil fungal communities from Angelo Coast Range Reserve, California, USA - CZODoug3_1_1_16fungal (Hybrid Assembly) | ecosystem: Environmental > Terrestrial > Soil > Vadose...
CACTCGAGCACCCAGATGTTTTGCCAGCTGGATGGCAAAGCTCGCGACACCGCCCGCTCCACCCTGGATCAGGATCGTCTCGCCCGCCTGCAGTTTCAATGTGTCTTCGATCGCGCAGATCGCCGTCAACCCGGCAAGCGCCAGCGCAGCGGCATCGACATGCGACAGGCCGTTTGGTTTCTTTGCGACGATGGCCGCCTTGATCGCAATCTTCTCGGCATAGGCGCCCTCCTGGCCAGCGTCGCAGACGGCGAAGACCTCATCGCCGATGCCGATGTCCCTGACACCTTCCCCAACTGCCGAAACGACACCGGAGAAATCCCGTCCAAGAATGTAGGGGAATTTCGAAAGCTGGCCCGATTTTCCCTCGCGGACCTTCCAGTCCGCGCCGTTGACGCTGGCGGCGACAATATCGACCACGACCTCGCCGGATGCGGCCACCGGATCCGGCATCTCGCCGAATTTCAGAACTTCCGGTCCGCCGTGTCGTTCGATGAAGGCAGCTTTCATTGTCATTCCCCGCGTTGACGGACCAAGGTCGCATTTTTCATTGACGCATTCAAATTCGATGTCCGGGCTTCTCCCGGAGACGAACATTCACCGACACGACGGCCATGCCCGGAAAGTGCCAGAAGTGGTCGGTCGCAAGTACCTTCTTGTGAGAGCTAGACTTCTCGGTTGTATAAAATGATACGCTTGCGATAGAGCGACGAATGCGAACGACCGCATTGCGCCAGGAGCGGCCGTTCCATAACCGCCCATTGCGTGAACTGCTTGAGCCCGCCCTTCGTGATTTTATGAAAGCACTAGGCGCTCCTCGCCAGATTCCGTTCGGCTCAGATTCGCGGGTTCAAATCGCGGACTAGCAACCACCGAAACCGACATTCGCTGATATTGGCCGTTTGACGAGTTCGCGCCCCTTGGGGGCGGCTCGGCACCTGACGATAGATCGGCATTCAGCCGTGATACGCAAACAGCTCGATTGGGTCGTTGAAGCCGCGCACCGGATATTCGCCGACGCGTTCGAGATCGAAATCGCTTTCGACGAAGTCGGCGAACGCGCGGGACAGCAGCACCGTTCTCCCCAATTGTTTGGTGAGGGTTTCGAGACGCGAAGCCATGTTGACCGCAGGACCGATGACGGTGAAGTCGAGCCGGGTGCGCGACCCGATATTGCCGTACATGACGTCTCCGACGTGGACGCCGATGCCGTAATTCAGCGGCGCACGACCGGTTTCGCTGTTCTTTTCGTTCAGGGCAACCATGGCCTGACGGGCTTCGGCCACGGCATGCAGCAGATTTGCGCAGGCCGACGGCTGGCTGAGCGGAAAAATGGCGAGCAGACCGTCGCCGATGAATTTCAGTATTTCCCCGCCATGTCGCGCAATCGGCTCCGACATCGCGTCGAAATAGCCGTTCAGAAGATCAATGACGTCATCGCGCGGCCAGTTGTCGGAGATCCGGGTGAAATCACGCAGATCGCAGATCATGATGGCGGCGCGTACCGTCGTCCCGCTTCCGCGCCTGGTGGCGCCGGCCAGAATGAGCTCGCCGGCATGCGACCCGACATAGGTTTCGAGCAGCGTTCGCGCCAGCCGGTTCTTGATACGGATTTCGCTGACCAGCGCCAGAACCGGCAACAGTTTCAACAGGCCGGCGATATGCGCGTCGTCGAAACCTCCGGGCCGGTCGGTTGCAAAGGTCACGAGATGCCGCTTGCCGAGCGTATGGTACAGCGGCCACGCCACATAGTCGGTCAGGCCTTTCGCCCGCATCTCGTCATAGACGGCGTGCTTGCGGCCCAGCGAGGGATCGCGTTCGAGATTCTCGCGAACCTCGGTGGCGCCGTCATGGATTTCGTTGGCGGGACTATTTATGTATTCGGATCGCTCCCTGACATCGTAGTCGACTCTCGCAATCTCGGCCTCGCGCATCCCGTCCGCCCACATCATCCGGGCGCCAAGCCACTGCGGATGGTGGATCAGGATATGAAGCGACGCCCGCTTGACCGGAATGCCCGCGCGCTGAAGCCGGACACACAGTTCAGCGAAGATATTGTCAATGAAGCGCTCATCGCGCGTGTCGTTTGTCAGCCAGTGCAAAACGTCGCTGTCGGAATGCGCGGCGACGGGATCGATTTTTGGCGGCGCGTTCATATCTTGCTCCTGAGCAGTGACCTGGATCGACGGTACGGGATATGTCGTGTCCCCGCTCGACGGCGTCAATGGAGTCCGCCGCAATCTGCTTGCGCGCATCATGACGCTGGTCGGCGCGATCATGGCGCCGCGCTGGACCTATATCGAACCCTCGATTGCGTTCAAAATCGCAGGTCGTCGCGATCTGGATCGTTGCAACGAGCAACCGATCGCCACATCATAGCGCCACAGCGAAGCAATAGTGCCCATCTTCATCGACCGTGGCACGCCAGCTCGGAATGCGCTATCGCCGGCAAATGCCGCCGATCGGTCCTGCGCAAGTCCTCGTGATCTGGCGGCCCAGCACGGATCAGTAGATGCCGTCCGAATGAATTTGCCAACACCGGTGCGATCGGCTCAGGAGGAAAACCCATGAAGACTCAGCGACTGCTTGTCGTTCTCACCGTGATCAATCTCGGGCTGCTGGTGTTTCTGTTGGCGCAGACCCGGGTTTACATCGGCTTGCAGGGCGTCCGGGTCTGGACGAATGTCGATGGGTCAGTGCTTCGTGGTCGCGCCCTCGAGATCGTCGACGACCAGGGCAGAACGCGAGCAGCGATCAATCTGCACCCGGCCGATCAAACCCGTTCGTATCCCGAAACGGCGATATTGCGGTTGATCGATCAAAATGGACGGCCTTCCGTGAAGCTCTCAACCTCGGAGCGAGGTGGAGCGCTGGCGCTCGTGAGCGACGCTGAAAATACCTATGTGCAATTGTCCGGGAGCGGGATGACAGCAACGAAAGATGGACGGCGCCAGCCGATCCCGTAGGTGGCGCGTCAGCTCGCCAAGGTCCGTTGCGGACCGCGGCTTACCAACCGCGGCTTACCAGGTGTCGTTGCCAAAAAAGCCAAATCGGGGCTGTTGCGCGACCACAACCATTGGAGGGGCAACGCGGGTTTTTGCGACCTTGCGTTTATGTAGCGGTTTCGGCTCCGGCTTGCTTGGTTCGGACGGCTTGAGCTGCGCAAATGCCTGCAGCCCGCGCGCCTGAGCCGAGACTTCGGCCACCGCTGCAGCGGCCTCCGCCTTCGCAACCAACGCGGGAGCGACCGGAGGAACGATCGTCGGCATGTTGGTATCGAAAACAACGCGCTCCGGCCATTTCCGGTCGGAGTTGATCCTGATGACAGATTTGTCGCGGCCCGCCTCCGCCACCCTCTCCGCAACCGGCAACTGCGGCAGAACTTCATTCGAGAGAAACAACAGCGCCAGCAGAACTCCGCCGACCAGAAGAAAATATCGCACCACGGGCATTTCAGGTTCGCTCCGTCCGCGCGGGCGCGCGGGCCACACGCTTAACTGGGTATGGCGCGATTGGTTCCTAGGGCTGCCGGGCCCTCGTCACAACGATGTTACCGCCTCCCGGACGGTAACCCTACCTACAGGCGGCTGGCGGTCACCAGCGAGCACTTCGCCTTATTGGCGTTAACATTGACGAAGCCGACATGCATGCGGGCAAAGGTCTTGCGGCTCTTCATGTTGACCGTGTCACGAATGACGCGCGTGCGGTCGGTCAAATGGCTTCCGTCCCTGCGGTTGAAGGCGCAGGTAATCTCGATGTCCTTTACCGCGTAATCATTGCCGTTGCGGAGCGTGAACGTCACCAGCGCTTTCGAACCCAGCCCGCCCCTGCGCCAGGATTGCGATGAAATCTTGAGCCCATCGACGGGAGGGATTTCCGCAACCGCGGCCGCTTCCGCAGGCGATGGCGCTTCCACCGGCGTGGCCGCCGTATTGAGCCCGGGGTCCGGTTTGGCGCCGGTGGCGGGCGGTGACACCGCTTCGGGCGCCGCGGCAGCTGCCAGCTGCAGCGGCTCGGCGGTGTTGCTGGCATCCTCGGAGAGATATGTCCATGCCCCGAACCCGATCATCAGGGTGGCCGTCAACCAGACAAATCCTGACCTTGAGGTTCCGGCCCCGCCTTGCTCAGGCCGGCCTGAAGAAGCGCCGCCAATCCCGGTGAGCTTCGCGAGCCCGCCTAGCCCTGTCACTTCGATGCAATGCAGCCCGGTGTTCATTGTCATGCCATCGAGACAGCGAAACGATTGCCTATTGCACCGCGCAGTAAAAAAGCCGCGCGGGCATTACACCGCACGGCCTTCCACACGACTGCCGATTTCGCGGTTCCGCCGGTTTATCCTACCATCAATCGCTGAAGACGGAAATGGTTGCGTGTGAATGCAACAATCTTGAAATGCAACGCCGAGTTGGGCCCGTCGGCAGGTCGAGGGGGTGGCCATGCCCGAACGCGACCGTTAGAATCGCTGTCCGCGCAGCTGCATGCGCGGACGACCGTGGAGCGTCGCGGCAAGCGAGGCGTAAAAAAACAAGGGGAGAGCAACGATGCCGATCGTCACCTGGGATCATATCCATTTGCGCAGTCCGGATCCGGAAGCGACTGCGGCCTGGCTTGAGGATATCCTCGGCGGCGTCATCATCCGCGGCCCCGGGCGGATCGACGTCAAGCTCGGCGGCGCCAACGTGTTCATCGCGCCGGTCACGGCGGGCGACGGCGTCCACACGCCGCCGGTGACGCCCTATCAGGGGCTCGATCATTTCGGGTTGACGGTGAAGGACATCGATGCGGTGGCCGCTGAGATCAAGGCCAAGGGCGTTGAATTCACCAAGGAGCCGACGACGATTCGGCCGGGCGTCCGCATCTGCTTCATCCGCGGCCCGCAGGGCATCTCGGTCGAGCTTTTGGAGCGCGACAAGAAATACGCGTGAGAGGCACGGCTAGAGCGGGATGACTTTTCTTCGAATCGTCATTCCGCTCTGTCCTTTTGTTTGAGCATGATCTCCGGGCAAACGCTTCGCGCTTGTCCCGAGGGAAAACCGGTACCCACCCATCGGGTCGTGGCCCGAGGGCATGCTTTTCCGGATCATGCTCTAGGTCATGCTGCCCGGCATGAAGCAGCGGATGGTCAGCCCGAGATAGCCGCGCAACGGCCATACCATGGTTCGGCCGATGCGGTTCGGCTCGGTAATCACGGCTTCGTCGGGCACATCGATCCATTCGCCGTCGAGCCGCACGCGATAGTGTCCGCCTTTCGATTCCCAATCGACATCGGCCAGCGCTGAGCCGTCGGCATCCGAGCAGCACGGGCCCTTGCTGCTTCTGAGACCGTCAAACCATTGCTTCAACGGCGAGTTGGCATAACGGCCATCGAGATCGCGCGCATGCCCGAGATGGGACGCCAGCGCCAGCAGCAGCACCGCAAAGCCGACCGTCAGCGGCGCCTTCTGCCCCGCGCGGCGGGGTTGCGAATTCTCCGGGTATTTATTTCCCCGAACTTCGTCAGTCCATGAATACGGCGCGTGGCCGCCGAAATCGATCCAGTCGCTCACCTGTCGCCTGCTCCAGCACCCGGCCAGTGCAGGGATGTCCATGCATTTCGTGGGCCAACTCCGGGAAGGCCGATGCCGCTGTCATCTCAGTGTCATAAAGCATGGCCGGGTTCCATAAAATCCGGTCGACGAGGAATGTGCAGCCAACCTGTTGCGTTGACGCTGTGTGCTCTGCTTTGGCATAACAACAGATCGACACCGCTGGGATGGATGTCGTACCCGGGACATCATGAAGAACGGTCTGTATTCGATCCACGTCAGCCTGCAGGACGGTCGGTCAGGCAAGGGCAGCGGTGTGATCATGTTCAGGGATGGCAAAATATTCGGCGGCGATGCCTATCTGTTTTACACCGGCAGCTACACGTCGAAGGGAGATACCTTCAAGGGCGAGGTTCTGGTCCAGCGCCATACCAGCAGTTCTGATGCCAATCCGCTGTTCGGCGGGCCCAGTCCGGTCGGCGTCGGCGTTTCCGGCACCTTCACCGATACGGCGGCTGTCATGGATGGAACCGCTCTGGTGGGCAAGGCCAGCCAGATCTTCAAGGCGACGCTGCGCAAGCTGGCCGAGCTCGAATAAGCAAGCCATGTGACACCGGGTGACAGGCTATTCCGCGGCCTGCTCCAGCGGCGCGACCCGGGGAAGGATGATCTGGATCCGCGTACCTCCGCCGGGCTCGGAATCGAGGTCGAGCCGGCCGCCGAGACGGTTGGTCACGATACTGTAGACGATATGCAGGCCTAACCCGGTACCGCCCTGGTCGCGACGCGTCGTGAAGAACGGATCGAATGCGCGCCGCCGGACGTCGAGGCTCATGCCGCAGCCATTGTCGGAAAAGAGGATTTCGACGTTGTCCTTACCGGACTCCCGAACCTGGATATCGACGGCGCCGGGCTTGCCGTCCGGAAAGGCGTGCGCCACCGAATTGAGGAACAGATTGGTGAGCACCTGGCCGTAGGGCCCGGGATAGGAGTTCATGGTCAGATTGGGCTGGCAGTCGACGCTGAGCGTCAGATGGTGCTTTCGCAAGCCTGGTCGCAGGCTCATCACGACCTGCTCGGTCAGGTCGCCGAGGTCGAAGATGCGCTGATCCGAGTAGTTCCGGTCGGCGGCGACCTGCTTGAACGACTGGATCAATTCGGCCGCGCGATTGAGATTGGCCACCAGCTGTGAGGCCGCGTCGCGGCTGGTCTCCAGAAACTCATTCAGGCTGGATCGCTTGAGATTGCCGCGCCCGACCTCGTCGGCGAACAATGCCGTCTTGCGCTCCAGCGATGAGGCCACCGTCAGGCTGATGCCGACCGGATTGTTGACTTCGTGGGCGACGCCCGCCACCAGCCGCCCGAGCGCTGCGAGCTTTTCGGCCTCGATCAGCGAATTCTGGGTCTCCCGCAAATTGCGCAACGCGGCTTCAGCCGCATCCTTGGCCTTGCGCATCTCCAATTCGCCGCGCTTGCGCTCGCCAATGTCGAGCGCGACGGTGACGATGTTCTCGATCTCGCCGTCGCTGTCGAGCAGCGGAAGCTTGTTCACCAGCCATTGCCGCATATGGCCCGAGGCGTCCATATATTCCTCTTCGTAGAATCCGAGCCCCCTGCCCGCCGCCAGCACCTGCTTGTCGTTCGCATCGGTCTTCTTCGCGCCGTAGCGCGACATCAGCTCGGATGTGGTGCGACCGATCGCTTCGCCCGGCTCCACGCCGAAGATGCCGGCCATGTAGCGGTTCATCAGCACGTAGCGGAGCTGCTTGTTCTTGACGTTGATCACCGCCGGCACGGTGTCGATCACCTGCTGCAGCAGTCGCCGGCCTTCGGCGATGGCATCCTCGGCGCGCTTCTGATCGGTGATGTCGCGCAGCGTGCCTTCGTAGCGGATGACCTCGCCGGCCTCATTGCGAACCACGGTGGCGCTGTCCGACAGCCAGAGGATCGAGCCGTCGCGGGCGCGCACCTGATATTCGAACTCGCGCACCACGCCGTCGCGCTGCATCAGCGATTGGTACTCGTCGCGGGCCGCCGCATGAACGTAGACCGTCTCCGCAATGTCGCCGATGCCGTTGATCAAATCCTGCGGCGCCTCGTATCCCATGATCCTCGCCAGCGCCGGATTGGCGTTGAGCAGCGCGCCGCCGGGCGTCGTCACATAGATCCCGTCGACCGAGCCCTCGAACAGCTTGCGGTAGCTTTCCTCGGCCAGGCGCTGCTCGGCCAAAGCGTGCACCGCCGCCTCGCGCGCGGCGTCCGCATCGACGAGGGTGCGGCGGAACACTTCGGCGGCACGGGCGATATCGCCGATCTCGTTATTGACGTCGATCGCGGGAATCGAGGTGGCCTTCTCGCCTCCCGCCAGCGCGCGGATCGAGCTTGCGATGTGCGCGAGCGGGCGGACGGTCCGCCGCACCACGAAGAGGGCCGCAAATAGTCCGATAAAGACGCCGGCGGTGCCAAGCGCGATGCTTTGCCATTTTGCTTCGGTCAGCGTCCGCGCAAAATCGCGGGACAGCACATGACCGCGGCGCGCGCTGACCCGTCGCAGCAGTTCGGTGACCTGCCCGATCAGGCGTCCCTCGGAGCCGAGAACCTCCCTGTCGATATCCGCGATCTGACGTTCGCGGACCGATATGGCGATGATGGCTTCGGCGTAGTTGTCGACGGCGGTGCGGAGCCTGGGATTTGCGATCGCCAACGCCCGCATGCTTTGAGCTGCCTGCTCGGCGGCGGACGGATTGTGCGCCAGCAGTGCTGACGCGATACGGCTTTGCGTTTGAAACAATGTCGCCGCGATCACCGGATCGGGGGTGTCCGCGATCGCCGCATCGAACTGTTCGCGCAGCGGCGGCAGCCCGACGATCAGTTCGGCGCGGCGCGTGATCAGCGCCGAGATGCGCTCGATACCGCTGCGATAGGTCGACAATCGTGCCGTGACGCCGTCGATCATATCCTGCTGCTCGGGGGCGAGCTCCAGGCGGGTCTTCTTCAGAATTTCACTCAGCGAGGCGGCGGCCCCCCCGACCTGGTTGGATTGCGCACCCGGATCGGTCACGAAGTCCCGGGCGGCGAGCCGCAATTCGTTCATCCGGCGATCGATGTCTTCGGCCAGGTCGCCGACGCTCTGCAGCCGCTGCAATTCGGCAAACGTCGAATCGATATGGCGGATGGCGATGACGCTGGCGATGCTGGTGATCATGATCACCGCCAACACCAGCAAAAACCCGCCGAATGTCAGCTGACCGATCGACAGCGAGAACGATCGTATCCTTTGGACCATGGCGGCAATAGGCATGAGTATAGGGACCGGCTCCAGACAATCCTTTTATATACGCCGGAATTAACCCCAAGGGGAACATAGCCGCGACATCATGAAGACGGCCGCGCAGGCCGGATGGCGCCGGCCGGAAGACGATCTTAGGGTTACCTCTGGCCGATCGCTCAACTGTTCCGGGCTCAATCCGCCGTGATGCCGGCCTCTTTGACGACCTTCGCCCACAACGCCACGTCGGCCTTGATGATGTCGGCGAACTGCTTCTGCGGCGCGCTCTTCGGCTCGCATCCGGCGATGTCGAGCTTCTGCTGCACGTCCGCTGTCGCCAGTGCTGCCTCCAGCGCCTTGCTGATGCGTTCGACGATCGGCTGCGGCGTGGCTGCCGGCACGACAACGCCGAACCACGGCGTGACCTGCGCCTCGGGAAAGCCCTGCTCGGCCATGGTCGGCGCATCCGGGAAATATTTCGAGCGGCCATCGTTGACCGCGCCGATGATCCGGATGGCGCCGGTCTGCACCTGTGCCAGCGCCTGGTTGGCCGACAGGAAGGTGGAGGTGATCAGACCGCTCGCGATATCCGGCACCATCTGCGATAGCCGCGATAGCCGACGGCGGTGACATCGATCCCGGCCAGCCGCTTGAACAGCTCGAACCCGAGATGGCCGGTCGATCCCTTGCCCGGATGGCTGTAGTTCAGCGTGCCCGGTTTCGCCTTCGCCAGCGCCACATACTCGGCCACGTTCGTCACCGGCAACGTCGTGGGCACGATGAAGAAATTCGGTGCCCGGCACACCTGGCCGATCGCGGTGAAATCGCGCACCGGGTCCCAGCGCAGCTTGGCGTCCAGCGCAGGACTCGCGGTGAAGAACGTCGTCACCAATAACCACGTGTAGCCGTCGGGCGCCGAGCGCGCGACTTCCTCGGCGGCGATCGAGCCATTGGCGCCGGATTTGGATTCGACGATGATCGAGGCGTTCCACTGCGCCGCCATGTTCTGGGCGATGATGCGCGCGAACACGTCGGCCACGCTTCCCGGCGAATAGGGAATGACGATGCGCACCGGCCGATTGGGATAGCTCTCCTGCGCAGATCCCGCGCCAGGTGCGGCAACAAGCGCCAACCATGCACCCATGATCACGCCGATGCGTCGTGTGTTCATCGTGTGTCCCCTGCCCTGATCGTTTCTGCCGCGCCTTGCGGAGGCGCTTCGGATTTTGCCGACAGGATGCCGATAATCTCTGAGGTCGGCAAGAGCAGCGGCGCGTGGCGCGCCATGCCGGGAACGATGGAATGGTGCAAAGTGCCGATTCAATTTTTCAGTTTATGGACCGTCATTCCGGGGCGCGCCAACGGGTCCGCGCAAAGCGCGGCCCGACGACAGGCTCCGCGCAAGCCCGGAATCCATAACTACGACAGGGAGTATGGATTCCGGGCCTGCGCCAAGTGGCGCATCCACGATGTGCACTTGCACATCGGGGAATGACGGAGTCTACTCCAATTCCAAACACGCATTCGCGATCCCGCGCCGAATGCGCGGATTCGGACTGATGGAGGCGACCGTTACAAATTTTCGAAATGAATCGCGGGATGCAGCATGCCAAGCAACCCGACGATGCTGAAGATCATCAGCCCTAAAACGATTTCAATCATGCTGTTGCGCATAAGCTGGCGCAGCGCTTTGAGCTGTGGCTCGCTTCCCGGTGGCAACGCAAGCCGGGGCGTCAACCAAAATCGATTAGCCACAGCGATCATCAGCATGGCGGCGAACAGCGTGACTTTCAGCATCAGGAGACGACCGTAATCGGTGATTATCAGTGCATGCAAGGAACCGACCAAAATCCATGCGTTGATGATACCCGTCGCAACGATTGAGCCCACGCTGATGAGGGCCAAGGTCGAGAAACGTTGCGTCGTGCTTAGCGCAACCAAGGCCCATGCGTCAGTCCTGGACCGTCGCGCCGCGGCCAACAGACGTGCTAGCGAAACAAGGCCTCCCATCCACGTCGCCGCGAAGATGAGGTGCAATACATCTGCCGTCAGGTGTAAGATTCCCGCTTCTCCCACGGTGGAACCAGCGTGGCCTGTCCATGCGAGGGCCGCGATCAGGCCGAGCGCCGATATCAGCGCAAGCCCACGCACCCACAGGAGCCGGTCGTACGCCAAACAACCAGCCAGAATGATTGCCAGCGCGAAGCGAATTTCCGAGACCAATCCGAATTGCGTTTCGTTCACCACGGTCGACATTACATCGGCTGTCAGAGCATCGCCGAACGGGAGACCGCTCATAGCCGCCGCTTGCAATAGAACCCAGAACCCGCCGGATACTGCGGCGATTGCGAGGCTTATCCATGCAGCGCGACGGGTTTGCAGCCACACAATGATGGCTGCTTCCGAAGACCGCAAAATGGGCTCCGCCACCACCGTCCAGAACACAAGACTTCCAGACAGTATCGCGGTGGCGGTAAAATGCACTGCGCGCACGACGATCAGCGAATTATGCACGTCGTTCCCAACCGAATCCATTTTCGGAGGTCCCGCGCGGCTTTACTTGCCGACCTGAAACGAGAAGCTACCGTCGGTGGTGTGGGTGTCCACCGACAAGACCCGCCACGTGACATGGTACGTTCCCGCCCCGCCGGGGCGGAGCCCAATCGTCATCTGACTGCCGCTGACGCGGGCCTTGCCCGTATCGACGCGCTGACCCGCAGAGTTGGTGACGGTAATTGTGCTGAACGCAGGTTCCAGTTTTTGAGTAAACCATAGTGTCACCTCACGAGGTGCAGTTGCGACGGTGTTGCCGACGCGCGGTTCGGCGTGATCGAGAAAAGCGTGTGCGGATGCTTCTCCTGTCGCAAGCAAAACCAGCAGAGGGATTGCAAGGACGATGGCTGAATTGCGCATGATCAGTTCCTCGGAAACGGGCTTGCGGGCTGGACGGCGGGGCCGAAGATCGGTTTACCGATCCCACGCGGATCGATATCGTCGAGGTAGAAGTGCAATTGCGCGATCACGCCGACATTCGTCCCGCTCTGCCGGTTAATCGGAATGAGCGCTTCAACGCCTACCTGAAACGTATTTCCGACCCAGAGAAATCCCGGATTGATGGTCCCGGTGGTCATTGTCCCGGAGGTGAAAGTATTGGAGACCGGCGTCTGCATCGTCGCTTCAACCAGCGGAATGAACCGATTGATAAAATCCGGCAGGCCGAGGTCGTAAACTGCTGATTTGAGATAGGGCATGCTGTATTGGACTGTCCCACCCCAATTCAAAACCCGCGGGTTGAACTCAGTGTCGATCGTTGGATCGCCGGTATCTGGATCAACTCCAAAAGTAGTGGTCGAGCGCCGGCCCGGGATCGCATAGCCAACTTGTCCAGTAATGGCGACCGGCCGAATCCAGGACAGTGTATCCGGGAGATCGCCGAAACCTTTGCCGACATACAGGGTCGGCGTGTAGACATTGAACTGCTCCGCGCCAACGCTTTGCGCACCTGTCCTGCCCCATTCGACGCTGAGACCGACCGACATCACGAACTCGTGCACCGGGTCCTTGAACAGGCGGTATTTGAACGTCGTCTCCAGATTCTGAAATCCGTCCGCGCCAAACCCGGTCGGCCCGCCGGGAGCGCTGAAATGGCTATGAGTTACGCCGAACGAGACCGCGAATGCCTCCGTGATACGCTTGGAAAACTCGCCTGAAATATCGCGTTGCTTGAAGGACGGATCGTCGCCGGTCTTAAAACTGGACACGGTTGGAAAGCTTAGCTCATCGTTCACGCCGGGATCGTCGATGCCAAGTGTTGCAGGAAAGAAGCGGTTGCCGACGATTTCGTGAGCGACACCTTCGCCCAAAGGAACGAGCGCAATCGCGAGCCCCGGGAGGCCCGCACGGACAAGACGGATAAACATGGGAAATCTCTCTGCTGTTAAAACATATATGAATCGACGGCCTCGATGGGGCCGCCCAAACCTCATGTCAGCAACGGAGGACCTCGCGCCTGTTTTCCGATGAACCCGGCGGCGGCGGGAATTGGATTGTCGATAACGGCCCATCTGATCGAAGTGCTGGCAGCCTGTACAACCCATCCAACCGCGATCGACGGAGCATCAAGGAAGGCCAGCCCGCCATGAACGCACAACTGGCAATCGATATCGTGGTCATGGGGGCCGGAAGGGACGCCCCCGCCAACCGGAAAAGTGGCGCCGCTGCTATCTAGGCAGAGTTCGAAAAGTGGCTTCCCGTCGAGACTGTGCGAATTAGCCGGACTTGCGAGGAGTGGTGCGAGAACCGTTTGCAACGCCAAAGCATAGGCGGCGATCAAGGCGATCATCCGCCTTGGCAATAGCCCGCGCTGCCCTCTCGCAAAGATGCCCACGTTATGCCCGAGCGACTTGGAAGGTCCACTACCAGCGAAAACGCCGATCTAATCGCTGGGCGCAACTTAACATTCCGGCCGGAATGGGATAGGGCGAAAATGTCACTTGGCGAAAGGAATAATCTCAATTCCGCAAGTTTGATGCGCCTTGCGGTGCGGCCGGGATGACTGGACACACCTGACGGCTCGGCACGATGAAAGCAGGGACCGCTTCGGTTCGCGCGAGAAAGGCCCCGCGCGGGTTGAAGAGGCGGAGCCCTCCCGCGCCGCGCCAAGATTCGGCTCAACGCGCCGCACCGGTTGCCACGGAAACTCAAGACAGCTTCGCTTTATCGAGAAATGGTCTCCAGGAGAGCGCCTCACTGCTGGCATTGTCAAAATGTCCTTCCTCCAGAAGCTTGCCTACACATCTGAAGTATTCACAAAGGAATGACGCATCCGGCAATTGGTACACGTGCTCATTCGGTGCCCACAAACCAAATTTCCTGGCGGAGGTAAATGCAGACAGGATTGCAGGTTGAAGATCACTCACATCGTCCGGCCATCCTGACGACGTAGTCCGGGTTTTGATGCTATCTGAAAGACTGTGAAATTTTGAGCCGAGGCTTCGGAGCTCGTAAGCTTTTTTTTCGTCCGACTTCCGGTTTAGCCATTCCAACGAGACGCCAATTACGATTCCGGTCAAAAAGACCAGCACAAATTTAAACCAACGCTGTTGGCCGAGTACGCGGAGGTTGTTGAAAACGGTCGTCGCCATGGCGTTACGAAAAGCCGTCGTGGCCATACCGTTAGGATCGAAGAAGACGTTTTCCTCCAGCCATTTTTCGAGGATAGGCGTGATCAGTGGGATCAGCAGAAGACCCCAAATCCCAAACAGAAACTGTTTAAGCCCTTTGGACATGGAGCCTTGTTGTTTAGCCCACTGGCACAGCCATCCAGCCCAACTGCTGTGCGCATGGCCTCAGAGAGCGGTCCTAATAAACATCGAGGTCGCGCGCGACGACGACCTTGCCACCATAGCGCGACTGCACTTCCGCGAGCAGCTCTTCGGGCGAGGAGTTCGCGGCGTCGATTTGAAAATTGGCGTTGACCCGCGGCCGGAGCGAAATCGACAGCTTCTCCGAAGACTGTTTCTCAACGGAAACCAGGCTGTGGTCACAGTTGTGGACCCGACAGGTTCAGCTCACGCTCTGCCCGGAAAACATTACTATAGAGGTTTGCTATCCAGTAGCGCCCGCGCGACGTGACATTGAGATAGCGTATCGCCGTCTGAATTTGCGGAGCGACGTTGTTCCAGTAGAACTGCGGATATTTGTAAACCACGTCTGCCGGCGTATCGTAGCCGAGCGTTTTGTTCAGACCGATCTCTTCAAATTCATAGAACAGCGCATTTGCCTTTCTCAGATAGTTGGGATCACCGAGTTGACCGATAAGATCGGCAGCGCGCAGCAACAAACCCTCCTCCTCGATCAGGTCGTCATCGTTCGAGGACGATGTATAAGGAAAGCGCGTATATTCGATGGCTCGGGCAATTCGGCCGGCGTCAACTTCCTCGGCGCCGTCGAGGCGCTCGGAAACGAACAACTTTGAGCGGTCCACATGATAGGGTGCGAGCGCGGCATCGGACGACCCTCGCGGCAGACGAACCGTACGACCGCTGAGATCTGCGACATAGGACTCGTTGTCATCTCCTTGCAAAATTCCGCGAACGAATCCGATGTCATGGGTGAGGCACGCCGCAATGAAATTCGCATAATCACCTGCGGTGGTATGCCGCAACATCTGTCGTCCCATCAGGATGTCGTGCCCGGCAAGGGTAACAAGCATTGAGTGCTCAATGTTATGATACAGGGCGTCGCTGTTACCAATGCACTCCAATGTCAGTCCGGCTGCGAAAGGAAGAACTTCAGCCAAGCGGGCATGTGAAGAGCCAAACCGACTCCTGGTTTCCGAAGTCAGGAACGATCCCAAAGCCTGCGCTATCAGTTCCGGAATTGTGAGCATGTGAACACCCATCTCAGCTGAGCACCGCGGTGTGGCAAAACTCCTTCGTCGGCGCCCGATGATAGCACACCGCTCCTCTCTGCGGCGGCGAATGTCACCGCACTTTTCGGACGTGACACCGCATCCCTCCCCGCGTCCGGCCCTAATCGATCGCGACCGTCAAGATGTGGGCGTGATTGCACTCGCCGCAATCGAATGTCCGGATCGGTCCGCGGTGAGATTCAAGTCAACTTTCATTCTGGCGGTCCGTGCCTCCGCTCTATCCCCAGCCTGACGCCGGCTGCAATGAGCGCAAGGGCTTCGGCCCATCGCACCCACTGCGCCGAGTTTACTATCGTTCCTGTCGGGAGCTGCTGCTCACGACCGTCGGCACCAGCGACGCGCGGCGCCTTTGCCCTCTGGACATGAACCTGCTGCAATGTCCAAACTCGCCTGGCACAGAGGAGCTATCCCGATGACTATTATCGATTCCCAGGTCCATGCCTATGAGGCGAATACTCCGAAGCGACCTTGGCACAGTGTGCCGAACTGGCCCGATCACGTCACGGGTGACGAGATGGTGGCGGCGATGGACAAAGTCGGCGTCGACGGCGCGATCTTCATCTCCGCCTTTTCCATGTACCGCTACGACGCCAGCTATGCCGTGGAAGTGCAACGGGCCCATCCCGGCCGGTTCGCCATCGTTAAGCCGGTCGACCCGGACGATCCGGCGGTGGCCGATGTCGTCGCCGACTGGAAGAAGACGCCGGGCACCGTCGGTATCCGCATCATGATGACGAAGGAGGCGGGCCGCGAGCCGACCGACCCGGGCCTCGACCGCATCCTGCGCGCGGCGGTGCGCCACGACTTTCCGGTCAACATGCTGTGCTGGGGCAACCTGGACGCCGGCATGGCCATCATCGACCGCCATCCCGAGACGCGCTTCATCATCGATCACCTCAGCATCCTGCAGCCGCGCGTACCGCCCGCGCCGCCGCAGCCCTGGGCCGACCTGCCAAAGGTGCTGGAACTCGCCAAGCGGCCGAACGCGGTGATCAAGGTCAGCGGCGCCTGTACGTTGTCCCGAGAGCCGTATCCTTTCCCGGACATTTGGGACCCGCTTGCCCGCGTGTTCGATGCATGGGGTTTCGATCGCTGCTTGTGGGGCACCGATTGGACACGCGCCTTCGCCGTCGTCAACTACCAGCAGGCGGTCGCGCCCTTCCTCGAGACCGGCCGCCTGAACGACAGCGAGCGAGCCATGCTGATGGGCGGCGCCTGCGCCACGGCTTATGGCTGGTCGCCGAACAAGGGCTAGTCCCTCTGCACAGAGGTCTTGACAGGTTGCGCGCCGCTTGGCTGCCCAGCCCTCATGCCGGCGAGTTCGAGTCCCTTCGGATGGACGGCTTTGGATGGGCAGCGGACCCACAAGTCCCGTGCCCTTGATGGCCGATTTGCGCCATTTTGAGACGTTCGCCGGCGGAAGGGTTTCAGGTTGTTCGCCGGTAACGGCCGCGCGCAGCAGGTTCAGACCGCGAAATCCCATGGCCAAAGAAAACGAGGTAAGTTGTCGGGAGCCGCGCCGCTCGTTCGTCCTCTGGATGCAAAGCGCAAGAACCGAATACCTAACCACGAGAACGATCGTCGTTATCACGCACATCACGCTCGACAGAGTCATGCAATCACCCGGAACCTTCCAATGACCCCCACCATCACAGCCTTTGAACGGTCGCCCGACCG
>Ga0137415_10002936_pt1 | contig 16903 bp, 16 predicted proteins | sample CZODoug3_1_1_16f_FD_183082 | JGI IMG/M metagenome (GOLD analysis project Ga0137415, IMG submission 183082) | Vadose zone soil fungal communities from Angelo Coast Range Reserve, California, USA - CZODoug3_1_1_16fungal (Hybrid Assembly) | ecosystem: Environmental > Terrestrial > Soil > Vadose...
CGACCAATTATGCACCCAACCTGGACTCCATCACCATTTCGCCGCCAACGGACTTTTGAAGCTGATTTTCCGGCAAACCCATTCGGAAGAAGATCAGCGTTGGATTCCCATCCGTTCCGTAAGGGAGGGATGGGAATTCAGCCGGCACTTCAGATTGGGCTAGCAGGTGCATCCACACCGACATCCACTGCGAGCGAAGGGAATGGAGGCATCGCAACCTACAAAGCAATGGACATCCTTGCTACGGACCTTGCTAAACACTCCTCTCGTTCTGTAAAGCTGAGGCATATCTCAGACGGATGCCGGGCGGGAGCCTGAGTTGACGTCCGTCGCATACAGGTGTGTTGCTCGTACGTGTACCCTCAAGAGCAAACGATATGCTTAAACTGTTCGGGTAGCGCGGCGGATGAGTCTCTTGGTTGACCGGTTGGTCTGGAGGTGTCTCGTTGGACCAGCACCGATGGAACTGGCACTTGTGGGCGGGATTTGTACTCTGCCTTGTCGGCTTTGTCAGCTTGCCTGTACTCGCCCGGTTTCCGGCACGCGCGATGTGCCCTGGGTGAGCTTCCTGCTTCTTGGAACCGGCCTTGCGTTTCTGTTTGTCGGATTGAGGCGTGCCTTTGGCCAGCCGCAGCAATATCGAGGAAGAATCGCCGGGCCAATACTAGGCGCACTCAGCGTCCTTTTCGTGGCCCTCCTCTCCCTTGGGGTGCACAGGGCCGTTTTTCGTTCGGGAATCACGGTAGTTACCATTTGCATGGTAAACACTGTATTGCGTCGGCGAATTAAGAGTCTCATCAATCGTTACATGCAGGGCGTTTGGCTCCTTGCGTTTTCGGACAGCAATATGGCCATTCGAATATTGATCGCGGACGATGACTCCACGATACGCATGCTGTTGCGGAGACTTCTGGAGGGACATTCGGACTGGCGAGTATGCAGCGAGGCGGTCAACGGCGTGGAGGCAATCGAGAAGGTTGAGTTGTTCACGCCCGACCTTGCGATATTGGACCTCGGCATGCCAATCATGAATGGCGTCCAGGCAGCGCGCGAGATATCCAAAGCCAAGCCCCAACTTCCGCTGCTTCTCATTAGTGTGCAGGAAGTTTCCCGTCAACTCGCAGAGGCAGCTCGCGGTGCTGGCTTCAGGGGAGCAGTCACCAAGAGTCGTGGCCACGAAATTGTGGAGGCTGTTGAAGCGCTAGTTAACAACGAGTGGTTCTTTGTAAGCAACTAGATACTTAGATGGATTCAAACATTCGCGCTGAATTGCGGACAGCCCTTATACGGAGTTTCCGGTACTGCATTACTCCCTGTTCCACCCAAAAGTTATACATTGCTGTCTCCGCAAAGGGATGTATCCAGAACAAAATGCGTATGATCGATTGCCAAGGCTCGCGCTGTTAGGCATTGCATGACGTTGGGAGGGCAGCCATGCTCAAGGTAAACATCGAGAGGATCGGTGATGTGGCGGTCATTCACTGCGAGGGCAGGGTGGTACAGAGTGCAGCCGCTGTCAGACTGCGCGATGCGGTCACGCAACAGAAAGACGCGCGAGTGATTCTACTTGACCTCTCGGACATTCAGTCCTTGGAGAGCGCCGGGTTGGGCATGCTCGTATTTTTGCAACGATGGGCTAGCGGCCATGGCATACAATTCAAGGTTTTTGATCCACCTGCGTTTTTGCGGCAAAGACTAGAACGAGTCCGTTCCGCGTCGGAACTTGAGATCGCGGGCATGAGCGAAGTACTTTTCCTGCTGGGCTGGGAACCGAAAGAATTGTGGGAGGGTTTCCGAAGAGCAGCGTGATCCCGGCTTCTAATCTCGACGACTCCGCAGGAGCTCACGCATCGCATCGCAGCCGAGGCTGCACACAAGTCCGCAGACGAAGGCGACACCTGTGAAAGATTCTCCTTCTCCTCTCGGTTGCAATTAGACCGAACTGGGCGTAGGCTCGCTTCGCCTCAAAAAGAGCAGTTTCCCGCCCTATCTCGACGGCCTACTACCCCTGCTGAGGCCAGGCCGATCTCCAACAAACGATCAAAAGTTCAATTCTCTCCCATTTGGTTGTGCGAAAGAGGCCATACATGACAGCTCGACCGAAACCATCAGGACACCTTGAGTTGAGCCTCGTTGCTGTATTTCTCCTCCTGACGACCGGGGGAGCAGCACAGACCGCCCTAGGTGCCGCGTCCCTAAAGCCGAAGTTCTCGAAAGCCGCCGCGTTCGACGTCTCGCTCCCCATGCACGCATTAGCGCAGGCTGCGCCGCTTCGAATGGCGCCACTCGCTCCCTCGCAGGAGCCGGTCGAGATCCGGCCGGAACGCGGGCCGGTCGTGAAAGACCAAGGTCACTCTGGTGATGGAGCCCTCCAGGGAGGCAGCGGACTGCGGCTGCAAGCCGCGGCTCCGGCGATCACTGCTGCGACGATCCCTGCTCCGTTGCTGACTTTCGAAGGGTTGTCCAACCAGGACAATTTCAACCTATTTGGGTTCCGCGTGAACCCGCCCGATCCTGTTGGCGCTGTCGGCCCGAACCATTACGTCGAAATGGTCAACCTCGCCTTCGCCGTCTACGACAAGCAGGGCAACCTGCTGCTAGGACCGATTGACACCGGCACATTGTGGCAAGGCTTTGCGGTTCCCGACTGCACCGACCAGTCAGGCGACCCGATCGTGTTGTATGACAAGCTCAAGGACCGCTGGCTTTTGAGCCAGCTCACCTCCCGCGGTCCCACCTACTACAACTGCGTCGCGATCTCGCAGACTGGCGACCCCACCGGCGTCTACTTCCGCTACGCGTTCACCTCGGGCTTGTTCTTCCCCGACTACCCCAAGTACGGAGTGTGGACGAACTCGTATCTGCTGACCTCGCGTGATTTCGGGCCCACGGTTGAGTACGGCATCAGCGTCTACGCGCTGGAAAAACAGAAGATGATCGAGGGCAATCCCAATGCTCGCGCAGTGAAGTTCTTCCTTGACTCGGCTGTAGTGCCAATCTACCTAATCGGTGACGGCCTGCTCCCGGCGGACATCGACGGCACTGGCGAAGTGGAGGATGGCGCCCCTGCTCCGATCGTCGGAACGATGGACAACGACGGCCCATACGGCGCGCCGTTTGACGCTCTGAACGTGTACGAGTTGTCGGTCGGCTGGAAGCAAACCCCGACCGCGTCGCTGAACCTGGTTACACAGCTCCCGGTGGCCGGCTTCGACTCGGCCTTCCCCTGCGGCGTCGTGCCCGGTCCACCGCCGCCAGCTATCCAGCCGGACGGCCGTGACTGTCTGCCCCAGCCGGGGGTCACTGATGGGAGTCGGTTCCTCGACATCCTGTCTTATCGGCAGCGTCCAACCTGGAGACTCGCCTATCGCAGCTTTGACGACTACGATGCGATGGTGACCAACCAGTCGGTGGAGGCGCGCCCCGGTGTGGCAGGGGTACGTTGGTACGAGATTCGGCGAAAGAAAGGTAAGTTCTCGCTCTTTCAGCAGGGCACCTACGCTCCGAATGATGGTGTGCACCGTTGGATGGGCAGCGTCGCCATGGATTGGCGAGGCAATATGGCTCTGGGCTACAACGTGGTCAATGGGAAAGATGTCTTTCCAGGTATCCGCTACACCGGCCGCCTGCGAGGCGACACGCGGGGCCAGATGACTCTGGGTGAGGCTACTATTATCGATGGAACCGGCGTGCAGGTGACGACCAACTCCCGCTGGGGTGATTACACGTCGATGAACGTTGATCCCACCGATGATTGTACTTTCTGGTATGTAAACGAGTATTACCAGGTCAGCGGGATCATAGGCGTCAACACCGCGCCGTGGCAGACCCGCATCGGCAGCTTCAAGCTGCCGGGCTGCTCGAGGAAAAAGTAGGTACAACCCATACCAGACGCGCAGAGATTCAAGACGATTGCCCTGCCCGAATAGTCGGGTCGCCGTGGCTCGGCAAACGCAGCGTCAAGCTCGTCACGGCCGCTGAGCTCTGACCAGTTCGAGGCAGAATGCGGCCGCTTGAAAGTCTCCACGCAGGGCGAGGTTGAATCCGTGTTGCATCCAGTAGCGCCCGCTGGCTGACTGGGGTGTTCCCTCCTGGACCTTGCCTGCAATGGCGGTGAAGACATAAGTTGAGTCGGGATCGAGTCCTCTGAGATAAAGGGTGGGGAACGGGTAGCCCATTTGACTGGAGTGGAGGAATGCAAATAGGACGGGTTTGAGAGCGGTCGAGGGCCACCGATTCGGTGGCAGAGTATTCACTTCCATCACGCGGCGACATTAGCCGGTATAGCGACCCATGCTGAACGGTCTCGCGCACACGCTTGTATTCTTCAATCAGTCGACCGGCTGTGCGGTTCTGCAGATAGGTTACGAGCAGATGGGACGGGAATCGCGATTGTGGCGGAGTCTCGCAGGATCTGGCAAGAACTTCACCGAAATAGGCAAACTCCAAAGTGTAAGCAGACTATATTTTCTATTCTTGAGGCTAGCCGAAATTTCGCAGCTTCATCGGCCTGTCAAGTCGGCACGGGAATTGACGCTGTCGTTCGTATCCTCGCCGGAAAATTCCCGCGTTCGGTGCTTCCGATACGCGCGGGTTCCTTCCTGCAGAAGTTCGCGTAAACGCTTCGCAACTACCATATCTTCCCCGGGCTGCAACATCCAAACACCGACGACGATCGTGTTGGGTCCGCCCCGTAATCCCGCGCTCGCAGGGGCACTTCCGGTGGATGGATTCAGCTCAATCCGCGGCTTGCCTTCCCGCATCTTTTGCATGACTTCCGCGCCGGTGATCTTGATCCGGTTCTGGTCGTAAGTGATGAGCAGGTGCGGAACATGATTGGCGACTTCAGGAATAAAGATCTGAGTCTGCACAGTTGGAATCGTGCTCAGGTGTTTGGCGATGCGATCAGCCCGCTCCCGGCACTCTGCTTCCATGGCGGCATCATCCTGCTTCAGAAACCAGTCGATCGCAGCGACCAGGCCTACAATTTCCTCTTTCGCTACTTTCATCCCGCGCCCGATGGTGTTTGAGTTTGGTGAATTATTTTTCTTGGCCGCTTCGATCAGATCCTTTCTGCCTAACAGCAAGCCGGTACACTGTGGTCCCCGAAGGCCCTTTCCTCCAGAGAACGTCACGAGATCAAACCCCATCTGCGTGTAGTTCCATAGATTGGAAATGGGCGGGACATCGGCAGCAGCGTCGTTGAAACAAGGCACTCCATGCTGGTGGGACACTCGCACCCAATCTTCCCGGCTGATCTTCCCGGCACCCGCATTGAAAAAGTGGGCCATCACCGTACGTTTGGTGAACGCCTGTTCGTATTGCTCAAGAGTTTCCACCTCCACAAAGCGAATTCCGCAATTGCGGAGGGCATGGTCATATCCGTAGCGATGAGATTTCTGAACAATCACTTCATTCTTAAGCCCAGCCATATCAGTAGGAATGCCGAGAATGGCCTGCTCATTTCCCATGTTGATGCAAGCTGCCGTTCCCACTACGAGCGCCGCGGCAGCGCCGGAAGTGACGAGAGCGGCTTCGCACCGTAATCGCTCGGCCAGATATGCTCCTGACGCATCAAGTAGTTCGTTGAGGTTTACCGGCTGTCGCGCCGCGATCGCGATCGCCGCCAGTACTTCGTTAGGCATGGTCGAAGCCGAAAGAACCGTATAGGTGCCGGCCGCGTTGATGAACGGAGACACCCCGAGCTTCTGGTAATAGTCCACAGCTTGAGGGGCCGATTTGGCCGATGCCCGGCTTCCCAGAGTTGGGATTCCGGAGAGCGCGACACCTCCCGCGAGAACCGCGTGCGCTCCTTTGCCTAAGAGCTTTCGCCGAGTCATGTGTGGCATCGTTAAGTCCCCCTCAAGAGCATCTTGGTCGTTCGAAATTCAGTCTCTCGGATAGTCATCCGCCCTGGCCGGTAACGACTCGCCACGATCGGGAATCGTGAAATACTGCGGACGGGCTTTCTCCCACTCCACCATGCTCAGCCCGGATGGATCGTACAGAATGCGTCCGGCACGGAGCGTCATGCGGGCGATCAATCGTACGTTTGCATCCATTTTAGCCACGCCGCAATCAATGTAAGCGAAATGGCCGTGCATCAGTTCCAGAATGGCAATATCCGCGTCCTTGCCTACCGACAATGTTCCCAACTCGGGTCTGTGAATCTCGCTTGCCGGATTGACGGTTGAGCGGCGAATGACATCGTCCAGGGGCACACCCATAGCTAAAAATTTTGACATCACGTTGTTCATGCTGACGATGGTGTAATTGCCGGTGTGCAAATCGGTGGAGATGGAATCGGGGATGAACCCCTGTTTCTCAGCGGGAACCGCATTGCGAAACCAGAAGCTACCGCTCCCATGCCCCACATCAAAAATCACGCCGCGGGCACGAGCTTCCGTCAAGATTGGGTTGAGCTTCCCGTCGTCAAGAAGAATGGGAAATTGCTGGGCGAAGAGGTGCGTGTGTATGTCGCCAGGCCGCATTTTTTTCAGGACCAGGTCAGCATAAGTTCGTTCCGGCCGCGGCGAGAAATCGAACATGATAGGAACATTGGCCATCGTGCCGCATTCCATCGCGCGGTCAACCGCAGCCCAGGGCACGTGCTCCGCGTCCCAAGTCTCCTTCGTCCAGTAGTGGGCGGTTTTTACTCCCACAATGAGGTCCGGATATCTCTTGATCGTGTCGGCACAAAGCTTTGCATCCATCTGGTCCAGGCTCTGCTCTAGTCCACCGCCCATGCCATTGGCCACGATGTTCAGGAAAGCCAGCACTCGCACTTTGGCACGGTCAATGACTTCTTCCTTTTCCTGAAGGAACGTCTCCGCACCGGAGGTCCCCGCATCAACTATGGTTGTTACTCCTGACTGCAACGCCAGGTCCGCCGGAATTCCCAGTGGTAAAGCATGCGCTCGCGCATCGGGCGAAAACCAGTTCAGCGGCGCCCCTCCATGACCCACATGAAAGTGAATATCGATGAGCCCGGGCGTAACGTAGAGCTTCGAGACATCCACAACTTTTCCGGCCTGTTCAGCCGGAATACTTTTTTCGACGGCAGCGATTTTGCCCTGGAAAACGGCGACGTCTCGTACCTCATCGATGTGATTGGCAGGGTCAATCACATGGCCGCCCTTTAACAGCAAGTCATAATGAGGCGCTTGGCCAAACATCACGATAGGCGATCCGAGGGCGATTGCGATCACCGTAATTATTGCGGGTGGCATCTTGATCCAGTTCTGCATAGGCCTCTCTTGTTTGTCGAAGCGAAAGTGTATCCAGTGGGAATGAGATTGTCACCATTCCTGGCGAGTCAATGTCAGGTGAGTTGTAAAGAAGATCGCCCTATCGTAATCTGATCGCTGTTTTTGTGGGTTCGACAAGCAGCAGACTGCGGATCGGGAACCGACTCATGGATCGTCGTACTTTCGTCAAGGGCGGTTGCATTGGAAGCGCCACGCTGCTGATGCAGGGACTTGATCCGGCGATGCGAGCGGACGTGACTCCACCTGCCGCGCCACCCATCGAACTCCACGGCCTGCCAGACTACAAAGCTTCGCCGCTTGGCATGCCGGGCCTATTTCCAGGCCGGGTGATCGAGCTCCGCGACCCAAATGCTATCGTACGTAATCGCGTTTCACAGCCGATTGTGCGCCATATGCTGGAGCACGCGATGAAGGAGTTGACGGGAGAAAAGTCCGCGCCGGGGGCGTGGGCAAAGTTTGTTGAACCCCACGACATTGTTGGAATCAAGATCAACCCATCGGGCGCGCCTGCTTGCTGTTCTTCTCCCGAGATCCTGCGCGAGATCATCGGCTCAGTTCAGTCCGTTGGCGTTCCCGCACGTAACATCCTGGTCTATGACCGGTATTCGTACGAAATGGACATCGGCAGCTATCAAGCGCTGCTGCCTCCAGGGGTTCGAATCTTGGGCATCCAGGAGGCCTTCGCGGGTGGTGCCGGTTACGAACCAAATGTGTATTGCGATGCCAATTGTTTTGGCGAGTGGGAAACCCGCTCCTACATGGCAAGCATCGTGGCTCACGAAGTGACGAAGATTATCAACGTACCGACGATGAAGGACCACTCGGCCTCCGGTGTCACTGGAGCTCTCAAGAACCTGGCCTACGGCACATTTAACAATGTAGCGCGCACACATCGTGCGCCCTATTCCTTTACCACCCCGCTGATCGGGCTGATGTGCACGGTGGAACCCTTACGTTCGAAGGCTGTGCTGCATATCATGGACGGCATGCGGCAGGTATGGCACGGCGGCCCGCTCACCCAAGTTCAGGATTTCATCGATCAGCCCGGCATTCTCCTCGTAGCAACGGATCCAGTCGCACTGGACACCATCGAATTGGAGGCCATTGAAACGAAGCGCCGCGAACGGGGCGCACCTTCCTTGTGGCAACACGATCCGAACAGCATCACAACAAACAGTGATGACTTTTATCGTGACGCGGCGAAGAACTTGTTCTTCCGCCAGCCAGGACATGTTGCAGCGGCTGGTAAGCTCGGCCTTGGCGTCGCAGACCTGAAGCAGATCGATCACCGTACCCTCTCGGCCTGAATTGATGACGACGGAAACAGCCAAGTCCAAAGACCCGGGAGACTGGCCCACGCTGCTCAAAGACAACGCCCGCACGGGAGGGCAGGGGCAACATCCAGCACGGTCGCCGGAACGGGCTGTTTGGCAATTTCGTGCCGGCAGCTCTGTGCGTTCCGCGCCGATACTTGAGGGCGGCATTTTGTATGTCGCGTCAGTCAAGGGAGTACTGCACGCTATCGACGTGGTCACAGGCACATCAAAATGGAAATTTCAGGCGGCGGGCCAGGTTCATTCCACGCCGTCGCTTTCCGAAAATCGAATCCTGTTCGGATGCGATGACGGCAAAGTGTATGCACTTGATCGGCATGCCGGAAGCAAGCTGTGGGAAGCGCCGACTGGAGCTGAAGTCTGGGCTTCTCCCGTCGTCTGTAACGGAGTTGTTTTTTTCGGAAGTGCGGACGCGAGGGTTTACGCTTTTGACGCCGCGAGCGGCCGGGAACGCTGGGTCCATGAACTTGGCGGGAGAATCTATTCCACGATTTATGCTGCCGAGCATCAGCTATACGTAGGCTGCGGAGACGGCAAGGTGTATAGTCTCGACGCCTCTTCTGGAACAATATTGTGGAGTACGCCCACGGGCAACGGTATCGACTCGTCGCCTGCCGTAGCTGGCGACCTGGTTCTGATCGGCTCTGAAGATTTTTTGTTTTATGCGATGAACACTAGCACCGGAGAAGTCCGCTGGAACTACGAAACAGGATTGGGCGTCGCGTCTTCACCGGCAGTTTCGGGCGATCTGACAGTCATCGGCAGCAAGGACGGCTTTCTATATGCACTGGAGACTCACACAGGACGCCTGCGCTGGAAAACCGCCGTGGGCGAAGTGGTGACCGCGCCTCCAGTGATCGGCGACGGTGTTGTCTGTATTCAAGCGGGAGGTACATTCGCCCTGGACAGCGCGACGGGCAACGTAGCGTGGAGAGCTGCTCTGGCGGGAGCAGTCCAGTCGGTTCCCGTGCTCGCCGGCGACACTATCTATCTAGCAAGCCTGAGCGGTGAGGTTTATGCGGTGCGATAGGCGACGAGCGGCAGCGCTGATCAGCTTCTTCTTAATCGCTTCCTTCGTCCAGAGCTCAGAAAATCAAGTTCTTGTTTACAAGAAGAAGTACATCATGGGCACGATCTTCGAAATCGCTGCCTATGACCAATCATCCGAACATGCCTCCAATGCGATCGAGAAGGCGTTTCAGGAGGTCGTCCGCCTCGATAATCTGCTGAGCAACTACAAATCTGACAGCGCCCTGAGTAACTTGAACCGCTCCGCTCACTTTCACGCAGAAAAGGTTCCTTCGGACTTATACCGTGCCATCGACCAGGCCGTGCAGTTTTCCAGGCTTTCGGACGGAAAGTTTGATATCTCCGTCGCGCCTTTGGTGAATTTGTGGAAAGCTGCGCTGCGCGGCGAAGGCACGCCTTCGCGGGCGCAGCAAGAAGAAGTTCGAAGTTGCGTCGGCTACGAGAAGATCGATTTAACTCCCCCGGACCGAATCAGTTTTCGCTCATCCTGTTTGCAGTTGGACTTGGGCGCCATTGGCAAAGGCTACGCCGTGGACCGGGCTGCTGAAGTCCTGCACTCCCTGGGAATCCGCGATGCTTTGGTCAACGCGGGGGGAAGCACGATTTTCGCGATGGGGTCTCCTCCTGACCAGACAGGCTGGCTCGTACACTTGAGAGATCCCTCGAACAAGATAGATCCGCAGGTCATGCTCAAAGATGGAAGTGTGTCCACGTCGGAGCAGACAGCGCCTAGTTTGCTGGGGAACGATTCAGCCGGCCATATCATTGATCCGGATACAGGAATGCCCCTGAAAACGGTGTTCACGGTCAGCGCCGTTTCAAGAACCGCGTCGGCATCGGACGCGTTGTCGACTACCTTGCTGCTCCTCGGTCCGACCAAGGGCACGGCTTTGATTGAGAGTATGGCAGACGTTTCGGCGATTTGGATTTCACATGAGGCACACGTGGAAACAGTGACTGGCGGTCCGCAGATTCTGTTTGGCAGAGGCTTATAGAATCCTCTCAGTCTTGGCAAATTCCATGAAGATTGGTGACATGATTCTCGTGTGGGTTTTCGTTCTAGTCTCCACCTCCGCTTGGAGCAACGTGTTCGTACATTGGACAAGCTCTGCTTTGCCCCCAGCGAAGGAACTCGGTTTGAACGAACTGGTGCTCTCCTGGAACGACAGGTTTTCGCCGCAGGTGAAAGCGGCCCGCAGGCAAGGCTATCGAGTGTATGTAGAAGTTCCGCTACATCAGGCTGCAGCTGCAGCTGAAACCGGCGCGAGTGGCTTGGAGGGCATTATCCTGACTGTTCGTCAGTCTGAGCGCGCAGAGCTAGAGAAGTCTCTTCCAAAATTGCGATCGGCTCACCCCAAGCTCAGATTCGTGGTGCTCAATCCCGACGGTAAGCAGCCGGAGATGCGAGGCAGTCTGGTGATCAAGCGAGGCTCTGTGCTCGAGGTATCGAGTCCCACCGCCCAACCCTGGATTGATTCGAACCTCGCTCTCGTCAAGACTGAACAGAGGTCTCATCAGGGGCAGGTTCCGCTATACACCTTTTCGTGGGGAGGACTGTCAGACTCCGGGCAGCAACAACCAGCGCTCACAGCGGCGGATTACTCGCTGGCAGTGGCCGAGGCAGGCGCCTTTCATGCTGATTTCATCCTGAAGCTTGATGAGCGCCTGCAGAAAGCTCTCAGTGAACATGATCCTGAGGCCTGGACACTTTGGAACCAAGTGCGGTCCTACGCAAACTTTTACTCACATACGGCCGAGCAAGGGATGGAAGCCGCTGCCAACGTCGCAGTCGTGGTCGATGATCTCGACCCACCTGACGAAGTGATGAATCTGCTGGCGCGTCACAACCTTCCATTCACGGTTTTACGTCCCCCAGACTTGAAATTGGGGGAGCTTGAAGGTTTCGATGTGGTAGTAGTGTTCGCAAAGCCTGACAGAGGAGCTTGTGAGCGAATCGCCGACCTTGCAACTCATGGCAAGATTGTCGTGCTAGTGGAGGCGCATGGTTCTTATCCATGGCAGAGCCGTGATGCGGTCCGGTTGAACGAACACGCGGTGTCCTATGCTTTCGGAAACGGGAAAGTGCTTGAGCTCTCAGAACCGGTCACAGATCCCGAGACGTTCGCCCAAGACATCCGTCGGCTGCTAGGGAAGGAAAATGTGCTGATGAGTCTATGGAATGGCTTGACGACGATTGCTGTGCCCTATTGTGAGCATGGCGGAACGGTGAAGGTCCTCGAGTTCGTCAACTACGCTGAAGAAGAGCCGCTTCGCGTACAAGTGCAAGTCAAGGGCTCGTTTGCTTCAATCCGTTACGAGACGCCAGAACGTAGATGTTGCGAGTCTCTCGTCCCCATAAAACACAACGGATTCACCGAGTTCGTAATTCCGGAGTTACGGATTGCGGGACGTGTGCATCTGGAAGCCAACCAGGCGCTTAATTCCCGAGCAAGGGGAGCGAGTCCCCGCTAGCGGAGTCTTCGGATCAACAAGGTCTGGCGATCCGATCGATAAAGACCCAGCACGTAATAACGCGACCTTGCCTTTTATGGAATAAATCTCCTGGCGAATGCGGAGTACTGCCGAGTCATGAGGAATGCCTAGGAGCCGAGCGCATGGGGATCGGCAATTGTAGCATCGACTTCTTCGTCGGCATGCGCGAGCAAGTGTCGGCAATGTGGCGGGGGCTGGATGCCTGAAAATATTTCCGGCGTTCCGTCAGGGAGAAGTGTTTTTCACTTGACGTCCCCTTTGATAGGACTTCCGGATCGACGACGATGTGGACGGAACGATGGTGGACGCCGCGACGTTTATCGTCCTAAGTCTTGCGACCTTCGCCGGACCATGCCATTTTCGAACATTACGGTCGCGCCCCGCGAAGCATGAAGACTATCCCCACCATGGCCGCGGCGAAGCACACACCGGAGCCGAGAAAGCTGAACGATGTCCACAGCGCGATAGATCTCGAAGATCGGACTTTGAGTCACTCGGTAAAATCCGACGAAACCAATCAACAGTGGGATAATCCAGACCACGGTCGGCGGCCGTTTGCCATCAACCATTATGCCTCCTTCGGGACAATCGGCCCGGCAGTCTGCGAGCTTATTCTAGGCTGTTGGATTGTACAGAATGCGAGCCGTCTAGGCTGCATGCGACTTCCACCGGCGGCGATTGTGTACCGACCGGACGGGCTAACCAGAAAATGGGGATTCCTTCCGAATGGCCGACGAGCGGGGAATTGAGGGAACATCGCCCTTTGGTCCCGCGATATAACCGTCTAAACTCATCACCACTGAATACCGTACGCGCCGCATGAATGTCTCCTGGCGTGTCAAATCTTTTGCCGCAATTATACGTCCCGTCTTGTCGCGAAGTGGTTACCAGGGATTGGAGTCCAATCCGCGATTCGGGTCGAATGACGGCAATCCGGAGGTTATCAGTTCGTCCGTCGGATTAGTCTCGATAAACGCGCCAGCATCCAGGGATCCTCGTCCGGCACCGGCTTCGGGACTCCCGCCGCCATGCCCAAGTTAGCAATACCTATTGTCGAAATCTGGTTCTCGAATGAATCTGCTATTTGCTGTCTTTTTTCGTTTGGATCTTCTCTATCGCAAGCTTCTCTGCGGTTGCCAGAGCATCGGTCGCCGGCACTTTCACGTCCGGTTCCACCCCGGTTCCTTCCCAGTTCGTCTTCGTCACCGGATCGAGCGATTTCGCAAATGGCACGCCGACCATGAAGTAGTCTGCAATCGTGTGCCCCGACACCGGGTGTGCGCCGCCTCCGGTCGTTTCACCGACGATCGTGGCGCGTTTCTTATTTTTCAGATCAAACGCGAACTCTTCGGCGCCCGAGAACGTCCGCTTCGAGGTCAGCACAAACACCGGCTGCTTCGTCAGCCTCGCTCCCGGCAGGTACGACAGCGTCCAGTTCTGCGTCGTTGAGTCTTCCTTGCGGTTGTATATGTCGATCAGGTGCGTCGGTTGATCGAACAGGTAGCTCGCAATCAGCGTGACCATTGCCGGTTGGCCGCCGCCGTTCTCCCGCAGATCGAAGATGATCGCATCGGTGTGCACCACAAAGCCCATCGCTGCAACCACTGTCGGACCGCAGAACGCAGCATCCATGAACCCATCGACCTTTACGTAGCCGATGTTATTCGGCAGGATCTCAACCTTGTCGAACGCGCAATTGTCGTGTTCCATCTGGTGGTGAAACCGCGCCTCGTCTTCCGGGGTGGGCTCGCTCCGCGGCGGCATCTTGAAGGGGCTGAAGTCCACGCGCAGATGCCTGTCGTGGCTCACCTCCTGCATGTCATCGGTCAGCCGCGCCGCAAACACATCGCCATCTGAGATCGCATCATAGTCGCCCTTGCTCTCGTGCGCTTTCAGGGCAGCGGCTACCTGCTGCGCGGTTGCGGGTTCCACATAGTACTCCTTCAGATCGATGTCCACGCCGTCGATCACTTTCTTTCGCTGGTCGGCATTCATCGTCACATTCTCCAGCACCACTCCTGGCGGCAGCGCGCGCAGCCCAAAGGTTCCTACCTTCGGTGGCTGGCCATCCTTCACTAGAAGGTTTCCGAGCGCGGTGGTCAGCCCACCTTTCTCTTTCACTCGGAAGCGAATATGCAGAGGCTCGCTGCTCTCGATCGACAGCAGCTCGAATCCGCCCGTTTGGTTGCGGAACGAGATCATTCCATCGACGGACTGTGACTGGTCCACGGTCCTGACATACGTTTCGATCCTGGCGCGGTCGCCGCTATTGAAGGCAGCCAGCCATGCCTGGAGCGTATGTCCGGCAGGAGTATCGGGAACGGTCACCTGAGCCAATCCACACCCAACTCCCACGAGCAGCAATACAAACAATCTGCAAAGCATTTTAGGGATCATGTGATCTTAGCCCTCCACTCATCTAGTTCCGGACAAAGCAATTCGGCAGATCGCGTGTGATAAAGATATCCAAGAAGCAATTTACCAGCCAGATAAATAGGTACTGGAAAACCGGAAAAGGCCCATCAATCGCATGTCTTCGGTAGCACCTACCTCTTGGGATCACGATCGCAAACCCGACTAATCAGAGCGTGCGCGGAGAATCAATCGAAACTTCTCGATCGCTATTTTTGCGCTCCATTGCTGGCGAGGAAACCTCAATTCAAAACGTATAATCGCCTCGTCGAACCTCTGAATCGCCGACTGCGCCGGCAATCGAAAACTCAGAACGTCTACGACTGGAGGTCTGTCGTCACCAGGAAACCAGTGCAGAGTCGAGTTCACAGGCAAGATCCCGAGCGACTGGCGAGGCTGGCCGGGCAATCTCGTGTTACTCAAGATCAGTTCCACTGCAACGGTGCCTGGGCGGCGATCGCCGTTGGAAATGACGAGTTCAATTGCCCTGCAGCACGACAAGTCGATTAGCGAGCCGAAGTTCTGGCGCGCCTCCATGGATATCGGAGTGAAGTCTGTCGTCTTGAACGACGTCAAAGCTGGGTCGCCACGCGATTCGACGGCATCGGCGGGTAGCGTTTTATCAGAAGCTTTGAAGAACCAGTATGCTCCAGAGAACGGGATTGAAACCGGATTTGCCCTCCGCTCGTTTGGCTTTCCGTCGAATCCCCGTCGCCTCGCCAAGGGAGGCACTATCGTGACGTAGTCCACTATCTCCGGCCGTAGAATCATCCCTGGGTACGAGTCGCCCGCCACGATCACAGTCGATGTCCTGTCTTTCGATTTCTTCTCGAATGAGCTCGACTGTGATTCAGTCGCCGTTTCGCCCTCTCCGAATAAAGCTTGAAGAGCGGGATAGGGGTGAGGGCTAAATGCTCCTTCGCCAGGCCTGCCCTGAGCGCTTGGTTGAGGATTGTCGGCCAGGAATCTGCGGAGCAACGAACCTGCAGATCGAAGAAGACCCGTTTTTGGCTTCGCTGAAGTCCCTGCCGGTTTTGCCGTCGAACGTTCCGTACTCGTATCCGTATTCGCAGAACTCGCTTCCTCGCTTGGCAGCGTCAGGTATGGCGTCAGGCTAGCTCCGACGAAGACAACCGCGAGCCCGGCCGTAATCGATAGGCGTACCGGGTTTTGGGATCGGGACTGAGATCGTGATTGAGTCGAGGCGGTTGCTGTTTTGTGAAAAAAGGAGATCACGAATACCGCGCTGCCGACTAGTATCGAGGCCGGGCGCGCCATTAATGCCACACTGGAGAGAGCCGCGAGTTGGAAAAGGAGCACGGCAAACGTCAGCGGCATGAGGCTTGTGGATTGAGATAATTGCGTGATTTGGGGCTCGGCGCTCGCCAGGGGCATTTCATGCTCACCGATTGCCAGATGATGGCGATAGATCAATCCAGATCCAAGAGCCGCCAACACGGGGGCTGTCGAGGCAGCCCACAACGAATCGCGAAGGTAGAACGCAACCACCGGCGTCATCCAAGCTGCTACGCCGCAAAAACGCGACAACATCCGCCGGAGGGACACTTCAAGTCTGCGCTGACCAGCGACAATGCCGCACGTAGCAAGTACGAACGCACCGGTGCTGACAGTCCCCACTACGTACGCGACGGCAAGAAACAGTGCCCTAGCACCAGATACTGTTTGGGATCGTGGCACCGGGCAAAATGCTAGTGCGACGACAGCTGAGGCAAGCAATCCAAGCAAGATCGGTAACCAGGCCAAAACTGGTGACTGATCGTGCTCTCCGTACGCAGTGAATAGCTGTCGGCCCGCTTCGTTCAATTGGCCGGTCGCAGCAGTCTGGACGTTCGCGCATTTCTCGGACATTGCGAGTGACCGGCGGATCTGCGGCAATCGCGCACGCTGGCTCGTGTTTGCTCTCTCCTTGACACGCTCTCCCGCCAGCTTGAGAGCGGTATCCAAGGCGATTCTCAAACCTCACCGGCCGATATACCCAACGTTCGATCGCCGATGGAACGGCGCTGGTGAACGCTGTCGGTCCGGAGGCTCGTAGAACCTTCACAGATCCGTCCAGCGTAATTAGATATTCGACGAATACAGACACCGGGCCTCGGGTTTTTGTTCCGTGGGATACGCCGGCAGCACACGTCGAACAATGAAGCTTTCTAACGCCTGTCCCGGCCACACTCGCAATTCGGCATTCCCACCCCGACATGTCGCCCCGATGTCCGGGAGCGACAGGAAGTTGATTCCTACACCGTCGGCAACGTAAAGACGAACCGCGTCTCCCTGGGCCTCCATTCCAAGTGGCAGCGAAGAGTACAACGTGACTGCGTTTGGAAAAACGCGAGCGTCTGTCACTTG
>Ga0137415_10002938_pt1 | contig 16896 bp, 22 predicted proteins | sample CZODoug3_1_1_16f_FD_183082 | JGI IMG/M metagenome (GOLD analysis project Ga0137415, IMG submission 183082) | Vadose zone soil fungal communities from Angelo Coast Range Reserve, California, USA - CZODoug3_1_1_16fungal (Hybrid Assembly) | ecosystem: Environmental > Terrestrial > Soil > Vadose...
CTGGGATCGTGGTCTAGATGAGGCTCCCGTAAGGTCCCCGCACAAATTTGAACAAAAGAAAAGTGGAGAAGGGGACTAGGACTCGTTCGATCAACCCATGTAGGTGTATTCGACAGTTAGCCTTACTTGGGAAATGTAAGCTTGGAAATTACCGAAACTGGGCGGAGGCACTACTGCAAATCCTATGTCAAGTATATTCTCGCCCAAGCAGAGATGTTGGGTTTTCACGTTAGCGGCAGTGGTTATCGATGTTCCAGGGACGGAGGGGAGCGTTGTAGGTGAATTGCCATTTAGTTCCACACTGAACAATGTAGATTGCACGCTGTTGTAGGTCAGGTCAACATAACGGACCTTGTTTCCACGAAGCCCTTCAGAGGAGCGAATGCAAAGCCGAACGTAGCATTCGTTGGAACTCCACAGTTCGGCAATCCCTGGAATGGGCCGGGTGTGTATTAGCGGGCCGGGTGGGATTCGAACCCACGATTTGCGGCTCCGCAGGCCGCCGTCTTAGTCCTGGCTCGACTACCGGCCCATTAGTGGCCGAGCACGGGAATCATCGCCTTATAATCAATTCAGACGAACAATCGCAAAGAGGACACTCCCGCGAGTCAAGCTGATAAACCAGTATCGAACGAACCAATCGGCTAAGACAAGCAATGTTCACCTGTGCAAAATGCCAGAAACTAGACTTCCAGATCACTCAGCTCTCAGAAATGAGGCTCCTCGCCGAATGCACGTCCTGTGGCTCGGCCTTCGTACTGGACACGATCGGAGACAAGAAGCCAAAGGTCGAGGCGACAGATCCGAACCAGCACTTGACATGGAACTGGAAGGTCGAACAGTGGGTCCCGGCTAAACGCGACTAGACCGAAGAGGTCGAATCGTTCTGGCCGAGAAGCAGCTCGATCCTATCCAACTTTCACCACCGAGACCCCCAGGGAGTCACCGTGACTGGAGGAAAAGGATCCGCTCAACCCGATTTCTCATCTGGGTTCTAATCATTCTACTGGTTGCAGAACCGGTGTTGGTTTATTGGACAGTTGAACGGGTGGTGTCCCATAATCGCTGGAGCATCCAAGCCTCCCTGTCGGAGACTTTCTTTAGCCAAATGAATGATGCCTATACACCGATCACGAATCAGAGCTTGGCATCCGACCAAGCCCTACGGTTTCTGGCGAATAGCGACCTCCACCATGCGGGTACAACAATGTACAACCTGTATCGAGTAGACACTCAACATTTCAACCAACTTTCCCGCATCAGCTCTACCCTCCTGAGTCTGCAGAATCTAAGTTATGTCCTGAGTCTGACTAGTCCCCAGAGACTTGTCCTAGCTAATCTCCTGATTAGCATCGGTACGAGGATCGTCAATGCGTATCACCTCAACGCCACCAACGTCTACTCTGTGCCGTTCTGGTATTGGGGTCCGTCCCCGCCTAACGAGGATCTGCTCAATCAAGCTGTAGACCTGACAAAGCTTCCAGGCCTTCCCTGTTTCGACTATCAAAGTTGTAACAATGTACCTCTAAGATGGTGACGACAGCTGGAATGCTGAGACCTTGTCTGAACCCGATCCGAGAAGATCACATAACCAATAATGTTGGAAAATGCTTTAGCTGTAATCTAACTATAGGCCGCGCAGGCCTCCTGTGACTGCGAGCTTCCTCCTCGACCTAGGAATCGCCGTGGCCGCCGCTCTCCTGTTCAGCGTCCTCTTCTACAAGCTTGGCTTACCAATGATCGCGGGCCAGCTCGTCGCCGGAATGTTCATTGGCCCGTATGGGCTTGGTCTGATCCGAGACACTTCATCCATCGACTTCCTAGCCACCCTCGGAATAATCCTGCTCCTGTTTGTGATAGGACTTGAAATGGACCCGCGAAAATTCGGCAAACTAGGTTTCAAGATCGTAATACTCACCTCATGCGAGTTTCTAGTAGCCTTCCTCGTCGGTTTCCTTTCCGCTTTCACCATAGGATGGACCCTTGAAGCGGCCCTCTTCCTAGGCTCAGTACTCGGTCTCAGCAGCACAGCCATAGTTGCGAAACTTCTGACGGAAAGATCCCCGGAACATCAAGAGGGCATGGCTTCGACGATCATGATGGTCCTTGTCATGGAAGACTTGATCGCGGTCTTCCTACTCTTCCTCACTCCAGAACTCGCAGGGGCGGGCCAGTTCCAAGCTTCAAGCCTCGTCTTCATAGGTGGAAAAGCGGTCCTCCTCTTTGGTGCCGCATTTGTCTTCGGCAGATACCTCGGTCCGAGACTGATCAACCTAGTGAGCCAGTACGAACTTGAGCTAGGCGAGGTCTCATTTTTGCTAGCTCTTTCTTTCGGCTTCCTCTTCGGCGTCGTATCAGAGAACCTAGGATTTTCGCCCGGGATCGGAGCCCTACTTGTCGGATTCTTTCTCCCGATGAAGCATTCTCGTTATGTTAGGGACAAGATTTTGCCGCTTAAGGAGGCGTTCATTGTCTTCTTCTTTCTGTCCATGGGTACACTGGTCAACCCATCTTCGGCCCTTGCACTGGGCCTGCCCCTAGTAATCGTCATGGTTGGGGCAGTGTTAGGAAAGTTCGCAGGAGGTTTTCTGGGTGCAAAGTTTGCCAAGATCGAACGCCCTCTGCTTGTAGGTTCGATCTTGATTCCAAGAGGAGAATTCTCGCTAGTTTTGGCGAAGGCTGGAGTTGATTCTGGACTCGTTCCTTCTCAACTGTATCCAGTCGCTGGCTTTGCCGTTCTGTTAACCACACTTACTTCATCGGTGGTTGGTAAACGAGTCGTCAAGAACCAATGAGCTAGTAATATTCGTCGATTCGTTTGAGCGATACTCACAGTCCAATTGGGCTCTCGCTGTTAAGCTAGTTGAGCAAAAAACATATGCGCCCTGTGCTTCTAAACAAGACGAGCCGAGGATGAAGTTCAGAACCATATTTGCCCTATGCATAACAGCTCTTGGAATCTGTCTAGTAGCTCTCGCCATGATTGTTCTTTTTATCAAAGGCTTCGATTACCCCCAGACTCCTATCTGGCTCCCTGGTCTAAGTCTGCCACTCGGTGCGTACATCATGGTCGGCGGAATTTTCCTGCTCTATCGGTTCCCTAATCGCGGACGCGCAATAGTAAGTTATCTAGTAGCCGCATCCTGCACTTGGGGACTCTTGCTAGTGCTGGTCGTCGCCTTCTATCCCGATACGAGTGTTGATCGAACCACGAGTTGGGAAGGTGGAGTTTTCCTCTTTGGATTACCCTTGTTGGTGCTCGGTCTTCTTATGTTTCGTACTTCCAGACACCGCCCAAAGAATCAGCAGGTTTCCAGTCCGATTAAACCCAATATGCTAGTAGTTACTGATCAACGCAGGGCCAGAAGCATCCCAGGCACCGTAATCAAGTTTGAGCTAGGATCTCTGATCTATGGGAACGTAGGGCTGCTCTACCGGTCCAACATATTCTGAGACGGGACGTATTATCCGATTATCGGCATACTGCTCAAAGTAGTGAGCAACCCATCCCGCGATTCTGTTACATGCAAATATCGCGGGCATCACATCATTCGGTACTCCCAACGCCTTGAGAACTACTCCAGCATAGAATTCAATATTCGGCTTGATCTTCCTCTTCTCCCACATAACCGCCTCCGTCCTCTCCGCTATCTCCAACCACTTCCTCGTCTCCGCATCCTTCTCCGCAAACTTTCTCGCAATATCCTTCAGGATCAATGCTCTTGGATCATCGGTTCTATAGACCCTGTGTCCAAAACCCATTATCTTATTCCCCGCCGCCAACTCCGCATCTAGAAAAGACTCAACATTCCGGACGCTCCCGATCTTCTCCATCATCTCCATCGCCATCTGATTCGCACCTCCATGCAACGGCCCCGCCAAAGCCGCGATCGCACTTGTTACTGCGCCGCCGATATCGGCCAGTGTCGAGCATGTCACCCTGAGAGCGAAAGTGGAGGCGTTCATCTCATGATCCGCATAAAGAATACTGACCTTGTCGTAAGCCCATTCCGAGTATTCGTCTGGCTTCTTTGCAGTCAATAGGTACAGGAAGTTTCCGGCGTGTCCAAATTGACTGTCAGGCTTAACTGGCCTCCGGCCGTTACGGACACGATGATAAGTCGCAACCATCGACCCAATACCCGCCAATAGTTGGAATGCTTTCCTGACGTTAGCATCCTCGAACGATTCCCCTTTCTTATTGGGAAGCGCTGACTCGAACGAGACAGTTGTCCGGGTAACCTCCATAGGATTGGCAGCCTTCGGCGTCATCTTCAACAAGTTCAAAACATCTTGAGGCAATATGCGATACTTTGCCAATTCGCGCTTGAAACTGGCTAGTTCTAATTTGGTTGGAAGCTTGCCACGCCACAATAGATAGGCAACTTCTTCATAGTTCGACTTTTTTACAAGTTCCTTGATGTCTATGCCGCGATATCGAAGGATTCCTTGCTGACCATCTATTGATGTGATCGTGCTTCGAGCAACGACGACGCCCTCGAGTCCTGCGCCTTTTGTCTGGCCAGTGGTAGTATGTAGCAAAGCCTTGTCGTCTATTACCCCGCTGTTTTTCCGCCTTATTTAGCTACTATTGGCGAAGCCGACACTTACATTGGATATTTCCGAGAAAGCCTTTTTCAACCTGTGAACCATCCGGCCGCTTTCTCAAAGGAACCCGATAACCTATGTCATCTAGAACTCACAAGATATCCGTCCTCAAAGGCGACGGCATCGGACCCGAAGTCGTCGACGCCACATTGAAGGTCTTGGACGCTGTCCAGAAGGTAGAGAACGTCCGATTAGAATATGTCATGGGTGAGGCTGGATTCAATTGTATCGAAAAATATGGAACCAACCTTCCACCCCAAACCGTCGAATCGATCAGGAAGACAGAGGCTTGCTTGAAAGGGCCGATGACGACCCCTGAAGAGCCCGGGTCCCCAAGGAGCGTAGCAGTCACCCTACGGAGCATCTTTGATCTCTATGCAAACGTGCGACCAGCCCGGACCCTACCGAATGTTCCCTCGTTGAAGCCTGGAATCGATATGGTCATCGTCCGGGAGAATACTGAAGGGTTGTATTCAGGGAAGGAGTTCGAGGTCACACCGGGCGTTGGCGTGGCTATGAGGATCATCACGAAGACGGCCTCGGAGAGGGTGGCGAGGTTCGCCTTGGACTTGGCCATGAAGCGTAGAAAGCGGTTGACATTCGTACACAAGGGGAATATCCTCAAGATCACGGACGGGATTTTCAAAGGTGCTGTGCATGAGGTTGCCAAGTCATACCCACAAGTGGAACTCGAGGACCTGCACATCGATGCTGCGACCATGCAACTGATCAAGCGTCCAGAATCCTTCGATGTCATTGTGACGACCAACCTATTTGGCGACATTCTCTCTGACGAGGCCGCCCAACTCGTAGGTGGCTTGGGAGTTGCAGCAGGCGCGAATATTGGAGATGATTTTGGAATGTTCGAACCCGTCCACGGCTCAGCACCGAAGTACACCGGACAGAACAGGGTCAATCCGGTAGCGACAATCGAGAGCACTAGATTAATGCTCGAGTACCTTGGTGAAAGAAAAGCCGCTGAAAGAATCAGAGTTGCCACGGAAAAAGTGCTCGAGGAAGGCAAGGCGGTAACTTATGATCTCGGTGGAAAAGCGAAGACCAGCGAAATGGGAGCTGCCATAGCAGAAAAGGTCCGTTCAGAAGTCAGGGCAGCACCCGCTCTTCGAGCCTAGATCCCTACACCAAAGTTCGTGCCTTGCTAACCGATCCCCCGTTGGGAGAAACTAGTTCGTTGGTTCGCCTGTTGAGATGTCAGGGACTATGCTGGTCGCCTTTGAATACCCTACGTACGTGAGTCCAGATCCCAGAACTCCAAGAATAAGACCCAGCAGTACCAGTCCCGCACTCAGAGGATAGAGTGGAGCCAAAAGTGAAACTTGATACTTAGAGAGGCACGGGGGGAATCCTCCTGGAGTAACGAAACACTGCTCTGAGTAGTTTGCGAAGGCTGCAAAACCTAGAATGGTCCCGAAGATCCCGAAAACCAGTAGGACTAGTCCAGAACTCATCATCCTGTTCTTCAGCAATTTTCTCCTCAATAGTCTCGATCCACCAACGTGCTTGATCTGCCCGTGTTTAGTTAGTGGCTTGTTTCTCAGAGAGCTCGTCTAGAGGAACAGCAATGAGTCAAACAAGAAGCACAGGGTTTGCGGCCCTTCCCGGTTTGGGATATGCTTTGACTCACATTCTCTCGGCGAGCCTGAAGCCGAGCACGTCCGCGAGCCGCCTCAGAACATCTCTCACTGCAATTACCAGAGCGGCCCGCTGCCACTTCAACTCCTCGTCGGTGAGATGGCTTATGTCTGACTTCTCATAGAACTCGTGGAATCTCTGGGCAAGCTCGGTTGTGTAAGTGCACAACCGTGTCGGGTTCAGATCATCAGCTGCCTCAGCAAACACCTCCGGCAACTTAGATAACTGCAGGATTAGTTCCTGCTCCACTGGCTCGTTTAGCTTGTCAAACCCTTTCGGTTTCTCTATCTTCCCCAGTTTCCGAATGATTCCTAACCCTCGTGTATAGGCGTAATTAATGAATGGGGCGCTGTTCATCTCGAAATTCAGGACGCGATCCCAGACAAAATCTACACCCTTAGCAGGCTCGACCGAGAGCATTGTGTACCGTATTGCGGAAATCCCTATCCTTTCCGCCACATCCTGCTTCAGATCCTCCGGCAAGTCCTGAGACCGTTTGTCCACCTCCCTCCTGGCCCTCAGCACTGCCTCCTCCAACACAGTGTCAAACGTGACATAGCGTCCTCTCCGGGCGGACATCCGCTGTCCCTCCAATTCGACCTCCCCGATCAGGAAGTGGAGATTGTTCAACGCCTCTTTCCTGTGTCCCAGGATCCAAAGGGCGACTCTGAGTTGTAGCTGTGCAAGTGACTGTGCAGTCCCGATCACACTGATCACCCGCTCCGCCTTCTCGAACTTGTACAAGCTATAGGCGATGTCCCGGGTCGTATAGAGCGTGGTTCCGTCGGACCGGGTCAAGGTCAAACTGGACAATTCGAAGCTCTTCGACAAGCCCAGCTTCTCCCTCAAACCATAATCTTCCACCGCCTTCGGCACATCCAGCTCCCACGCTCCGGCCTTGTTGCGCACATACTTCGTCTCCTTCAACCGATCAAGCACCTCCCGGACCCTTCCGGACCAGATCAAGTCGCTCTCCCAATCCCAACTATCGAAGCGAATATGCGCACGGGACAATGTCTGCTCAAACCCGACGAGGACGAGTTGGGCAACGCTTCGAATCAGATGCTTAATCTCCGGGTCACCTTTCTCGTACCTTCTCACGATCTCCCCAACAGCACCGTCCGGATCCGGGTCCTTCGTTATTTGATCCGCTAGATAATCGAACACGTCCTTGTACTTCGCCTGAAGCTCAGCAGCGATTCCGACCCAGTCATCCAATTCTTTCATAGCGGCGATCACTTCGATATCACTACCCTTGGTATCTTTCAATACCTGCACCTTCTTCTTCAACTTCTCAATCTCAACTAGGGTCGCAGTACTGGAATAGATCGCACCTACAAACTGGTCCGGTTTCCCAACCGGACGCGGTTCTTCCAAAAGTCGGTACCCATAGGCCATCAAGGCGACTTGCCTGCCAGTATCGTCAATGTAGAAATGTGCCCGGGCATTGTGCCCTCTAGCACTCAACAATCGAGTTAGAGCATCGCCAAAGAGGGCGTTTTTCGCTGTACCAATATGAATGGGACGAGCAGGGTTCGCACTCGTATGCTCAACAATTATCCGTTCGGGCTTGCTGGTTTTTGGAAAGCCGAAGGAAGCATCTTCCTCAAGGATCCCTCTCAGCGTTAGCTCGGAGAGTTTCTGGAAGTCGACCTTGAAGTTCACATATCCTGGTGGATCTGCTTGCACTTCTTTCACTAATCCGCCGGAGGTGAGCATGGCAACTGATGCTTTCGCGATCTCCTCTGCCAACGCCATCGGCTTCATCTTGCGCGTCTTCGCAAGCTCGAAAGAGATCGAGCTAGATAATTGACCGAACTTAGTGTCAGGCGGCTCTTCGAGAGTAGACGATACGTCAACATCCTTCGCGGACGCTTTCAGAATTCTCTCGGTTTCCTGCTTGAATGCTCCGAAAGGGTCCAGCCGTGCGGTCCTCTGTTCAGACTGTGATCTTGACATTACAGAACCTCTTGTGGAGCGGCAACTCATTCAAACAACTGGTTATTATTCGCTACTAGGCAAGCCCCGATAACATCAAACGCGCCCACTTCCGAACAAGCCCAAGATTGCACGGCTAGCTCCAATCTTTCCCCGTAGATCACAACAAGACGATAAGCCCGATATTCTCAACTTCATCGCTCGCTCAGTTTGAAGAATGCAGTTCCGTATGTTACGGCCCTGTAAATCATTCTCATCACTTCAAGTTCTAAAGAAAGTTCTTATTGATGCTTGGTCCGCAAGTCCGAACGGAGACGTTTGCTCGATCCAAACGTGATTGGGCCATTTGATGTATTGTTGATACTGCTCGTTTCTGTCACCGCGGGAATAATCGGCGCAGTATTCGGTCTCGGCGGAGGAATCATCATCGTCCCATTCCTCAGCCTAGCCTACCCCACAATCCCATTCCCCGTGGTGGCAGGAGCCAGTATAGTCTCGGTCGTTGCAACATCCAGTGCATCCGCTGCAACCTACGTACGCGACCATGTAACAAACATCCGTCTCGGCATGTTTCTCGAAATGTCTACTGTCGCAGGCGCCCTTACCGGAGCGACGGTCTCCGCCTATTTTCCCGACAAGTTCCTCCGAATATTCTTCGGCGTACTCCTCGCAGTAGTAGCTACCATCGTCATCTGGGACCGGAAAATCGATATTCCGAAAGGAGTAATTGGGGACAGAATAGCCCAGAAACTACGGCTTGGAGGACAATATCACGACCATGCCACAGGTGAAATCATCAATTATGATGTTACAAGGACGCCTATCACGTTCAGCCTGAGCTACTTTGCAGGCATCGTATCTGGACTATTGGGCGTCGGAGGAGGAGTCGTGAAAGTCCCAGCCATGAATCTAGTCAGTCGGGTTCCCGTCAAGGTCGCTTCAGCAACAAGCAATTTCATGATCGGAGTCACCGCGGCAGCCAGCGCGACAGTCTATCTATCCCGTGGAGAAGTCTACTCACTACTCGTCGCACCGTTAATGCTAGGGGTCGTCGTCGGAGCGACCATTGGAACACGAGTGCTTCATGTTGCACCGCCCAAGAAGGTGAAAGCAATGTTCGGAGTGATCCTGATTGTCACATCAGCGCTCCTGATTCTGCGCGGACTTGGGGTACACATTTGATTCCGAAGATCGATCTGTACAAGGCCATCGGTAGCTCATTGCGAGCTGGAGTACTGTTGGCGTGTCTGTTCTGCACTATCGGTCTAGCATTGTGGGCTGCAGCCGGGTATCCTGCGCAGAAGTTGATCTCTGCTTCCAACATCGTCACCGTTTTCCAACTAGCGACAAGCGCCGATTTTACCGGAATTATCTATCTCGGGATTCTAGTCCTGATAGCAACACCGGTCTTCCGAGTCATCGTCTCCGCGATCGGCTTTAGCGTTGAGAAGGATCGCCAGTATCTTATGATCAGTTTAGCAGTGCTCAGCATGCTGCTGATTGGAATATTCTCCGGTTCAGTCGCCTAGGCGAACTACTCTCTGTCCCTCAATCCATGCATGAACAAGAGAAGCAACGCAATTATTCCGGTAACAACTGTCGCTAATTCCCCGGCAGCCAGTACTCTGTTTGGTTCAATGAACATCATCGTCCGACCGCTAGCTTCCGCGTAAAAGGCGAGAGCCATGAATATCATGCTGGAAATGCTAGTTGCAACTGAGAAGATCCATAGACCACTCCAGAAGAGTCTATCCTTAGGGTTTGAGGAAGCCATAGGATTCGTAGGGTTAATGCTGGATGGCGCTGTATTAAGCTGGCGAATATACGATACTAATGTGGATTCTCATATGGACGATATCGGGCCCGTAATTGTGTGACTTCCTCTCTGATAAATTAGCGGCAATATTCTCCCGCAATCCAACAACCCGCGCCGACATCATTTCCAGTAACGTTTCCCGCGTGATCTCTAATTCCTATATCAAATTCTGTCTCTCTATGTCCATTTGTTGATTTCCATGATAACGGCTTATTTACCGCTTAGAAGGAGTTTGCAATTTTAGGATACAGATCACCTTGTCAATCACTCCACGGAGCTACAAATCGTCGCGATCAAAAATGTGCGTGAAGCTCGGTTTGATGATACTTGTTCTCTTAGTTCCTGTTTTCGAGATTCCGTTGCTTCCCGGGCGCGCTGTGAGTTCGCTCAACACTCTTCCAAGTGGAATGGTGCGGACTGTTGAAGCACCAGTAACTTCGTCGTCCTGGAATCCACTAGTCAATTGTACCCCAATCATCGTAAAGATCTCGGATATCACCAATAATCAGACCGGGTCCTCATCTTTCAGTTCGAGCCCGTTCACTCCCGGTATTACTAGTTCCGCAGGCGACGCAAAGCGTTGGCTTACTCCAGGTCCGACTCCGCCTGGCTGGGTTTCACCAGGCCCCGCATGTACAATCACTAATTCGCATGGAACAACATCTCTCTTCGTCCAAATCAACGGGATAGAAAGAGCAAGTATCAGCACAGAAGACTCCGCCTCGAGTTACGATGGAACTAATGGCGGGGCATCACACTCACTTACTTACGACAGCACCTTCAACGTTTTCGACCCGGCAATCGTCTCGAGCTATTCCAGCTCATGCACGTCTTCCAGCGATCCCACATGTTATGCGCGTATTCACCTGGAGATCGACCATGACTGGAAGGCCGCGGGTTATTGTGGCTCAGGAACCGTTTGCGACGAGAACGCTCTGGCGTCTCAGACTAGTTCCTCCTCCACAAAGATCGACTTTCAAGGCTTCGTCTACTGGGACAGCGGAGGCCTCAACTCGGGCCACCAATTCTCCGGCTGGGAATTACATCCACTCACAGCCTGGAAACTTAGCAGTTCACCGCCACCCGGTCTCGGGGTCAGTTTCTCGTGGAGTCCGTCCACGCCAGTTGCTGGACAAGCAGTCACGTTTACAGCATCTGTGACGGGAGGGACAGCGCCTTTCACGTATGCCTGGACATTTGGCGATGGTTCGACACTCTCAACGACGACCTCTACCACGAGTCACACCTACGCTTCGATGGGCTCTTACACAGTTACCTTGAGAGTAACAGATTCCAAGTCAACATCGGGGCAGTCATCCGCCACACTTACGGTAAACTCGTCCACCCAACCAGACTTTACGGTCTCGATCGTCCCCGCCACACTAAGTGTCGGTCTCGGTTCATCAGGAACTTCTACCGTTCAACTGAACAGTCTCAACAAGTTCTCCGGATCAGTCTTGCTCTCAACAACTGTCTCCTCGACGAGCGACACGGCTTCGCTTGCACCCAAGACCGTGACCCTGTCGTCAGGCGGCACCGGAACAGCCACGTTATCCGTCGCTGGAAATGCCGTAGGATCGTTTAGTGTAACCGTTACGGGCACGAGCGGGTCGATCTCTCATTCTGCTAGTTTGACCGTCACGGTGGCCGCTCCTTTGGTCGCCTCCGACGGCGCGCTGGGTCCAGACTCACTAGGCAGGGGCGGAGGTCAGAGGCTTATTCAAGACATCGCAGGACGCATGATCGCGGTCTACGTCGACAATAGCGGCAGCATCGTGCTATCCTCTACAGCATCAGACCCTGGACAGGCAGGATGGGCCGAACTAACTAGATCGCCAACCCAACCTGTAGCTTACAGCGTACCAACAATAGTCCTCGTCTCACCAAGCCTATTGGAGATATTCGCGATCGGCGGCTCCGGAGCCGGAATGCTTACACAACTGCCGGTTACTATCACGCGCGATTCGCAGAACAATATTGTTGGCTTCGCGTTCGGAGCCCCTACCATAATTGACTCGACAGGATTCGCAGGTTATCCTTCCGCCATTCTCACACATAACGGTGACATTCTCCTCGCCTGGTCTTGGACCAGCACGACAAGCTCCGAAGTCAGATCCTTGAGATGGGATACCGCGACAGGTTGGACAAATTTTGCGGGCAGCTCGACCATTCCGGATAGGGTCATTGCTGACAGTTCCAATCTACCAGCCGTTCTACCGAGCATTATTGAAAGGTCGGACAATTACAATGTCTACATAATCGGCAACAGACTCCAAGGACCACCATCCACGATCGCCTACAACAAGGCGACCTGGACAGGATCGGCCTGGTCGTGGGGAGTTGCGGATCTAACTTACGAATCCAACTCATCAGACGGTGGCGACGATCCTGTAACGCTGGCGTGGGATCCGGTAAGATCCGTGGTTGTAGGCAGCTACGGCATCACGGGCACAACATCGTACGGAGTATTCACGATAAACTCTTTGGATCAAAAGACCCACATCGACACCCCCTCCTACTCAGTGTCCGAACGCGGATGGGGCAGAGTGGCCGTCCACATCACCACCGGCGACTACTACCTCTTCTTCATGAACGTGAACGGAGACGATGGCTCTGGTCCGCTACTTTACATCCGCCATCCAGCATCCGGATCCTGGAGCTCAACCCCTACAACATTTGATTCGAACACCGACAACCAGGGACTAACCGTACGACCCACCAGCACCGGAGAAACTTTAGACTTGCTGTACGTCGAGGGAATCGCTGCTCCCACGCTGATCAAGTCAGCTAGACTCAGTCCACCAGGTCCACCTAACTTCAGCATATCAGCGAACCCGACAATCCTGACATTCCAATCCGGATCATCCGCCACCTCAACAATCACATTGACCAGTCGATTCAACTTCAACGGAACAATCTCGCTAACTACATCCGTCACACCATCAGGTCTTACTGCCACACCATCACCAACAAGCGTCACAGTAACCAGTGGCACAATAGCCACCTCCACTCTAACAGCCAACTCAGCCACCGCCGGAACGTACACGATCACCGTCACAGCGGCTGCCGGGTCACTCGTGCACTCAACGATCGTCAATGTCAAAGTTACCGACTTTGCAATCGCCGCGAATCCTGCGAGGGTCAGTATCCCGGTCGGAGCTTCAGGCTCATCCACGATCAGTCTCACTAGCGTGAATGGATTCATAGGAACAGTGGCGTTGAGCGATACGATATCGCCCTCGACAGGTATCAGCGCAGGACTGAATCCGACCAGCATCTCCTTAACTTCTGGAGGTTCTGGAACCTCAACCCTAACCATCAACACCACCAATGCCGGCAATTACACTATCACCGTCACCGCTACGTCAGGACCGTCGACTCATTCCGCGACTATTGTTGTCAGGGTATTCATCCCACCTGACTTCACAATCGCCTCTAATCCGAGCACCGTCGTATTCTTGACCGGCTCGTCCGGCCGATCCAACGTCACAATCGCTAGCATTTCAGGATTCAAGGGCAATCTCACCATCTCCAACTCCGTCAATCCTACTAATGGATTGACAACATCTTGCACTCCGTCAAAGATGCAAATTCTATCCGGCGGCTCAGCAATTTCGACATGCAGCTTCAGCTCCTCGAATACTGGAATCTACGCTGTGACCGTATCGGCAACAAACGGAACAATGACCCACTCAACCTTGATCACCGTGAAAGTCGCTGACTTTACCATCACAGCTAATCCAGCAACCGTCGGCATCGTTGCCGGATCAACAGGCACCTCGACCATAAGTCTGGCTAGTCTGAACGGTTTCTCAGGAACAATTTCGCTGAATGTTTCCGCTACTACAGGATTGACCGCTTCGATCAACCCGACAAGTGTCCTAGTTTCCTCGGGTGGAACCAGCACGGCAACGTTGACGGTTGGCTCGAGCTCGAAAGGCAGCTACGTTGTCACGATAACCGCTTCCAGCGGATCATTGACACGGAGCGTCCAAGTCACAGTGACGGTTGGGGACTTTGCGATATCATCCAACACGTCAACTCTAAAGATCAATTCAGGCCAATCTGGATCAGCCAACATCACCCTTACCAGCCTCAGTGGGTTCCAAGGAACAATCTCTCTCACGGTTTCTGTGACGCCATCTGGACTTTCCGCATCGACCAACCCAACCAGTGTCATCCTGGCCTCAGGAAATTCGGGATCCTCGATCCTCTCTGTTACCTCGACGACCGCTGGAAACTATACAGTTACAGTGACGGGCACTAGCGGTTCAGCAAGTCGATCAATACAGTTGACGGTCACGGTAGTCGACTTCAGCATAACACCAAATCCGGCCTCACTCGGTTTCTCATCCGGCTCCAATGGCAATTCGACGTTAACATTCAAAAGTCTAGGAGGTTATTCCGGAACTGTAACAGTTACAACAATCGTCACTCCACCAACTGGCCTCAGCACATCATGCGGCTCGAGCGTGACCCTCACATCGGGAAGCTCGTTTAACTCCACGTGCCTCTTCGGCTCGTCTACTCCAGGAACGTATACCGTAACGGTCAAAGGGACGAGTGGATCACTTTCTCATTCAGTCACGATAAGTGTCGGCGTTCGTGACTTTACAATTACGGCGAATCCGTCCAGTCTCAACCTTTCTCTTGGAACAAACGGTAGTTCAACAATAACGGTCACCAGCCTAGGAGGATTCTCGGGCACGATTACATTGACGACAACAACATCATCCAGCAACCTATCCGCCTCCGCCAATCCATCCAGTCTCGCTATCACTTCCGGCGGAACTTCTTCCTCGACAATCACAATCAACGCCAGCAGTGCCGGAAATTACAATGTAACAGTGACATCTGCGAGCGGCTCGTTATCGCATTCGATTATCCTTAGTGTCAAGGCTGCGGCGAAGCCTCAGTATGCTCTTGTCACCTCGTTTGACGGCCAAGTCTACAAATTACAGAACGGCACTCTGACTTTGATCGGTCAACCAGTCACGAGCGCACTGCGTCAGATCGCTTGGAAGCCAGATGGGTCTTACGCCCTCATAGCCGGAGACTCTGGAGTATTGATGAAATGGGACGGATCGCAGCTCACCCAGATCGTTACTGGCATCTCTTCTGGAACCGATCTGAACACGGTGGTTTGGAGTCCTGACGGATCGTATGCTCTTATCGGAGGCTCTGGCGGCGCGGTCTTCAAGTATGATGGGGTATCCGCTACATCTATCGCAGACCCTAGCAGTGGCCAGATTCAAGGGATAGCCTGGAACCCGAGCGGCACCATCGCATTATTGGTCGGTAATACTGGAACGTTCCTCAGTTACCAGAACGGTGTCATTACAGCCCTAGCTTCTGGAACAACAAACAATCTTTACAGCGTTGCCTGGAATCCAAACGGTCAGTACGCGTTGATCGGTGGATCAAGCGGCTCCATCCTCAAATACAATGGAACTAGCACAGTCGCGCTCAACACCAGCGGACTATACACTTCTTCTGCAACTATCAGATTCATCGCATGGAACCCTACTGGCAACCTTGCAATCCTTGTCGGAAGCGCATCTGGCGTCGTGCTAACATATGACGGATCAACTCTCTCCAGCTTAACGTCACTGACTTCTAACGGCCTCTACTCAGTAAGCTGGTCAGGCGACACTGCCACCATAGTCGGAAACAGCGGAACAATGCTGAGTTACTCTGCAGGCGTTCTAAAGATGGTGCCGACTGGATTGTCGTCATCGTTCAGGGGAATAGCCTGGAAGCCAGCTTAGGGTTCAACAAGAATCCGATGAGAGTAAGTGTACCCGAGAAGTCTCAGGCAAACGCATTAAGGAACATTGCCTTTCCTCTGTCAGTGTTTCTGCGTCAAACGCCGCTTTTCAAAAGGTCGACAGTAGATTCACCTGGATTGGATAGGATTGGATATAATTTTCAGCCTTTATAATCACTAACCCTACAACCACAACTATTAAGCCTAAGTTACTAGCATACTGCCCACAGATTCTGGGTTCGGTTGGGTTGGGTCAGAGCATGAAATCACCAAGGAAGATTATGGTTATCGTCCTGCTTGTCTTCACGCTTGATCAAGTCTTCGGGATCCTTCCAATAAATCCGGCTGCAGCAGCAGTCACACAATTCTCATTCGCGTCAGCCGGCGATTACGGGTTCAGCTCGGCCGCGAAGACGGTGATGTCGTCCATGGGATCTTCGGGAGCAAGCTTCGCGTTAGGGGTCGGAGATCTTCTCTACACTCAACCCACCAGTACTGTGAACGAAAAAACGTGGTGCAACCAGTTCAAAACATCTATTCCCAATGTTGAGTTGATAGTTGGGAACCATGAGACATGGGAGACAAATTCTACCGATGGCGGAGGCAGCATCAACAAGTTCGTCCTTGACTGCCCGTTCACACTCGGTGCCGAGACCGGCACGTACGGGTTCCGATATTATTTCGATTATCCATCAATCAATCCACTGGCACGCTTCATAATGGTCGACCCTGCAATATGGAACGGAACCACGAGCAGCAGCTCACTCTCGTATGCAAGTGGGACTGCCAATTACAACTGGGTCGCGAATGCAGTCGACAATGCTCGAAGCAACGCAATTCCATGGGTAATTGTTCTCATGCACAAGATCTGTATCGGCACCGGTTCACAGGGCTGCGAGGTGCCCATGTCGTTTCTTACGATGCTGATGAACAAACGGGTGGACCTGATCCTTCAGGGGCACGACCACACGTATCAGAGGAGCAAACAGTTGACCTGCGCAACGGATGGAACCTATGTTTCATCATGCGTCGCCAATCCAGGCTCGTCTCTGACCAAGGGAGCCGGCACTGTCTATGTGATTGACGGGACGGGTGGAGAGGGAGGTGGGAAGAC
>Ga0137415_10002939_pt1 | contig 16890 bp, 16 predicted proteins | sample CZODoug3_1_1_16f_FD_183082 | JGI IMG/M metagenome (GOLD analysis project Ga0137415, IMG submission 183082) | Vadose zone soil fungal communities from Angelo Coast Range Reserve, California, USA - CZODoug3_1_1_16fungal (Hybrid Assembly) | ecosystem: Environmental > Terrestrial > Soil > Vadose...
GTACGCGCCCACACCACGCCGGAATCGGTGGTGACGTCGCCCGATTGAATGCCATGCGTGATGCGCGGCCGGTCGGCCGCAAGGCTGAGATGCGGCTTGGCGATCCCGCCCAAGGCTGTGAGCCCGGCCGATGCCGCGCCCGCAACCAGGAGCCTGCGGCGCGTCAGCGCCCGCGTGAGCGCCTTTGTGGTGGGCACCAGGACCGCCATCCGGCCTCCGCCGTCGAATCAGCGCGGAGGGTGGCGGCGGTTTCTGACAGGAAGGCTACGGCCTTGCGACTCTTGCGTGACTCTAGGGCGCCGCGAAGCGCAGCGGGGTGACGTCGGCCATGGTGGCCGAGGTCGCCTGGCTCGGCGTTTGACCCGTCAGCATCGCGCGCCGGTCGGAGATGGCCAGCTGGGCCTGGTTGAGCGCGAGCCCGAAAGCCGCCAGGGCCTGCTCGTCGACCGCGTGCTGCTCGGCTTGCTGGATGGTCTTGCGCAGGATGTCGTCGACATCGGCCCGCAGCTTGTCGAGCTCTTCGATGGTCTCGGCCTTGCGCGCCGCCGTCATCAATTCGATCAGCTGGTCGAGCACGTGGGTGTGGCGCAAGCGCTCGTCGGCCTTGGTATAGCTCGTGAGCCAGGCGATGCCGGAGCCCAGGAACGAGGTCACCATCAGGCCCCAGTAGAGCAGATCGCTATAGCGATCGAAAAACGTCTTCTGGTCATTGTCGAGATAGGCCGCCGCGCCCGGATGCGCCGCCACCGTCGCATCGCGGTCGGTATCGGGTTTCTCGATCTTGGCGGCGCCGGGAAATTCCGTCCCCAGGGCCTGGCGCACGCCGAACAGCAACTTGGTGAAGTCGCCGACCTCCGCTTCCGACAGCTCGCGGCGCGCCATGATGTAGTGGGAGAATCCGATGGTGTCGACGTCCTCCTCCGGCAGCGGTTTGTGGCCGCCGAAGACGCCGGCCTTGATCTCGGTCGCCTCATAGACCGGCAGGCGGTTCTCGATCGCCTGCGCGGCGCCCACCTTGAGAAAGGTCGGGCTCTCCTTGTCGGTCGATGAGGCCGCGATGGCGTCGGCAAAGTAGCGCGCCGTGACCGGCCCGGCCCCGAAGATCACGTCGACCGGATTGTCGCGCAACGACGCCGCGACGTTGTCGGGATCGAGCGCGACGATCGTGATGTGGTCGGGCAGCACCTCGTATTGCTTCAGGATCGCATTGAGGACGTCGACATTGGCGCTGGTGCGTCCGATGACGCCGACGCGCTTGCCCTTGATGTCCTCGATCTTCTCGATTCCTGTCGGCTTGGCGGCGGCCTTCTTGGGCTTGACGCCTTTGGCGGCTTTGGCGGGTTTGGTCTCTGGCGGCTTGACGGCGCCGAGCGCGGGCGAGCCGGCGGCGGGCACCAGCAGCACGGCCACGTTCTTGCGCAGGATGGCGACCGCCAATCCGGATTTCGGCATCGCGATATCCTGGCGCACCACGGCGAGGTCGGCCTTCCTGTCATCGATCGCCTTGGCGCTTTCGGCCGCGCCCGCCGTGTTGACCAGGCGGAGCTGGATGTTGGCGCGGTCGCTCGAGAAATGCCGGTGGACCGCCTGGACGAGCTTGGCGTCCTCGCCATTGGCGGGGCCGACCGCGAATTTGAGCGTGGCGGGCCGCGTCGCCACGTAGAAGGCGGCGCCGACCAGGCCGGCGGCCAGCAGGCAGATGGCAATCGTGAGGAGCAGGGTGTGGTGCAGCATCATGCGCACCCTGCTGCGTCTGGGTTTCCACATCTTTCCCACCACGAAGCTCGTTGCGAACATCCTGCGTAAAGGATTCATGGCCGGACGGTCATCCTGCCCTAATGCGGCGGCGATATGACGCGCAACCCGTTTCGGACATTAACCAATCCGAGCCGCCGGTGGCAAAAACCTTAGTCGGATTCGGTTGCGGATTCGTTTAGCGAATGGGCCGGGCGCTCCAGGGTTCCATATGGGCGCCTTTGGGCAGGGCCTGCTGGACCATCAGCATCTCCCCGACGGTTTCCGGCGTGATCAGGCCGACCAGGCGTCCGGCCGGGTCGACGACGCCGACGGCGGGTGCCGAGGTTTCCTGCAGCGTGCGGAACGCGGCTTCGAGACGGCTGCGGTTCCCGACCGTCGGGATGCCGGTCGCCATCGCGTCGGCGACGCGCGCGTCCGGACCCTGCGTCTTCAACGCGCGGATCACGCCGTCGCGGTCGAGCAGGCCGACGAGGCGGCCGTCGGCGTCGACGACGGGAAACTCACTCTGGCTGGTGCGCAGCAGGGTCTCGACCGCCGCGTCCATGCGGTCGTCCGGAGAGAGCGTGGCGAATTCGGTCATCATCGCGGCGCTGACCGGCAGGTCGCGCGACATGGCCCGCATCGCGACGAGATGGGCTTCCGACGACGCGGCGAGGTAAACGAAGATCGCGATGAAGATCAGGATGGGGTTGCCGAACAGGCCGATGAAGCCGAGCACGAAGGCGACAAGCTGGCCGATGGTCGCGGCGATCGCGGTCGCGCGCACATGGCCGAGCCGGATCGCCAGCAGGGCCCGCAGCACGCGCCCGCCATCCATCGGGAAAGCGGGAATCATGTTGAACAGCGCGAGGAAGAGGTTCACTGCGGCGAGACGGTCGATCAGGGAGACATGCGCGTCCTCCATGGTGCCGAGATGCTGCGGCTCGAGGTGCGCGCCCATCAAAACCACCAACCCGAACGCGATCGCCACATTGACGAGCGGGCCCGCGACGGCAATCAGGAATTCCTCGCCCGGCGCCTCGGGGATGCGGGCAAGCCGCGCCACGCCGCCGATCGGCAGCAGCGTCACGTCGGGCGTCGGCACCCCGAAGGCGCGCGCCGCCAGGATGTGGCCGAACTCGTGCGCCAGCACGCAGGCGAACAGCAGAAGCATGAAGGCGAGGCCGTTCCACGCCGCGGCCGGGCCGCCGGAAACCCAGCTCGCGACGAAGATCCAGAGCAGGAACAGCACGAAGGTGAAATGGACGCGGATCGCCGTGCCGGCGATCGAGCCGATGTTGACGGACCATGACATGCAGGCGTCTCCCTGTCGGCAACGGCGCGTGGGGCGAAACGGCGCGGTGGGCATGTAGGAGGGCACGCCGCCAATTACCAGGAGTGGGCGGAGGGCGTGCCGCGATGCCGGGGGCGGAACCGGCTTGTCGGGGCGGGCGTTGCGTGAGCTAATGCGCCTAACAGGAACGAGAGGCCTGCATCATGGCTCAGAAACTCAGCGCCGAAGCCCGCAAGGCTGCGCTCGCCAAGCTCCCGGGCTGGAGTGCGGCGAAAGACCGCGAGGCGATCACCAGGAAATTCGTGTTCGAGGATTTCAACGCGGCATTCGGGTTCATGACGCGCGCCGCCCTGGTGGCCGAGAAGCTCGACCATCACCCGGAATGGTTCAACGTCTACAAGACGGTCGAGGTCACGCTCGCGACCCACGACGCCGGCGGGGTGACCGAGCTCGACGTGACGCTCGCTCAGGCCATGGACCGCATCGCGGGGCGTTGACGGCGCCACTTGCGGACGCCCGCCGGACCAGCCATTTTAATCCTGGTTCGGCGCTGCAGGAGCCGTCATGTCGATCGAAGCGGGCGTGTCATCGGGTGTCGCCAAGTTCGCGCGCGAGAAGGCCTATGTGCGGCGCGGCTTCTGGGCGAAGGCCCGGCGCGTCGCGGCGGCCCTTCCGTTTGCGGAGGATCTGGTCGCCGCCTATTTTTGCGCGTTCGACCGCGAAACGCCGCGCCACGTCCAGGCCGCCTTGATCGGGGCGCTGGCCTATTTCGTGCTTCCGTTCGACATCATCCCGGACATGATGCCGTTGCTCGGCTTCACCGATGACGCGGCCGTGCTGGCGACGGCATTGCGGCTGGTGGCGACGCATATCCGCCCCGAGCACCGCGCCGCCGCCAGGCAGGCGATCGAGCGCGGGTTGGCGGAGCCCTCCGACGCCGGCGCGACCTGACTCACGGCCGCAGGATCACCTTCCCCATCGCCTTGCGGGTGGCGAGCGCATGCAGCGCCGGCGCGATCTCTTCCAGCCGATAGGTCTCGTGCACATGGGCGCTGAGCCTGCCTTGCGCGCATAATTGCAGGATCTCGCTCAGATTGGCGCGGTAGCCGGCGCGGTTGCGCTCGGCCCATGAGCCCCAGAACACGCCGCGGATATCGCAGCTCTTGAGCAGCACGAGATTGAGCGGCAGCTTGGGAATTTCGCCGCTCGCGAAGCCGACCACCAGGAAGCGGCCGCCCCACGCGATTGCGCGCAGCGCCGCCTCCGCATAGGGCCCGCCCACCGGATCGTAGATCACGTCGGGGCCCTTGCGGTCGGTTGCGCCGCGCAGGGCCTCTTTCAGGTCCTCCTCTGCGTAATTCACGGTCGCGTCGGCGCCGTGCCGGCGCGCGAAGGCGAGTTTCTCGGCCGACGACGCGCAGGCGATCACGCGCGCCCCCATCAGCTTGCCGAGCTCGATCGCCGCGAGACCGACGCCGCCGGCGGCGCCGAGCACCGCGAGCGTCTCGCCGGCGCGCAATTGCGCGCGGTCCTTCAGGGCATAGAGCGTGGTGCCGTAGGTGACGATCAGTCCGGCGGCGCGCTCGAAGTCGAGGCCGTCCGGCAACTTGACCAGCCGGTCGGCCGCCACCGCCACTTTCTGCCGCGCCGCCCCGTAGCCGATATTCGCGGCCACGCGGTCGCCCGGCCGCAGGTTGGTCACGCCGGCGCCGACGCTCTCGACCTCGCCGGCGAATTCCGCGGCGGGCGAAAACGGAAAGGCCGGCTTGGTCTGGTACTTGCCGGCGATGATCAGCGTGTCGAAGAAGTTGAGCGCCGCCGCCCGCACCGCGACCACCGCCTCGCCGGCGCCCGCCACCGGGTCGGGCAGATCGCGGATCTCGAGCTCGTCGGGGCCGCAGGCGTGGGTGCAGAGAACGGCTTTCATCGGAGGGTGCGGGGGCTGGCGGTGCGATGCCGACGCTTCGCCGGCGCGATCACGTCCGCATCGATCCACGGGAGATCGATTTCCCCTCATACCATGCCGGCGGCGTGCCGCGACATTCGGTTCGTCCGATTTGCCGGCCGTATCTTCTGCGCACGACCGCAGGTCGCCTATTCGGATTCGGTCACGCCGCCCTGTTCGAGCGCCCGGCGCAGCCGCGAGAAGGCGAGCCGCAGCCGCGATTTGACCGTCCCGAGCGGCAGGCCGGTCTGCGACGCGATGTCGCCGTGCGACAGACCCTCGAAAAACGCCAGCCGGATGAGGTCGAGCTGCTCCTCCGGCAACAGCCGCAACGCGACGCGGATGCTCGCCTCGCGCCGGCTCATGTCGAGCGAGTCGTCGGGGGCCGGCGAGGGATCGGGCGTGTCGGTGGGGCGCGGCTCCGGCACCGTGTCCTCGCGGCTGCGCCGGTGCACGTCGATGCGCCGGTTGTGGGCGATACGGAGCAGCCAGGTGCCGACCGAGGATTTGGTGCGATCGAACAGCTCGGCTTTCTGCCAGAGCGTCGTCATCACGTCCTGGGTCAGCTCGTCGGCGACGCCGGGATCGAGCCGCAGCCGCAACAGGTAGGCGTAGACGCGTGGAGCGTAGAAGTCGAACAGGCGCGCGAATGCGGTGCGGTCGCGTTTGGTCGCGACCGCCATGACCAGATCCGCAAATTCGTCAGGAGTTGTCACCCCCGCTGCCACTCCCATCGGCCGACCGCCTCTCATCATCGTCGGAAAGACGAGATCTCCACCTTCACCTCGTTGGTGTCGGTGGTCGGCGCTCGGGTCAAACTTTTTTTGGGAGTGCTTCGGCCAAGCCCTCGAGCCGGCGAGGCGCGGGTTGATCCCACCAACCCCTGGCAACTTCGTCTTTTATATTCCGGGTGTGTTTTTGAGCGACTTCTTCGCGATCATCTGTATGATGGACGGCGGAGCGGCCCGGATGCGTGCCGTCGCGGTACCCTGTAGCGTCTCGGCGTTGCCGAAATGATTCTTTATTTGGTAAGGTTTGATTACAGTTCGACCAGAGTCCGAATGAATGAATGTCGGGGCGAGTCACTCACCCGAATGCGAGGCCCGATGAGTCACGTCACGCGCTCGATCTTCGGCATATCACTTGTCGTTGCGGCGGCGATTGCCCTTACGGCGTCCGCAACGGCCCAGCCGGCCGCACCGGCGCCCGCGACGCCCGCCAAGCCCAACCCGCCCAAGCCCGCCGCGCCCAAGCCGCCGCAGGCGGCCGCCAAGCCGAAACCGAAACCGGCGCCGGCCGCTGCGGCGCCCGAAGCGCCGGCCGCGCCCGCCGTCGGCGGCGTGCAGCCGACGCTGCTCGGCACCTTCGGCGACTGGGGCGCCTATACGGCGTCGCCGGCCGGCAAGAAGATCTGCTTCGCGCTCGCCAAGCCGGCGAACTCGCAAACGACCCCGCCCGGCCGCCCGCGCGATCCCGCGTTCCTGTTCGTGTCGTCGCGTCCGGCCGAAAAGGTCAAGGACGAGGTCTCGCTCATCATCGGCTATGGCTTCAAGCCCAATTCGGACGCGACGCTCGAAATGGGCGGGGCCACCTATGCCATGTACACCCAGGCCGACGGCGCCTGGGTCAAGAATGCCGCCGAGGAGACGCGTCTGGTCGACTCCATGCGCAAGGGTACCGACCTGACCATCAAGGGCACGTCGGCGCGCGGCACCGCCACCAGCGATGTGTTTTCGCTCAAGGGCCTGGCGCAGGCGCTGGACAAGGTGGGCCAGGAATGCCGCTGACGTGAATCTCGGGCTTTCGAGATTCGGCCTTCTGGCGGCGCTTCCTATATAAGGGGACATGACCACCTCCCTGACCACGGACCGTCTCGCCGGCTTCGTCGAAAAGGCGCCGCTGGAGCGCTATGTCGCGCCCGAAAAGCCTTCGCTTGTCGGCCTGTCGCGGCCCGAGCTGGCCGAGGCGCTGGCGTCGGTCGGGGTGCCGGCATCGCAGCGCAAGATGCGGGCGCAACAGATCTGGAACTGGCTCTACGCGCGCGGCGCCACCGGCTTCGAGCAGATGACCAGCGTGTCGAAGGAGCTGCGTGCCGCGCTGGCGGAGAAATTCACCCTGGGGCGGCCCGATATCGTTGCCGAGCAGGTCTCGGTCGACGGCACGCGCAAATGGCTGCTGCGGCTGCCGAGCGAAAATCCGGGCGAGCGGCCGCACGAGGTCGAGTGCGTCTATATCCCGGAAACCGATCGCGGCACCTTATGCGTGTCGAGCCAGGTCGGCTGCACGCTCACCTGCTCGTTCTGCCACACCGGCACGCAGCGCCTGGTGCGCAATCTCACGCCCGGCGAGATCGTCGGTCAGGTCATGCTGGCGCGCGACCGGCTCGGAGACTGGTCGGGCGGCCTCGCGCCGCAAGGCGCCCCGGAGGCCGGCGGCGCGCCCAAAGAGGGCGGTCGCCTGATCACCAACGTGGTCATGATGGGCATGGGCGAGCCGCTGTATAATTTCGAGGCGGTGCGCGACGCGCTGCTGATCGTCGCCGACAACGAAGGCATCGGCATTTCCAAGCGCAGGATCACGCTGTCGACGTCGGGCGTGGTGCCGAACATCGCGCGCGCCGGCGCCGAGATCGGCGTGATGCTGGCGATCTCGCTGCATGCGGTGCGCGACGAGCTGCGCAACGAGCTGGTGCCGCTCAATCGCAAATATCCGATCAAGGAATTGCTCGACGCCTGCCGCAACTATCCGGGGCTCACCAATGCCAAGCGCATCACCTTCGAATACGTGATGCTCAAGGGCGTCAACGACTCGCTTGCCGACGCCAAGGCGCTGGTCAAGCTCTTGAAGGGCATCCCGGCCAAGATCAACCTGATCCCGTTCAATCCGTGGCCGGGCAGCCGCTACGAATGCTCCGAGTGGGAGCAGATCGAGAAATTCTCCGAATATGTCTTCAGTGCCGGCTATTCGTCGCCGGTGCGCACGCCGCGCGGGCGCGACATCCTGGCGGCCTGCGGCCAGCTCAAAAGCGCGACCGAGAAGCTGTCCGCGCGCGAGCGCATGGCGCTGCGCGCCATGGCGATGACGGACTGAAGGCGATGGAAAGCGTCCTTCGCCTGATCCTGCGCCTGTTCCTGGTGCCGCTCGGCGGCGTGGTGGCGGTCACCATCGCGATGATCCTGCTGGTCGTCGCTCATTGGCACGAATTCGCGGCGCTCGCGGATGCGCGGCCGGACGAGCAGGGATACTGGCTCCTCGCATTCGTGCTCGCCGGACCGGTGCTGGCCTTCCTGTTCTCGCTCGCCGTCGCCCTGACGTTGCTTCCCGCCGCGGTCGGCGTGCTGATCTCCGAAGCCTTCGCGATCCGCTCGTGGATCTATCACGCCGCCAACGGCGGGCTGGCGGCCTGGATCGGGTGGTCGCTCATGCAGGACACGCAGAACGATTACCGTTTCCTGGCCGAGCCCAAGATCATGGTCGCGGCGGGCCTCGCGGGCGGTCTCGCCTATTGGGTGGTGGCGGGCAGCACGGCGGGCTTTTGGAAGCCGGTTTTCCGCTCCCGACCGCAGCAGGCCTGACGATTTACCATGCCGGCGCGCCGCCATCGGCCGGCTCGCCGGCCGGGTGGGGACATGATAGAAAGCCTGGGTGAGAAAGCCTGCCTGAAAGCCGGACATCCGCCATGACGGCGCCGCTCAAAACCGTGGAAGCACCGGGGGATATCGCCACCGTGATGCGCGATATCGGGGGCCGCGCCAAGCGCGCGGCCCGCGCGCTGGCGCTCGCCACGCCCGCCGACAAGGCGCGTGCGCTCGCCGCCATGGCGGCCGCGGTGCGGGCGGGACGCGCCGCCATCCTCGCCGCCAACGCCGAGGACATCGCCGAGGCGCGCGCCGGCGGGGCGACCCCCGCCTTCGTGGACCGCCTGATGCTCGACGAGAAGCGCATCGCCGCCATGGTCGAGGGGATCGAGGTCGTGGGTGCCCTGCCGGACCCGGTCGGGACGGTCTCGGAATCCTGGACGCGGCCGAACGGCCTGCGCATCGAGCGCGTGCGCGTGCCGCTCGGGGTGGTCGGCGTCGTCTACGAGAGCCGGCCGAACGTCACCGCCGATGCCGGCAGCCTCTGCCTCAAGGCCGGCAATGCGGTCATCCTGCGCGGCGGCTCGGAAAGTTTTCGCTCCGCGCGCGCGATCCATGCGGCGCTGGCGAGCGGCCTGCGGACAGCCGGCCTGCCGGCGGACGCGATCCAGCTCGTGCCGACCCGCGATCGCGCCGCCGTCGGCCTCATGCTGGCGGGGCTCGACGGCGCCATCGACGTGATCGTGCCGCGCGGCGGCAAGGGACTGGTGGCGCGGGTGCAGGCGGAAGCGCGCGTGCCGGTCTTCGCCCATCTCGACGGCAATTGTCACGTCTATGTCGACAAGGCCGCCGATCTCGCCATGGCCGAGCGCATCGTGCTCAACGCAAAAATGCGCCGCACCGGCGTCTGCGGGGCGGCCGAGACCCTGCTGGTCGACCGCGCGGCCGCGCCGGCCGATCTTGCGCCGCTCGTGAGCATGCTGCTCGACGCCGGCTGCGAGGTGCGCGGCGACCGCGACACGCAGGGCGTCGATGGGCGCGTCAAGCCGGCGAGCGAGGAGGATTGGAGCACCGAGTTTCTCGACGCCATCATCGCCGTGAAGGTGGTCGACGGCGTCGACGGCGCGATCGCCCATATCGAGCGCTACGGCTCGCACCACACCGACGCGATCGTCACGCAGGACCAGGCGGCCGCCGACAAGTTCCTGCGCCAGGTCGACTCGGCGATCGTGCTGCACAACGCCTCCACCCAGTTCGCCGACGGCGGCGAGTTCGGTTTCGGGGCCGAGATCGGGATCGCGACCGGGCGCATGCATGCGCGCGGCCCGGTCGGCGCCGAGCAGCTCACGACGTTCAAATACCGCGTCCTCGGCACCGGCCAGACGCGCCCGTGATCGCAGCGGTCCCTAGCCCCTCCGTCGTCATTGCCCGCGAAAGCGGGCAATCCAGTACTCACCGCCGCGTTCGAATGAATGCTGCGCTTGATCCGCACCGATATGGATTACTGGATGCCCCGCTTTCGCGGGGCATGACGACTCTGAGTTCGGGGCCAGCCGCGTGATCCGTCTTCCTCCGCACGCTCCCGGCCTGAAGATCGGCTTGTTCGGCGGCACCTTCGATCCACCGCATCAAGCCCATCTGGCCGCCACCCTGCTCGCCATGACCCGGCTCAAGCTCGATCGGGTCTGGTGGCTGGTGACGCCCGGCAATCCGCTGAAGGATACCCGCGGCCTTGCTCCGCTGGCGGAGCGTATCGCCGCCGCCCGGGCGCTCACGCGCCACCCGCGCATCGACATCACGGGATTCGAGGCCGCGCTCGGCGTGCGCTACAGCTACGACACGGTCTCCTACCTGGTGACGCACTGTCCGGGCGTCCGATTCGTGTGGATCATGGGCGCCGACAATCTGCGCAGCTTTCATCGCTGGCAGAATTGGCGCGGCATCGCCCGGCTGATCCCGATGGCGGTCGTCGACCGCCTGGGACCGAGCCTCTATTCGGCCGCCAGCGTGGCGGCCCAGGCGCTCGCCCGCGCGCAAATCCGCGAATCAGCCGCCACGACGCTGGCGAACCGGCGCCCGCCCGCCTGGGTGTTCCTGCACGGCCTGAAGTCGCCGCTGTCCTCGACCGCGCTGCGGGCGGAGCGCCACCAAAGTCACAAAACTGCTATCGAAACCGGCGAAAATCGCGATGTCGCGGCGCCCGAGCGGGCGGCCGCGGCGGGGCCCGGCGGCTTGGCGGCGGCCATGCCGGTCGGGTCCGGAACATGAGGGTGCAGGAGGTGGTTGATTCCGTTAACCGGTCCCACATATGCTGAGTCTCGGCCCCGGGCAGGGTGCCCGGGGTTCGTCGAACCGAAAGGAAGGACCCCTGTCCACACCCGCTGTCTCCCGGGCCGCCACACGTCGCCGGCCCGCCCCCGTCTCCAAGGTGACAATCGATACCCAGGAGACGCTTCGCCTTGTCCTCGCGCGCCTCGACGATATGAAGGCCGAGGACACCCTCACCATCGACCTCCGTGGCAAATCCGCGATCGCCGACCACATGGTTGTGACGTCCGGTACGTCCAACCGTCATGTCGGCGCGGTCGCGGCGCGCGTGCTCGACGACCTCGCCAAGGCGGGAATCCGCCAGGTCAAGGTCGAGGGCATGCCGCATTGCGACTGGGTGCTGATCGACGCGGGCGACGTCATCGTCCATGTCTTCCGGCCCGAGGTCCGCGCCTTCTATAATCTCGAGAAGATGTGGGCCGGCGGAGGCGCGGGGAATCGGCGCGTAAGTTGATCCGCCGCGCTGGAGCCGCTGTCCGCGCCGCAACTCGGGCCTGCTCTGAGAAAGCGCCATGCGTCTGATCGTTGCTGCGATCGGCCGGCTTAAGGCCGGGCCGGAACGCGAGCTCGCCGAACGCTATCGCGACCGGGTCGCGAAGGCCGGCCGCGCGGTCGGCCTGCGCGACATCGAGATCATCGAAATCCGCGAGAGCCGCGCCCAGGAAGCCGCCAAGCGCGTGCTGGAAGAATCGATCGCGCTCGCCAACATCATTCCGGAGCGCGCCGTCGTGGTGGCGCTCGACCAGACCGGCGAGGCGCTCGACAGCGAATCCATCACGGGGACCCTGCGCGGCTGGCGCGACACCGGGCGTCCGGCGGCGGTTTTCTGCATCGGGGGCGCCGACGGTCTGGGTCGCGAGCTCGCGGCGCGGGCGGATCTCACGCTCGCCTTCGGGGCCGCGACCTGGCCGCACCAGCTCGTGCGGATCATGCTCATGGAGCAGCTCTATCGGGCGGTGACGATCCTGGCCGGCCACCCCTATCACCGCGCCTGATTTTTCCGCACAAAACGGAGATTTGCTGCAGTTTTCACCAGAGTGTGACGGGGGCGAGACGCGAAACCGCCCCAATCGGCGCTTAATGGCCGACACATATTTGCCTTATGGGGACGAGCACGTCATTTGCGTCATATGACCAGCGCCATTTGCCATTCCGCCGGCCCGCGAAAGCTGTTCGCCATGGTGGCGGCGTGTGCGCTCGCGCTGCCGATCGGCGCGGCATCGGCGCAGAAGCCCACCCTCGACGACGTCAGGCAGCGCGACCAGGAACTCGATGCGGTTCGCGCCGAGCAGAGGAAGGCGCTCGAGAGCCAGAAGGCGCTGCGCGACGAGATCAATGCGATCGGCGAGGATCGCCGCAAGCTCAATCAAGCGCTGATCGACACCGCCGCCGGCATCCGGTCGGTCGAAGGCCGGGTTGCGGGCACCGAAGCCCGCCTGCAGCAGCTGATCGACAGCGAAGCGTCGATCCGCAAGTCGCTCGACGGCCGCCGTGCCATCATCGTCGAAGTGCTTGCCGCCCTCCAGCGCATCGGCCGGCGCCTGCCGCCGGCCTTGATGGTGAAGCCGGAGGACGCGCTCGAATCGGTGCGCACCGCCATGCTGCTGGGCGCGGTCGTGCCGGAGATGCGGGTCGAGGCCGAGGCGCTGGCCGGCGAATTGAGCGATCTGGTGCGCGTGCGCGCGGAGGCGGCGACCGAGCGGGACGGCCTGGCCCGCGATCTCATGGCGTTGTCGATCGAGAAGAATCGCATGACCCTGCTGGTCGACGAGCGGCAGAAGCACCAGAGCGAGGCCGAAAAGAAGCTCGAAGCGGAGCGCCAGCGCGCCGCCGAGCTGTCGCGCCAGGCCGATAATCTCAAAGATTTGATCGGCCGGCTCGAGCGCGGGCTCGACAGCGCGGCGCGCGCGGCGCGTAGTGCCGAGGAGGGCCGCGCCCTGGGCGACACCAGGGCGGATCTTTCGGCCCTCAAGGACCCCGGCCGGCTCACCCCGGCGATCGCTTTTGCGTCCGCCAAGGGCGTGCTGCCGATTCCCGTCAACGGGGTCAAATCGCGCGATTTCGGCGCTCCGGACGGCAACGGAGGTACCGAAAGGGGGATTTCGATCGCAACCCGGCCGGGTGCCCAGGTCACGGCGCCGTGCGACGGCTGGGTTGTTTACGCTGCGCCCTACAGATCCTACGGCAAACTCTTGATCCTGAATGCCGGTGGCGGATATCATGTGGTTCTGGCGGGCATGGAACGGATTTCGGTCGATATCGGCCAGTTCGTGTTGACCGGGGAACCGGTCGCAGTCATGGGGAGCGGCCCGCAAGTTGCTTCCGCTATGTTGATCGGGGCGGCTGGTTCCAGCCCGCCGATACTATATATCGAGTTCCGTAAAGACGGGTCTCCCGTCGATCCAAACCCGTGGTGGGCGACACCCGACAGCGAAAAGGTTCGCGGATGATGCGCAAGACTTTCCTGGTTCTCATGGGCGCGACGGCAGGCGCCGCCATGACCCTGTTGGCGACCCAATCGCCCATGTCGGCGGTCGGCTCGAGCGCGAAGGCGGCGGGTGCGGATACCTACCGCCAGCTCAGTCTGTTCGGCGACATTTTCGAAAGGGTGCGCGCGCACTATGTCGAGAAGCCGGACGACTCCAAGCTGGTCGAGTCGGCCATCAACGGCATGCTCAACGGGCTCGATCCGCATTCGAGCTACATGGACCCGAAGAGCTTCAAGGACATGCAGATTCAGACCCGCGGCGAGTTCGGCGGGCTGGGCATCGAGGTCACGCAGGAAGAGGGCCTGATCAAGGTCGTGGCGCCGATCGACGAGACGCCGGCCGCCAAGGCGGGCATCCGCGCCGGCGACATCATCACCCATCTCGACGACGAGGCCGTCCAGGGCCTCACCCTCAATCAGGCCGTCGAAAAGATGCGCGGGCAGGTCAACACCAAGATCCGCCTCAAGGTCATGCGCAAGGGCCTCGACAAGCCGCTCGAGGTGACGATCGTTCGCGATGTCATCCGGGTGCGCTCGGTGCGCTCGCGGATCGAGGGCGAGGACGTGGGCTACATCCGCATCTCGTCGTTCAACGAGCAGACCACCGATGGCCTCAAGAAGGCGATCACCGACATCACGGCTCAAATTCCGCCCGAGAAGCTCAAGGGCTATGTCATCGATCTGCGCAACAATCCGGGCGGCTTGCTCGATCAGGCGATCTCGGTTTCCGACACCTTCCTGGAGCGCGGCGAGATCGTATCGACCCGCGGCCGCGACGCGGAGGAGACCCAGCGCTTCAACGCGCGCGCCGGCGACCTCACCAAGGGCAAGCCGCTGATCGTCCTGATCAATGGCGGCTCGGCTTCGGCCTCCGAGATCGTGGCCGGCGCCTTGCAGGACCAGAAGCGCGCGACCATCGTCGGCACCCGCTCGTTCGGCAAGGGCTCGGTGCAGACCATCATCCCGCTCGGCTCGGGCAACGGCGCGCTTCGCCTCACCACGGCGCGCTACTTCACGCCGTCCGGCAAGTCGATCCAGGCCAAGGGCATCACGCCCGACATCGAGGTCCTGCAGGAAGTGCCCGAAGAGGTGAAGGCGCGCGCCTCGACCGACACCAAGGGCGAGTCCTCGCTGCGCGGCCACCTCAAGGCGGAGGGCGACGAGCAGGCCGGCTCGCAGTCCTATGTCCCGCCCGAGACCAAGGACGACAAGGCGCTCAATGCGGCCTTCGAGCTCCTGCGCGGCGCCCGCACCGATGCGTCCTTCCCGCCCAACCCGAAAGGCGCCGTGCCGAACTGAACCTTGGGTTCACGCACGGTTTCCTGCCCAGACGTTGATTTCGCGGGGCGGCCTCGGGGCCGCCCCGTTCGTTTTACCGCCGCGGCGCGTTTTTACGGTGAACCGGCGCCCATCCGATCAAGTCCCGGCATGCTTGCGCGCGGAAATGCTTTAGAATCGCCGCATGATTCGCGAGGATGCGGCCCGTGGCGGATGACCTGAGCGCGCCGCTCGGCCAAGGCAGAAAACGCAAGCGGTCGAAATTCCCGGTCCCGCTGCCGCTGGTGGTCGCGGGGGTCTTGGGCTTTTGCGTCGTGGTTTTCCTCGGCTGGGCCGCCGTGGTCGACGACCCGTCCGGCGGCGAGCCGATGGTGGTGCTGTCGACCGAAGCGCCGCCGACAGCCAAAAAGCCGGACGACGTGGCGTCCAACGCGGATACGGCGGAGCCCAAGGCCGTGGTGCCGGTGCCGGACCCCAAGCCGGCCGAGCCCGCCAAAGGGCCCCCGGCCGGCATGCAGACCGTCACCATCATCGACGGGGCGAGCGGCAACCGGCAGGAGGTGCTGGTTCCCTCGCAAGGCGGCGCCGGGGCGCGCGCCGCGGCCGCGGATCCCAAGCTCCTGGAGACGACGCGCCATGGATCGATCCCGCGCATCTCGCTCGACGGCGGGCGCGCCTCCACGGTCTATGCGCGACCCGTCAATGAGACGCCGGCCAAGGCCAATCTGGTGCGCGTGGCGCTCGTCATCAGCGGGCTCGGCATCGGGTCGGGCAACACCGCCGAAGCCCTGGCCAAGCTGCCGGGCCCGGTCAGCTTCGCGCTGGCGCCGCACGGAGGCGACCTCGAGCGCCTGGCGTCGCGCGCGCGCGGCGAAGGCCACGAGATCCTGTTGCAGCTGCCGATGGAGCCGTTCGACTATCCCGACAACGATCCGGGGCCGCAGACCCTGCTGACCTCGCTCGCGCCCGAGCAGAACATCGACCGCATGCACTGGCTCATGAGCCGCTTCCAGGGCTATGTCGGGGTCACCAACTTCATGGGCTCGCGCTTCACGGCGAGCGATGCGGCCTTTGCGCCGGTGCTGCGCGAAGTCGCCAAGCGCGGCCTGATGTATCTCGACGACGGGACTGCGCCGCGCAGCCTCGCGGGCCAGATCGCGGGCGCCAACAACCTGCCCTTCGCCAAGGCGGGCGTCGTGCTCGATGCGGTTCCGACCCCCAACGAGATCGACCGCGCGCTGTCGCGGCTCGAAGGCATGGCGCGCGAAACCGGCATCGCGGTCGGGGTCGCGACCGCGTTGCCGGTGTCGATCGCGCGCATTGCGAACTGGGCCAAGAACGCCGAGGCGCGCGGCTTCCTGCTGGTGCCGATCAGCGCGGCCGCCGTCAAGCCGAAGTCGAGCTGAGGCCGCCGCGCCCAGCCGCCGCCGCGATCGAAATCGCTCGATTCATCGGCCGGCACGGACTATGGATTGCCGCCTTCGGGTCGTCCACAAGCACCGGCCGTCCGGGACCGGGGCGTCGCGCAAGACGGAATCGCACATGCCACGCTTCGAACAGCTGCCTTATCGCCCCTGCGTCGGCACGATGGTGCTCAACCGCGCGGGCCGCGTGTTCATCGGGCGCCGCATCGACGGGCCCGAGCACGTCGACGCGACCCATGTCTGGCAGATGCCGCAAGGCGGCGTCGACGCGGGCGAGGACACCTGGCCGGCGGCGCTGCGCGAGCTTCACGAGGAAACCAGCATCCGCTCGGTGGAACGCCTGGGCGAGATCGCGGACTGGCTGACCTACGACATCCCGCGCGAGATCGTCGGCCAGGCGTGGAACGGCAAATATCGCGGCCAGACGCAGAAATGGTACGCGCTGCGCTTCACCGGTCCCGACAGCGAGATCGACATCGCGACGCCCGGCGGCGGGCACAAGCCCGAATTCGTCGAATGGCGCTGGGAGCCGATGCGCAACCTGCCCGGCCTGGTGGTGCCGTTCAAGCGCGCGATCTATCAGCGGGTCGTGAAGGAGTTTGGCAGGTTTGCGGGGTGAGTGATGCGCCGGCTGCCGTCATGCCCGGCACCCGGGTCCGGCCTTTGGCCGGCCCGAGTGTAAACCTTGTGCCGGGCATCCGCGTTTTACATCGCGAGTCACATTGAAGACGTGACATAGGCGAGCGAAGCGACGCCGTTCTTCGAACGGCTATGGCGAGCGAAGCGACGCCGTTCTTCGAACGGCTACGCCCGGCCAC
>Ga0137415_10002941_pt1 | contig 16885 bp, 14 predicted proteins | sample CZODoug3_1_1_16f_FD_183082 | JGI IMG/M metagenome (GOLD analysis project Ga0137415, IMG submission 183082) | Vadose zone soil fungal communities from Angelo Coast Range Reserve, California, USA - CZODoug3_1_1_16fungal (Hybrid Assembly) | ecosystem: Environmental > Terrestrial > Soil > Vadose...
CGAGATGATTGAGCCGCAGGACCGCGGCCACGTTGCGGTAGTCCTGCGGAATGTTGCGGATGCCGACCGCCGTGTTGATGATGACCGGCCAGATCGCGGTGATGAAGATCACGAAGATGGCGGACGGCTCGCCGTCGCGGAAGGCGGCGAGCGAGAGCGGCAGCCAGGCGAGCGGCGGAACCGTGCGCAGCACCTGGAAGATCGGATCGAGCCCGCGCATCGCCCAGGTCGACTGCCCGACCAGCGTGCCGAGCGCGACGCCAACGATCGACGCGAGCGCGTAGCCTTTGGCGACCCGCTGCAGGCTCGCCGACAGGTGCCAGAACAATCCCTTGTCGAGGCCGCCGCGGTCGTAGAACGGATGCGTGATCAGCTCCCAGGTGTCGTTGATGACCTTGGAGGGCGGCGGCAGGGTCGCGCCCGCCTTGCGGCACACCAGTTCCCAGACCAGCAGGCCGAGCGCGATCACGATCGCCGGCGGAACCACGCGGGCCGCGATCTCGCGCGACCAGCCGATCATCCGCTTCGCCAAGGGCGGACCCTGCGGCGGCGCGAGCGGCAGAACTGTCGCCGTCATGGCGGCGGGTCTGGCGGGCGCCGCCATCATGGGCTCGGTCTTGACCAAGGGCATGTTCATCGCGTGGCTCTCCGCATCTTCGGTGACATCGGGCTCACACCTCGACGCGCTTGATCGACAGGCTCTTGAGGTAGGCGGCCGGGTTGGCGGGATCGAACACCTTGCCGTCGAAGAAGGTCTCCTTGCCGCGCGAGGTCGTCGCCGGGATATCGGCGGCAGCGACGCCGAGCGCCTTGGCGGCCTCGCGCCACAGATCCTCGCGGTTCACTTTCGCGATGAGCGCCTTGGCGTCGAAGCCCGCCTCGTATTTGCCCCAGCGGATATCCTCGGTGATGAACCAGAGATCGTGGCTCTGGAACGGGTAGGACGCATGGTCGTTCCAGTAGCGCATCATGTGCGGGCTCTGCTCGACCGACTTGCCGGGAATGCCGTAGTCGAACTTGCCCTTCATGCGGTCGGTGACGTCCTCGACCGGGCAATTGATCCACTGGCGTTTGGCGCAGATGGCCGCGGCCTCCTCGCGGTTATCCATCTTCTCGCACCACTGCTGGGCCTCCATCACGGCCATCAGCAGCGCCATCGCGGATTTCGGATTCTTGTCGACCCAGGCGGCGCGCAGCCCGAAGGATTTTTCTGGGTGCTTGTCCCACAACTCGCCGGTCGTGATCGCGGTGTAGCCGATGTTCTGGTGGATGAGCTGCAGGTTCCACGGCTCGCACACGCAGAAGCAATCCATGGTGCCGACCTTCATGTTCGCCACCATTTGCGGCGGCGGCACCACGATGGTCTCGATGTCCTTGTCGGGGTCGACGCCGCCGGCGGCGAGCCAATACCGAATCCACAGGTCGTGCGTGCCGCCCGGGAAGGTCATCGCGGCCTTCACCGCCTTGCCCGACGCTTTCTTCTTCTCCAGCGCGGCCCGGAACGGCGCGGTGTCGAGGCCGATCTTGAGATCGGCATATTCCTTCGCCACCGAGATGCATTGGCCGTTGAGATTGAGGCGGCCCAGGATGTACATCGGCGTCGGCACGTTGTTCTGCGTCACCTTGCCGGCCGAGATCAGATAGGGCATCGGCGTGAGGATGTGGGCGCCGTCGATGCCGTTGCCCTCCGAGCCGAGCACGAGATTGTCGCGGGTCGCGCCCCACGACGCCTGCTTCTGCACCTCGACATCGGGCATGCCGTATTTGGCGAAGATGCCCTTCTCCTTGGCGACGAACAGCGGCGCCGCGTCGGTGAGCGCGATGAAGCCGAGATTGGCTTTTGTCACTTCCGGGCCGGCCGCTTCGGCCACGTGAACCCCGAACGGGAAATTCGTCCTCACGGCGCCGAGCAGCGCGGCCGTGCCGGCGGTGGTCTTCAGGAAGGCGCGGCGGGTGACCGCGCGACGCGGCCCGTTGTTGTGGTTGGTCGTCATTGCCCTGTTTGTCCTTTCGGCATTCGCATCGACTCGATGACCCCGGCGCGTTTCCGCATGGGCCAAAACAAAAAGCCGCAGCCAGAGACGACGCCTTCGCGTTTCCCCGGAGCAGCGGCTTTGCCATTGGCCCGTCGTTGGACCGCGCGCCGCCATGACCTGATGGGGCGCTATCGGGTTCGGCACTTCAAGCTTCGTGCCAACTTGGCGGCCTTATGAATTTCAAAGGCCGATCAATGAGTTGATGCGAGTTCGGCAATCGTTAACAGTTGGTGTTTGCCGGCCATTGTGCCTATCGCGAGACCATCTTGCGGGTTTATTGTGCAGCGCAAAAAATAGGCAGCCAGGCAGTCGGCGCGCGGTGAAATGCCCGCGGCGACGCGGCGATCAACCCTGATACGGCCGCTTGATCTCCCACCCCGCAAGATGCCCCCCGATATCGTCGGCATCGAACGCCGGGCCCGAAAAGGCCCCGATGCCGTCGGCGGGCTCGCCGACGGATTGCGAGTCCCTGTCCGCGAGCGCGGCGTCGAACAGGTCCGGCCGAAATACCGCCTTGGCGGCGCCCAGCAGCTCCGCCGACAGTGGCGCCTGCCCCCAGCGCACCATCTGGGCATAGAGCCAGGCGGCCTGCGCCGGGTCGGGACGGGCCGCGCCGTGGCGACCGACCAGGAGATAGCGCTCGCTGATGCGTGTCGTTCCGTCCGGCGCCACCTTCATGCGGCCGTCGAGGGTGCGGCGGAGCACTTCGGGCGCCACCCCGATGCGGTTCGGCGCAGCGAGCATCGCCGTGACCGCGTCGCGGTTGGCGACGTCCTCGACGTGCGCGGCGGCGCGCCGATGCGCGCGCACCAGCCGTTGCAGCAGGTCGGGATTTTGTTGCGCCCAGCCGTTGCGCACGCCCAGCACCTTCTCGGCCGCGCGCGTCAGGATCTCGGAGACGAAGTGCAGGATGAAGCCGATGCCGAGGTCGACCGCTACCGAATTCCAGGGCGCGCCGACGCAGAACCCATCCACATGCTTGTTGGCGAGGCTCTCGACCATGTAGGGCGGCGGCAGCACCACCAGCCGGACGTCCTCGTCCGGATCGACGCCGCCGGCCGCCATCCAGAAGCGCAGATGATAATTGTGGGTCGAGAACGGAAACGTCATTCCGAAGGTGAGCGGGCCCTCGCGCTTCGCCTTGCGGCTCGCCACCACGCGGGCGAGCGCGCGCGCCGACACCATCGGGTCGACGATGTCGCCGTCGGCGGCGCCCGCGATCGCGGCATGGAGGCCGGGCGAGACCGTGATGGCGTTGCCGTTCAGTCCCAAACAGAAGGGCGCCACGATCGGGACCTTGACGTGGCCGAGCCCCAGGCTCGACGCGATGGCGACCGGCGCGATCAGATGCGCCGCATCGAATATGCCGATGTTGAGCTTGTCGCGGATATTCGACCACGAGACCTCGCGCACGAGCTCGATCTCGAGGCCTTCCGCGGCCGCAAAGCCACCGTCGGCCGCGACGATGAGCGCGGCGGCGTCCGCGAGCGGTATGAAGCCGATGCGCAGCTTGTCGCGCGTCATTTGAACAGCTCCGCCGCCGTGATCACCGACTGGGCGACCTCGACGATCTTCTTGTTCTCGTTCATCGCGGTCTTGCGCAGCAGCGCATAGGCGCTTTCCTCGCTCAGACTCTTCACCTTCATCAGAATTCCCTTGGCGCGGTCGATCACCTTGCGCTCCTCGAGCGCGCTGCGGGTGCGATCGAGCTCGCTCTGCAGGCGCGCGAACGCGTTGAAGCGCGAGATGCAGAGGTCGAGGATGTTCTTCACCCGGTCCTTGCGCAGCCCCCCGACGATATAGGCCGAGACACCGGCATCGACCGCCGCCTCGATCGAGGCCGCATCGCTCTGATCGACGAACATCGCGACCGGACGCTTCACCGCCCGGCTCACCTGGAACATCTGCTCCAGCACGTCGCGGCTGGGATTCTCCAGATCGATCAGGATGACGTCGGGATCGAGCGCATAGACGCGCGCGAGCAGATGCGCGGTCTCGTCGATATGCACCACCTGAACGTGGCCGGCCTCGCGCAGGCCGTCCCCCAGGATCGCGGCACGGATCGGATTCTTGTCGACGATGACGATCTTGAGTGAGGCATCCATGGGCAGCGAAGGTGGTCTTCAAGCCCCATGCCACCGCATATCGCTTTGATATTCGTCATTTATTTCAGCCTCTTGCGCGCCGGATGCGCGTTTTGCCCAATCCGGCGGCAGGCCGCCCTGGCGCAAAGCTGGGCAACGGCGCCCACCGATCATGCAGGCCCGCAAGACGTCACGACGGGCGACAATCGTCTCGCTATTCTTCGAGCTTGAGATTCATCGTCCGGACGATGTCCGACCAGCGCGCGACCTCGCCGGCGATCATGGCGGTGTAGCCGGCCGCATCGGTGTCGAGCGGCTCGGACGCTTCCCGCTCCGACAGCTCCCGCATGGCCGGCGTCTTGAGAACGGCGCGCGCTTCCTCGTTGAGGCGCGTCACGACGGAGGGGGCCAGGCCCTTCGGGGCCGACAACCCGAACCAGCCGGTATAGACCATCTGGGGGAAGCCACTTTCGGCAAATGTGGGAATGTCGGAAAAAGCAGCGGAGCGCGCCTGCGCGCTCACCGCGAGCGCGACCAGCGCGCCACTGCGCACATGTGGGCCGAGCGTGCTCAGCGGCAGCAGGATCGCCTGCACATGGCCGGCAATCGCGTCGGTCGTCGCGGGCCCGCCGCCGCGATAAGGCACGTGGCGCAGATCGATGCCGGCGAGGCGCTTGAAATATTCCCCGCTCATGTGCCCGAGACCGCCGGTGTTCGCCGCCGTATAGGTGAGCGCGCCCGGGCTCTGTTTCGCTTTCGCAATGAGGCCGGCAAGCGTCGTCACGCCGAGACCCGGATGAACGCAGAGCGCATAGGGCGTACCGCTCAGCATCACGATATGAGTGAAGTCCTTGACCGGGTCGTAGCTGAAATTCTTCGACACGATCGGCACGGTCAGGTTGGCGGCCGTATTCGAGATCATCAGCGTATGGCCGTCGGGCTCGGCCTGCGCCACATAGGCGGCGCCGACACCACCGCCGGCGCCCGGCTTGTTCTCGGTCACGAAGGGTTGCCGGAACACGGCCTGGAAATGGTTCGCAACCAGTCGCGCCGCGGCGTCGCTCGACCCGCCGGGGGCGGAGGGAACGAGGATTTTCACGACCCGCGACGGCCATTCTTCCGCGACCACGCACGCGTCGATCGTGCAACACACCGCGGCCGCAATGGCCGCCGCGAAACCAAAACGCAGGATCATCGGCGATCATTCCTTTGTCGGATTGGCCGCTTTGACGACAGCTTCCACGGAATGTCGGCCCGTCGGAGAACCGTAGGAAGCGATCGCAAACGGTGTCAAGAAGGCGCGGCGATGGCGGCGGTATTCAGGCGCGAACGAATGCCTTGACCTCGCTGACGAACCGATCCCAGCCCGGATCGCCTTCGAGGATCAAATGATTGCGTCCTTCCAAGGCCACAAAGCGGGCGGCGCGGATGCCGGCGGCAAGACAACGCCCTTCATCGAATGGTTGCACGGCGTCGTCGCGGCAGTGCAGCACCAGGGTCGGAACGTTTACGCGCGGCAGCAGATCGGTGATGTCGATGTCATCGATGACCTGGCGTAGGCGCACCGCGTTCGCGGGCGATGCGCTGATGCGCTGAAGATCGTTGAACCATTGCGTCTGCTCGACGGTGGCGCCCGGAATGAAAAGCGAGGTGAAGATTTGACGGAAAGCGGGATTTTCCTGGCCCCAACCCTGCCGCATGAGCGTGAGCAGCGCGTCGGACTGGGCGATCCCTTCGGCCGAGCCGCGCCGGCGCCGGCCGCGGGCGAAGCCGCCGTACAGCACCAGACGGCTGACGCGTTCGGGGTTGCGCACCGCATAGGCGATCGAGATCGCGCAGCCCTGCGAGATTCCCAGCAGCGCGAATTTCTCGAGGCCGGTCGCCTCGATCACGCTCTCCAGGTCGCGAACGAACGCCTCGAACGAGATGTCCTCCAGGTCCCAGTCGGACAGGCCGTTGCCGCGCGCGTCATAGCGCACCAGTCGGTGCTCGGCCGCGAGCTCCTGCAGCAGATGGCTCCAGATCGGGCTTTGCCAGTCGTATTCGAGATGATTGAGCCAGTTCGCCGCCTTGACCAGCGGCGGCCCTTGTCCGACCTCCGCATAGGCGATGCGCGCCCCGTCGGACGCCGTGCAGAAATGAATTTCCTGTTGCAGGGCGCTCGCCGGTGCCGGCCCGGCCGGAGCCGCCGCCCCGCGCATCGACGCGGTGTTCCCCTGTTCGGTCGCATCGCCGACGAAGCGGAGACCCTTGCGCGCGATTGTGCGGATAAGACGCTGCTCCTCGCCGCTGTCGCCCACCGCCTTGCGAACCGCGTTGATGCGGCTGGTCAGCGTCGATTCCGAGACGATCCGCCCACCCCACACGCCTTCGATCAAGTCGTCCTTGCTCACCACCCGGTCGCGATTCTTCAGGAGGTAGACCAGCAGGTCGAAGACCTGCGGCTCCAGCGCTATGAATGTGTCGCCACGCCGCAGTTCACGGCGCTCGATGTCAAGGACATGACCGCTGAAAACAAATCCCACGTCGCCGCCCCCGGCTGACCGCCGTCACGAGATCTTCGAGAGTCTCTCATGACCCAATGATCATCAACCGTCTCTCAAGGACAAATCAAGGCCTGTCGTCACAGGGATGGCTGTCCGGCCGTCGTTCCTGTGCCATAGTCGACGCAAATCCGGAGAGCATCGATGGTCAAGCAGGTTCGGCGGGTCGTCACCGGGCATGACGAGGACGGCAAGGCGATCGTCATTTCGGACGGGCCGGCGCCCTTCGTTCATGTCAACGCTGTCAATCCGGAGTGGTATTCGACCGACATCTGGCGCACCGGCGAGACGCCCGCGCGCATCGTGCCGGTCGCCGACGAGCCGACGCTGGGCCCGCGCCGCCAGATGCCGCAGAAGCGCGGCACGGTGTTGCGCATCAATCATTTCCCGCCCGAATCCGAGGACGTCCGCCGGATGGATCCGGAAGCCTCGCGCCGCGCCTTCGCGGCGCTCGGCAACGAGAAGGCCGCGACCTTCGGCAAGGGCGGCCGCCATCCGCTCATGCACCGCACCGAGACGATCGACTATGCGATCGTGCTTTCCGGCGAGATCACCATGGTGATGGACGACCGGGACGTGGAATTGAAGGCCGGCGACGTGCTGGTGCAATGCGGCACCAACCACGCCTGGAGCAACCGGTCGAACGCGCCCTGCGTGATCGCCTTCGTGCTGATCGACGGGGAGTTCGATCCGGCGCTGGCGGCCAAGTTTCGCTCATAGCGCGCGTCATTGCGAGCGAAGCGAAGCAATCTCATCCCACAGATTGTGGCGGAGATTGCTTCGTCGCGCTTCGCGCTCCTCGCAATGACCAAGGGAATGATCTCACTCCTGGGCAAGCCCCGCGGTCTTGGCGACCGCGCTCCACTTCGCGGTTTCGCTCACGATGAAATTGCCGAAATCCTGCGGCGAGCCGGGCGTCGTCTGCGCACCGACGCCCGCGAGGGTCTGCCCGATCTCGGGCGACCGCAGGCCCTGATTGATCGCCGCATTGAGCCGCTCGATGACCGGCGCCGGCGTGCCGGCCGGGGCGACGACGCCGGACCAGAAGGTCAGGATGAAATCCGCAATCCCGCTTTCCACCATGGTGGGCACGTCGGGAAGCTGCGGGTGGCGTTGCGGGCTCGAGACCGCGAGCGCCTTGACCTTTCCTTCCCGGATGAGCGGGATCAGGATCGAGATATCCGGAAAGGACATCTGGACCTGCTCGCCCAGCACCGCGGTGACCATTTCGGAGCCGCTCTTGTAGGGAATATGGACGGCTTCGATGCCGGCTTTCGCCTTGAACAGCTCCGCCAAGAGCTGGGTCTGGTTGCCCGCGCCGGCCGAGGCATAGCTCAGCTTGCCGGGATTGGCCTTGCCATAGGCGACGAGCTCCTTGACCGAATTGGCTGGAAATTTCGCCGGCACGATCAGGACCAGCGTGCTGTCGAGGAGCTTCGCGACGGGCGCGAAGCTCTTGATCGGATCGTAGCCCGGGCTCTTCACCAGCGCCGGCACGACGGCGAGCGTCGCACTGGTGCCGATCAGCAGCGTGTAGCCGTCGGGCTCGGCATTCGCCACCGACTTGGTGCCGGTGGCGCCGCCCGCGCCCGGCCGGTTCTCGATGACGACATTCTCGCCCAGGCCCGACTGCACCACCTGGGCGACCAGGCGGGCCGAGACGTCGGTCGGCCCGCCCGGCCCGAACGGCACCACCAGCTTGATGGTCTTGCTGGGATAGGCCTGCGCGCGCAGCGGTGCGATGCCGAGCCCCAAGGCGAGCGCCGCCAGCACGCCGGCATGAACCGCCATCCGGATTCGTCGCAACATCATTGCGCCTCCGTGCGAAAAAATCCGAGCTGCTTCATCACCGGCTCGTCGGTGACGCGCAGCAGCACGGCGTCGTCCGAGGCTTCATGGAAATGCGGCCGCCACGCCGGCGCCGCCAACACGTCGCCCCGCTTCCAGGCGAAGCGCTCGCCGTCGATGGTCGTCGTGCCGGCGCCGCGGGCGACGGCGAAGATGTTGCTCGCAGTGGTGCGGTGCGTCGCGGTGCGCGTGCCGGGCGCCAGCCGCATCATGTAGAGCGCCGTGGTGTCGAGCGCCGGCCCGCCGAGCTCGATCTGCGTCCCGAACGGGCCGTCCGGTTCGGGCGCCGCCTCCGCCAGGCGCGCGAGGGTCTCCTTCCAGGTGAACACAAAGGGCGAGTCCGTGGTGGGCGCCGACGGCTCGGCTTCGAAAGCCTCGTGGCCCTCCTCCTCGAAATGCTCGAAGAACATCGGCTCGAGCAGCTGCACCAGCGGCGCGTCGAGGAAATCGAGCCAATAGGCGCAGGCCTTGCTGTCGTTGCCATGACCATGGGTCGACCAGTTCGGCGTCAGCAGCACGTCGCCCGGCTCCATGGCGATGTTCACCCCGTCCACTTCGGTATAGGTGCCGGGCTCGGCATCAAGGATCAGCCGCAGCGCATTCGGGGTGTGGCGGTGCACGCGCGCCCACTCGCCCGGCATGATCATCTGATAGGCCGCAACCAGCGTGCGGGTCGTCCCGTACGTGTTGCCTTCGGCCGGATTGACCAGGATGAGGTTGCGGCGCTCCGCCAGCGCGGTGTTGATCAGGCGCCCCGCCGCGTCGAGCGCGCCGCGCGCCTGCTCATAGGCCCAGTGCGCCGGCACCAGGGTCTTGCGCGGCGCGGCCCACAACGAGGGGGTCGGCTTGTTCCAGCCCGGCCCCATCGCGACCTTGTCGAGCTTGCCGTAAAGCTCTTCGAGCGTTCCCGAGCGCGCGAGGTCCTGCCCCGAAGGAGTCGTCATGGCTTTGTCTCCATCCCGCGCATCCCACGGCGCGACGGCCGTGCTTATTGCAGGCCCAGATTAGCACAGCCGCGTACGTGATCGATCACCGCCAGCGGGTCGTCCGGCGCCCGATCGCCGCGCCAAGCGACATGGCCGTCAGGCCGCACCAGCACGAGCTTGCGCGCGTAGAGATCGGCAGCACCCTTGTGGTCGATCGCCGTAAAGATCAGCGGAACGCCGCGTCGCTCGGCGGCCGCCACGAGCCGTGCGACATCGGCCGGATCGGCGCCGAAACCCAGGAGCGCGAAGGTCCGACCGAACAGATCGAGCGTCGACCGCCCCGGCGCGAGCCAGACATGGGGCGCGCGGCTGCCCGGGCAGGCCGACGGGACATAACGGTTGGGATCATCCGGCGGCGCCTGCGTGCCGTCCGGCCAGCAGATCGGCGACGGGTCGTAGCGGTAGCCGAGGTGCACGCCGAGCGTGAACCATTCGTGCCGCATGATCTCGGCGAACTCCGCGCCGAGCTTTTTTCGGAACCGGTCGCCGTCGGGCGTCGGCTCCAGGATGATCGGGCCCGGCCGCGGCGACGTCATGCGGCGGAAATTTTCGGCCGCCTCGCGCACGTTGCGGTGGCCGACCGGACGCCGCTCGGCATCATAGGACGCGAGCAGTTGCGGGCCGCCCCAGCCCTGCAGGGTCGCGGCGAGCTTCCACGACAGATCGACCGCATCCTGGATGCCGGTATTCATGCCGAAGGCGCCGGTCGGCGACAGCATGTGGACGGCATCGCCGGCCATGAACACCCGCCCCTCGCCGTAGCGCTCGGCCACCAGCTCGCGCCGCACCCAGGGCATGACGGTCAGGATCTCGAAGTCGAAGTCGCGGCCGACCGCGCGGCGGATCAGTGCGTGGATCTCCTCCGTCGTCAAATCGCGCGGCTCGGCGCCGCCGATGATCGAGAAGCGCCACTGGTCGGTGCCGTTGATCGCCACGATGGTCGACCACGTGCCCTCCGGTCCGAGGATGATGAAGCGATAGGCGCGGCCCTTGTCGTGCAGCGCCACCAGGCCGGGACAGCGGAAGATCACATTGGTGGTGTGGGTGAGGGTCGCGGTGCCGACCATCGGAACCCCGAGCGTCTCGCGTACCAGGCTGCGTCCGCCGTCGCATCCCACGAGATAATCCGCCCGGATGCGCTCGCGCTCGCCGGCCGCCAGGTTCTCGACCTCGGCCGTGACGCCGTCAGGGTCCTGCGTGAAGGACGCGAGGCGCACGCGGTAGCGCATCTCGACGCTCGGCTGCGCGGCCGCGAAGTCGCGCAGGATGGGGTCGAACATGTTTTGCGGACAGCGCTCGCGCCGCTGCGGGCTCACCGGCGGGGGCGTCGCGTCGTCGAGCGTCGGGAAGCGCTCGCGGCCGAGCTCGTGGCCGGCAAGGCTCGTCACATAGACATTGTCCTGTGGCAGGTCGCGCGGATAGGGCGAGGCCTCGACGGCGCCGACCAGGCCCCAGCGCCGGCAGAATTCCATGGTGCGGATGCCGACGAGGTCCATGCGCGGCTGATAGATCGAGCCGTCAGACTGCTCGATCAGCACACATGGAATGCCGCGCCAGCCCAGATCGCCCGCGAGCGCAAGGCCGACCGGGCCGGCGCCGACGACGAGGACGGGGGTCTTGGTTTCGCGCGGCATGGTCCATGTCCGTCATTGCGAGGAGCCATCGATCTCGGGTTTACCCGAGATCGACACCTGACAATGCGCAAGTCGGGCAAGCCCGACTTGCGTGCGACGAAGCAATCTCCAGCAAGCGACATCCATGGCGCGAGATTGCTTCGCTCCGCTCGCAATGACGGGCGCTACTTCGGCCGCTTCATCTCGCTCGAGGAGTTCACCACCGCGTGCAGATTGCGGGCGAGGTCGACCGCGCTCGGCACGTCCATGGTCATGGCGTGACGCAGATATTCCTTGACCCCGCCGGTCGCCACCGCGGGCGCCTTGAGCATGAATTTGCACAGGTCCTCCACCGCCTGGTCGAGCTTGGCGGCCGGCACCACCTCGCTCACGATGCCGTGGCTGAGCGCCCGCTCGGGGCCGACCGTCGCGCAGGAATACACCATGTAGGCGAGCCCCTTGCGGGTCATGCGGTCGACCATGGCGGACAGCACCATGGTGGGCAGGATGTAATGCTCCATCTCGGGGATCTGAAACGTTGAGGCATCGCTCGCGATCGTGATGTCGCACAGCGCCGCGATGGCGCAGCCGAATCCGAGCGCCCCGCCCTGCACGGCGCAGACGACCGGGACCGGGCAATTGCGGATCGCCGCATAGGCGTTGAAGATCACGTCGTATCCGCGCTTGCGCACCAGCGCCTCGGGCATCACCGCCGGCTGCTGCCCCATGGTGGCGCGGCCGATGCAGAATTCCTTGCCGGCGCCGCGCAGCACCACGAGGCGGGATTTCTCCGCCGCGCCATTGAGCAGACGGGTCAGCTCGGTCGCCATGCCGTCGGTCGCGCCGTTGCCGGCATCGGGCCGGTTGAACGTGATCCGCAAGATCGGCCCGTCCTGCTGGGAAAGAATTTCGTCACTCATGAATACTCCCTTGGGCTGTCGGATTTTGGTCGCTGTCGTTTCGCATCAGACGACGCCGATGTCTACTTCGTTCGGCGCCGGCGGGCGGCCTGCTCGGCCGCGATCTGGGCCCGCGCCTTGACGCACCACAGATCCCAGGTGCGTTTCCAGGTTCCGGCCGATGCCTGGCGGCCGCTGGTGGCGGCCACCTCCTTGTCGTCGAGATAGACGATCTTTCCGTTCGGTCCGGCGATCAGCATCGCCTGCATCTGCAACTTGGCGGAAAGCTCCAGATAGACGCTGCGCACCACCGCCATCATCAGGCTGTCGCCGACCACGACCGAGCCATGGCCGCGCATCAGGGCGGCGGGCTTCGGCCCGAGCACCTTGGCGAGCGAGGCCCCCAGATGCGGCGTCTTGATGAGGAGGTCGCCGCTCTCCTGGAAATCCCGGATCTCGAAGGTCGGGATGCCCTCGCCCACGAAGGCCCCGGTGTTGAACAGCGGCCGCAGCGGCACGCTCGTGACCCCGAACGGAATGACCGAGGGCGAGTGATTATGCACCACCGCCTGCACTTCCGGCCGGCTCTTGTAGACCTCGCCGTGGATATAGCGCTCGAGATAGAGCGCGGCGCCGGGGTCGCGGATGACGTTGCTGTCGAGGTCGAATTCGAGGATGTCGTCGGCACCGACGAGCTCGGGCGCCATCGAACGGGCCAGGAGATAGCGGTGCGGCTCGCGCTCCGAGCGCACGCTCACATGCCCATAGGCGTCGACCACGCCATGGGCGGCCAGAATCCGATAGGCGAGAACAAGGTCTTCCGTTTGGCTCATATATGTCCCCTCACCCGCATTCCAGCCGCCCCGAGGCACCGGCGCAACCCCTGCGGGGCGCATTGCGCCGGCGCGGATTGCCGATGGGCGGCGCGGGCGGCTTGATTGACGCCCTCCGAGGCGTCAGGCTAGTCGTCCCACCCCGACAACGCGCAGGAAAGACCATCCGATGAAGCTTGCGAGCTACCGTCTCGACGGCCAGGACACCTACGGGGCGGTCGTCGGCGACGGCGTCGTCACGCTCGGCAGCCGCAACCATCCGACGCTGCGCGACGCGCTCGCCGCCGGTGCGCTCGGCGAGCTTCGCGCTGCGGCCACCGGCAAGACGCCCGACCGCAAGCTCGCCGACATCACCTGGCTGCCGGTGATCCCGAACCCCGCGAAGATCCTCTGCGTCGGCATCAACTACAAATCCCATGCCGAGGAGACCGGCCGCGACACCATGGCGAATCCGCAGATGTTCCTGCGGCTGACCAACACGCTGGTCGGCCACGACGGCGAGATGATCCGCCCGAGGGTGTCGACCCATTTCGATTTCGAGGGCGAGCTCGCCGCGATCATCGGCAAGGGCGGCCGGCACATCAAGGAGAGCGACGCGCTGGCTCATGTGGCCGGCTATACCTGCTTCGTCGACGGCAGCGTGCGCGACTACCAGAAGCATTCGGTGACGTCGGGCAAGAATTTCATCGGGACCGGCCCGCTCGGCCCCTGGCTGGCGACCAGCGACGAGATTCCCGACCCGACGAAACTCACCCTGACGACCCGCCTCAACGGGCAGGAGATGCAGCGCTCCGGCACCGACATGCTGATCTACTCGATCCCCAAGATCATTTCCTACGTGTCCGACTTCACGCCGCTCGAGCCCGGCGACATTATCGCGACCGGCACGCCGGCCGGCGTCGGCCACCGGCGCAACCCGCCGGTCTGGATGAAGGCCGGCGACGTGCTGGAGGTCGAGATCACCGGCATCGGCACCTTGCGCAGCCGGATCGTCGACGAAGGGTGAAGTCATCGTCATTGCGAGCGAAGCGAAGCAATCTCAGCCGAGTGGCCTGAGATTGCTTCGGCGCACGCAAGTCGGGCCTGCCCGACTTGCGCATATCAACCTGCCGATCTCGGGTAAACCCGAGATCGGTGCGCGCCTCGCAATGACAAAGGCTATTACTTCAAATACTTGTCGAAGAACGCAATCGACTCCTTGACGGCCTGGATCTGCACCGGGTCCGGCGCGTAGGCGCCTTTTTGGTTTCGCTCAACATAAACGAAGCCGTGGACGTCGTGCTCGTAGCTCGCCCATTGGGCGTCCTTGCCGAGCTCGACCAGGAGATCGTAGCAGACCCGGAAGATGCCCTGCAGCTCGTCGCTGTTGCGGCCCTGGACGAAGATCGGCGTCTTGATGGGCGCCATGCGGGCCTTCGCGACGTCCTCGGTGATGCGGGCGCGGACCTTTCCGCTCTCGCGCATCAGCATGCTCTCGACGTCGAGCAGGCCGGTCGCCGGATTGATGTGCGCCGTCGCGTCGGGCTTGAGCCGCAGGAATTCATGCGCCGCCGGCTCGCTCGCCACCATGGCGGCCACGCCGTGATATTCCGACGCGATCTTGAACGCCATCTCGCCGCCGTGGCTCATGCCCATGTAGCCGATCCGGTCGGGCGCGACGTCAGGCAGCGTCTTCAGGTAGTCGACAATCGAGATGACGTCCTCGTATTCCAGCGGGCCGCGGTTCAGGAGTTGCCGGCGCTGCCGCCGGTCCTCGATCAGCTTGCCGATCTTGTCGTAGGCGTAGTCGACCTCGGCGCGGTATCGCAGCCAGGCCACCGCGTAACCGGCCGCGAGGAACTGCTCCTGGGTCCAGCTCTTGTTCTGGGTGGCGTCCCGCACCCAGGCCATGCCGCCGCCGCCATTGCCCGACGCGAACAGGACCAGGGGGAAAGGCCCTTTTCCCGGCGGCTTTCTCAAGCCGATCGGCGCATACAGGCCGTCGATCATTTCGATGAGCATCAGATCGACCGGGATCGGGGAATCCTTCACCGGCTCGGTGATGACAATATGCTGGGGATCGATCGTCGACTCGCCACTCTTGCTCATGAAATCTTGCCTCTCCTTCTGCTTGCGCGCGCGCTATCGGTTGCCGGTGCGGCCATCGGGTTTGAGAACGTAGCGCGCGAGCCAGCCATTCGCGACCCATACCACGGCGGCGAGGACCAGCGCCGCCATCAGGCCGCGCATCGCGCCTGCCAGAAACGCGCTATCGAGCGTCGGAAACGGAAACCGTGCGAGCTGCTCGCCGCGTTCCAGCATCCAATGCCAGGCCGTGTGGGCGACCAGCACCGACAGGATGATGACGCCGAGCTTTTCGGCCAGAACATAGCGGAACAGAAGCGCGAGCGCCGGGACCAGCACGAGCAGCACCGCGAGCTGGCCGATCTCGACGCCGATGTTGAATCCGAAGAGCGCGGTGAGCAGGTGATCGCCGGCGAACTGAAGCGAATCGCGCAACGCGAAGGAAAATCCAAATCCATGCACGATCCCGAACGCGAAAGCGATCATCCAGCGCCGCGAAAGGTCGCTGCCGATCCTGCCGGTGGCCGCATGGATGATGTTCTCCAGCGCCATATAGACGATGGTGACGGCGATCAAGGCCTCGACCAGCGGCGGGAACCAGAGTCCCTCCGGCACGAAGCCGAAGGCGGAAGCAAAAAGCGAGATCGAATGCCCGACCGTGAAGGCCGTGACGATGACGACTAGCGGGCGCAGGCGCCGGAACGGCACCACCAGGCAGACCAGGAACAGAAGATGGTCCGTGCCTTCGAGGATGTGCCAAAAACCCGAGACCACGAAGCGCAGCGCGGCCTGATGCCAGCTCGGATCGAGATGCACAAGGCCGGGATCGCCGTCGAGCTCGAAGGCCCGAACGGCGCCGCCGGGCGGCAGGAAACGCAACGCCGTCGACACCTTATGGCCGAAGCGGTCGACGCGCGGATGGATCGCGAATTGCGAGCGGTCGGACCGAATTGGATATTCCAGCAGCACGTCGAGCAGCTGCTGGTTCCAGTAGAGATCGAGGTCGTCCGCGATACGCGGACCCGCCACATGGGCGCGCGCCCGCGCATAGGAACCGAATGACCGATCCGACGCTAGCGATATGCGCGCATAGGCGATCCGCGGCGGCGGCAGCGGCATATTGTTCTCGGTGATCGTGATGTTGTCGACAAGATAGAGCTTGGCGGCGCCCTGCAGCGCCTCGTCGGCGCGCGCGATGTCGAGATAGCCCGGGCCGCGGGTCGGGAATTCGGCTTCGACCATCGCGGCGAGCGGCACCCGGACCAGGAGCTCGAGCCGATCGCCGGCGGGCTTGAGGAACGCATTGATCCTGACGTCGGCCGGAACCTCGTGGGCTGCGGCGCCGAACACGAACACGCCAGCGAGCACTGCAAAGATTACAGCGGCCCGGCGCCACGCCGGCTCGTTGAACTCACGTTGACGCACGAATCCGCTCTCCCAGCCGGGCGCCACGTTAGCGCATGTTGTGGCGACGTGAATACCGGTCCGCCGGCCGGATCAGTGCATGTTGCGCGGATTTGGAAGGTCGCGGACACGCTTCCGGGGGGCGTCCCGAATGCCCTTACAAGCCCGCCCCGGTCGCCTATAATCGCACCAACAAGGCGAGGCACGCCGCGGAATCCTTGTCCGCGCGATGCCGCCAGGAATCGGGAGGCGACCATGTTCCGACCCACGGCCAGGTTCATCTCGGGCGCGATGCTCGTCGCGGGCATCGCGGCCCTCGGGCTCGGCCAGGCGGTCCTGCAGCACAAGGCCGAAGCGCAGGGCGCGAGCGTCCAGGCCCCGCGCTTCGTCGTCGATCCGCTGTGGCCGAAGCCGCTCCCCAACAACTGGCTGCTCGGCTGGACCATCGGCGTGTGGGTCGACGAACAGGACTATGTCTGGATCATCCATCGCGGCGCGGGCGGGCTGCACAACAACGAACGCGGCGCCGAGCTCAATCCGCCGATCGCCGAATGCTGCCGGACGGCGCCGCCGAT
>Ga0137415_10002942_pt1 | contig 16884 bp, 15 predicted proteins | sample CZODoug3_1_1_16f_FD_183082 | JGI IMG/M metagenome (GOLD analysis project Ga0137415, IMG submission 183082) | Vadose zone soil fungal communities from Angelo Coast Range Reserve, California, USA - CZODoug3_1_1_16fungal (Hybrid Assembly) | ecosystem: Environmental > Terrestrial > Soil > Vadose...
TTGTGGATCCGGCGCACCGCCTCGGCCAGCGGCTGGGCCACCGAGAGCACGGTGAGCTTGGCGTGCCGGTGCTCGTCCCGGATGGGCACGGTGTTGGTGCAGACGATCTCCGTGACGTCGTCCCGGTCGCCGATCCGGGCCAGCGCGCCATCGGTGAACAGCCCGTGCGTGCAGGCCACCCGCACCGAGGAGACGTCGTGCTCGACCAGCCGGTCCAGCAGCTCCAGGATGGTCGAGCCGCGGGCGATCTCGTCGTCCAGCACCAGTACGTCCCTGCCGCGCACGTCGCCGATGATCGAGCTGATCACCACCTTGTCGTCGGAGATCCGCTGCTTGGCGGCGGCCGCGACCGGCACGCCGAGCATCCGGGCGAACTTGGCCGCCTCCTTGGCGTGGCCCAGGTCGGGCGAGACCACGATGGTGTTGCCCAGCTCCGCGCCCCGGAAGTGGGCGGCAAGTTCGCGCAGCGCGTGCAGGTGGTCCACCGGGACGCTGAAGAAGCCGTGCACCTGCGGCGAGTGCAGCGTCATGGCCAGCACCCGGTTGGCTCCGGCGGTGACCAGCAGGTCGGCCACCAACCGGGCGGCGATGGAGATGCGCGGTGCGTCCTTCTTGTCCGAGCGGGCGTAGGCGTAGTGCGGCATGACCACGGTGATCCGGGCGGCGGACGCCCCACGCGCGGCGTCCAGCATGAGCAGCAGCTCGACCAGGTTCTCCTGCACCGGCGGGACCAGCGGCTGCACGATGAACACGTCCCGCTCGCGGCAGTTGGCCTGCAGCGCCACCTCGAGGCAGTCGTTGGTGAACCGGTTGAGGCGGCACGGGGCCAGCGGCACCTCCAGGTGGTGGCAGATCGCCGCCGCCAGCTCGGGATGTGCCGACCCGCTGAAGATGGTGATCTCTCGCATGACTCCATCATCGCGGCGCCGGCAACGCCGGTCACCCGATAGGCCCGGTCAGCTTGAGCGGGCCCGGTCAATGCGACCAGTACCCGGCCATCAGCTCGCGTGACCACGCCGGCCGGCGGCTCCTTCGTCCGGGTTCGGCCGATCATGCCTGAGCTACTACAGTCGCGGTCGTGAGCGGTTTCCAGGTGATCTGTGAGATCGAGCCGCCGACCAGGCCGGATCTGCGGCATGCCCGCCACCAGATCGGGGTGCTGGCGCCGGTGGCCGATGCGTTCCTCATCCCGGACAACCACATCGGGCGGGCCACCGTGTCCAGCATCGCGGTGGCGCACGAGGTCCAGGCGATGGGCGGGCGCAGCATCGCCTGTGTGAACTCCCGGGACCGCAACCTGCTCGGGTTCCGCCGTGACCTGCTCACCGCCGCCGCGTACGGGGTCGACCAGTTCCTGTTCGTGCGCGGCGACGAGCCCACCGCCGGCGGGCGCACCAGCGAGCTGTCCGTGCGGGCGATGATCGAGGAGGCGCGCAAGGCCGCCCAGGACCCGGTGTTCGCCGACGCCGAGCGGCATCTGTTCCAGGTCGGCGTGGCGGCCGGGTTGGGTCGGCGGCTGCCGGACTGGAAACGGGCGGCGGACTTCGTGTTCGCCCAGGTCAGCTACTCCGTGCCGGCGCTCCTTCGCTGGCGGGAGGCCAACCCGGTGGACGTGCCGGTCTACGTCGGGGTGATGGTGCTGGCCAGCGCCGGCATGGCGAAGCGGTTGGCGTCCACCATCCCGGACATCGAGATCCCCGACGAGCTGGTCGCCCGGGTGGAGGCCGACCCGGCAGCCGGCGTGGACGCGGCCTGCGAGCAGGTGCTGGCGCTGCGCGACACCGGAGCGTTCGCCGGCGTGCACCTGGTGCCGGTCAGCCGGTTCCGCCAGGTCTCCGCCAAGCTCGAGGCCATGCTGCACTAGCCCGTGAGTGGCCAGGGCCGCTCCAGCGGCCCTACGCACTCACGGGTGTGAGCATGCGGTGGGGCTGGTACAGCGCCTGGCTGACCGGGTCGTCCCGCAGCGTCGGGTCGGCGCCGGGGCCGGGCCGGGTCTCCAGCTCGGCGGGGGACGGCGCGGTGCCGCAGGCGGGGCAGCGGCCGAGGCTGTCGAGGTCGGCTTCGCACGGCACGTGCCGGTAGAACCGGCGCCGCCCGGCCGGCGGGGAGTAGAACCGCTCGCCCCACTCACGCAGCGCGTAGATCGCCGGCCACAACGCCAGGGCCTTCTCGGTGGGCAGGTACTCGTCCCGGCCGGGCCGGTACGGCCGGCGCTCCAGCAGCCCGGCGCCGACCAGGGCGGCGAGCCGGTCGGCGAGCACCGCGCGGGGGATGTCCAGTCGGCCACGGAGCTCGGAGAACCGGGTCACGCCGAACAGGCAGTCCCGCAGCACGAGCAGGGTCCAGCGTTCCCCGACCACCTCCAGCGCGCGGGCCAGCGAGCAGTCCTGCCGCTGATAGTCCTTGCCGAGAGCCATGTCACCACGGTAGCAGCCATTTGGTCTGGTGATTGAACCGATCGCTTGATACGGTTCAATCACCAGACCGAACAGGAGACGACGTGTCCGACTGCGCGCTGACCGGCCCGAACACCGTCCGAACGGTCGCCGCGAGCCCCGTCGCGGCGGCCCGCCCGTCGGCGGCCCGCCTATCCGCGGTTAGCCCATCGGCGGTCAGCTCACCGCACACCCGCCTCCCGGACACCCGCCTCCCGGACACCCGCCTCCCGGACACCCGCGCGGAAGCCAACCAGGTGGAGCAGCGCCGCACCTTGGCGTTGGCCTCGCTCGGGACGTTCCTGGCGCTCGTCGCCTTCACGCTGCCGATGAGCGCATTGCCCACGGTCGCCGCCGCGCTGCACGCCGGGGCCGAGGCGCAGACCTGGGTGCTCAGCTCGATGAGCGTGGGGTTGGCCGCCGGGCTGCTGGTGTCCGGCGCGCTGGCCGACGACTACGGGCGCCGCCGGGTGTTCGTGCTCGGCGGCGGGGTGCTCGGGGTGACGCTGGTGATCGGGGCGGCGGTCGGCTCGGCGCTGCCGTTCGTGCTGGCCAGGGTGGCGCAGGGAGCCGGCGCGGCGGCGCTGGTGGCCTGCGGGCTTGGGCTGGTCGGGCATGTCTTCCCGGCCGGCCCGGGGCGGGCGCGCGCCACCGGCGTCTGGGGCGCCAGCGTGGGCGCCGGTATCGCCACCGGTCCGCTGCTCGCCGCCGCGTTGGACGGCCCGGTCGGCTGGCGGGTGGCCTACCTGCTCGTCGGGTTGGCCACCGGCGGGCTCGGCGTGGCCGCCCGGCTGCTGCTCGCCGAGTCCCACTCGGACCGGCCGCACCGGGTGGACCTGCCGGGCGCGGTGCTGCTCGGCGCCGGGCTGAGTTCGGTGCTGGTCGGCCTGGTCACCGGGCGGAGTGGCTGGGGGCAGCCGGTGGTGATCGGGGCGCTGGCCGCCGGCGCGCTGCTGTTGGCGGCGTTCCTGCTGCTCGAGTGGCGGACGCCGGCTCCGTTGCTGGACCCGAGGCTGTTCCGCCGGCCCGACTTCGTCGCGGTCACCGCGGCCGGGCTGGCCACCGGGCTGGGCGTCGTCGCCGCCATGTCAGTGCTGTGCATCGTGGTGGAGCGCGGGCTGGGCGCTGACCCGGTGACCGCCGCCCTGGTGCTGCTGGCCTGGTCCGGGGTGAGCGTGCTGGCCGCGCTGGCCGCGCGCCGGCTGCCTACCTGGCTGAACGCCGACCTGCAGCTGCTGATCGGGTTGCTGGTGGTCGCGGCCGGGCTGGTCGGGCTGGCCGGCCTGCAGCCAGGCGACGGGCCGGGCCGGCTACTGCCCGGGCTCATCGTCGCCGGGGTGGGCAGTGGCGTACTCAATGCGGCGCTCGGTCGGCAGGCGGTGTCCAGCGTGCCGGCCGGCCGTGCCGGGATGGGCAGCGGCGCCAACAACACCGCCCGGTATCTGGGCTCCGCCGTCGGGGTGACCGTGGTCGCAATGTTGGCCACCCACCCGGGATCCGGTGGGCTGCTCGCCGGCTGGACGGTCGCCGTGCTGGTCTGCGCGCTGTTCTCGGTGCTCGGCGGGATCGCCGTGCTGGTCTGCCTGTGGTGGCGGCGCGCGGCGGGCGGGGTGTAGGAGCCGCGCTCCCGGTTGGAAAAGAAACGCGCCCCGAGCGCCGCGCCGGTCTCGGGGAACCGGGGCGCTCGGGGCGCGTCAGTGGAGCACGCCGGCGAACCGGCGACTGGGCAGCTGCCCAATTGAGCTCAGAGCTGCATGGTGCCCAGCTGGTACCCGTTCATCTGGGTCAACCCGCCGCTCGGAGCCGGTGACTTGGCCAGTCCGAGCAGCGAGGCGGCGGTTGCCGGGCCGCCGGTCTGGTTGACGTGGCCCTGGTTCGCGTCGTGGCTGTAGAGCGAGTGCGAAGGGCTGTCGGCCTTGACGCGGTTCGCCGCCGGAACCCCGAAGTACTCCGCCGGACCCTTGTGGAAGGAGTTCCCGTGCGACTGGCAGGGGTGCTGGTAGGTGTTGTTGAACGGGAGGTCCCAGCTGCCGTTCGTACCGTGGCAGATGTTGTCCTCGTCGTCGTTGTTCTCGTCGTCCGCGTCCTCATGGTGGCGGTGCGACACCGGCATGTTCCACGCGGTGCGGTACGACGCGGTCTCGACCTTCGGCACCTCGAATGTGAGCAGTTCGTTGGAGATCCCGGGCGTGCCATTGCCGTCGGCATCGGTCAGCGACGAGGTCTCGGGAGACTGGTTGTCCAGCGCATGGTTCGCGTCCGTGGACTCGTCGGTGTTCGGAGTCGCGGCGGCGGCGGTGCCGACGAGTGACATACCGAGCGCGGCCATCCCGGCCGCGGCCACGGCGGCCCGGAGGGCTCGGTTCGTGTAGGGGCTCATGCTCTGGCTTCCTTCCCAGACGGCTGGGTTGTGATCGACGTGGCACTCGCTTCGTTGGTCCAAACGAGTGGTCTTCTCAGGCGTTGTGAGATAACACGAGGGTTTGAAAAGAGTTCACCCATATCGGTGAGGTAACGGTCTGATAGCGGGCCTGAGATCCTGGGGACGTGCTTGTTCTGCTCGTGCTCGCGGCCGTCGTGGCCGCCGCCGGCTGGTACTTCTCCAGCGTCCTGCTCCGGCCAAGTCGTGATCGGCAATATCCGGATCGGGTGACCGACGTTCGGGACGGCGAGGTGTGGCTGGCGCGCACCCGATGGGCGCAGCTGCCGGGGGAGTGGGCGTTGCGCTGGCCGGAGGGGCTGGCGGTGGTCGGGCCGGTGGTCGGGGTGGCTGACGGCGTGGTGCGCCGACCGCTGCGCCCCGGTGGTGCGCTGCCGCCGATCGGGCCGGTTGCGCTGGACGTCGACCCCTATGACCCGGACCCGAGCGCCGTCGGGCTGTCCTTCCGGACGGTGCCGGTGCGCTCGCCGCTCGGCGCGTGCCCGGCCTGGCTGGTCCCGGCCAGCGGCTCTACCTGGGTGGTTGCGGTGCACGGCCGGGGCACCGACCACCGCGAATGCCTGCGGGTGCTCCCGGTGCTGCACCGGCTCGGTCACCCGGTGCTGGCCATCTCCTACCGCAACGACGTGGTCGCGCCGCCCAGCCCGGACGGGCACTACCACCTGGGCGACACCGAGTGGCAGGACCTGGCGGCGGCGGTGGACCATGCGCGCGGGCAGGGCGCCACGAGCCTGGTGCTGTACGGCTGGTCGATGGGTGCGGCGATCATCGGGGCCTACCTGGACCGGGGCGACGCTGCCGACGTCCGAGCGGTGGTGTGGGACAGCCCGCTGGTGGACTGGCGCGCCACGCTGCGCAAGCAGGCCTCGCTGCGCCGGCTGCCGCCCGGTTTCACCCCGCTGACCAGCACGGTCACCCGGCTGCGCATCGGCATCGACTTCGCCCGGTTCGACCTGGTCCACCACCCGCCGGCACACCGCCCGCCCACGCTGCTGTTCCACGGGGACGCGGATACCACCGTCCCGATCGAGCCGAGTCGCGCGCTGGCCGCCGAGTCCGAGCGGCTGGGCTGGCCGCTGCGGTACGTGGAAGTGCCCGGGGCGGAGCACACCGCGCCGTGGAACGTGGACCGCGCCGGCTACGAGTCCGCGGTTGCGCAGTTCCTCACCGAGCACGCCCCGGCCTGGTAACGGCCGACTCAGGAGGGCCCTAGACGCCGGAGGACGGAGCGGGGGCCTTGCCGTTGGTGGTGCCACCGCCGGTGGCGTCGACCGGCACCGGGGTCGATGGCGCGGACAGCGGCGGCAGCTCGGTGGGCCGCCGGGACAGCGCCGCCCAGGAGGCCGCGCCCGCGACGGTCAGCAACAGCCCGATCCAGAGCACCCGGCGGCGGAACCGGTTCCGGGCGCGCCCCGAACCGGCCCCGGCGGCGAGCTGATCGCGGGCATCCCGCGCCCGACGGTCCAGCCCGCCGAGCGTCTCCGCCCGTTCGCCCCGTGCTGTCCTGGTTCGGCCCACGCCGATGACCTCCCGCTGCTGGTCCCCACCGGTTCGTCCGGATCCGCCATGGCCCGTCGAACCGACGGTACTCTGGCGGTGATGGCACGATGTGCGCCGTGACTCAACCAGCTAACGACAAGACCGCGACGCTGCACACCTCGGAGGGTGACATCCGAGTGGTGCTGTACCCGGACCATGCCCCGAAGACGGTGGCCAACTTCGTGGGGCTGGCCCAGGGCAGCCTGAACTACTCGAAGCCCAACGCCTCCGGCGGGAATTCCGGGCCGTTCTACGACGGCTCCGTCTTTCATCGGGTGATCGCCGGTTTCATGATCCAGGGTGGTGACCCGACCGGCACCGGGCGCGGCGGCCCGGGTTACCAGTTCGAGGACGAATTCCACCCCGAGCTGCGTTTCGACCGGCCGTACCTGCTCGCCATGGCCAATGCCGGCCCGGGCACCAACGGCTCCCAGTTCTTCGTCACGGTCGGCCCCACCCCGCACCTGAACCGCCGGCACACCATCTTCGGCGAGGTCGCCGACGCCGAGTCACGCGCCGTGGTGGACGCGATCGCAACCGCCCCGAGCGGCCCGGGCGACCGTCCGCTGCGGGACGTGGTGATCGAGCGGATCGAGGTCCCCTGACCGATCCGACCCCGCCTCCTGGCGGCGGCGCGGCACCCGATCCGCCGCCGGTGCCCCAGGTCTGTACCCGCCACCCCGGCCGGCGGACCGGCCTGAGCTGTGTGCGCTGCGAGCGGCCGTTCTGCCCGCAGTGCCTGCGGGAGGCCTCGGTCGGCTACCAGTGCGTGGAGTGCATCGGCGCCACGCCCTGGACGGGCCCCCGGCCTTTCCCGGGCGCGGCGCCACCGGGTCAGGGCGGCTCCGGTCCGGGTCAGGGCGGTTCGGGTCAGGGCTCGGCGCCGGTGCGCCGCCCGAGGAGCGCCCGGACCGTCGCCGGCGCCTCGCTGGCTTCTCCGACGCTGATGGTGCCGCTGCTCATCTCGCTGAACACGGCGGTGTTCCTGTGGACCGTCGTGCAGTCCGGGAGCGTGGCGAGCAATGCGAGCGCGACGCTGTTCCAGGAGTGGACGCTGCAACCTCAGTACGTGGCGTCCGGCCAGTGGTGGCGGCTGTTCACGGCCGGTTTCCTGCATTTCGGGCCGATCCACCTGGTGTTCAACATGGTGGCGCTGTGGGTGATCGGTAAGGAACTGGAGCCGGTGCTCGGTCGGATCCGGTTCCTGGCCCTCTACCTGGTCGGTCTGCTCGGCGGGTCGGCCGCGCCGTTCCTGTTCGGCCCGCCGGACACCCAGGTCGCCGGTGCGTCCGGCGCGGTGTTCGGGCTGATGGGTGGGCTGGCCGTGGTGCTGCGCCGGATGCGGCTGTCCGCCAGCCCGGCGCTGACCCTGATCGGGCTGAACCTGGTGCTCAGTTTCGTGGTGCCGAACATCTCGATCCTCGGCCACCTCGGCGGATTGGTCGCCGGCGCGGTCGCCACCGTCACACTGGTCTATGCGCCCGCGCGCGCCCGCAACCGCTGGCAGGCGGCGGGGATCGGCACGATCGTGGTGACCCTGCTCCTGATCATGGAACTGCGCGCCGCGCTGCTCTGAACCCCGCTAGCGGTGGCGGAGGGTGGCCAGGGCGTCGGCGACGTCGCGGGGGTCGGCGCCGAGGTCCAGCCAGCCGAACACCAGCAGGCGCTCGTCCTCATCTCCGGGGCCCCGGGCCTCGACCTCCAGGCTGGCTACGTCCCGGCCGAACCGCCGGGTGTGCACCAGCCGCACCCGGCTGACCTGCTCCCACTCGTAACGCACTGGACCGCCCACTCCCCGGATCGCCAGGCCGGTGGGGCTTGCGGCCAGTCGGGGCCGCGCCCAGCTGCCGAACAACGCCGCCGAGGCCAGGACCAGCACGGTGACTCCAGCCAACAGCCGCCCGGTGGCGTCCGAGGTGCCCGCGACGCACCAGAACGCGGCGGCCGCCGCACCGAGCCAGCCGATCACCACGAGCGCGATCGGCGGTGCCCACCGGAAGGTGTGCATAGCCGACGGAGGGGGATCCGCGAATTTATCCACAGGAGTTGTCCCCAATGGGGATGACTTACAACCGTGTAGTTCCGCGGCCGATCAGCGCCATTTCATGGTCATCAACAGGCCGACGATGATCATCACGAAGCCCACCACGAAGTTGTAGTTGAACCCGCTGCCATCCCCGCCGAGCGCGACCATGAAGCCGATCTTGTCGCCGGCCAGGTAGTTGACCACCAGCCAGGTCAGACCGAGCACCATGAACCCGAGCATCACCCCGACATAGATCGGGCTGGACGGGCCGGCGGCGCGGATCTGCGCCGGGGTGGGCCTCTCCGTGGGCGGGGTGTAGACCGCCTTCTTGCGGACCTTGGACTTCGGCATCTTGTCCTCGACTGACCTCGACGGCGTGCAGGGCTCCGGTAGCCGCCGACCGGGTCACCCGGCGGCGGGCCGCATCGCCCTCACGGTACCGCCTGCGCGATACCGACCGGTCAGGCCTCGACGAGCGCGGCGACCTCGGCGGTGAGCCGCTGGACCAGTGGCTCAGCCACGGGGTGGCCGCAGCTGGCCATCCAGTTGGCCAGCATTCGGTGCCCGCCCTCGGTGAGCACCGACTCGGGGTGGAACTGCACACCCTCGACCGGCAGCTCGCGGTGCCGCACCGCCATGATCACGCCGCTCTCCGTGCGCCCGGTGACCTCGAGGGCGGCGGGCACCGAGTCCGGCCGGATGGTCAACGAGTGGTACCGGGTGGCGGTGAACGGGTCGGGCAGGCCGGCCAGCACGCCGACGCCGTCATGGTGCACCTGGGAGGTCTTGCCGTGCAGCAGCTCGGGCGCGCGCTCCACCACGCCACCCCAGACCGCGCCGATCGCCTGGTGCCCGAGGCATACGCCGAGCAGCGGCACGCCCTTCTCGGCCGCCCGCTGGATCACCGCCATGCTGGACCCGGCCCGCTGCGGGGTACCCGGCCCGGGGCTGACCAGCACGCCGTCCGCCGCCGCGACCTCGTCCAGCTCCACCGCGTCGTTGCGCCGCACGGTCGTCTGGGCGCCCAGCTGGGCCAGGTACTGCACCAGGTTGTAGACGAAGCTGTCGTAATTGTCGATCACCAGGACGCGCATCAGCCCAGCATCCCGTAGCGGCGGGCGGCGCGCACCTCAGTTGCCGAGGCCGGTGCCGGGGCCATTGCCGGTGCCGTTGCCGGTGCTGTTCGAGCGGTTACCCGTGCTGCTGCCGCTGCTGCTCGAGCCGCTGGAGAACTGCCCGACGGACAGCTGCACCGAGCCCTCCGGGTCGACGCCCTGGCCCGGCGCCACCGACTGCGAGACCACCACGCCGCTCAGGTTCGCGTTGGACACGCTGGTCTTGGTGAACTGGATGTCCCCGTCGAAGCCGGCGCTCTTGAGTGCCTTGCGGGCGTCATCGGCGGTCAGGTTGCGCACGTCGGGCATCAGGACCTGATTGCCCCGGGACACGTACAGGGTCACCGTGCCGCCGACCGCTACCTGCTGGTTCGCCCCCGGCGTGGTGCGTAGCACGGTGTCCCGGTCACCCGGGCCGTCGACCTGGCTGGAGTTCCACTGCAGGCCCATGTTGGTCAGCTGCAGCCCGGCCTGGTCCACCCGCAGCCCGGTGAGCTGGGGAACCGTGATGGTGCTCTGTTTGGTGCCGGTGGTGAGCGTCACCGCCGTGCCGCCGGGCACCGTGGTGCCGGCCTTCGGGTCCTGGTCCACCACCTTGTCCACCTGGGTCGGGTCGGTCGTTGGCCTGGTGGTGACGCTGGTCCCGACGGCCAGCCCCCGGGCCTGCAGCAGCTGAGCAGCCTCGCTGGCGGTCTTGCCGCTCAGGTCCGGCACCTGGGCCTGGGCCGGGCCGGTGCTGACGTAGATGGTCACCTGGCTGCCCTTGGGGGCTTTCGAGTCGGCCGGCGGGTTGGTCCGGGTGGCCTGGTTGATCGGCACGCTCGCGGACGCCTCGCGCTGCACGGTGGGTAGGAAGCCGTATTGGGTCAGCGAGTCCCGAGCGGCCTCCTGCAGCTGGCCGGTCACGTTGGGCACGGTCAGCTGCTCTGGCGAGCCCGGGCCGCCGAACAGCCGGGTGGCCACGAAGGCGATCACCGCGATCAGCGCGGCCACTCCGACGCCGATGGCGATCGCCCGGGTGGTGCTGCGTCCCGGGTTTTCGTTGCTGGCCCAGTCCGGCTGGGCGGCGTGCCGGTTGGTCGGCGAGTTGAGCCGGCGCGTGGCGCCGGTCATCCCGGCGCCCCCGCCGTGCAGCAGCGCGGTGCGCTCCTCGTCGCTCATCACCTGCGGCGCCAGTGGACGCTGCCCGCGCAACACCCGGACCAGGTCGGAGCGCATCTCGGCGGCGGACTGGTACCGGTTCGCCGGGTTCTTACTCATCGCCTTGAGCACCACGGAGTCCAGCTCCGGCGGCACGTCCGGGTTGACCTCGGACGGGCGGCGGACGTCCTCCCGGACGTGCTGGTAGGCCACCGCGACCGGGGAGTCACCGGAGAACGGCGGCTCGCCGGTGAGCAGCTCGAACAGCACGCAGCCGGCCGCGTAGACATCCGAGCGGGCGTCCACCGCCTCGCCTCGGGCCTGCTCAGGGCTCAGGTACTGGGCGGTGCCGATGACCGCCGCGGTCTGCGTCATGTTCTGGCCGTCGGCCAGCGCGCGGGCGATGCCGAAGTCCATCACCTTGACCGCGCCGCCCCGCGTGATCATCACGTTGGCCGGCTTGACGTCCCGGTGGATGATGCCGTGCCGGTGGCTGAAGTCCAGCGCGGCACAGACATCGGCCATTACTTCCATGACCCGCTGCTGGGACAGCGGACCCGTGCCCTTCACGATCTCCCGCAGGGTCTGCCCGTCGACGAACTCCATCACGATGTAGGGCAGCGGGCCGAACTCGCTCTCCGTCTCGCCGGTGTCGTAGACCGCGACGATGGCCGGGTGGTTCAGCGCGGCGGCGTTCTGTGCCTCGCGGCGGAACCGCATCTGGAACTGGGGATCGCGGGCCAGGTCGGCGCGCAGAACCTTCACCGCGACGTCCCGGCTGAGCCGGACGTCACGACCTTTGTGCACCTCGGACATGCCGCCATAGCCGAGCGTCTCGCCCAGCTCGTAGCGCTCGGAGAGCAGTCGCGGGGTGGTCATCGGTTGCTGTTCCTGGGGGTCTCGAGGGTCTGTTCATCATGCCTGGTCGACGCCCCGGCAACGATACTGGCCGCGGTCGCCGGCTCGTCGCGGTCGCCGACCTGCGGTTTCCGGGTCATCAGTGCTGTCGTCGGTGCTGTCATCAGCGCTGCACACATGTGATCGTTACCACCGTGCCTTTACGGAGCGTGCCGACCGGGCTCACATCGGTGACCGTGCACGTGGCCGGGGTCGCCGGGGCCACGCCCTGCGGGGTGCGGGCCCGGGCGAGCAGGCCCTTGCTCTGCAACTCGGACTGCACCGTGCTGACCGGCCGGCCGGTGTAACCCGCCGCTTCCACCAGCACGCTGATCTGCGGGGCCGAGGTGTTGGCCGGTGCGGTGGCCGCCGGCTGGGGGGCCGAGGTGCGGACCGGCGGGGGCGCCGAGCCACCGTCGGTGCTCACCGCCTGGCGCACCACCACCACCCCGGTAAAAACCGCGGCGACGGCGAGCAGCACGAACGCCACGGTCAACCCGCCGCGACCGCTACGGGACGGGGCGGGCAGCGTGCGGAACCGACCGGACTGGCTCGACTGGTTGCCGGGCAGCGGCGGCAACCCCGGGGCGGCCAGCCCGGCCACCGCGAGCCCGTCGCTGGACGGCCCGGCCGCCCGGCCCACCGAGCTAGGGTCGATGACCGGCTGGGGGCTGGTGCCGGGCCCCAGCACGGGCGGGGTGCCCGGCCTGGGGGGTGGCTGGCCCCGGCGGACGGCGGCCACCGCGGCGGCGAATTCACCGCCGTCGGAGTAGCGCCGCTTCGGGTCCTTCACCAGCGCGGTAGCGATCAGCGCGCGGATGTTGGTCGGGATCTCCGACGACAGTGGCGGCACCGGGTCGTTGATGTGCATCATCGCCACCTTGACCGGGCTCTCGTCCTGGAACGGCCGGTGCCCGGCGAGGCACTCGTAGCCGACCACGCCGAGCGAGTACACGTCGCTCACCGGGCCGGATTCGGCGCCCCTGGCCTGCTCCGGGGCGATGTAGTGCGCCGTCCCCATCACCATGCCGGCCCCGGTCACCGGTGCCGCCGCGGCGGCCTTGGCGATGCCGAAGTCGGTGAGCTTCACGGTGCCGTCCTCGGACAGCAGGATGTTGCCCGGCTTCACGTCCCGGTGCACGAAGCCCCGGGAATGGGCGGCCTGCAGCGCCCGCCCGGCCTGCTCCAGCAGGTCCAGGGTGAGCACCGTGCCGAGCTTGCCCCGGGTGGCCAGCCGGGCGGACAGCGGTTCGCCGCGCACCAGCTCCATCACGATGTAGGCGGTAGGCGTGCCGTCCGGGGTGACGTCCTCGCCGTAGTCGTGCACGCCGGCGATTCCCCGGTGGTTGATCGAGGCGGCGATCCGCGCCTCGGTGCGGAAGCGCTCCAGGAACTCCGGGTCCGAGCCGATCTCCGGCTTCAGCACCTTGATGGCCACGGTACGGCCGAGCCGCGCGTCGGCGGCCTCCCACACCTCGCCCATGCCACCGACCGCGATGCGGCTGTTCAGGTGGTAACGGTCGGCGATCTGATCGCCCGGCTTCAGCGCCATCGGCACCTACCCGAGGTCGGCACCACCGCGCGGTCGCGCCCGCCGGCCATCAGCGCCCGCCGCCCAGCGAGGCCGCGATCACCGCGCGACCGATCGGCGCGGCCACCGACCCGCCGGTGGCTTCCTGGCCTCGGTCGCCACCGTTCTCCACCAGCACCGCCACCGCCACCTGGGGGTTCTCCGCCGGAGCGAACGCCACGTACCAGGCATGCGGCGGGGTCTGCTTCGGGTTGTTGCCGTGCTCGGCGGTCCCGGTTTTGGAGGCGATGGTCACTCCGGCGATCTTCCCACCCCCCTGGGTGCGGTTCTCTGAGCCGATCATCAGCTGGGTCATCGTCTGTGCCACATCCGCCGGGATGGACCGCCCGGCCCGGTCCGGCTCGGTGGTGTCGAGGATGGACAGGTCCGGCGCCTGGATGGATTTCACCAGGAAGGGGGTCATCCGCACACCCCCATTGGCGATGGTGGCCACGATCTCGGCGTTCTGCAGCGGGGTGAGCGCCACGTCCCGCTGCCCGATGCCGGACTGGTACAGCGCGGCGGTGTCCGGAATCTGCCCGATGGTGGACGGGGCCACCGGCATGGGGATGGCCAGGTCGTTCTCGCCGATGCCGAACTGCTCGGCCTGGGTGCGCAGCTTGGACTGGCCGACCTGGCCGGTCAGGGTGGCGAAGGCGGTGTTGCAGGAGCGAGCCAGCGCGTCGGCCAGCGTGGCGGTCGGGCCGGCCCCGCACGGCGTGCCGGCGAAGTTCTCCAGCGTGGTCTGGGTGCCGGGCAGGGTGATCCGGGAAGCGGCCGGCAGCGGGCTGTCCGGGGTGAACCCGTCCTGCAGCGCGGCGGCGGTGTCCACCAGCTTGAACGTCGAGCCCGGCGGGTAGGCCTCGGAGATGGCCCGGTTGGTCAGGGTCGGCGGATTGTCGGCGTTGTACCGGGTCCAGGCCTGCTTCTGCGCCTCGGCGTTGTGGTCGGCCAGCGGGGTCGGGTCGAAGGACGGGGTGGACACCATCGCCAGGATCTCCCCGGTGGACGGCCTTAGCGCGACCACCGCGCCGGCGAACCGCCTGGCGTTCATCGCGTCGTAGGCGACCTTCTGCACCTGCGGGTCGATGGTGAGCACCACATTGCCGCCGCTCGGGTCCCGCCCGGTGATCAGGTCGGACAGCCGGCGCACGATCAGCCGGTCGTCCGAGCCGTTCAGCACGCCGTCCTCGGCCCGCTCGACGCCGTTGGAGGCGTAGATCACCGAGTAGTAGCCGGTCAGCGCGGCGTAGACCGGCCCGCTGGCGTACTGGCGCTGGTAGCGCAGTCGATCGCTGGTCTCCAGGCTGCTGGCCAACACCTGCCCGCCGGCGCTGATCTGGCCGCGCTTGCGGGCGTACTCGCCCAGCAGCACCCGCTGGTTGCGCGGGTCGTTGCGGTAGTCGCTGGCCTTCACCACCTGCACGTACGTCAGGTTGGCGAGCAGCAGCATGATCATCACCATCACCGCGATGGCGACCCGGCGGACCGGTGTATTCACCGCTCCACCATCTCCGTGCGGGCGTCGGCCAGCGGGGTCTTCGGGGCCGCGGGCTTGGCCGCCGGCGACCGGGCCGCGTTCGAGATGCGCAGCAGCAGCGCCACGATGATGTAGTTGGCCACCAGCGACGATCCGCCGGCCGACATGAACGGGATGGTCAGCCCGGTCAGCGGGATCAGCCTGGTGACCCCGCCGATCACCACGAACACCTGCAGCGCCAGCGAGAACGACAGCCCGGTGGCCAGCAGCTTGCCGAAGCTGTCCCGCACCGCCAGCGCGCTGCGCAGCCCCCGGGTGACCAGCACCAGGTACACCACCAGGATGGCGGCCAGCCCGATCAGCCCGAGCTCCTCGCCGATCGAGGCGATGATGAAGTCGCTCCACGCGTACGGCACCAGCTCGGGGCGCCCGGCGCCCAACCCGGTGCCGCCCACCCCGCCGGTGCCCAGCCCGAACAGCGCCTGGCTGAGCTGGAAGCCGGAGTGGTTGTAGTCGGCCAGCGGATCCAGCCAGATCTGCACCCGGGCCTTTACGTGGCCGAACAGGTGGTAGGCGGCCACCGCCCCGGCCATGAAGAACAGCAGCCCGAGCAGCAGCCAGGACACCCGCTCGGTCGCGGTGTAGAGCAGCACCAGCATCATGCCGAAGTACAGCAGCGACGTGCCCAGGTCGTTCTCCAGCGCCAGCACGCCCACCGAGACACCCCAGGCCACCAGCAGCGGGGCCAGGTCGCGCGGGCGGGGGAACTCCATGCCCAGGATCCGCCGCCCCGCCGTGGTGAACAGATCCCGCTTGGCGATCAGCAGCGCGGAGAAAAAGATCATCAGCAGCACCTTGGCGAACTCGCCGGGCTGGATGGAGAAGATGCTCAGCCGCAGCCAGATCTTCGCGCCGTTGACCTCGGAGATGCTGCTGGGCAGCACGCCGGGCAGCACGATCAGCACCAGCCCGGCGAAGCCCATGGTGTAGCCGTAACGGGCCAGTGTGCGGTGGTCCCGGACGAACCACAGGGTGCCGATGAACAGCGCCAGCGCAATCGCCGTCCAGGCCACCTGGCGGCCCGCGAACAGGTCCGGCTGCGGGCTGCCCAGCTGCGCGGCGCGGTCCGAGCGGGCCAGGTCCACCCGGTGGATCATCACCAGGCCCAGCCCGTTCAGCACCGCCGCGCAGGGCAGGATCAGCGGATCCGCGTAGGGCGCCAGCTTGCGCACCACCAGGTGGGCCACGGTGAACAGGCCCAGGTACGCCAGCCCCAGCCAGAGCAGGGTCGTGGTGAGCTCCTGCTCCTGGTTTGCCTCCACCAGGATCAGCGCACTGGTGGTGAGCACGGCGGCGAACGCGAGCAGCACCAGTTCGATGGACCGCCCGGTCGAGGGCGCCGCGACCGGCGGGTTGGTGGCCGGTGAGGGGTTCGATGCGGCTCCAGCTGCTCCAGCGGGCGGGCCGCTCGGGCGAGGTGAGCCCATCAGCTCACCAGACGGCAGTTCTTGCCCGGATCGGGCTGCATCGAAGGCAGCGGCGTCGTCTCCGGGGGTTGCAACTGAGCCCCAGGGACCGCACCCCCCGCGTTCGGCGGGTTACCGGTGCCGGGAGCGGCGTTCACCTCGGTGGGCGGCGGGTTGCCCCCGCTGCCGGCGCTGCCCGGCTGGGCCGGCGGTGCCGGTGGCGGGGCGGCCGGGCAGGGCGGCAGCAGTTGCTTGCGCAGCCGGGCCACCGTGGCGCGCGCGTCGGCCAGCCCGTTGCCGGAGATGATCCCGTCCCGCACCGAGCTGCGCGCGGTCTCCTGCAGGTCTTCCAGCTTGATCTCGGTACAGCCCACCGAACCCGGCGGGCAGGAACCCTCGCGCAGGTTCTGCAGCGGGACGCCCAGCACGCTCCCGCGCACACCCTGGTAGATCGCCACCTGGTTGCCAATGACGCCGACGTAATACTGCTGCAGCACCCACATCCGGGCCAGCGCGCCCGCGCCGATCAGCAGGATCAGCGCGGCCACCAGGATCAGCCAGGCACGGCCGCGGTGGCGCACCACCGGCAGTTCCATGGTGGTCCGCTCGATGCGCTGCGGGGCGACCCTGGGCAGCGTGGTGACCGAGGCCCTGGCGGCGGCGGAGTCCGGTTGGGGCTGCTCGGTGCCGTCTCCGGCGGCGCCACCCACGATGGGGGCGTCCTCGCCGAAGTCGATGTCCACCACGTCGGCCACGATGCAGGTGATGTTGTCCGG
>Ga0137415_10002943_pt1 | contig 16883 bp, 11 predicted proteins | sample CZODoug3_1_1_16f_FD_183082 | JGI IMG/M metagenome (GOLD analysis project Ga0137415, IMG submission 183082) | Vadose zone soil fungal communities from Angelo Coast Range Reserve, California, USA - CZODoug3_1_1_16fungal (Hybrid Assembly) | ecosystem: Environmental > Terrestrial > Soil > Vadose...
AAAAAGTCTCCTGTTGTAGAAAAAAGTTTGAATCTCAGGCTGAGCAATCCTTCCAAAGTTTTAAAATTTTGGAAGGGTTACGCGGCTTCAACTTTTTACTGCGACATGAAGAAAAAAAGTACGGGAAACCGAACTTAAAATCCTTACCAGCCACGGGTTTTTGTTAATTTTCTTTTTTCTTTTCTAGAACCTAGAATCTTCTAATATTTTAATATTTTCTTTTAATTTCCTTTTGAACCTGGAATCCTTAAGATTTCATTTTAATTTATTTATAGCATGTCCCTTAATCTACTTAATCTTTTTAATAGGACTTTAAAAACATTTTATACTTTTTCATGCGGCTTAGTTCCTTTTTATATTTTAAAATGTCACTTGTCTCTGAGTAATATTTTATTTTGTTGTCACTTTTACATTGTACATAATTTCTGTTTTGACTAAATTGCATTTAATTAGTTTTTCTACATTGTTTTCTTTGTATTACTTAGTTTTTGTTACTTTAAAGTTTTCTTGAATTTAGTTAGTTTTTTGTTTCTTTTAAAATAAATACTGTTTACTAATATTAGGTCTAATAGGTCTTAGCACTAAATAGTGTTAACTAACAGCTAATGTTGAACAGGCCTTGCTGATGTAATATAATATATATAATATTTTATTTCAGAATATATAAATATATAAATATATAAATGTATAAGATATAAAATATAATTACTGCTGTTAGACTGATATATAATGTAATACTGTATTGTTTTTGTTCCCGATATAAAAAAAAGATTTTGTTCATAACCTCTGTGAATTTTTCTTTTAGGCTTTCTTACTGCTAAGAAATTAAGGTCACTATTAAAGCTGTAACAGATAAGAAGTTTTATTTTGTTCACTAAGCAGAATAATCTTATGCCTTTTTCACATTGTATTCAGTGTATTGAGTCACTAGTATGTTTGTAGATCTTAGTATTTGATTGCGCTAACAATTGCCCAAAAAGACCTCATTAAGTGGTGAAAGTAGCTAAAGAATCCTGATTGTATCTGAGATTGGAAATAACCAATTAGTAGATCTTAGTATTTGATTGCGCTGACAATTGCCCAAATGACTTCATGTGGTGAAAGTAGCTAAAGAATCCTGATTGTATCTGATGCTAGAAAATAAACAATATAGTCCTGGCACAATGAAATTTGCTATATCTGAATCCTGTGTATCTTGCCATGGTATCAAATGACATTGATGTACCCTAGCTCCATTACGACTTGACCATGTTTGAATTGATCTATAGTCTTTATCACAATATATTGACTGATCATTTCCTAATCTTGTCCCAAAATGTTTGCCTGGTGTCCCTTGCATGATGTTCCAAGGTTAATGATCCGTTTTCAGGCGGGGATGTAATGGTATCCTACCATTATAATACATAGCCTCATATTCTATTCGCCTATGACTTATTGCTGTATTGCTGGACTCTACATAGTATATGCAATACCCTATGGTTATGGTAATTGCCTGGTTGCATAGTGCCATATTGCCACTCTGCCCCAAGATGCCCCTACCATATATAAAGATGATAAGATAGTTTAGTATAGTGATATATATATATAAATAAGTATTGATGTCTCAGTATTATAGATGACCTGAACCTATAATTATATGTATGATTATAAATAATTGATGTAACTATAAAACGAATAGATAATAAATCAGTTAAATATTTGAAGCAGTAAATAATGGTTGTTTGATATTTAGCTCTTGTAAAACATAATAATTATAAAATATAAACTTAATCTAATTTAGGTTTAAAGTAGGGTTAACATGAATAACTCTACACACTATAATTTGTAAATGTATTACAATATTGATGAACTTTAGTCTGAATTTGCTAAACTTCGATATCAATGATGCGCTCTGTTGTGCTAGAATTCATTTATTTTATAATAGCGAATTTGTAACAGGACCAGCTATTATAAATTGGCGATCACTTATCCAGTCCAATTTTCTACGAATCGCGAATTTTCTGTGATTTTCTGACAACTTCCAACGATTTTCTGTCAATGTTTACCGTAACTTTGAAAAAGAATTTCAAAGATTTTGCATGAATTTTGCTTATATTTTCCATGAATATAGTGAGTAATAGTTTCTAATAACTAGATAGTACAGTATATAAATTTTTCTAATAAAATTTTACCATGTTTCTATCACATATTTGTAGAACTTTGAAAGCTATTGTTCTTTGTAGTAATTTTGTTCTTGTCGAATAAAGCTGGATCCCACTGTATATTAATTTTTATTTAGTATACCAAAAATATTATAAATTCAATTTTGTAATATTCCCGCGAGTTTTTGACATTTATTTGACAATAATTTCTGTATAAACTTTGTAATTTACAAAAGTTACAATGGTACAGAAATAAGCTCTAATATTATGCCTAATACTCCAAAATCAACCCCTAAAAGTACATCTAAACATAATTATCGCACCAGATCAACAACTAATTCATTGCCTAACAATGAAAATAGAATTCGAAATAATCGGTCGGAACATAGAATAAGTTTCAGTCAGTCATTTATTCAGAATACCAGTACTCCAACATCAAGCAGTAACATGAATAAGAATAACAGCAAGAATAGAAGAACCAAAAGAAAGGTTATACATAATAATACACTAAATGAAAGTGACAGTAACTCTATTACCAGCTTAAATGAATTTAATTCATCAGTCTTACCTGTGGATTGTGTAACTAATGACTCAATTCTTTCTGTGGCTCCTATTAAACCTGCTAATTGTGATAACCCATCTACCACAATAAATACCAACCCTAACTTAATTCTTAATTCAAATGGTTTACTGTTTAATGGCTCAGCTCCTATTGTGTATGTGCTTCCTAACTCAATTGATCCAGATCCACAAATCAATGAATCCATGCAACGAATTGATTTCACACCAACAATTCCATCGGCATTTTATCCTAATTTCAATGCAAGTTTCGCTTCTAATGATGTCAGTACATCACAACAATCTGACATACAACAACCTAACTTAGAACCTGTAATTGTTATAAACAATAAAACAAAACCAAAGACTAAACTAGGAAACAAAAAACAACAAAATGCCATAAACAACAATAGTACTTTAAATCAATTTAAAGTAACAACAACTCACCTTGCTTCGGATTCAAACTCAAATAAACATCCAAATGCTTCTAAAAACAAAAAGAAAGGTAGACAAAACAACAATAGTCCACCTCTAACTGAAAAGCATAACAGTAATTCACATAACGTTAATAACAACAACAAAGTGAATTATATTTGTGACGATCATATTGAAGATTGTATTTCTAGTGTAATTCAAAATTGCACGCCTAGTGTAATTCAAAATCGCACTTCTAGTGTAATTCAAAATACAACGTTAGCCACTAAAAAGCACACAATTCAACCAGCTATAAATTCAAAGCTTATTGTAAAAACAGCTACCACTACTCCTGTTATTACTACACAAAGTAGCAATACTAACCCTCAGCCTCATATGGAGCCTATCATTAGACTGAATAATGAAAGTGATATGGGAGACTGTTCTGACTGTTCTGATAGTGTTTCCACTATTTCTTGTGAACCATTACCAATTGAGCCTCCATTAGGAATTCCTCCTGGTAGGATTAGACTAAATGGACCCAGGCCAAGGGACCAAGGCAGAAATTTTTCTAATAAAATTAACTCTGCTACTGTACCAAATTGTGTAAGGTCTCTAGACATGAATAATGAAGTTGTAAACTCTGGTAGCAGTAATAAAATGTTAGATGATACTATAAACTTAGGAACAAGTGATGGTGTTGATTATCCCGTTCCAGTGGCCCCTAAGAGAAAGTTATCTCATTTTCCTGAGGATATGGCAACTCATAGAGTCATTAAAGAATTTATGAATTGTAGTCCAGAAGAACAGATGAATTTGATTTGGAATCAATTAGGAGAACTTCAGAATAAAGGTGTCTCTATACATGAATCTCAACAATTAATTGCTAATATTGATGAGTTTAAGGATACAAGTGAATTCTCATCATATAGATGTGAAGTTTTTATGCACATTAGATCATCCACTCTCAATTATGAGTACATTAAGGTTACAAAAGAAGAGATTAGTAAGGGAATTCCAAACTTAGTTGAATTTGTAGGTTGGAAATTTCATAGTCCAAATGATAGGGATAGACCAGTTTTATCTGCTATAAAGTTAGAACAAATAAAAGAATTCTGTAATGAGCAACACTTACCATCAAGGTACACTAAAATGGTTTCTCTAATGAAGTCACTTCAAGCTCTAGGTTTTCAGTTTAAAATACTGAATACAAAAGCTCACTTACAAGAATTGCATAAAAATGAAAATAAATTCAAAGTCAACTCATACTATTCTTACCTCTTATCTGAACTTGTAGAAAGAGAAATTATGCAGTTCTATGTCAGAAGAAATCATGACATACCTCAACCACCCCATAAAGCTCAAGACAACTTTAGTCCAGAAAACTTCTTCTTAACTCTATGTAATTCAGCTGAAAAAGCAGAGTACAACAATCAGTTTCAACTAGACAAACTAGACAACATCTATAAAGGTCTTAAAAGGCAAAATGAAAAAACAGCTAGAACTCTACAAGCTAGTAATGCTGTACAGTTTGAACAATTTGAGAAAATTCTTTATGGTTCAGAATCACTTAACTTGAAACAAAAGGAAAGTCGTATATCTGATATACAAGAACTCTTAGAAAACTCAAAAGAAATAACTGTCTTACCACCCCTTGTTAGAGAGATTGATAAAAATCTAAAAAGTCTCACTGAAGTAGTATGTGCAATAGGTGATAATCTTGGTGTTGAAACATCAAATTTTATTCCAAAGAATAAAATTCCAGATGGCATTCATAGGAAGAAAATAAATGAGTTGTTCACTCACAATGATAATGATTTTGGTTATGAAACTGACCAAACAACTGGAAGTAAACATGGATCTATTTCTAGTAGTAAAAATGAAAGAAAGCAGAGCTATGACAGAACCCATGTATGGAACAGTAGTAAAAACCCTAATAAAAATCACATTGGATGGATGAATAATTATAATTTTGACCATGTGCTATATGATGATGATGATGATAACCAATCTGAGTGACTCAATGAGGATATTACTGTCCGTGAAGATTACATAGCTAAACCTTTTAAGGAAAATAGAGAAATTTCTTTAAACCCTGCTAAGTTTGCTAGAGAAAAATATCGAAATGATGGTACTTACTCTCCTAGTCCACCAATCAATACATTCAGAAAGAATGAAGTTGATTTAAATAAACCACCTAAGAGAAAGCCATACAGAAAAACTGATAGATATAGAGATAGAGATGATGAAGACCAATGTCCTATTTTTAAGCATGAAGCTTTTAAAATCCATATTCCAATTTGGCATGGAATTACAGAGGGAAATACTCCTTTTCAATATCTGAGAGAATTGAAAATCTATCAAAAGCATCTGAGAAAATCAGATAATTACATGCTGCAATTTGTCCTACCTCATTCATTTAAAGGCTCAGCAGTTGATTGGTATGACGCAATGAATTGTTTCTTCAGAAATATGGATGATTTTGAGCATGAATTTCGAAAGGAATTTGAAGGTTATGACTATGAGGCTAGATTAAGCAGAAACCTCCTAGAAATGAAACAAGAAGAAGGTCAACTACCTACAATTTTTATTGCAAATTTTCTGCAACACATCAGATATGCAGATGTAGATCAACAGATGACTGAGATTCAAGCTGTGAAATTAATTAAATCCAGCTTAACAACTAAATGGCAGAGAGAATTTCAACATGTAAATTGTAAGACCATTGGACAACTTATGAAAACAGCACAAGAAGCTATTTCTTTCAATAGAATTCAGCAGGAAGGTACCTCAACAAATAAGTTGCTTGCTTTTTGTAATAATGGAGATTTACTTCATAGTAACTCAAACAAACCAACTGAACCTAGACTAATGAAAATGGATCCTATGTTGTATAGACAGAAAAACAACAATCTGTTTAAAGACAAAAAGAAAGCTGAATCTGATTCAAACAATAATTCTGATTCTAGAGCAAATACTCATTTTGATCAACGTGGTCACAATCTCATGAATAAATTTAATAGATTTAGAGCAGCTCTTGGTAAACCAAATCTTTCAAGATTTCACCAGAATAATACTGTGAATAAATATGGGTATAGAGGTCAATTTTCACAACAATCTAATCCCAGATATGATAACAACTCTGCTTACCAAGGTGGTAATAGAAACTTCAATAACCAGAAAAATAATTCAGGTTATCAAGGAAGATATCCAAATTCCAACTATCAAAGTAGGAATTCACAAAATACAACACCTAATAATAACACCCAGACAGAACTAAATTCTGAAAAGAAGGATTTAAAACCAACAATAAATAATATAACAAACACACAAAACACTCAAAACAATGGTTTTAACCCTAACAGAGGTAATTTCAATAGAAACAACACCCAACACTTTAGTGGTAACAGACCATGGCCCAACAGTAATAATAACTTTAGAGGTCCAAAAGCATTCTGTTGTTTTTGCAATGGTGAAGATCACTCTTTCCAAGATTGTGATGAACTAAAATATGTTCAGGAAACATATAATTATCTGGAAGATGATGAACCAGATGAACAAAATGATACACAAAATGATGAAGAAAATTCTCAAAATGACAACAATGGTGATGATGATGACATTAATTATGATCAAGATAATGTCAGCATTGAAGGAGAAAAAACAGCCATGAAGTGTATTAAACTAGCAAATCACACTTTCACTAACATTGAAAATCTGTTGAATGACAAATCAAACAATGATTTGTTAAAACACAACATTAATGACAAAGAAGAACTAATGTTTGATCAACAAATAAACTGTGTTGATGCTTGTCAAACAAATAAAAGTGAAAAGGAAGGTGACTTATGCTTAACAGAAGTTTTTGTGAATGATACTAAGTTAATTGCAATATTAGATTGTGGTGCCAACTGCAATATCATAGATACTACTATGCATAACAAACTTAAGAACACAAGTGTTTTAGAGGAATCTAGTGAAGTACTTCTAGTTGTAGGAAGTAGAAAGAAGAATGTTTTAAGAACCAAACTATGGGTAAAACTTGCATGTCATGAGTCCCCAGTATTATTTGATTTCTTTGTAATGCCAAAAATCCCCTTTATAATCTTAGGAACTTACTTCTTAAGTAAAATGGGAATTGACTTAATCATATCTCAGAAGTCATACATGCATAAACAGAAACTATATCCTTTCTTAAATACCAAAGAATTTAAGAAACTGCCCAACAAATTTGTGAACAGAGTATCTTTGAATGAGAGTCGACAGAATGATGTTGTAAATTTCAATAATCTTATTGAATCTCTACCAGAAAAATGTGGAAAATATGCTGGTCAATTCAGTGAAATTCTGAATAGTCATAGAGAAATTTTTAGTGAAATCCCAGCAATTGCTAAAAATGTTGAATTTGCAATAGACCTAAAAGAAGGATGTGTACCTAAAAAGTTAAATGCATACCCAGCAAATCCAATGAAAAGACAGCTAATAGATGACTGTATAGATGAGTTACTTGAAAATGATTTAATTGAAATCAGCAATGCACCATGCAGCTCACCATGTATTGTAGTACCTAAATCTGATGGTACAGGTAGATTCTGTGTTGACTTTAGAGATATTAATTCCATAACAAAACCTGACAGTTATGCTCTCCCTTTGATTGACAACATAATTGCTGATCTAGGAAAAGCTAAATTTTTCACAGTTATTGATCTGACTAAAGGATATCATCAGATACCAGTAAAGCAGTCTGACAAATGGAAAACAAGTTTTGTTACTCATAGAGGCTTGTTTCAGTATAAGGCTATGCCTTTTGGATCTAGAAATGCACCTGCATGTTTCCAACGAGCTATGGATAAAATTCTTGGTCAAGCCAGACACAAATTTTGTCTTGTTTACATTGATGACATCATAATTTTCTCAGAAACTAGAGAAGAACACCTAAAGCATTTAAAATTTGTTTTGAATGCATTATTGAAGGCTAATCTGCACATTAACCCAAAGAAACTACAACTCTTGTGTAAGGAATTTAAATTCTTAGGCTTTGTTTTTAAGGAAGATGAAAAAGGAATTATGAAAAAATATCCTAACCCTAAGAAAGTCATTGCTATAACTAAATTTCCCACACCTAAAAACCAGAAAGATGTTAGCAGACTTGTAGGTATGATGCACTATTATTGCCAATTTGTGCCTAATTATGCAATTTTGATAAAACCAATAACAAAACTGCTAGGAAGCAAATATACATTCAAATTTGCATGGTCTCTAGAATGTGAAACTAACCTGAGAAGAATTTTAGAAATTCTTGCAAATGAAGCTAGTTTGTTCATTCCCAATTTCAATATGCCTTTTGAAATTCATTGTGATGCTTGTGATTTTGGAATTGCTGCAGTATTGCTCCAACTTGATCCTGAATCTGGAGAACTGAAACCTATCTCTTTCAGAAGCAGACATTTAAATGAAGCTGAGAAAAAGATGTGTACCACTCATAAAGAGTGCTTGGCAGTTAAATTTGGCTTAGACAAATTTAAATTCTATGTAGAATATTCACATTTTACAATTGTGACTGACCATCAGGCATTAGAATGGCTGATGACTACAAAAGATTTGAATGGTAAACTTGCCAGATGGGCTGCTACAGTTCAAGAATTTGATTTCACTATCAAATATAGACCAGGTAGAAAGCATGAGAGAGCAGATACACTCAGCAGAGCTCCAGTTGAATCAGCTCCAGAGAAATGTTCATTTTCAGCAATGGCATTATATGTAGATGGAATGTTTCAAAAAATTTCTAATGATGCAATCATAGAAGCTCAAAAACATGATCCACTATGCATAAGCATAAATGCTTATTTGTTAGATAAAACTAATTTACCAACCAACGGCAAAGATGCTGCAAGAGTTAAATTAGCAAGCAGAGATTGCTTAAATGACAAAGGTTTGCTTTTGAGATACAAAGCAGATTGGGAAGAAGATTATTTTGATTACTACAGGGCTAACTTTAAAATAATAGTTCCACTTAGTCTAAGAACTATTATCATTGAACTTGCTCATGAACATAAATTATCAGGACATGCTGGAAGAGATAAGACTCATATAAATCTTTTACAAGCCTATTGGTGGCCAGAAATGTACAAAGATGTAGCAAACTTTGTAAAAAGCTGTGATTACTGTCAGTTGAATAAGGCAACAAATACCAAAATAGCAGGTGAACTCCATGGCTATAAACCATTGAGACCATTTGACTTAATCAGTATTGATTTTATTGGACCATTGCCCAGAGCAACAGAGTCTGGTAGTAAAGTATTGTTAGTTATAATGGATGTTTTCAGCAAAGTAGTTGAATTATTTGCACTTAGAGATGAGAAAACTGAAAAAATGATAGAAAAATTGTATGAAACTTGTTGCAGGTATTCATTTCCAATTGCAATCATTTCAGACAACGGACCTCAATTTGTATCTAATTTCTACAATGGCTTGCTCAAAAAGCTTGGAATAAAACCAATTCACATTGCCCCTTATGTTGCAAAATGTAATCCTGTTGAAAGAGTAAACAGAAATATTAAGGCTTACCTTAGGTCTTATATTGAAAATAATCACAAATCTTGGGATAAGAATCTAAGTGATTTAATGTTTATGCTTAGATCCATAAAACATGTCTCTACTGGATTTGAACCAACAGAGCTACTGTTTGGTAGAAAGTTTAACAACCCATTGTTTAACAGAACAGAATTCCAACTTGTTATGCCCGATAGCATAAAAGATTTTGAAATAAGTCACAAAGACCTTATTGAAAATATGAATGTCTATATAAATACAGCTATAGAAATTATGGAAGAGGCAAAAGTCCACCAGAAATTCTACAATGATCTGAAATGTTCTAATGTTGAGTTTAAGATAGGTGATGTAGTAAAGAAAAAGTACTATTCAATAAGTAGTGCCATTAAGAACAGAACTGCCAGTTTAGATCCTAAATGGTCAGGCCCTTACAAAATAATTGCCAAAATAGGTGAAAACCTCTTTGTCTTATCAGAATTGGATAAAGATGAATACTTGACCTCAGCGCATTCATCACAACTGTATTATTATAATCTTAGAGAAAAGATTGAGATAACTATCCCTGAAGAGATAAGAATACCTACTAATTATAAGGGAAATGTTAGAAGTAATTTGAATAAAGTAGCTTAAAGTGTAGAAGATAATGTGGAAAACTTAATTCAATTTTAGTTTTTCTGTGATGTACCTGAAATCTCTGCAATAATATATTGTTACTTTGAGTTTCAATGTATTTTTGCTATATAATGAGTTTCGATTAGGAGTATATATGTGTATGTATGTATATATATATATGTATATATGATATATCTATTATAAATCGACACTTGACATATTATCGATTTAATTTTTTTTTTTACCATTAGAAGTCCTATCTTTAAAATCGAATTTCTAAATATCGATTTATTTTTCAATTCATCATCATTTTTACTTTTTCGCCATTTTGAGTGATTTTCTTAGAAAGTTTTAGAATTCTATCGAATTTTCATAGAATTTCTTGGTGATAATGAGCTTTAATCGTGGTAAAGGTGAACAACGGGAGAGGAATAGATCTAGAGACGGTACTTGGGTAAGAATTTTTGTTGATTATAAAGATATTTTGAATTTTTTCCAACAATTTTCTTTTTGTCAAAATTTTTCAACATAATTCTAATTTCATGTTGAATTCTTTTAATTAATAATTACTTTATTAATTATCTAGCATGGGTTTGGAGAGGATAATCGAAGACGGGACGATTCAAGACACAATAGGTCGTATGACAGGCGAGATGACTCCAGGAATAGATCCGACTACAACCAACAACGACGGAATGAGAGAATACCGCTAGATAGACCATTATCAGGCCAGGAAGGTTTCGGATACACAAGCACTTTCAGGAACAGTAAGAAAAAACAACATAACATTAACTTGCATGCTATCCTAAGTGAACCATTATCTATGTCAAAAGAAAATGGAACAGACAAATTCTTCATAAAACTCTTAAAATGGAGAAATTCTGCATCTGACAATACTAACAATAATGACACAATCTCTAACACAAAAACTAGTCCAACATTTTACCCTTGCGGTTTGATTAATGACACAGATACTGAAGAATTCTGTGATTATGATTCTGACTTACTTAATAAAACTATCCAACATAACAAGGATGTGTTAGCATCTAACAACAAGTTAGCTGTTTTGACCCCTTTTGAGAGAATAATAACCGATGAAGGTTTAAGTTTTTGTCATTGTGATGGTAGTATAGATAACTGTGAGGTTATAGAGAAAATTAGAGAATCAAGGGTTGATCATATCACTTGCAATGAAGTAAGTGATACAGAATGTTTAATCGATTGTCACAACTGTAGAGCTTGTTTAGGGAAAACTAAGAACTGTCATGGTCAGATTAAAATGGAAGCAGTTGATCAGCACTTACTTAACCAATCATACAGATTTAATCTGGATGCTTTTGTCTATAACTTAACTGGAGATAACCCAACTAAACCAGTTAATTCTAAATCTGAATCCGATATTGAATGTGAGAAATTCAATAACCAACTGTCACAAGCTTGGGAATTAAAGAAAAAACTTTGGAGAAAAGAACAAATGGAGAAAGGAGATAACTTTGATGTTAGTCTTGAGTTAGCTAAAATTGAATCAATTTACAAAATTGATTATTCTAACCTTACCATAACTGAAAGAGAGGAAGATGACTTTTTCCAAACTTACAACTTACTTTCTAAAAAGTCATCAAATAATGCTCTAAAATTGAATCTTATTCTTTCTAAAGATTCTGAAAGGCTTCAACACATTGAACGAGCAGGTATCGAAGATGGCGCGGCAATGGCTCGATCAGCGATGACGACACCTACATCCACAACAACAACAACAGAACCGAACTTGAACGTACTTCGAAGGAATAGGATCTACGCTGCTGGACTACAGGAAGCAAAGGTTTTGGATGAACTAATCACCCAACCCAGGGACCTGACTCCAGAGGAAATAGTGTTTGCAGAGGAAGTCGCGAGAAGGCTATTCGGTACTTCAATGGAAGATCTAGTAAGTTTTATCGAAGTAATTCTGAAAGATAACTCTTGGCTAAAACAATTGCAGACAATTCATGTCTACAATTTTAAATCAGGAAACTTTATTATTCAGTTTAACTTTTCTGAGAGTCTCTTGCATGCTATCAACACGAATTTGCCATCAGAAGTCAATTTTGATAAAAAGTTCTTTGTACAGGGTTATAAGAGTCATTTGTTCAACAGACTTGATGTTTTCTCAACTTTATGGGATTGGGAATCGATTAGAATTTTTAATTTGTAAACTTTGTTCATTTTTCGCATTTATTTGTCCTTATTTTATTTTATTTTTGTTGTCACTTTAACATTTAAATTGTAGTTTTCTTTTATTCGAATTTAGAAACATTTTGTTTTTAAATTTTAATTTATTTTATGTTTTCAATAACATAATTTTTAATATTTTATCTTGTGTCCCATAATTATTTATTATTAAATAATAAATAATAACCATTATAACTAAAAATTTATATTTTAGTTATTTAATTTGATTTTTATTCCAGTTTAACAGGACTAACTTGGCGTCCATTACTACGCTATTTATCTGGCAACATTCCAGGAATGAGGGCGTGAGTGGCGCAGCAGCATCTACATCTACTAGTTTAGATACTGTTATCGTCAAATCTGAACAACAAGCTCAGATTAAAACAAGCGCTTCTACTGATATGGACTACAGAACTTCTACGCCGAAACCCACTTTTGTTGAGCCCAGTTCGTCAACAAAAATGCCTAAAATGTCTCCAGAAGAAATAGATGAGCAGATGAAGCGTCACGGTTGGTCATATGGCGATAGATCACCACCACCAATACGCAGACCACCTCCATTAGTGAAGGCTGTTAAGAAACCGATTACAGTGTCAACTCCAGTATTAGCTCCAGCACCAGCTCCAGCTTTGTTACCAGCACCAGCACCAGCTTTGTTACCAACTCCAGCTCCAGCTCCAGTTCTAGGCCCGATAATTGTGCGTGATCCATATTATCCAACGGTGTCTGAGGGTGTTTATGATCAGACTATGGTTCAGAATCAGATCGACCAGTTATCTAGTAAGAGATTTAAAAGAAATTGAAATATATGAAAACCAATTTCATATATAATTTTTTTTTAGGATGGAATAATAGAGAGCAACAGTTTGTGGATGGTGCCTTTATGCCGCTGTACCAGTACGAGCTTAACTCACAGTTTAGACCGCTCTACAAACAACATAAGCAGTTCACTTTTACAAACTGTAGAGAGGCTATCGTGGCTGCGGATCTTGTGGGAACAATTCCACCAGAATCGTTAGGTACTCCAGATGAAAACGGCAAAGTGGACTCGAGTAATAATTTTTTTTTTTTTTATCGATTGTCATTTCACATTTAATTTTCCTTAAATTCAATTTATCTCATTTTAAAATTGCATTGTAGCAATTTTCTAATTTAATTTTTCAATTGTTTAATTTTTAAACAATTTCCTACAAATTTAAATTATTTAAATTATGATTTAAATTTCTAACAATATTGTATGTGGTATATATTATATGGTATATGCTATATATATATATATTATAATATATAATATTATAAATTGCCTTATATTTACTATTATATATAGTAAATCTTTACAATTTTTTTTTTAAAGGTTCGAACACTCCGTTTCATACGCGTTTGCTGCCTTTAAAGCAGTACTTGAAAAACTGGAGACTGATGTCAAAACACAGCCTCTTTAGGAATGTGGATTCCATTGTGCCTGTCTACACTTGCGACAATGTTTCGAGGGTAATCAGTTTGGCCCCTAACATCCATCTTAGACCAAACGTTAGGATGGTTGAAGAGAGCATTAACAACGCTATAGCGCCACCACCTGCTGAGGATTTCTTTGCACCACTCAACCAATCATTTCAGCACGAAGTTGAAATGAAGGAAGAGTGTGAGTCCAGGCCTAACGAAATCTCAGTCCAAACTGAAGATGACGACGTGAGCCAGGGCGCAATGTCAAACCTGACCATCGAGGATACAGTTCCTGAAGTGGATCCATATGTCCAGGATGACCTGTTAACTGAGGAACAGTTCAATGAAGACATTGGTCATCGTAATGCTAAACTAACAGAAAGCATTGAACACACTGAGATTATGATCAGCTGCCCAGTGTTTACAGCGGAAACTAAGCAACAGCTCAGAAAAGCAAGGAATGAGCTTAAACGCGGTATGTAAAATTAAAATTTATTCTAATTAAATTTTATCACAATTAAAATTTTTAAAATTGATTAAAAAGACACAAAGGTTAAAAGACAGATTTTAAAGCTCAAGACTTCTTTAAAATCCAAACAACAAAAAAGAAGAAACATGAGTAGTCTAAATCCAAATAACAACTTGACCTTGAGAGACATAAGGAAATGGATCTCAACAATTCCTGGTTTTTCTAATGAGACACTTATTGACACAACCACCCCCAATTCTGTTCCTTTAATTCAGAATACAATTTCTGAATTCCCAACTGAATTTTCATTTTCACCTCCTGAGCCTGAGTTCATTATCCCAGATGCCCCTAATGAACCAATTAATATCTTTGGTCCAGTGAATGTTATGGAAAATAAAAAGGACTCTGAGAAACTTGAGTTGATAGATCTTGAATCATGGGAACAGCAATTTTTGGATGATAATCTATAGGTTGAATAACTATTTAATTAGTTATTTGTCTAAAGCATAAATTAAAATTGTTTAATTTTATTTCCTAGAACAAGATGTCTTAGCGGATAGGTTTATGAGACGTTTAACCTCCAAACATGTGTGATCAATTTACGAATCGAATTTTTTTTTGGATTTTCTCGATTTGGACATCTGCATAATTTTGGTATTGTGATTTAAGTTTTCTTTTAGATCATATTTTGATTTGGTTTTATTATGACATTCTTATATGCCATAACTTTGGTTGTAATTTTTCTAATTCGAATTTTTATATTTGAATTTTACTTATAATTTCTTAATTTTTAGTTTGTCCAACAAATTAAGAAATATTATTCTCATAATTAGCTTTTGATATTATTTTAAGATCCAGTATTTTTGTATTTCTTCCTGGAATCTCATTTTGTACTTTGTTTTGAGAGTTTTTATACTCATTTTATTGTGTTCATTTTGTAATTTTATAATTTTTGTAACTTTTTAGTTTTATAATGACAATGTGCCTTATAAGTGCCCAATCTAGTTAAGTGATTTTAGTCATGCTTTAATAGCATAACATTCCATTAAAGTATAAAAATGTTGTGATAATAGCACAATTTTATTCTCACATAATCTTAATTTTATTTTTGTTTAAAAGCCATTTTCTATCTTTTTCCCAACATCTCTATTATTTTTAATTTTTGTCCCTTAAAGCTTGTAACCTTTTAACATTTTATTTTCCTTTTCCTACTGTAATTTGTTTTCTATTTTAGGACTTGGAATCTTCTAATATTTTTAATTTTCATTTTTCTGGAATTTGGAATCTTCTGATATTTTGATTTCATTTTATTTTCTTTTATTTTCATTCTTCTTGCCTGGAATCTTTTAATTTTCTTGTAATCGTTCTTGGAATTTATTTTTGTTCTTGGAATCTTTTGATTTGATTTTTCTTTTGTTTCTGGAATTTATTTTCTTGAACCTGAAATTTTCTATCTATCCTTCTACATAGAATTCCCTATCTGGCAATCTTCTGATTTGATTTGTTGACTTTAAATTTCAAACTTAATTTTGAAATTTCAAACATTAAAGTCACAGTTTTCCTTTAATTTGTCATTTTCTTTTGACCCTGGCTTCTTATGAATTAATTTGTCGATTTTGAATTTCAAATTACAATTTTTGAAATTTATATTTCTTCAATTTTGGTTCATTGAATCTAGAATTTTAAAATTGTTTTTCTTGAATCTGGAGTCTGAATCTGGAATTTTTGAATAATTTCAGAACAGGATTTTTGGATATTAAACTTATGATTCGGATATACGGTTCGATTCCAGCTACTTTGCGAAATATGCTTTTGGGATTAATCGATATTTATTTCGGATAATTTTGGAGCGTTTTGCGGTAAGATAAAAATATTTATTTTATTAACATGATTATTTATTATAATTTATCGAATAATTATAATCAAAAATATTATTATTATTCATCTGTGAAAATAATATTTTGGTTATAATTTATTCGATAAATTATAATTTTTAAAGTTTTTTTAAATTCTACAAAACATAACTTAAATAAAAGATCGGATCCGCAAAATTCTATTTATTAAAATAATAAATTATTTACAATTATATATCTAAAATTTTTAATATCTAATTTAATTTTATTAAGGATTTTTTATTTTTTGAATAATTTTTGGTAATATTCGGGTAAGGAAGAAATTTTGTGGTTCTGATCTTTTATTTTTTAATTATCTTTAAATTTAAGTATAATATAAAATTTTGGAAATAAAAACTATTTAAACTCTGTGTTAATTTTTATTTTGAGGTAAAACTATTTTACGAAAATCACGGTATAAACATTTATTTTTAAAGTAAATTTATTTTAAGTGGCCAATTTTAAGAAATAGTTTTGCTGATAATTTTATTTTAAAATATTTTCATATGGCCTAATAAGTCTAATATAATTTATATTTTCTCATATAAAAATATAGAGTATAATGTGAATTTTGAATAAATAATGTAAGTA
>Ga0137415_10002946_pt1 | contig 16868 bp, 13 predicted proteins | sample CZODoug3_1_1_16f_FD_183082 | JGI IMG/M metagenome (GOLD analysis project Ga0137415, IMG submission 183082) | Vadose zone soil fungal communities from Angelo Coast Range Reserve, California, USA - CZODoug3_1_1_16fungal (Hybrid Assembly) | ecosystem: Environmental > Terrestrial > Soil > Vadose...
GCTGACGCTGCAGCGCGAGAGCTTCGTTGTGACTCCCGGCTCTGGTGAGCTCGAAGAGGCGCACGCACGCGTCGGGCGCTGCGCAGCCGAGCGCCAGGATGCCGCCGACGGCGCCGACGCACAGCGCCGGGTAGAAGGTCGCCGCCGATCCGGCGAGGACGTTGAAGCCGGCCGGCGTGCCCGACACCAAATCGGCGATCTGCGCGATGTCGCCGCCCGACTCTTTCATCCCGATGATGTTGGGATGCAAGGCGAGCTTCGCGACGGCCGCCGGCAGCAGGTTGACGCCGGTCAGCGCGGTGAAATTGTAAAGGAGCACAGGGACGGGCGACGCATCGGCCACCTCCGTGTAGTGGCGGACGAACGCGTCGGTTGTCATCTGTGTCCTGAAGAATGCCGGCGTGCGCACGAGCACGGCATCGGCGCCGTGCTCCGCCGCGCGCTTCGACGCCTTGACCGCCGCCTGTGTCGACTCGCGGCCGGTGCCCACGATGAGCCGACGGCCGCGCGGCACCGCGTCGCGCGCCGCGACGATCACCTGGTCGGCTTCGAAATCGTCCATCAGCGCCGCCTCGCCGTTCGATCCAAGGACGACGAATCCGGTGAGTGGACGCGCGATCCAGCGCGCGAGCGCCGCCCGCAGGCGCGCAGTGTCGACGCGATCGCGATCGTCGAACGGTGTGGGAATCGGAGCGAACACGCCGGAGAGGACCATCCGTTGATTCTACGCCACGGGCGCGTCTAGTAGCGCCGGTCCCGTCGTACCGGCGTTGAGCCGATCGGCCGCTTCGATCCATCGAGCGCGAGCCTCTCCGCTTCCGGTTCGCCCGTTCGCGCAAGCTAGGGCGAGGTTCGCCGAAGCGCCTCGGGCGCGAAGGCGGCAGCCGAGCGATCGCCCTGCAGCACGAGATTCAACCCGAGCACGACGAGAAACATCGCGACGGCCGGACTCAGCAGCCAGGGAAAATCGGCGAACACGCGGATGTTGGTCGACGCGTCGTGCAGCATCGTGCCCCAGCTGGCGATCGGATCGGGAAACCCGAGGCCGACGTACGACAGCGTTGCTTCGGCGACGATGAACGCGGGCACGAGCAGCGTCACCTCCACGGCAACGAAGCCGCGGGCCGCCGGCAGCAGATGCCGGAGGAGCAGCCGCGCACTGGTGGCGCCGAGCGCCTCCGCGGCGACCGCATACTCGAGGCGACGCTCTGTTCGCACGATCGCCCGGACCCCGCGCGCGACGAACGGTGCGCCGACGACCGCGAAGATCCCGGCGAGCAGGAAGAATACTTCGGACGGCGTCAGGACCAGCGGCAGCACCGCCCGCAGCGCGAGCGCGACGTACATCGCCGGCAGCACCATCACGAAATCGGTGGCCCGCATCAGCACGTCGTCGAGCGCGCCACCGGCATAGCCTGCCAGGCCGCCGAGCAACGTCCCCGCGAGCACCGCGCCAAGCGCCGCCGTCGCGGCCAGCCCGAGCGAGATGCGTGCCCCGAACATCAGGCGGGTGAAGACGTCGCGTCCGAAGCTGTCGGCGCCGAGCAGCAGCAGCGGCGCGTTCACCTCGTCCGACGATTGGATGACGTGTCCCTGCGAGAGCCACGCGAGCGGCACGCGCTGCGATCGATCCTCTTCGTACTGCTGCTCGAGCTGGTTGACCAGGCGCCAGCGATACACGAACGGCGCATGCCACGACCCATCGTCGCCGACGAGGTGCGGGAGCGTCGGCGGAGCGTTCAGCATCCCGGCAAAGCGCTCGTCGGGCGCGTGCGGCGCGAGGACCGGGGCGGCGGCCGCCGCCGTCACTCCGATCGCGACCAGCGCAGTCCCCAGCATGCGCGTCACGGCGCTGATCCTTCATCCGATCGCGTCTCGCTCGCGCGCGGGTCCACGGCCGCGAGCGCAAGGTCCGAGACCATCGTGCCGAACGCGAGAAAGATCGCGCCGGCGCCGGCGCATCCCGCGACGAGATAGATGTCCCGCGCGCGCAGCGCCTGCAGCATCAGGTTGCCCAGACCCGGCCACGCGGTGATCACTTCGACCGCGAATGATCCGCTGAACAACGTGCCGATGACGAGGCCGAAGACGCCGGCCACCGGACGCAGCGCCGCCTTCAGGGCGCCGCGCCATATGACACGCGACCGCGGCACGCCGCGCGCGAGCGCCGCGCGCACGAACGGCTCACCCACCACTTCGGTCATGGCCTGCGCCTGCAGCCGCTCCATCATTGCCGCCAGCGGCAGCGCGATCGCCGCGGCTGGCAGGACGAGATGATGGAGCAGATCGAGCGCGGCGCCGGCGGCCGGCACGCTCGCCGATCGCATCCCCGCGATCGGCAGCCAGCCCGTGCGCGCGGCGATGAAGACCAGCAGCAGCGAGGTGAGGAGCGGCGGCATCGACAGGAGCACGAGCGACGCCGATCGAATCGTGGACGGGATGACGCCGCCGGGGCGGCTCCCGGTGACGATGCCGAGCGGCAGGCCGACGGCGGTCGCGAGGAGCAACGCCGCGAGCGCGAGGATCGCTGTATTGGCCGCGCGTTCGGGGATGAGATCGCTGACCGGCCGGTCGTATTGCATCGAGCGGCCGAAGTCGAGCCGCACGGCCGCGGCCAGCCAGGCGCGGTACTGCGCGGCAATCGATTTATCGAGGCCAAAGCGCGCGCGTTCGCGCTCGATGGCCTGCCGGCTCGCCTGCGAGCCGAGCGACTCGGTGACGAAATCACCCGGCGCCAGCCGCGCGAGCACGAACGACGCCGACGACACCGCGACGACCAGGAACAGGGCGAATGCCAGCCGGCGCGCGAGATAGCGCGTCAATGGACGACGGCGACCGTGTCCGGCCGCCACAACAACTGGGGACGGGCCTCCGAGGGCGTCACGTTGATCACGCGGGAGGACGAGGCCGCGTAGATGCGCGGCGCCACGAAATAGATGATCGGCTGGTGCTCGGAGAAGATCTGCTGCACGTCGTTGTACAGCCGCTTCCGCTCGCCTTCGTCCGGCGAGGCGATCTGCTTCGCCATCAGCTCGTCGATGCGCCGCTCCCACTCCGTAGCGGGCGTCTTCTGCGCCAGGTTCCACGGATGCGCGCTGCCGGAGCTGAACCAGAAGTCCGGATTGGTCCCCGGATCGAGATCGCTCTTGTCGGCGTTGAAGTAGATCGCGTCGTATTGCGCCTTCACCACGAAGCGATCGACGAGCGCCGAGAAGTCGAGCGCGACGACGTCGACGGCGAGGCCGATCTTCTTCAGCTCGTCGCGGATCACGGCGGCGCCGCGCTCGAGGTTGGGCCGCCCCTTCTGCGTGATCAGTGTGAAGCGCGCCGGCTGGCCCGTCGCGTCCTCGAGCATGCCGTCGCCGTTCCGATCCGAGAGGCCGATCGTCGCCAGCAGCCCCTTCGCGCCGGCGGGATCGTGGGGCGTCTGCGGCTGGCCGGACCAGTACCACTGCTTGTTGGCGGGCGTCTCAGCCCCGAACACCGGCACGCCCGCCCCGAAGAACACCGTGTCGGCGAACAGCTTGCGATCGACCGCCATCGAGATGGCGCGGCGCAGCTCGTCGCGCTGCAGCCATGCGGCGCGCGGATCACCCGCGAACGCGCCCGGCTTCAGGTTGAACCACATTCCGTCCGCGTTGCGCGACACGCCCAGGTCGTACAGCTTCACCCGGCCCTGATCGGCGGCGCGCTTTATCGGCGCGTACGCCTCGGGCGAGATCTGGCTCGTCATCATGTCGAGCTGGCCCGATTCCAGCCGCAGCATCTCCGCGGTCTGATCCGGGATGATCTCGACGACAAGGCGATCGAGGTACGGGAGCGCGGTGCCGTCGGGTGCCTTGACGAAGTAGTGCGGGTTCCGCACGAACACGATCCGCTGGCCCGGCTCGTACTGATTGAGAACGAACGGGCCGAGCCCGGCGATCTCGGCGAGCGGCGTGTCGAGGCCCCACGCTTTGCGAAGCGTTCCGGCCTTCAACGCTGGCTCGAGGCGGTGCCGCGGCAGGATCGGCAGCGCGTCGAGGATGCGGAGGCCGGGCGCGAAGCGTTCGGGAAAAGTGATCGTCACGGTGTGCGGATCGACCGCCGCCGCCTGGAGCGGCTTGCCGAGGACCATCAGCGTATCGCTCAGCTGGCTGCCACTTTTCTCGTCGTACGCTGCATCAAAGGAAAACACCACATCGTCGGCGGTGAAGGGTTGGCCGTCGGAGAAGACCACGTCGCGCCGCAGCGCCATCGTGAAGCGCCGGCGATCGTCGGACGCCTGCCACGATTCGGCGAGCGCCGGCTCGACTGCTTGCGTCACCTGGTTGACGCGAACGAGCATGGCCTGTGTCAGGTTCGACACGAGGTTGGTGCTGGTGTCGCGCGCCGCGTGCCGGTTGAAGCTCGCGGGCTCGGTGCGAATCGAAGCGGTGAGCTCGCCGCCGCGCCTCACGGTTTGCGGGGTGTTGGATTCGGGACGCGGAGTCGATCGGCAGGCGGTAACAAGGACGGTCACCGCCAGCGCGATGGTGAAAAGAATTCGGCGCGATTGTTCGATAGGAATCCGACTGACCGGCCAGGAAGTTGCCCGATCAAAATTGTCTGCTGATCGACGGCTGGGCGTTGATTTTGCGTGCAAAAGCGCCTGTTTTGACGGCATATGCCTACGGCTGGCTAGGTTTTTGGCCAGCCTCGCCACGAAAGAAGCTTACCCGTACCTGGCGCGTTCTGCTCACCAACCATCCATGCAGCAACGACTTACTGCCGCGCTTCGACGTCCAATCCCCGGTGGCACTGAACGTGCGCTTACGGCCAGTGCTCCCGGAGGACATATGCCGTTGCCTGCAACCGAATCCGAACCTGGTTTCGAAAGTCGTATCGGCCGCAGCGTCTCTCTGGAGCATGCCGCCAGGCTGCTGGGCGTATCCCGGCGAACGATCTACAACCGCATTCGCGACGGGCGTCTTCAGACGATCCGCACGCTGGGCGGATCGCAGCGCGTCCTCCTCGATTCGTTTCAGGAAGACCGCGGCCAGGTCGCGGAGATGGCATTTCGAAGCTCACAAACGTACTAACTCAAGTCCGAAGTAACGACATATGTGCAACCGTAATCCTCATATGCGCTCGCGCCTTCTTCTCGCTGGGGTCTGCTCGGTGTGTTGTGGTCTGGCTGGCGTTGCGCCAGCCGCCGCCGCGGGTGCGCACAAGGCGCGCGTGAGCGCCGACCTCGCCGACCACCTGCAGGCCGGCTCGCAGACCATTCGCGTGATCGCGCACGGGACGCGGGCGGAAGTGGACGCGATTGCCGCGCGCTACAGCCTGCGGATCCTGCGCTATCTGCAGAGCGGCGCGGTGTTCCTCGTCAACGCCGGTCAGCTCGAGGCGATGCGCGACGACGAGGCGGTCGATCATCTGTCGGGGGACATCCAGATCCGCTCATCGGTGGATGCGGCGACGATCGAAGGACTCGGGGTCGATCAGGTGTGGGCGGGGACCGAGGAGGTGCCGGCGCTGTCGGGCAAGAGCGTGACGGTCGCGGTGATTGATTCGGGCATCGACACGCGGCACAACGCGCTGCGCAAGCGCGTGCTGTACACGAAGGATTTCACCGGCGGCGACGGCCTGGATCACTATGGCCACGGCACGCACGTGGCGGCGATCATCGCGGGGCAGGCGGGCAGGACGGCCGAGACGAAAGACTATCGCGGCATCGCGCCCGGGGCGTATCTGTTGAACCTGCGCGTGCTGGGCGAAGACGGATCCGGGACCGTGAGCGACGTCGTCGAGGCGATCGACTGGGCGGTCGAGCACGAGCACGAATACAACGTGCGCGTGATCAACCTGTCGCTCGGCGCGCCGGTGCTGCAGCCGTATCGGGACGATCCGCTGTGCGAGGCCGTGGAGCGCGCGGTGAAGGCGGGCATCACGGTGGTGGTGGCCGCGGGGAATTACGGGAAGACGGTCGACGGCAGGACCGTTTACGGCGGCATCACGTCGCCGGCGAACAGTCCGCATGCGATTGCGGTCGGGGCGCTCGATACACAGGGGACAGCGAAGCGATCCGACGATGTGCGCGCGTCGTACAGCTCGATGGGACCGACGCGGTACGACCTGATTGTGAAGCCGGATCTGGCGGCGCCTGGGAGCCACATCGCGTCGGCGGAGGCGACCGACTCGTATCTGTCGAAGATGCACCCCGAGCGTCACGTGACGGGCGCGGGCGCAAACGCGGTGATGCAGTTGTCCGGCACGAGTATGGCGGCCGGAGTCGTCAGTGGCGCAGCTGCGTTGCTGTTGGAGGAACGCCCGAATTTCAAGCCGCGCGATACGTCAAGTGTTCTGCAGATCACGAGTTCGTTCATCTCTTCAGCGGGTGTGTTGGGCTCAGGAGCCGGCGCCATAAACGCAATTTCAGCAGTTGAATTCGCTTCGGACCCATCGACGTCACCGGCGACGTTGATCGGTGGAGAGCTTCAGAGACCGTCGGGTTTGCTGATTGTCCAAGGCACCGAACGTGTCCATCACCTGCACCACGGAGCGAACAGTGCCCAAGGCCTACGGGCGGCTTCTGGGAAATCGATTATCTGGGGTTCGAACGGGGATTCGATCATCTGGGGCTCGTCAATCATCTGGGGCTCGTCAATCATTTGGGGCTCCAATGGGGATTCGATCATCTGGGGTTCGAATGGGGACTCGATTATCTGGGGTTCCAACGGGGATTCGATCATCTGGGGCTCGTCAATCACCTGGGGCTCGTCAATCATTTGGGGTTCCAATGGGGATTCGATCATCTGGGGTTCGAACGGGGATTCGATCACCTGGGGTTCGAATGGGGATTCGATTATTTGGGGTAGCAACGACCTCCAGTGAAATTACGCTAAATCACTGGTCGGTAATGATTTAGGAGGACATCATGAAACAGATCATTCTTTGGGACTAGTCGAGCCGATAAATAGGGGACGCTAATGGTGTCCCGGCCCGGTCTCACAGGTTCAAGCAGAGTTTACGTCTGGGCAGTCATAGCTGCGGGTTTTGCGGTGGTCGGCGGCTCGATTTACCAAATGTATGTCGAGCCCATCGGGAATCAGTGGTTCATCCTGGCAGCTCTGACGCTCATCAGCGGCTCCGCGACCGTTAGACTTCCTTCAACGCCCGCTTCAATTTCAATATCCGAAACGTTCGTCTTTACAGCCGTCCTGTTGTACGGGCCGGCGGCTGGAACGCTGATCGTCGCCCTAGACGGTCTAGTCGGCTCGTTTTGGATTTCGAAAAGGTATCAAGAAATTCATCGCGCACTATTCAACATGTCTGCACCATCGGTGTCGGCGTGGTGCTCGGCGCACCTGTTTTTTACCGTTGCCGGAATCGCCCCGTTGGTCAAGGAGCCCTCGCCGATCAGTGCAATTCTTCCACCGCTAATCCTGTTCGCGCTTGCGTACTTTGGGCTAAACAGCTGGTTAATCACTTTTGTCATAGCTCTTGAAAAACGAGTCGACCCTTTCAAGGTTTGGAAGACAAGTTTTGGCTGGCTGTCCCTTAACTACTTTGGCGGAGCCTCTGTCGCATTTCTGTTGGTCGGTTACAACAGGACAATCAATCTTGGATACGTCGGTGCCATCCTGCCGCTACTGCTAGTGTTGTATTTTACATTCAAAGCTGCCACTGGACGCGTGGAAGACGCTGACAAGCACGTCGAGCAGCTCAATGGCTTATATCTGTCCACGATCGAAACGCTCGCGATGGCGATTGACGCCAAGGATCAAGTCACGCACGGTCACATTCGTCGCGTTCAACTACACGCGACAAGTCTCGCACGGGAGGTGGGGGTTCGGGACGAGACCTTGCTCAAGGCCATCGAAGCCGCAGCGCTGCTGCACGACATGGGGAAGCTGGCAGTTCCCGAGTACATCCTCAACAAGCCAGGAAAACTGACGGACGCCGAATTCGAAAAAATGAAACTGCATGCCAGCGTCGGTGCAGACATCCTTTCCGCGATCGATTTCCCGTACCCGGTCGTGCCTATCGTCCGACATCACCACGAGAACTGGGACGGCACCGGGTACCCGGCAGGTCTAAAGGGTACTGATATACCCATCGGCGCACGAATCCTGTCGGTTGTCGATTGTTTTGATGCGCTGACGTCCGATAGGCCGTATCGGCCTCGGCTCAGCGATCAAGAGGCCCTACAAATTCTGATCGACCGACGTAACTCGATGTACGACCCATTGGTTGTCGACACCTTCCTGAAAGTTCATGGCTCGAATCCGAGAGAGATTCCTCGCACCGGCCCACCGAGTGAAGTGCTAAACACAATTGCGCATTCACGTCGTTCAACACCAACTGAACACTCATCGGGCACTCTGGACGAAATAACCGCGAGTGCCGATGAAATGTTAACGGTCTACGAGTTGGCGCGGGCGCTTGCAGGACACGTTAGTCCAGGTGACGCGGGCGACGTTATCGCGAAACATCTGCGCCGACTGATCCCCTCGTCACTTTGCGTCTTCTATTTGGTCGACCCCACATCGGACGAAATTGAGGCTCGGCACGTCGTCGGTGAGGGCGCCTCTCTTGTTCGTGGCTTGAGAATTACGCTCGGGCAGCGCCTTAGCGGCTGGGTAGCGGCGAATCGTCAGACAATTTCCAATTCCGATCCGACCCTCGATCTCGGCGATGCGGCGAGATCACATTCGTTGGGGCTGCGCAGTTGCCTCAGCACTCCTCTGCTTTCGGGCGATCAGCTTGTGGGTGTCCTGTCCCTCTATTCAGGTGAAGCGAACCGCTTCAATGACGATCATCGGAGAATCATCGAAGTCGTTGCGCGGCAGATCGCTCACATTCTGAGACGGGGTATCGAATTCGACAATTCATCTCGTCGAGATTCTCTGACTGGCCTTCCGGACTTGGCTCAACTGGAGACGCTGATCCGTTCCACGTCCGAGAGCGATCCAAGATCGGCCCAGCGCCACTCGCTCCTGCACATCGACGTAATCGACTTAAACAGGATTAACATCGATTATGGACGTGCCGCCGGCGACGAAGTGCTTCTGCACATCGTGCGGTACACCCGCGGTAGCCTCCGCGTTGCCGACATTTTGTTTAGAAACACGAGCGACGAATTCGTCGCATTTCTCAACGCGGCCGACGAAGGCACTGCAGCGGCCTTAGCAACCCGTATCCGCGACTCAATTTCGCAGAACCCGGTGCGCATTCCCGGAGGGGCTACAGTTACAGTGCACACGACTGTGATCGTGATGTCGGTTCCTCGCGATGGTTGTTCCTTGACAGACGCACTCAGGGCAGCTAAGACGCGAACGGACCATCTGGCAAACAAATACCATGGGTCTGGGCCAAGTGTTCATTGATCATTTGCGGAGTTACCCGTAGGGATCGCCGTCGAGGGATTGCCCTATCCACGCATCACTGGCGCGTACTTGCGTTCATTGAAATCTGTATGGGACGGGGATCGGCGAGGCAGAGCGCCGGGCATTCACCCAAGGGCATTCAACTGGATGCCACCCGATATCCAGCCGCATGGGTCTGACGTCCAAGTTCATGTCACATTGCCCGTCGCTGGTAAAAGATCGAGTAGGAATTCTTCTTCCCCACGTGTTCTGCAGCCGCCAAGCGTCCCCTGGGGCAGCGAAAGTGTTAATTGCACAGAATCGCCAGCCGACAGCAGTTCTTCGCTTGGCCTAGATGTTTGTCTGCCAGAATGCTCGGCATCCGATTCCATTTTGCGAGGACGTCACCATGACATCACTCGAGAATGTGCTGCAATTCAAAAGGGCGGGTAGATTCGGGGACGCCCTTCGTGAGCTGGATGGGTTGAAAGCCGGCGAGGCACAGAGTTCCTCGACCCAAGTGCTCAAAATTGAGCTCCTACAGGCGATTGGAAAGCTACGCGACGCGCGAACACGAGCGGAAGCCTTTCTAGAAAAGCCCGGACGGCTATCCCTCGCAGAGCGGAGCTCGTGCGAGTACGTGCTGGGGAAGATTGCGCGCGAGGATGCTAACTCGCATATCGCAATCGAACACCTTCAACGGTCCGCTTCGCTCGCCAGCGCCGCAAAGGATTTGGAGCGTTTGTGCCGTGCACAACTAACGTTGATGCTGGTTCTGGCCGATCGTAGTGGCCCTGATGCCGTCGCCCCTTTAGTAGCTGAGCTTCGCGCGAACGCTACAAAACTCGGAGATCCACATACCACAGCCGCCTTGCATTATTACTTTGGCGTAATGGAGGCCAAGTGCGGTCTTCTTCAGAGCGGGAACCGGCATGCTCTTCTCGCTCTGAACATCTTGCAGACAGTTCCAAACTGTTGTCTTCAAGCGATGGCGGAGAACCTCATCTTCGCTGTAGAGCTTTTGCGATCTGATCTGGGAAATGGACCTTCACGTGGCATGCGTGCTTTGGAACTTGCCGAACAGTCGGAGAGCGCCGCCGTGTGTCGACTTTGTCTCGGCAATCTCGGTAATTATTTCTACTTCTCAGGGGATCACGATCGCGCTATTGACTATTTCGAGCGCGCGTCGAAGGCTGTTCAAGCGGCTGGGGAAAGAAACAACGCCGTCATAGAGAGCATGGCTCGTGTTCGGTTAAGCCAAGGACACATCGCCGAGTGCGAGGTGCTTCTAAACCAAGTTCAGAGTTCGATCGACACCGAAGAAGACCGCCATCTTTACGCGCATCGCCACACCGAATTGACTCAAACAGTACTTTTGTCGCGTCAGGGCCGCATCCAGGAGGCGATTGCCCGTGCCGATTCAGTGCTTAGGCTAAGCGCACACACGGGCGACGGTCCCCTTACAAGTACTACTCGTCTGACCAAAGCTGAACTTCTTCAACAAGCTGATCGCCTGTCCGAATCAACGGCTCTGATTGATGGTGTGGTTTCCGCAACGATGGCGGAGACACCAGAAGTGTACATTCACTACGAACGCGTGGTCGCGTGCAGATCCTTGGTCGAGGGCGATTCTCAGAGTGCGAACGCACATTACAAGCGAGGCAAACGCATCGCGCGTGCTACCGGCAACGTTCCTGCTGAAATCGAGCTCGATCGAAGTTGGAGCGAAATGCTTGGGCAGCGCGTTGGAATTGATTCCCACGTCGGAGCTGGGCCGAGAGTCGACGTTGAAACTAGCGTGCTTGACGGAATCGCGGCGCTTGTTGGGTTTGAGAAGCCTGCTGCTCGCAGATGGTGTTGTCCCGGTGATGTCACGGAAGCGCGAAGCCGGTCACTAGCGATGGAGGTCACGCGAAGCTCACTCACCGACTCGGTGTCGCCGGCTGATCACGGCGATGAACCCCTGCGGGTTTGGCGTGCGGCGCGGTTGGTGGTCCTTGCCTCGACCTCTTTACGATGCTGAGTAGCGTCGTTCGCGGCTGCTTGTGTCCGAGGCGCGGCTGAGCGTGCGCGTTCCGGGACATCGTGTACGGCCGCTGCGCTTAGGCTTGCCCGCAACCTCATAGTCGTGCCGATCCTGCGACTAAACATGCTAGGGCACGTTTGGCCACGCTGGGCGCCTGGTCGCTCGACACGCTGATTTTGCAGCGGCTCGTCAGCCGAGACGGGTCTCGAGCGCGTGGCGCACTTTCGATCGTGCTCGGTGCAGCAGTACGCGCTGGTTCGCCTCGCTAATCTCAAGCAGCTCACAGACCTCGCTCGGCTCCCAGCCCTCGACATCGCGCAGGACGATTACTTGCTGCTGCATCGGTGGCAGCTTCTCGACGGCCGCCTTCAGCGTGGCGAGCGTCTCGCGTCCGCTGACGTATTCCTCGGGCAGCTCATCCCAACGCGAGGGCGGGCTCGCCCAGTGGCCCGCCCAGGGCTCGTGCGAGGCAAAGAACCGGTTCGGATCCACGGCGGGCTTGTCGTCTTCGTCCAGTGCAAGCGCCGACATTGGCACCGTCCGCGCCTCGCGAATCGCTCGCGTCTTGGCGGTGTTGGTCAGGATGCGGAAGATCCACGTCTTCAGCGACGAGCGTCCCTCGAACCTATCGATTCCGCGGACAACGCCAAGCCAGGTCTCTTGCACGACTTCGTCAGCGACTGCGGCCGTGCGCACGTAGGCCAGAGCCAGCCGCCGGAGCGGAGCGTGGTACTGGGAGACAAGTTCGCCGAAGGCCTTTTCGTCGCCTCGCCGGAGGGCGGCGCACAGCTCGCGTTCGTCGAGTCCTAACCCATTCACCGATATCGTCGCTTCACGCAGATCAGCCCAAGTCCACGAACCCGTGCCTCAGGCGACGAAACAGGTGTCGCGCCGGTCTGATGCGATGGCTCATGGTCTGACCGGACCGGGTTCTGTAGATCACCGACGGTCCAGGTCACCTGGGTGACGTCCGCCAGTCACTAAATGCGTTGAGCAGCTCTGCTCTCGCGGCGGGCGTCAGATCGTCCAGCCGGAGCTTGCCGGTTAGTTCGATCGTCGTGCGCATCTGGTCGAGGTAGGCAGTGCAGCCGCCGCATATGCGGAGGTGCTCGTCGAATTGGGCCCGCTCCTCTGGCGTGAGCGCATCTTCGATGTAGTCGCTGACGAGCTCGACGAGTTCGGCGCAGGATAAGTCTTCGGCGTTCTTCATCGATAGTGAAGTCTCAAATCGTTCGCGGACGTTACGACTGGACTGTGGGTGCCTGGCGTTGTCATCCCGGTATATGCCTCTGGTTGCTGATGCCGAGACGGCGGGCGGCGCCGCCCGCCCGTCTCGGCATCGGGGGGTCCCGCTTAGCGGGGCGGGAACTGCGAGTTCGGGACCGGGTTGGCGAGGTTCGCGGTGGGAGCCTTGTCGGTGTAGCCGATCACGGCGCAGTTGATGTCGACACCGACTGCACCGTAGGGAGCCGGCTGGCCGGTTGCCGGGTCGACGCCGGTCAGGAGGTCTGGCCGGGTGGCCGCGAGGTTGAACACCTGCACCTCGTCGATCTGGCGTGTGTTCAGACCCTGGTCGATCGCTTTCTGGGTCCAGAGGCCGAGCTGCGCGTCCCAGAGCGGGCTGTACGCTTGGGCGTGGCGCGGGTCCTTCTCGGTCGGGAAGTCGCCAAAGACGTTGAGCAGGTCGCCGCCGTTGCGGAGTGCGTCGATCAGCGCTGTGTTGCTCGCGTTGGCGTCCTCGGAGGCGTGCCCGTCCTTGACGAGGTGCACGAAGCCCTGCGACTGCTTGTTGTCGGTGCCGGTCTGGCCGTTGATGAAGCCGAACAGACGCTCACGGGCGGAGCCGAGGAAGTCGTCGCCGCCGTTGTAGGCCGCCTTGTCCAGGGCCGGCACGTAGGTGGAGCGCTCGAGCACCGCGGTCAAGGGTTGGCCGGCATCGGTCGAGATGTAGATGATCGGCTGGCCGGCGTCGAAGCCCTTCACGAACAGCATGTCGACCCATGACTCGGCGTACTGGCCCTGCGGTGCGGGATCGGCGATGTGGATTCCGAGCACGCGGTCGCCGGTGTTCGTGTGGTGGACGACGTCGAACGGCCCGTCGCCGGTCGCGACGATCGGCGCGCTGTACACCGTTGGTGACCCGGCGATGCGGATGAACGGGCTGTAGCCGGGGCCTGCGACGGCGCCAGGCTGGAAGTTCGCGAGCGGGAAGCCGGTCGGCCCCGGCTCGGCGATCCGGGTCGGGCTGAAGTCCGGCGCGCCCTGGAAGTTCACGACCGCCTGGCCGAACCTGTTCTGGTCGGGGGTCGGCGAGTCGAGCGTCACCGTCTGCACGGCCTCCGGGTTGCCGATCGCGAGATTGCCCAACTTCGGCGCGTAGTTGACGCCGAGGCCGTGCGCGATGCCCTGATCCGATGCGTCGAGCAGGACGTACCAGACGGTCTGCCCGTTCGCGCGGCCCTTGTAGAGCGGTAGGCGGACGCTTTCCCGGCTGAGGTCGACCTGGATCGCGCTCTCCTCGGTCAGATGATCACGCGGCAGAAGTCCGGTTAGCGGACCGAGTCCCTTGGCAGAGCCCGGAGCATCTTTTGACCCGCCGAGCGCTTGGCTCGCGACCGCTGCTGCCACCACCGCGAGCAGGAGTGCCGCGATTCCTCCGGTTCTGACCCTGCTGACACGCCTCATCATCAAGCTCCTTTCTTCTTCGAACCCGCTGTGAGCGGTCGTTTCGAGGTTAGTGGACTATTTAGTCCGTCTTCGCCTCGAACTGTTACGTGGACGCCTCAGTCCAATGTGCTTACACTTTTCTGAAATGACGGCGCCAAGGACGGCAAGGGGACGCGCCACGCGCGAGCGGATCGTCGCGGCCGCAGCCGAACTGATTCGCGAACGCGGCGTGGCCGAGACAAGCCTCGACGACGTGCTCGAGCGAGCCCGCGCGAGCAAGAGCCAGCTCTATCTCTATTTCCCCGACCGGGCGGCGCTGCTCCGCGAGGTCATTCTCCACAACACCGACCTCGTCCTCGCGGCCCAGGAGCCTCAGCTCGGCTCACTCGAGAGCTGGAAGGCGATCCGCGCTTGGCTCGACGGGCTCGTCGAGCTCCAAGTCGCCGCCCGGGCACGTGGAGGCTGCCCGATCGGATCGCTCGCCGGCCAGCTCGCCGAAGCCGACGAGCAAGCCCGGCAGGTTCTCGCCGACTCGTTCGCGCGCTGGCAGGAACCGCTCCGCCGCGGCTTGCGCTCGCTCCAGGCACGCGGCAAGCTCGATCGCCGCGCAGACCCGGAGCGGCTCGCAACCGCCCCGTTGGCTGCTATTCAGGGCGGCCTGCTCCTTAGCCAGACCAGACGCGATCCCGGCCAGCTCGCGATCGCGCTCGACGCCGCCTACGAACATCTCCGCGCCCGCGCAACGGTGTCGAAGCGCTAGCTCGGAGACCGCACCTTGGAGTTGTGCGTCTGTGGGCGTGCGAGGAGTTGGCCGTCGAGGAAGACATCGACCTTCTCGTTGTAGAAGGCGATGAGTCCGGCGATCGGTGTTAGCTGCTTGGTCGGAAAGTCGTACGTCCAAGCGAGGTCGTGATGGACGTCGTCGCCTCGAGCCATCGACCAGTAGCCGGTCGTTTGGCCTTTGTAGGGGCAGCTCGACACGGTGTCGGATGGCCTCAGGTGTCCGAAGTGCACCTCGGTTCGGTTGAGGTAGTAACGGGTCGGTAGGCCGGTCTCGAAGACCATCACCGGTGAACTGGATCGGGCGAGCACGACGCCGTCGAGTTCGATGCGCACGTCTCGCGTGGAGCGGATCGCGTCGACGCGCGTGTAGGGATCGCGCGGGTGGACGAAGACTTGCTCATCCTCCTCGTACCAGGCGTCGAGTGCCGCCCAGTCGAAGCGAACCATCCCAGCGAGGGCCTCGACTTTGTCGCCGCTAAAGAGGTGAGCGACGCCCTTCTTTGCTACCTCGCCGACGCGCAGGCCGTGACGCCTTGCGCTTCCACGGCGAAGACGCTCGGGGTGGTCTTCGTCGACGACGACATCGCGGTTCACCTCGTCGAACGGGATGTAGTACTGGGGATACTTCGCCCACTCCCACACATAGAGCGCGTGAGACGTGTCGAAGACGACGGCGCCGTTGAGGACGCCGCGGATCCGGCGAGGAACCGGCTCGATGTGGTCGACCGGAACGATGCTCTCGGGGTAGTCGCGCATTTCACTCTCCTGTTTTCGAGTGTTGTTCCGGCGCATCTGTCTAGCGGACGGGGTTGCCGTTGGGCCGGACGACCAGCCAGAGACCGCCGAAGTTGGAGACGTTCTGGCACTTGATCTGGCCCGGCTTGGTGTCGCCCTGGAAGTGGTAGAGCGGGTGGCCGGCGTAGGTGGCCTGGACGCCGCCGTCGCGGCGCCGAGTCGTGCCGAGCAGCGCGCGCGTGACGCCAGCGCCCGCGCGCGGAGCGCCTTTGGTCAAGAACGGCGGCCAGGCTTTGGCGCAGGCGCCAGAGCAGGTGCTGTGGGTGCCGCGGTCTCGCCCGAACAAGTAGAGGACGCGACCATTGCCGTCGAAGAGAACCTTGCCGTAGCGAGACGAGTGGACGTGAACCCGCGCGCCGGCCTGGGTAGTGCCCACCGCTTGAGTAGTTGCTGCCATGGCGCCGCTGACTCCGATGACGAGGGCGCCAGCGAGCGTGATGATGAGCCGTTTGAACACGATTCCTCCTGTGTCGTTATCGCGATGGGCCAGACAGGACTAAACAGTCCACTATTTGCTCGACCGTAGAGAGATGCGCAATGTCCGGACCGTCAAGTCCACAGTGGTTGCGCCTTCCTGATGCTCCTGCTCAGAAACACCCGCGCCAATTCGCCGCGGCTCGACGCTGCCCCAGCGCATCTCCGCTCGCGCGCTCACGCTTCGCCGCGGGCCGGGTAGTCGGCGGCGACCACATAGGCGACGCCGGCGAGGATGTCGTCGAGGCGCGGGCGTCCCCAGGGCATCGAAGTGAGCGCCTCGTAGTAGACGCTGCCGTCCGGACTAACGAGAAAGAGGCCTGGTTCGTTAAACCGCTCGGGCTCGCCGTTCATACCCGCGGAGACAAATAGCCCCCAGGCGCGCATCTGCTGCTCGGAGAGTGCGTAACCGATCGGGAGCCGGTCGAGGTGCCATTCGAGCTTCGACCGGGTGGCGCTCGTACCGGAGTCGCCGCTGATCGCGATCACGTCGATCCCGACGGCCTCGAGCTCGTCGATTCGCCGGTTGAGCTCGCCGAGCTGAGCGCGGCAGACCGGGCAGTGATTACCCCGGTAGAAGACGATCAGCGTGAAGCTCACCGGTTGCCGCTCGGACAGGCTCCATCTGCCTCCGTCAACCAGGTCGACGGTGAGGTCGGGCGCCTGCTCGCGGGGCTTGACGCCGGCACGACGGTTGACGGTTTCGGTGCTTGTCACGGCGCGGTCCTTTCGGTTGCGGGTCACGGCGAGGGCGCCAGGGGCGGGTGCCCTCGCCGCGTTGGGGTTGCCTCGAG
>Ga0137415_10002947_pt1 | contig 16867 bp, 18 predicted proteins | sample CZODoug3_1_1_16f_FD_183082 | JGI IMG/M metagenome (GOLD analysis project Ga0137415, IMG submission 183082) | Vadose zone soil fungal communities from Angelo Coast Range Reserve, California, USA - CZODoug3_1_1_16fungal (Hybrid Assembly) | ecosystem: Environmental > Terrestrial > Soil > Vadose...
GCAGTACTTGGCGGCCTGTCGCTGGCCCGATGGCTTCATCTGCCCTCGATGCGGACATCAGCGAGCCTACGAATTGGTGAAACAGCGACGGCAGCAGTGTGCGGGCTGCCGGCACCAGGTCTCGCTGACCGCCGGAACGGTTCTTCACCGGACCAAGATTCCCCTGACGCATTGGTTTTGGGCTGGCTATCTGATGACCACCGACAAGCGTGGTGTGTCCGCCTTGCTCGTGCAACGTCATCTCGGTCTGTCCTGTTACGAGACTGCCTGGATGATGCTTCACAAACTGCGCCGGGCCATGGTGAACGGGGCTCGGGAGCCGCTGCACGGCGAGGTAGAAGTTGATGAGACATGGGTTGGAGGCGAGCAGGCCGGTCTCCGAGGAAGCCGACAGCTCAAGGGACGACGAGCGGCTCTCGTCCTGGTGGCGGTGGAAAAGCGCGGCAAGGCCTCAGGGCGCGTCCGCATGAAAATGATCCCGGACTTCAAGGCTAAGACAATGATCCGTTTCCTCACTGAGAACATCTCCTCCGGCTCGACCATCTACACGGATGGCCTCAAGAGCTTTACGGGACTCCCGGAAGCTGGCTTCAAACACATCGCCCGCGCTCAACCGCTGAGATCCGAACTCCGCAAAGGCGCGAAATCAGCCGTGCCCCTCGCCGATCGCGCTATTGGCAACCTCCAGCAATGGCTGATCGGCACCTACCACGGCGTGAGCCGAGCTCAGCTCCAGGTCTATCTGGATGAGTTCGTCTTCCGACACAACCGCCGCAAGCAGCCGGCGACCGCATTCCAAACCTTGCTCGTCCTCGGAACCGGCCGAAAATCAACGGCGTATCAGCGCATAAGAGGAGCGAAGGACCTTGCGGATAATGGCGAACCCCAACCTGTTGGGGCTTGCTGAAGCAACCAGATAAGCACAAGCCGCCTTCCAAAAATCGGATGCCGGCGAGTAACTGGTGGTCATGATTTGGCGGACGGCAGTTAGCTTTGGACTGCCTGCTTTAATCACAAAGTCCACGAACTGGGTCAGTGAAATGTCAGGCATGGGCGTACTCATGGGCACAAGTTTACTCCCGGCACGCAAGCCGATTTAGGGAAAGAAAAAGCCCGTGGCCAAATTGGCTATTCCGACGATGACGATCAAGTATTCCGAAGTCATGGCGATCAGGATTCTGAGGCCATGCCGATCACTGATTCCGGGGCATGGCGATCAGATCGGAGCGAAGCGACGCTGGGCTTCTGCTTCCTGCACTGCACTACGCTGATTCAAAGTCGTCAAGCAAGTAACTCTAAAGGAAAGCAATCATCATAGTCATCATCATTTCGTCTCCTTGGTTTTCGCCGGGTTCGCCGGCGCAAAGTTTGCACCAGCAACCGGGCTTTGATGAGAGAGCCACTGCGTCTCCAAACGTTGGAGTTGGAGACTCAGATAGTTCCAATATCCCGAGGGAGTCTTCGCTTGGTTGACCTCTTCGATGGGACCACGAAAATACAACAGGCTGGTGATGGGCCCGTTGCCTTGTCCGTTGAGCAAGGCCGCGTACTTGCGTGCACAGCCCAGCAGGATGGCGTGTTCGATTTGTTTCAGGGGGAGATTGTCGGCAAACAGAGTGATCGCCAGCTTCTGCTCTGCCGGGGTGAAAGCAGAGTGCACACAGGCGCGAGCGGCCAACAGGCTACGAATCTGCCCGACATAGCGATCCGCCTCGGGGGATAGGGTGGGAGCGATCACCTTCTCATAGGGCCAGAAGGGATCACAGATTTCGATCTCACCCTCCTGGTATTGGTTGGCCGCCGGGGTGAGGCGACAGACTTGTTGCTGGCGCAATTCCTCGAGATAGGTGAGGATCGAGCGTCGGCTGCGGTGGAGAGCGCGTGCCAGATCCCGATGGTTGACGCTCAAACAACCGTTGTCGCGGCGGGCCTGCAGACAAAGATAGAGGTAGAGTCGAAAGCCGCCATCGGATAAACACTCCAGGGCCCGAACCACCTCGGGGCCAGCAGCAAACCAACCGTTGGCATGTTTCAGTTTCATGATGCGGCCCCCCCTGAGCTTCTGGCTTTGCGCATCGATCCACCCTGCAGGTCGATACGGTAGGAGTTGTGTACCAAGCGGTCCAGGATGCTATCGGCGAGGGTGGGGTCGCCGATCTGGGCGTGCCAGTTGGCCACCGGGAGTTGGCTGGTGAGGATAGTCGAGCGCAGGGTGTAGCGGTCTTCGCAGATCTCCAGAAAGTCTCTGCGCTCGGGATCGCTCATCGGCGCCATGGCGAAGTCGTCGATGAGCAAGACCTCCACCTGAGCGAGGCGACGCAGCAGTCGGCCTAGACTGCCGTCGCCGCGGGCCACAGCCAACTCGCGGGCAAGTTGGGCGGAGCGCAGGTGGAGAACGGTGAAGCCGTCTCGACAGGCCTTCTGGGCGAAGGCTGCGGCTAAGAACGATTTCCCGGCGCCGGTAGGGCCGGTGATCAGGAGATGGTGGTGCTGGCGGACCCAATCGGAGGTGGCTAGGTTGCGCACCAGGGCACGATCCAGACCGCGTGGGTGGCGCCAGTCGATGTCCTCCAAGCAAGCATCGCTGCGCAGTTTGGCATTGTGCAAGCGGCGTGCCAGGGCCTTGTTCTCTCTCCAGGTCCAGTGCTGATCGACCAACAAACTGAAGCGTTCCTGGAAGCTCAACTGGCTGGTGGCGGAGTCGCTGATTTGCTGGCGCAGAGCATCGGCCATTCCGGTCAACTTCATGGCGTACAACTTTTCGATCGTGGGTTGCATAAACATGGGTGTCCTTTCGTTTTGGTTACTGCAATCGTTTGTGGTTGTCTTCGAAGTAGCTGGCCCCGCGAAGGTTCGAGTGTTCGATCAAGCACGCCGGCGGAACCTCTTCGGGTAAGGGCTGGCGATCCAGGCCACGTTCCAAGATCGACTTCACGCTGGTGTAGGAGTAAGCCTGTAGGGCGAGGGCGCGGGCCGCGGATTTTTCCAGTCGTTCCGGGCCGTAGGCCCTGCCCAGACGAATCAGTCCCAGGCAGGAGCGATAACCTGCTTCCGGGTGCGGCTTAGAGGCCAAGATCGCTTCCACCAACTGGCCGACGGCGGGACCTGCGGTGGCCGCCCATGCGATGATGCGCGAAGGCGTCCACTCAAGGTGAGCCTGGTGGGACTTGGGGCGATGTTGGTCCTGAGTGGTGGCGTGGTGGGGAACATTGCTCCGGACATGGCTGGTCACTCGGCGACCACGATGAAAGATCTCTACGATGGTAGCCGTGCAGTGAACGTCAACCTCTTGCCCGACCAACTGGTAAGGCACGCTGTAGTAGTGGTGGTCCAGTTCCACGTGATAGTCGATGTTCACCCGGAGTGTCTTCCACTCGCCGAAGCAGTAGGGCTGGGCAGGAAGAGGTTGCAAGGCGGGGCGGTCGAGCTGGCAAAACAAATCCCAGCGGCAGCCCTCGCGCTTTTTGAAGGGACGATGATTCAAGCGAGCGAGCAGTTCGGCGATCGCCTGGTTCAAGGAGAGCAGATCGAAGAAAGTTTGGTGACGGAGCGCGGCCAGGATCCAACGCTCGGCCACTAAAACTCCATTTTCAACTTTGGCTTTGTCTTTTGGTTTTCCCGCACGGGCTGGAATGATGGCGAGGTGGTAATGCTGGGCCATTTCACAGTAGGTGCGATTGAGGTCTGGCTCATAGCGACAGGCTCGAGTAACGGCTGTCTTCCAGTTGTCGGGGACGACAATTTCAGGCACTCCCGAAAAATGCTCAAAGGCGCGTACATGCGAGCCGATCCAATTGGGCAGATCGCGGAACTGAGTCGCGTCCGCATAGGTGTAGCTGCTAGCGCCCAGTACAGCTACAAACAAGTAGGCGGGAATGATCTCCCCCGTTGCGCGATTGGTGAGCGGGATGGTGTCGCCCGCGTGATCGACAAACATCTTCTCGCCGGCGCGGTGCTGCTGCCGTAACACGAGGTCGCGTTTCTGCAGCCAGGACCGATACAGATCACAGAATCGACTGTAACCGTGACTGTCCGGATGGAGCTGCCGATACTCTTCCCAGACCAGTTGCAGGGTCACATGCTTGTGGCTCTGTAACTCGTGATGGATGATGGCGAAATCGGGAGTCGAGTGCGGAGGACGCCGGATGGGGGCCGGACGCTGGCTAAACAGCGCCCTTTCCAGTTGGACGTCGTCCCAGTCGGACACTTCCGGCCAACTCTTTCCGGCCGCTTGCGCTGCTTTGAGATACTCGTGAACGGTGCTTTGCGAGATCGAACAGCTGCGGGCGATCTCTCGCTGTTTCCGTCCCAGGGAGTGGAGTCGGAGAACTTCCTTGATGTGTCGCATGGACAGCCTTTCTTGGCTCACCGTTGGTTTCCTCCTGGAACCCAACGTGCCATTGGTCTGTCCAGCGCGCTTCTACTCCATCGTTCCTAACTTGGTTCCTACATCCCCATCACAACTCGATCATTTTCCTGATCGACATCAGTCGGAACGCTGATCGGCATGACCTCGGAATCTTGATCGGCATAACCTCGGAATCTTGATCGGCATGACGTCGGAATCCTGATCGGCATGGCCCGGAATCCGCACAAATTTGGGCGCGCAGACGCTAGTGCGATAGGAGCTCATCAAAGTCCGCGTAAATGATGCGACTCATCTCAGCTGGGTCTCCAGCCGTAACGACGTTATGGACAAGCAAAGCCTGCTTCCCGCAATCATCTCCCAAGGTGAAGGCAATGCTTGCAGCTCCGCCCGACAGTGGCGACGTCGTCATACAAACGAGGCTGATTTTCAAAGCCGCATCGTCCATCATTGTGTAACGTCGTGATTGCGCCAACCGATCTCGAAGGTTAGATGCAACCTGCTGACAGAATCCACTGGAATCCGGCGAGCTATCCAGGTTTACACTCACGGCGGGGATAAGAGTTGCCGTTAAAGGCTTGGTGGCTAATTCTTTGGCAATGTCTGCTTGGTGCCTCGAGTCCGGTTTAACCTTAAGCGGAGTCTGCCCGAAGCACTCAATACTCAATAGGATTACAACTCCAAGCAGGATTCTCATTGTATCTCCGTTCGGAATCTAGCACCTCTCACGGTCAGCACTCCGGTTGCTCCCTTCCTAGCGGCACTCGTCACAACGTTCTCTATGTGCCTCGTAGGCGATACCAGCGACATCCGTCTCCTTCTCTAACTGCTCGCTGTGCCTTCGATTCTCCAACGTTCGAGCTACTCCTTGTAGGGATTCGTCATACTGCCCCCACGCTTTCGTCGCCTCTGCAAACTTCTCCTTCAATTCATCACCGGCTTTACAACCCATATAATGCTCCTAGCAAGCGCAGGATACTACCGTCGCTGCAAGCCTCGGATGAGGTACACAAAAGATAGGAAAAATCTTGGAAGCTGCCGACTCTGCATACGAGCCCACATGTGGCGGATGTCGCTACGACTGAGCCCCCGCCCAGGGCCGCTTCTAGGGCAACATGTCTAGTTCGCGCCGTGCCCCTTTGGACGAAAACGAGGCCACCGTAAACGAACACGAACGTTCCAAGAAATGGAGCAATTAGGTTTGAACCAGGGAAGGAAGGTGCTCTGTAACCAAGCCAGTGTTGGACGTCGGTTGACCAGAAAATCACCGGAATTGTGAGGGTTAAGCTCAACCAGAACTTGTCGCGAAACGCGGCGACGGAATGTCCGGCATGACCCTCGTGACTTGCCCGGGCCGGTGACAGCTTGTGACCGGCATGTCGATCGGTAGCTCTCGTGGGGACTTCGGTTGTCATGTGCTCCATTTTTGTCTTCGACTTCTCCTAGCCCTCGACTTCATGGCTGTTGCTCTTTACCGAGCACGCTGGGGCAAACAATTCGGCAGACAGCCACGGGTATAGAAGAACCCCGTAAGCGTAAGCTCAGTTGCCATATGTCGAACGCGAGTAGCCCGGCCTAACCCTGAGCGATTGCTCGCCACGGGCGCCCGCGCCTCCTGCAGCCCGTTCACTACGGCCTTAATGCGAGATTTGCGAACGTCAGCTTTGATTTCCTTCACAGCTTCTGTCTCCTTTATGATGGTCCTTCTCTGAAGAAGGTTCCATCTGAGAGGCGGCGTTCAGGCATTCCCGACCGTGACGCTCCCTTTGTACATCTCACCTAAAATGCGCGGAGTTTCGGGCATCACGAAGCGTTCCAGCGTAACGATGCGTAGTCCCGATTCAGCGATTAAGGCATCGATGCGTCAATTCACCTGACAACCCGCTCCAATCAGCTCTACGACTGGTCTCAACAGCGCCTGGCGCCGAGCAATACGAGGGTCATCACTGGGTCCGTGCTCAAGAAAGAGGTAGCTGCCATTCTGCCGCAGGACTCGCTTGATCTCGGTCAATGTCGGAATAACTTCATGGATTGAGCACAGAGTCCATGTCGTGACAACGGTGTCGAAGCTCTCGTCCGGGAAAAGTAGCCCATGGCTGGCATCCCGATACATGGTCGTGATTGGAACCGGTGCACTGTCAATCCGCTGTTCAACTTGACGCGGGCGCATTCGCTCACAGTCAATCGCGGTGACATGAGTCACGCTAAAAGGATAGTGCTTGAAATTGAGGCCCGTTCCAAAGCCAAGTTCCAGGACCTGTCCTCTTGCGTCGGCGAGGGCCAGACGACGCTGCTTATCGACACGTTGTCCCACCGAAAGCCACTCATTTATGAAAGGAAAGACGTAACGGGCATATAAACTCATTCCTTTCCACCTCCTCTCGTTGTGGGTCTTGGGGGCAACGACTCGTCCTCATGCAGCCTTTCCAGTTTTTGACTCGTCGGCCTTGCCTTGATTTTTACGGCGGCGGTTCACGCTGTTGTCGCGGCATTCCGCAACCGTCTCGCATTCCGCCCATCCTTCCGCCGCAACCCCGTGCCACCACAAAGATGGACACGATTCCGATTACAATCCATAAAACTGTTGTCCAGTGCATACTTCTCCCTTCAAGATTTCGGATCGCCTCTGCCGCCCCGCGTTTACTGTTTCGGCGGGTTTTGGGTCTGCGGTGTGCAAAGGGGATGGAAGCGACGTCTCAAGTGGTGGCCAGGGAAGGTCTCCATATCAGCGCGCGTTTGGTATCGCCTCTTCGACTCACGGCGAAATAGCGACACAAGTCCAGTGTGCGTTGCCCGTTAGCGTGGTCATGTGGTCTCGAGGAGGATCAGCCGAGGAGCGCACCGGACGTGAGGCCCCGTTCGGCAGGTAACGTTTCGAGATAGGTTGATGTAGATCTTGGCATGTGCAATCGCTCATTCGCGTGTGGCGCAACACTTGCTCCATCTGTATATGGTGAGGACGATTAAGAAAAGATATGGCAGCACAACCTGTGCGGCAGTGAGGAGCGATGAAGCGCTGTCTGGCCTAGCGAGGCCTCAAATCGTCAATTCGGATCCTTCGTCGAACTCACTCATGGGTCGCTGTTGTCGTCGGAAGATCCCGAGGCTCTTCATCTTGGAGAGTAAGGTCGTCCGCTTCAGCCCCAGCCGGGCAGCCGCTCCTTGCGGTCCTCCGATCATGCCGCCAGCGGCTCGCAAGGTTTGCAAAATCACGGCTACTTCGTGTTCCCGAAATGTGCCCTGTGGGGCAACCCGGGGGATCGAATTCGTCTGGGATGGAGGGAGAGGATTGGGCAGCACGCCATCGTCCGATCGGATGACGGCGCGTTCAATCAGGTTCTGGAGTTCCCGTACATTACCCGGCCAAGGGTATGCAATGAATGCATTCATGGTTGTCTCCGGTATCTGTTCAATGCGCCTCCCCATGCGCCTGGAGAATACCTCTACGAAGTGCTCGACCAACTGACATATGTCCTCCCCACGCTCCCGCAGGGGCGGAATCAGGACAGGAAAAACGTTCAGCCGGTAGTAAAGATCACTGCGGAATTCATGACGCGCAGCCATCTGGGCCAGGTCGCGATGAGTGGCGGCCACCAGTCGCACGTTGATGTGATGGGTGCGGCCGCTGCCCAGGCGCTCGAACTCTTGTTCCTGCAAAACGCGCAAAAGTTTCGGCTGCAGTGCCAGTGGTAAATCCCCAATTTCGTCCAGAAAGAGAGTGCCGGTATCCGCCATTTCGAAGCGGCCGATTTTTTGTGCCACGGCTCCGGTAAAGGCACCCTTCTCGTGCCCAAATAACTCACTCTCCAACAGATCGAAGGGAATGGCAGCGCAGTTAACCTTCAGGAATGGGCGTCCGCGGCGTGCGCTGAGATTGTGGATGGCACGAGCGATCAACTCTTTGCCAGTACCCGTCTCTCCCAGGACCAGCACGGTGGAGTCGGTTGGCGCGACGCGCTCGACTTCCCTAAGCGCAGCCTCCAGAGCAGGGCTGCTGCCTATGATCTGCTCGAGCCTGCGCTCGCCCATATCTGAGTCACGGGACCTGAAGCTTACCGAAGTTGCCACAAACACCTCCTCAGACTTCGATCGATTGCGTCGAGATTGTATGGATGAGACATTACCTAGATTCCCTCTGTTTATTATCCACTCGCGTATGTACGCCGGACAGTTTCTGAGTTCGATCCCGTTCACTTCGCTAGTAGCAAGGAGCGTCACCGCCTCACGATCCACGAGCGTGAGCTCGGTGAGATCGATGGCGACTGGTCCCTTCTCCCGTCGGATCGCGTCTCGGAGCGAATCAAGGACGTCTTTGTCAATCCGGCCGCACAAGCGCAGTACTGCAATTTGCTCGATGTTGCCGTCAAACCCTCGTCAATGTTTACGAGCCTTCACCTGATTTGCTCCTCTCACAATTCAATGGACCCCGAGAATGCTGCTGATCACCTGCTGTGAAAGATCATGTGCGGTGTGACTCCACAAGCGGCTTAACAAGGAATGGTGATGTAGCCCTAGTACCAGAAGATCGCTATTGCTGCTCCGTACGCATTCCGCAATCCCATCTACCTCATCTCCTTCAACGAGTTCAGTCGTCAAAGCGACGCCGTGTTGGCGAGCAGTTTCTTGTGCATCGGCCAGAAGTCTGCGGTAATAATCAGAAGCTTGTTTCTGCAGTGCTGCAGTCCCGCCTGGCACTTCGGCATCGATGTAGCCTGCGTACGGGGGAAGCTTCTCTAAGACGGACACTGCTTTCAGTTCAGCGTTCAGGCTTCTAGCAAGTTGGATGGCGGTGAGTAGTGCTCGACCAGATTCTGGAGATTCGTCGTACGCGACCAAAATTTTTTTAAACATTTTTGCCTCCCTGGTATCGCGATGCTCGAAATAGTCAGTGGCCCGCTTGCGGCTTCCCGGCAGGTTTAAACCGCTGGATAAGCAAGAGCAGCGCAGCGGAGCCGAATGTCAGCCATGCGATCACGCGAAAGCAGTCCATGAAGGACAACAGCCTGACCTGATTCTGCAGTTGCTGATACAAATAGCCGTTCGCTGCCGCCGATGCATCTGGGCCAGTAAATCCTCTGCTTGCCAGGTAGTTCGTCAATTCAGTAAGCCGGCTGTTCAGCTGCTGGGACGACGCTGCAAGTGCCGACCCGAGATTGGTTTGATGGAACTGTTGGCGACGCTCGGCAATAGTGGTCATGAATGCGATGCCAACGCTTCCACCCCAATTACGAAACAGGTTCGTTAGGCTGGAAGCTCGATTGTTCTGTTCGGGCCTCAATTGTGAATATGCGAGCACGTTGACCGGTACAAAGAAGAAGCCGTAGCCAAGGCCTTGGTAAGCTCTGGCCAGGGCGTAGTGGGCATAATCGGTTCCTAACGTGAAGGTGCCGTAGTACCACATGGTCGCGCCGCCAATCGCGAGGCTGATCGTGAGCAATGTGCGGGGCGACACAAGCTGTCGCTGGATGAGTTGTGCTACGACCGGAGCGAACAGCGTGATAACAAAGGCACCCGGCCCCAATACGAGCCCTGCATCGACCGCGCGATATCCATACAGTGACTGAAGAATTTGCGGGATCAGGACGGTGCTGCCAAAAACGCCGAATCCAAATACGAAGAGCAGCACATTGGCGATGGCAAAATTGCGACTTCCGAACAGGCGGAACTCAATAATGGGCTCCTTCAACCGCAGTTCCCACACTACGGTTGCGATCCAACCAATGGCTGCGATGGCGAGCAGCGAGGAGATAAAGGTGCTGCCGAACCAGTCATCGATCTGGCCGCGATCCAGCGCTACTTCGAGGCTGACCGATGCAATGGCGATCAGGGCGATTCCAATCCCATCGATGTGAAACCGGCCATTTCGAATAGCGGCCCGCTCCGCCTCGAAAGCAGGTGGATCTTTGAGAACCCGGCTGCAGAGAAAGAATGCGAGACACCCAATTGGGATATTAATAAAGAATATCCAGCGCCAATCATAGTTATCCGTAATCCAGCCGCCCAACACAGGCCCAATCGTCGGGGCGGTCACAATCACGGCTGTATAGACCGCGAAGGCCGAAGCACGTTTTGCGGGCGGGAAGGTATCGACTAGAACCGCCTGCGCGACCGGCACCATTCCACCACCCGCAAGACCCTGCAAAACGCGGCTGGAGAGCATGATTCCGAGGCTCGGCGCCACCCCGCAGAAAAAAGATGTCAGGGTAAAGAGTGCGACGCATCCGAGATAGTAGTTTTTTCGACCAAAGACGCGGCTCAGCCAAGCAGACATCGGCAGGACAACTGCATTGGCGACTAGATAGGTGGTGAGAATCCAGGTGACCTCATCGTAGCTGCGGCCGAGTCCGCCTCCGATATAAGGCAGCGCAACGTTCGCAATCGAGGTATCGAGGGTTTCCATGAACGCTGCCAGCGTGACCGCGAACGCGATTACCCATGGGTTCACCGAGGGCGGGTTGATGGAAGGCGAATTTTCCACTGCTTTCGACATAGTCACCTCAGCGGACTTTCACACTGGGTTCGACCGACATGCCGGGCCGCAGCATGTGTTCGGGATCTTGGTCCTTGTGGAAGCGAATACGTACCGGAAACCGCTGTACCACCTTCACGTAATTGCCAGTCGCGTTCTCAGGAGGAAAAAGGCTGAACACCGGCCCGGCCGCTCCCGGAAGACTCTCGACCGTTCCTTCATAATCGCGGTCGAACGTGTCGACGCGGACCGTCACGCGCTCCCCGGGCCTCATGTGCTTGAGTTGCGTTTCTTTGAAGTTTGCCGTCACCCAGATGTCATCGACGGGAACGATGGCGAGTAGCATCTGGCCCGGCTGAATCCGGTGGCCAAGCTCAACCGTTTTGCGACCGATGACACCGCTGACCGGGGCGTAGATCTTGGTATATCCGAGATTTAGTTCCGCGGTGCGCACATCGGCACGAGCTCGTTCCACTTCGCCGTTCTTCGACTGCGACTTAGCTTGGGAATCGATCACCTGCTGCGGTGCGGTGTGGGCATCTCGCACTTGGGCTTCGCGCTGCGCAACAAGGTCCTGCGCCGCCGCGATTTTTTTCTCGGTGGCAATGACTGCAGCGCGATCGGTTTCAATCGCCTGTGCGGCAGCCGTTGCATCCGTCTCTCGCGCGTCGTATTCGGAGCGTGAGATCTCGTGTTTTTCAACCAAGGCTACATAGCGCACGCGGTCGCGCTCGGCTCGCCCATGGATCGCCTCGTCCTGCTGGACCTTGTGCTGGGCGGCGGCCAAATTGGCTCGCTCACCGTCGAGCGTGGCCAGGGCCTCATCTCTCGCTGCCTCCGCAAAACGCAGGCGGCTGAAAGCGCTGGTCTCGGTGATCGGCACATTGATGCCTGCGGAATGAGCTTCGCCTTCACGTGTGGCAAGCTCGCCCTTCGCATGGTCCAGTGCTGCCTGTTAATCATTTGGGTCCAGCTCAAGCAGGAGCGTTCCAGCCTCGACATATTGGTTGTTTTCGACTTTAGGGTTGATGTACTGAACAGTGCCGCTGATGCGAGCGCTGATCGCGTCCAAATGGCCATCGATCTGTGCGTCATCGGTCGATTCGAACTGTCGCGCATACAACCACCACGACGCCGGCACGATTACCGCGATAGCACCGAGAGCGCCGAAAACCCATCGCCGAGATCCTTTTCGTCGCGGAGCAACTGGCGCAGATACCTTTGGAGAAGAAAGTAACTCGCCTTCTGTCGACGAGGAAATAAGGGGTTCGTCGGTGATTTCTGTCGTTTGCGGCATGTCATTTCCCTCCAAAGAAATCTGAAAAGTGTTGTTCAGCGACACCCATCGCACGGGCAACAGCTATCTTCGCCACGTTGAACGAATACAGGCTCTGGATATAGTTTTCGCGAGCCGCGGTGAGCGTTTCCTGTGCTTGCAGAACCTCGAGATAGTTGGTTACTCCATTTGAGTAACGGTCACGCGATTGCACGAGAGCGCGATCGGCGAGGATCTGGTTCTTTTCTGCAACCTTAACTCCGGAGTCGGAAGCCTGGAGATCGAGCCAGGCCACGCGCACATCGTACGCGACGCGTCCTTTCAGATCTTCATACTCGGCCCGTCGGCGCGCGAGATTAGCTTGGGCTTCTTCGATGTCGGCACGAATGCGGCCGCCGGTAAAAATCGGGATGGAGATAGTCCCAGCCACGCCGTAAACCGAGTTGAAGCTGCCGACGTTGACTCCCGCACCACCGTAGTTGGCATTCAATGCAATGGCCGGATAGCGTTGCGCCTTTTCCGCGCCAACGCCATATTCGGCAGCACGCACGCTTGCCTCGGCGCTCCGCAGATCAGAACGGGTCTGTAAGGCTTCCTCGGTTGCGGACTCTCGGGTGAGACTTTCTAACGGCCGATACCCAGCCGAATCCGACAGAGCAAATTGTTGATCGACGGGCAATCCGATAATCCGGCCGAGTGCGAGTTTGTCTTTCTCAAGCGCATCGGTCGCGTTGGTCAGGGTTTGCTGCGCGGTTTGCAGTTCGACCTGTGCGCGGATGGAATCGATCTCAGGCGAGACTTCGTGCCTGACTTGATCTCTGGTTTGCCGATCTAGTTCTTCGGCGGAGGCTAATTGTGCGCGGGCTGTCTCCGCCCGTGCCACGCTCGCGGCAACCTGTAAATACGCAACTCCCACCGCGTAAACCACCACATCTCGTGCATCGCGCGTGCTGTAGGCTGAAGCTTTCTCGGCACTTTGCTCGGCACGATACCGATCATGCAGCTCTTGGCTGTAAACGGATTGTGAAAGGCTAATTCGTGCGTCCTGGTAGCCGAAGTTGCCGCTTGTGCTCGGGAGCGCACCGACCCCAGGAATGGGGGGCAATCGTCCGAGTCCAACTTCCTTGAAACTGATGTTCTCAAATCCCTCCTCGCCTTTGACCGACACGTCGGGCAAAAGCGCGGAAAGAGCACGAAGCCGTTGCGCTCGAACCTCGGCACTGGCCTGGTTGCTTTCAATCAGGCCCAAGTTGTATCGGAGTCCGCGGTCAACGGCTTCTCGCAGAGATATAGGAATGACTTCGTCGGTCACCTTCCCAATCGGAGTACTTCCCAGGTACGGGTTCTGGCCCTGCGTGGCGAGCGCACTCGGATTTGTGGTGCTTGCTGCAGGATTAATAGGCCGCGGTGTTGAGATTGAATAAGTCGCTGAGTTGGGTGCAGCTTGAGAAAGCACTACCTCCGGAACCGCGGATCATGAGGGTTAACAGTGCGAAGTTGATCGGCCTGTTCATGATGCTCAATTGCTTAGCAGCCATTTTTTCGGTCCTCGCACGTCAGATTCTGTAAGAGACCGAACGGTCGCAAATATTTTTTATGCTAGCACTGGTGGTTTAAAAATACGTCCCGCGACCGTCCGGTCTCATCAAACTTCTTTGCCGGAGGAAAACGTGCGTAAAGGCGAGCAGACGCGACAGGAGATCATCCGCAAGGCAGCGCCCTTGTTTAATCAAAAAGGCTATGAGGGCACAGCTCTGTCCGATTTGATGGAAGCAACCGGCCTCGAAAAGGGCGGAATTTATCGTCATTTCGACAGCAAGCAAGAACTGGCTGGAGAAGCCTTTGACCATGCTTGGAAGCTTGTAATGGATACGCGTTTCGAAGGAATCGACGACATTCCGAGCAGCGTTGACCGTCTGCGTCAATTCCTCCGGAATTTTCGGGACCGGCGGGGCGGTCTGGTTCCCGGCGGATGCCCACTGCTGAACACTGCGATCGAAGCCGACGACGGCAACCCTCAGCTTCGAAATAAGGCCCGGCACGCTCTTGATTCGTGGCGTGGTCGTTTGCAGTCCATTGTTGAGGAGGGCCGGCGAAAGGGGGAAATTCGTTCCGATATCGACGCTGAGAAATTAGCAACACTCATCATTACCATGCTCGAGGGAAGCTTGATGGTGAGCCGTCTGGAACGGAATGGTGACTCTCTTGCGCTTGCGTGTCGACATTTGGAGGAGTACCTGGAAGCGAACGTGCGTGCAAGCAAATCAAAATCCGGGGCGAAGTTATGAGCAGTCAAGAGATGGCTTTGAAAACCAGCTTTCGGGAACGAGCGAAAGCCAATGACGTTCCCGTCGCGCGCCTGATCGGATTCGAGGCAACAGACGTCTCCGACGGGCGTGCCACCGTCATCCTGTCAGCTGGACCGCAGCATGCAAATCCGATGGGCACGCTCCATGGTGGGATTCTTTGCGACATTGCTGACGCCGCCATGGGTATCGCGTTCGCAACCACTCTGTCTCCCGACGAATCTTTTACGACAGTCGAGCTCAAAATCAACTTCTTTCGCCCTGTCTGGAAGGCTGAACTCAAAGCCGTAGCAACCTTGGTGCAGCGCGGCCGTAGCATCGGCTACGTAGAATGCGACGTAACCGACGAGCAGAACCGGTTGATTGCGAAATCAAGCTCTACGTGTATGGTGCTTCAAGGCGAGAAAGCGTTAGGACGCTGAAGCGATGTGGCTCTCGAATGAAGTCTTCGAGCGAAACACCTTGATGTCGCTGCAACCAGTCAGATGACGATAGCTTCTGGAACTCCTCTCAGAGTGCGACATCCAGTTGCATCCAGATTTCCTTCAGTTCTGTACCGCTAATAATCTGTGTGACGGCACGGTCGGGATTTTTCACGAACATCCTCTCCAGGTCGGGAAAGCGCCTCGGCCCGAATCCGAATAGGGGAAAGATCGCGTCGTTAGAAGCGCTGAGATGGCCCCAAATGTAGATGAGCCGCTTTCGAGTCGGCGCGACTTGGAGTTCCAGTTCTTCCGGCGTGAGAGAGCCGAACAATTTGCCGACGCGATCCATGTTGGAACGCCAACTGCGCACTGCCGCATCTACGAAAGTTTGTTCTGGAGTCATATCTCATCACCCGCTGATTTCTCGACGATAACCTGAACAAGTCCAGCCCGCCCTTCCTTCAGGTTCCTGCCGAGATTGGCAGCCATCGTAGGAAACTCCGGACCCATTACTAGATGAAGTCCGAGCGAGGACTGCGACTCTCCCATGGCGCGCAAGGATTGCTGTTCGTCGAACCACTTGGTCCCCGAGGCGGTCTGATCAATCCAGGAGACTTCAGCGAAACCGGCGTCTCGCAGAGATTCCCGCATTTCCTGCTGGGTCAGAAGAAAGCTGATTTGAGGGGTACGCGCCCACGGAACCGGGAATACCAGTGCTCTTTCATCCACTGCGGTCACGTCGTACATGGCGAAGCGGCCGCCCGGCTTGAGCACCCTATGCACACCGGCATAAAGCTGCGCGCGGTCTCGGATGTTCATTGCAACGTGCTGCGTCCAAGCAAAGTCGAAACCGTTGTCCTCAAGCTTGAGGTCTAACGCATCCATAAGCTCATAGTTGACATCAAGTGCTGTGCTCTGCGTAAGCAGACGGGCAACCTCGATGAAGCTCTCATTCGGATCGATGCCAGTTACAAAACACCGATAGTTTGCAGCGAGGAAACGTGCGGATCCGCCCAAGCCGCACCCGATATCCAGCACTGTGGCGCCGGCCCGAAGACCTAAAGCCTCCGCCATCTCTTTCGTCGCGGCGAGCCCGCCGACATGGAATTGATCTATCGGCGCGAGCTCAGCGGCGTTCAGAGGGTGCGTATCGCTGTGAGCATTCTGAAGTGCTTGACGGATACGATGTGCGAGCTCTCCGGCACCGTAGTGTCGACCGACCGCTTCGCGCACTTTCGATGCGTTGGACATGTGCTGTCCCTTCTTGCGCTGAACACGCTCAATGTCATAAGACTCAGCGAGCGACCGCACGGTCGCATTTTGTTTGCACCAACAAATATTTGCGACCGTACGGTCTTTCTTGGAATCTGATCTTGGCAGAAAGGGGAAGTGGCGTGGCTAACCTCCCCATCCAGAAGACCTCCAGGGTTTCACCCGCGGCGGCAGGAACGGCACATACATCAGCCATTTACCCGGCCCCGATCAGGCCAATGAATGGTTTTTGGTTATACCAATTCAGCAGCCGTTAAGCAGTGAGGGCGGTGTGATCGGCGCTCGGAACGTGGGTTTGAATGTTAGAGTCTCTTGACAACCCGATCTGGTCCGCGCTTACAACGGAACACCGCCTCCTTGCCCGCTCGCACGGCCTTGCGCGACGATATCCGCCGGATGTTTCCCCGTTTGCGGCGTTTCTTCATCCCACAAAGGATGCATTCGCCGATTTACAACGGCTGGTCAGTCCCGGCGAGCACGTCGCGTTTTTTACCGCCAGTCCCTTCGATGTGCCGGGCGGTTGGCAAGTCGACCGCTCTCGGGGGATCGACCAGATGATTTGTGAGGCTCCACTGGACCTTCCGCCTGTCGCGCCCCTTCCACTCGGGACGACGGACGTTCCCGAAATGCTGGAGCTTACCGCTGCCACCGAGCCCGGCCCGTTCTCGCCGCAAACAATCCAGATGGGAAGCTATTTCGGGATACGCGCGAGCGATGGGCGGTTGGTCGCAATGGCCGGCGAGCGATTACAAT
>Ga0137415_10002948_pt1 | contig 16864 bp, 16 predicted proteins | sample CZODoug3_1_1_16f_FD_183082 | JGI IMG/M metagenome (GOLD analysis project Ga0137415, IMG submission 183082) | Vadose zone soil fungal communities from Angelo Coast Range Reserve, California, USA - CZODoug3_1_1_16fungal (Hybrid Assembly) | ecosystem: Environmental > Terrestrial > Soil > Vadose...
TGCAAGGAAATAGAAAATCTGCGCGCCTTGCTCATTCAGGCGAAATTGAAGTCTCGCTGGCTTTTTCGAGCTGTATTCCACCACTACGACGTCTGAGGCGCTGCCTACGGCCTTTGACATACCTAAAAGGTAATCAATATTATAGCTCGCCTTCGCCTCCTCCTTGACCTGCAGGTCGAGCACGTCCGCACCGCCCTTGTCGAGTTGGATGGTGGCCGCCCCCACGTCGCTCTTCCCTGAGAAAGAGACTCCTTCCTTCATGGCCGATATCATGACCTGGTCCGCCACCACGGAGATGTCCCCGAGCACCTTCTCGAAGACGCTCTTGCTCATGGTGAGCTTGACGTCTAGGTCCAGCTTTGGAAGCGGGGCAGTGCCGGGGGTCGTCTCGATGAGGTGGACCTTAAACTCCCGTTTGTAGCCGTTCATCAGCCTGAGAGTCAGCGCGTCGTCTTCGCTCGAGGCTATCTCTACGCTGTCCTTGTTGTCGGTCCTCGCTATCAGTTTGACGAAGTCCTCCACCCTTATGGTGAACTTGGTGGGTTTGTCGCACTCGAACTTCTCGAATGATGAATTCGGCCAATTCAGGTCCACCAAAGCTATGTGAGAAGGGTCCATCGCCCTGAAGACGAGGCCCTCGCTCGAGACCTCGAAGGTGGCTTCTTCCACGAGCGTCTTGATCGCCGCCGCGACAGCCTTCCACTCTTGAGAGCCTGCGGTCTTCGCGAAAAACATGCTCGGAAATGTTCGCCTTCACTTGGGTTCGTTCTCGACCGATAATAAAGATTGGTTCGTCAGTCAAGCCGACATGGGCGGTTAAGTTCGGTCCGCTTCTCTATGCCAGAACAGTCGTTGGTCCGCCTTCGCTGGGGAGGTTACACAGGTTGAGGGTCCCGTTAGAGAGCTACCTCGGACGGGAGTTGCCGAGCGTGTATTCGTTGGTCGCTGCGGTTCCGTTTTCGCCGGTCGACGTAGACCTCAACGTCCTCGCTAGGGGCGAATGGGACGCGCTCACGGACAGGTTCCGCGTCTGGTTCCTTCCAAAAGCTGAGGGGCAGAACGACAAGAGTTCCTGCTACGTCATGATAAGGAAATTTGACCAGCAGCAGGCGGTCCTTGTTTGCGTGCACATCGTGGCGAACCTTGAAGCCGGCGAAGGTAGTGACGTTCAACGCTATTTCACATTGGGGATTCTGAGCAACGACGACATCAGGGCGAGGGCGATTCTGGGCATATTCCTAGGCGTACCACCAATCTTCCACAGGCGGTCGGAGATAACGCTGATTGAGAGGAAGTGGAGGACCGACCCGGCGACCGCGGCGCGCTTCGCTGCGAACGTCTACTCGACCGTCAGCGCCAAAGCAGGGCATGGGGGAGAGGTTCACCGCCTGACGTTCGAGCCTGCCTCAGACCTTCTGGCGAACCTCAAACCTCTTGATGCTTGGTGGGGCACGGCGGCAGGCGAGAGCTCGGATGCGATTGAAGGTGATGAAGATGTGGGAATCAAACCATAAGGCATAAATGACAAGATAGGTCGGCTCGTTTTGAAACCCCGTGAAAATCCCCAAGGAATTGAGAACATTTTGCCCATCATGCAAGCGCCACACCCTTCACTCCATCGCGCTTTACAAGAAGGGCAAGGAGAGGGCGTCCTCTTGGGGTGCCAGACGACAGGCAGGGAGAAAGCGTGGCTACGGGGGCCAGAAGTTCCCTGAGCTGATAAGGACGGCGAAAACCACTAAAAAAGCGACCTTAAAGTTGAAATGCAAGGAATGCAACAAGGAAAAAATGCGCAAAGGGATACGCCTGAGAAAGGCGGAGATAGTGCAATAGAACCATGAAGAAAGAACGCGAGTTCATACCGAAGCCTAAGAGCAGCTTCCTTCTGGTCAAATGTCCTGATTGCGGCGAGGAGAGGCCCATGTTCTCCACTTCCACGAGAGACGTGACTTGCAGAGGCTGTGGAAGGAAGCTCGCGAGCAAGACGGGGGGGAAGGCAGATATTGACGCTCCCATAGTCAAGCGACTCGACTAGATTAATAAGCGGCCCTCCCGGAAAAATGTCAGCGAGAGGTGTTTGGCGAAGATGGAGAATAGCGAGCTGCCAGAAAGAGGGGACATCGTGCTCTGCACGGTGAGGGAAATCACTCCTCACGGCATCTATGTCGACTTGGACGAATACAACGACATGAACGGGTTCCTCCACATCTCGGAGATTTCGACCGGCTGGGTGAGGAACATAGACAGGGTCGCGAAGTTGGGACAGAAGCTGGTCCTCAAGGTGGTGAGGGCCGAGAAGTCGAGGCGAGAGGTGGACCTTTCGCTCAGACAGGTCACGAACGAAGAGAGGCGTAACAAGCTGATCGAGTGGAAGCAGAAGGAGAAGGTGATGACCATACTGTCCATGGTGAAGAAGAAGCTCGGGATGGACGACAACCAGTTCTCCGACATCGCCAACAAGCTACAGGCCCAGTACGGCACGCTCTATGAGGCGCTCGAGGATGCTGCGAAGAGGGGCGAGAAGACGTTCGCCACCATGGGCTTCCCAGCCGAGGTCGTCAACGAGATGGTCACGGCCGCCAGAGAGAAGATAGCATCGCCGAAATACGAAGTCGGGAGCATAGTAGAGATGAGTTCGAACGCACCGGACGGAATCCTCCAAATCAAGAAGGCCCTGGCCGCCGGGTCGAACGCTTCTTCGGTAGCGGAGATCAAGATGACGTACGTGGGCGCACCCCGCTACCGGGTGAGGGTGACCGCGGACGACTATAAGCAGGCCGACAAGGTAATGGGGGCGGTCCTTCTGAAGATGGAGGAGGCGATAGGCAAGCACGGAAGCTTCAGCAGCAAGAAAGAGATGTCACGGAAGTACGGCGGCGCCTAAAGAAAATGAAGAACCTGCTCTTCAGGTGCACGAGATGCTCGAGGTATACGATGGAAGCGAGATGCCCGAAATGTGGCGAGACGACCGTGATGGCGTCTCCGGCGAAGTACTCCCCGGATGACAAGTACGCGAGATACAGAAGTCCTCTGGCGTATCAGGCGGCGGCGCAAGACCAGTAGCCAGGCGCTCGAAGAGAGCGCTACGGCAGGACTTTGTAGATCAGGACCGTGGAGAAGCAACTCACTCCGGAACCACAGGATATCGGGTTGTCCAGGCTCGTGGAGTGGAATACGATCTGGAACTTGGTGCTCCCTCCCTGCAGTAGAAACGAGGAGGGAGCTGCGAAGAGTTGGACCGGGGGGGCGCCCGAGGAGGCGTCCAAAGAGTACGTCTGGGTCACAGTGGCCGTCGAGTTCCGTATGTCGAAGTAGCCGGCGAACTTGAACGGGAGCATCTGCCCGAAGACCGTGTTGGACAGCCCGTAGGGCGAGAGGTTGAAGTCGTCCGGGGCGGGCCAGAGATATTGGGACTCGTTGAGCCCGGCGATCCGGATGAACCACTGCTTCTTGCTCTCGTCGCCGCCTCCTGGAGTGAAACCTCCAGGTCCCGCGGGCAGCTGCAAGAGGTAGTAGCTCTGGCCGCTCAGAGTGATTTGGCTGCCTGTCAGGAACAGCAGGACGTAGGTGGGGTGGCCGTGGCCCATGCCCAGGGCTGTCGCTGCGCCCGCCGTCTGGTTCTGCATGAACATCCGTCCGATGTTGGCTATCCGTGTCTCGTTGAGGGTGGCGTTGTCCGCGACAGTGGTCCTGTTACCCATCACGTTGACCCAATATCCGTAGTCCCACCAGCTTATGATGACCGCGTTCGTCGGGGTGTTGTTGTGTATCCAGTTGAGCGCCTGGAACCAGTCGGCAATCTGCGAGTGCGAGAAGACCGTGCCTCCGTTCGCGATGGTGACCCCGTAGTCCGCCGGGCTCTGGTCGCACACTATGCTCGACCCGTTGCACTGGACGGGGTTGGGTATCCAGAATATGCTTGCGGGGAATGCTAGCAAGGCTATTAGCGCTATGGAATAGACCGCGCGCATCTCGCTCTGCGTGGAGTAGGTCGGCTTCCTTTTCACGAGGGTCGGCGCGCTAGGCTTCAGAAGCGCGAAGAGCACCTCGGCGAACCCAATCCCCCCGAGGACTGCGAGGGCGACAGAGGAGTACACCAAGAGACGCGAGAATGCCGCCGAGATGTAGAGGCTTGACAGGCCCACCACCAGGGCGAACCCTATGGAGGGGCTCTTCCTCTTGAACGCGACATATGCTCCGAAGATGCCGAGGAAGAGGAGGACGAGATACGAAGAGAAGTAATCCCCGCCCGTGGGTATGAAGTGCTCCGCGACGGACTGGACGAGTGGGTCGCCGCTCCTTGTCCAGGGCAGTATCGCCGAGAGGTATCTTCGGCTCACAGGCGACAGCAGCCCGAAGCTCAGCACGGCCAGACCTATGAGCCCGAAGCCCAGAAGGACCTTCACCATCGTCCACCTGTACTCCGCTGGCCTGACCCATGTCTTCATCCACTGGCCAACCACGAGGAAGACCGTCCCGCCGATTAGCGCGAAACCCGCGGGGTTTGTGACGATTCCGGTCCCGGGCCTTGGAAAGATCGCGCTGGCGAAGATGTCTGCTGACGTGAAGAGCAGGGCTACGACCTGGATGTTGGGGACGTCGTAGTTGAGGAAGGGCATTATGATGAAGAAGACCCCGAAAGCGACGCTGAAGTATAACCCGCCTCCCCAGGCCGTGTTGGCGTAACCGGCCAAGAGACCGGCGAAGATTGAGCGGAAGACCCTTTGTCTGGTGCTCATCGGACTGTCAAGGAGTGTCAGGAAAAGGTATCCAGCGCACGCAAAGAGGAAGATCGCTAGAGGCTCGGACTTGAACCACCCGAGGTTTCCTCTCTCGATGAGCGGTGGCGATACTGCCACCATTAGCGCCGCGAAGAGACCTCCAGCCTCTCCCGCGATCCGCTTCACGAGAAGGTAGAACGCCAAGGTAGACAGCGCGCCGATGAACGGTGGGAAGAGGACGAGATAGTCGTTGAGGCTCAGCTGCAGCCCGAACACGTTCCGCAGGAAGATGTACGACAGGGCTCCGGCGAAATGGAGGCCGTCCTGGGAGGTGGCGGCCACCGACCTGCCTTCAGGGAACCAGGTCGTGTAATCGGTCCATGAGAAGTAGTGCATCAACCCGGGGAACCCTCCCTGGCCCGCGTTCCAGCTCTGGTCGAAAGAGGTGACTATGAAGTTGGCCGCCTTGTAGTCGTAGTACGGGTCGAACTCGTTCAGGAAGAAACCGTATTTGGCTGGGAATATTCTGATGAGAATTGCGACCACGAAGACGCTGACCAATATCATTCCAGTGATCATGCTACGCCTGGTGACCGTAGGGCGTCGAATGGCGCCGCGTAGGAGATTACTGAAAATGCCGCTCAAACTTGCTTCACGACCTTCTCAGACCATTTAAGAGTTTTTCGAGGCCAGCTTTGCTTGCGCCGCGACCGGCGAAGATTTTCTGGTGCTCGGCTTTAGTTGTGATGCTCGTCCTCTAGCGACCTTAGGAACTCTTGGTATTGCCTCGGAGAGAGGAGAGTCTTCTTCTCCGCGTCAAGTTGCGAGGGTCGCAGTTCGATTATCCACCCCGCTTCATACGGCGACTTGTTGATTAGCTCCGGATGGTTCACGAGCTCTTGGTTCGTGATAACCACGGTGCCGGAGAGCGGCGAGTAGAGCTCGGAGACGGCCTTGATTGACTCGACTGTCCCGAAAGAGCTGAGCTGCTTCACCTCCTGACCGACTGATGGAAGCGTGAGGTAGACGATGTCGTTCAAAGTCTTCGCCGCGTAGTCGGTTATCCCCACCTTCGCCGTGCCGGCTGTCACCCTTGCCCATTCATGTTCCTTGGTGTAAAACAGGCCGTCCGGAACCTGGTACGCGGAAGTATCGCTCAATCCCCTCGGGTCCGAGGCGCAATCTATTTACTATTATTGGTGGGGCTTTCGCTTCCATCCATATAACGAGTCGTCGTAGAAGGGGAACTTCGTGATCTTCCCGTCGCTCGGGGCGTCCCTGACGACCACCTTGACCGGCTCGCCGGGCCCGGAAGAGACAGTCTTGACGTATGCCATGGCGATCCCTCGCTTCAACATGGGAGAGAAGGTCCCGCTTGTGACCACTCCTATCTGGGCTCCGGCCTGGTCGGTGACTTTGAAGTCCCGGCGCGGGATTCTCTCGTCCATGATTATTCCCCGCCTGACCTTGGTAGGGCCTTGTTGCATGAATGATGAGAGCTTGGGCCATCCGACGTAGGACTGCTTGTCCTTTGAGATTACCCAACCGAGGTCTGCCTCGAGGGGATTGGTTGCTTCGTCCATGTCCGAGCCGTAGAGGGGCAGGCCAGCCTCGAGCCTCAGCGAGTCTCTCGCGCCTAGCGCGCATGGCGTCGCGCGCTTCGTCAGGGCCTCCCAGACAGCCAACGACCCCGAAGATGCGTCGTAGAGGATTAACTCAAACCCGTCCTCGCCGGTGTACCCAGTACGAGTTATCACCGCGCCGATTCCCTTCACTGTCGAGACGGCGTGCGTGAACCTCTTCATCTCCGCGAGAGGAAGCGGGGTCAAAGGTTGGAGGGCTTGGATAGCCGAGGGGCCTTGCACCGCTATCATGGTGGTGGCCTCGGTGATGTCGTCCATCTTGAAGTCTAGGCCTGCCCCGCTTTGCTCCATGTGCTTCAAGTCCTTCGTCCTGCTCGCCGCGTTCACGACGACAAGATACCGCGCGTCGTCCATCTTGAGGACTATTAGGTCGTCGATTATCCCGGCGTCCTTGTTCAGCAGGAGTGTGTATACGGACTTCCCGTTCGGTAGCTTCCCGATATCGGTCGGGAAGAGGCCCTCTATGAACCTCCCAGCGTCGGGGCCGCTTACATTTACCCTGCCCATGTGGGAGACGTCGAAGATTCCCGCGTCGTTCCTCACCGCCATGTGCTCATCCACGGTGCTGGTGTACCACACGGGCATCTCGTAGCCGGCGAACTCCACCATCTTGCCATGGGTGCGGTGGAACTCATAGAGGGGCGTGCGTTTCATGCTCTGGTCGTCGCCATGCGCGCTTCGTATAATAGGAGGTGCCTTCGCGCTTGTTTAAGAGTAGATTGATTATTCAGTGATCGCTTTTCTTCCGATAAGAGCGCCCAGGAAGAGCGCTCCTTTCAACCTTGGAGAGCTAGTCGACAGGCTCGTCGGCCCGGGGCTCATGGACGGCGACATACTCGTAGTGTCGAGCAAGTTCATCGCTGTTTCCGAGGGTCGGGTTGTCGACCTGGACACGGTCATCCCAAGCGCTCGTGCTGCCTCGGTGTCGAGGAGGCTGAACATCTCTCCTGAGCTCTGTGAGCTCGTGATAAGGGAGTCAGACGACGTGATGGGGGGAGTGGCGGGGTTCATGCTCACCCTCAAGGAGGGGCTCCTGACGCCGAACGCGGGAATCGACAAGTCGAACGTCGAGCACGGCAAGGTCGTGCTCTACCCACGCAACCCATTGGAGTCCGCGATGGCCCTGGTCGATGAAGCGCGTTTTCGCCGTGGGGTCGAGATAGGCGTGGTGGTCTCCGACAGCAGGCTGATGCCCACGAGGAAAGGGACGGTGGGAGTCGCTCTTGCGGCGGCGGGGATGGAGGCGATTGTGGACCTTCGAGGAAAGTCAGACCTGTTCGGGAACGTCCTGAAGGTCACTAGCCAAGCCGTGGCGGACGACCTTTGTTCGGGCGCGCAGATTGTAATGGGAGAGGCCAACGAGTCCGTCCCGCTCGTCATCGTGCGCGGGTTGGCCACGAGCGCCGGGAAGAGCTACCGGATGTCGAGCTTTGCGGTGGACCCAGAGCAATGCGTCTACATGCGCAGCCTTGGGTATCGTGCTAGGTGAATCTGCCTTCGAGCTTCACGACTTCGACTTTGAAGTTCTCTGGGGTCAGCTTAGCCCCGCATTTCTTGCACTTGTAACCGGAAGGCTTCAAGATGTCGTTGGGAGACCTCAAGTCGAATCCAGAGTAGATCGCGTAACCGCACTTGGAACAGACGAGCTCGTAGGTCACGTCCGTCCGGCTTGCCGTTGGCCTTAAAAGGGTTGCAATGACCGAATGAGTCCCCATCCCACACCAATAAGAAGGGTTTCCACGCGAAGACGTGCCAATCCAGGGGGCTACACCCTCGTGATTTGCGAAAAACCGGACGCCGCGAAGAGAGTCGCAGAGGCGCTATCCTCCGGTCCTCCTGAGACTTTCAAGGTCGGGGACGTCTCTGCTTTCCGGCTCGAAGACTCTGGCGGGAAGAAATACGTAGTCTGCGCCGCGGTTGGACATTTGTACGGGATATCAGACACGGTGAAGGATAGGAGAGTCTATCCGGCATTGGATCTGGAATGGTTTCCCCTCGGAGCGGTAAGCGCCAAGGCCGCCAGGTTCGTCGCGAGCCGAATCCGGGCCATCGGGAGCCTCTCAGACGATGCGACCGCGTTCGTGAATGCTTGCGATTTTGACATAGAAGGTGAGACAATCGGCTACAACATCCTTAGGTACGCGTGCGGTGGGAAGGAAGCTTCAGCGTCCAGGGCCAGGTTCTCCGCGTTGACCAAGGAGGAGGTCGTAGAGGCCTTCAAGGACGACAAGCTGGGTTCGACTGGCGGCTTGGCAAGAGCTGGGAGGCTGAGGCACGCCATCGATTTCTTCTGGGGTGTAAACCTCTCGCGGGCTCTCTCGGAGTCCCTGAGGACGGGTCATGCGTTCAGGACCGTCAGCATCGGTCGGGTGCAAGGGCCGACGTTGAGCTTCGTCGTCGAGAAGGAGGTGGACGTGAGAACGTTCGTCCCCACCCCCTACTGGACTTCTAGCGGCAGGTTCAGAACAGGGGATGTCGTCTTCCACGCCAAGTACTCCTCGCCTCCGATCGTGCCTACGAAGCACGCCGCCGACGACGTGAAGGACGCTTGCGAAGGGCGAGGGGGCGTAGTAACTCTTGTTGCGCGTAAGGCCGTCAACCAGCGGCCGCCTCCTCCTTTTAACTTGGCAGACCTTCAGAAGGAGGCCTTCAAAGTCTTTGGCTACGCACCGAGCAAGACGCTGCAGATTGCCGAAAGGCTGTATCTCGGCGCCATGATTTCGTACCCACGGACGGGGAGCCAGAAGCTACCGAAGATGGACTATGTGAGGCTCCTCTCGAAGATAGCTGCGATTCCGGGCTATTCAGAAATGGTGGGCGGACTCCTTTCGCGCGGTGCCCTCCAACCGACCGAGGGGCAGAAGAGCGATGCTGCCCACCCTGCGATTTATCCCACGGGGGAGCCCCCGAGGAGGCCTCTCACCGTCGAAGAGAAGCAGGTGTTCGATTTCGTGGTGAGGCGCTTCCTTTCGTGTTTTGGCGAAGACGTAGTCATTGAGGCGAGGGCCGTCGAGGTCTCGGTCGGGAAGCATGTGTTCAGGGCGGAGGAGACGGAGGTCTTGGTTCCTGGTTGGACGAAGTTCGCTGCAGGGGGGCGAGCGGCCGAAAAAGCGCCGAGCGCAATCTCTACCCTTCGAGAAGGCGACCATGTGGATGCTGAGGTGATAGTTGTCGAGGAGCACCTCAGAGCGCATCCCGCGCGGTACAACCAAGCGACGCTCCTAGAGAGGATGGAGAGTGAGGAGATAGGCACCAAGGCGACGCGCGCCGACATCATCGCCACTCTCTTCGACAGAGGGTATGTCGCAGGAGAGGCCCTCGTCCCGACCGAGCTGGGGCTCTCCTTGGTCGAGGCCATGCGCGAGCATTGCCCACAGATAATCTCCACGCGCCTGACCCGCGACGTCGAGACGCAGCTCAAAAGAGTCGGGCGCTCGGGCGACCAGGGCGGCGACCTCTTCGAAGAGATGCTAACGACGTTGCTGGCTCAGATTGGCGAAGTGAGACTGCACGAAGCGGAGATCGCTAACGGGATGCGCGAATCCGTTTCCGAGAGCGTCCTCGCGCAGGCGATTCTGGGAGTCTGTCCTGTGTGCAAGGTGGGGAAGCTGAGGGTGGTCCGCTCGCCCAAGTCTGGAAAGAGGTTCGTCGGTTGCACGAACTACTCGAAGGGATGCGGGGCATCGGCGCCGCTCCCCCAGCGGGGAGCCATCAAGACAACCTCGAAGCGTTGTGGCAGCTGCGGCTGGCCGGTGGTTTACGTGAGGATGGGGAGGCACCCCTGGAAGCTGTGCGTGAACGACCGCTGTCCGCGCAAGGTGAACGTCTACACGTTGCAAAATTTGCAACGTAAGGGCAAGATGGCCTCCGCGGTGGGGTAGGAGATGCATTGAAAAGAGTTAAGGGTGCAGAAAATGCTGGCCGGCCGTAAGAGAAGGGAGTTCTTGATTGATTAGGCGATGGGTTGAGTCACGCATGTCGGGAGTAAGGGAGAGGCTCGGAAGAGGCGTGGAGCGCAGCGGCATTTCGACCCTAATCAAGAACCGCTCGATCGAGGTCGTCTACATCGCGGGCATCATTGTCATGTCTGCGGGCATAGTCAGCGCGTTGGCAAGCCCCGTGGGCACGAATTACATCATCTACCCAGGAAGGGACGCCCAATCGATTCCTGAGACGGTCATCAACGCAATGGCGTTGATGATGGGGTTCGGCGGTCTTTACTTCTCGTATCTGAGCGGGAGGCAGACGGTGAAACCCAGGCTGGTCGGCTTCTTCTTGATTCTGGGGCTGTTGTTAATCGCAGGCGCGATTTATATCGAGCTGTACGTCTACCTGCAAAAGTAGACGTTTTCAGACGTCGAACTCGTCGTTCGGCCAGCGACCCTCGAACCCGGCTCTGAGCTTGAGCGAGCCTCCATGGAGTTCGGCATCGACCAGCAGGTCGCCGAGCCCTGTCAATGACCTCTGGTTCGTCCCACCCTGTCTTGCGCTTTGCTCCGTCCGGTATGCCGTGGCGACCACCCAAGATTTGTTGGAGCTCGCGTTCCGTGAGAGCATGTTCATCAAGATGGCCAACTGGTGGGACTTCCGGCCGTCCGAGGCCAGCGAGTAGAGGGAGTTCAAGCCGTCGATTATGAGGAACTCTCTCTTCGAAGAGATTAGCGGCAGCAGGGAGCTGACCTCGAAGTCTTGTTCCGGCAGGAGGAGCAGCTCGGCCCTGGCGATGGACAGGACATCCTCGGGGAATCGGTCGATGTTGGTGCAGTAGAAGGCGTCGGCGTCGAGGACGGTCGTGTCACCAGACTGGATGCTCGCGCATCTCAATAGGAAGCTGCTCAGCTGCATCTTTGTCATTATGTCGTGCATCAGTAGAATCGTGAGGTTCCCTTTTAGGGGCGCGAGGAACCTGTGCGCTTGCTCCTTCGTGAGAATACTCATAAGCTCGCGTTGCCTTTTTCAATCGACAGACATGTCATGAGGACTATTAAGGTCGCCACCGACGATGCCAATGCTTACTACGACATAGTCTCTCGACTGAAGAGGACGCACCTTCGGTTCTCCAGCACATCGCCCGGACAACCGCTGGACCCGGCCCGAGACTTGGTCCTCACTAGCAAGGAAGAGATGTCTGCCCTCGGGGGGAAGGCGGTGGCGATTGAGGAGCTCAACGAGAATCCGTTGATAATGGAGGGCCAGTTGCTTTCTCGGCTCCTTGACGAGTCAAGGAGAAATCTCCTGATTGGGGTCGACCCAGGGTCGAGGATAGGCGTGGTGATGTTCTACGGAGGAAGGGAGTTGGGCGCACTCACAGCGAGTTCCGTAGATGAGGTGGTGGACTTGCTGGTCGTAGTTGCGAGCGAAGTACCTCATTCGTCATTCTCCGTCAAGATTGGCGGCGGCGAACCAAGGTCTTCCCTGCGGTTGGCTCGGCTGTCGCGCGAAAGGCTGTCGCCCTCGGCTTCAATCGAAATCGTTGACGAATCGGGAACGTCTGCGGGCAAACGAGGGAAGATTGGCGCTACAAGAGACGAGCGAGCCGCGGTCAGAATCGCGTTTCGCAAGGGAGTCCAGTTCAGCGACCCCGAGCGCCCGAGAAGAACTCCCGGGTGATTGCGCTGATCGCGTCAGGTCCGAATTCCCCCTTGACCAGGTCGTCTCTCAGCCAGGACGGCATCAACTCGAGGATTCCCTTCATCGCGAACCTTGCGTCCATGAAGAAGACCATCCCGACTTTGCCCGGGTCTCGCACGTGCCTTCCGGCGCACTGAAACGCCTTCCTCAGCGCCGGGAGAAGGGAGAGGATCATGTACGCTTGGTGCTTGTCGAACCGATTGGCTTCCAATTGCCTGTATTCCGCATACATGGTCGGCGATGGAGGAGGCAGAGACAATCCCACGACTATCGAAACGTCCATTTCGTCGCCGGGGAAGTCTTCTCCTTCGGAGAATCTCCCGCCCTGGACAGCCAGAAGCACGCACCCGCGGTTCAACTTGAAAGTGCCCATCATCTCCTCGGAGTCTTCGTTCGTAAGGCCGGGTCTCTCCACGATGACCGTCCTTGGAGGGTGCTGGGGGGTAGCTGCGCGTTCGATTTCCGAGATTAGCGGGCCTTTCACCGACGTTAGGACTGTGTACGATGGTAGGAAGACGCCTATCCCTCCCGACGAGGAGCTACAGACAGCCGCGATTCTGCGCGCAATCTTCGAGTACATCTCGGCCGTCCGCATCTTGAACCTCGTCGTGACGCCGCAATCGATGACGGTCCTGATTCTGAACTTATAGCTTGTGGTGGCGCTGTGCACAATCGTCGAGGACTCATCGAGGCCGATTGAGCGCAGGAAGAGGTTCTGCGGGTTTATGGTGGCCGAGAGCAATACGAGGCTTTTGAAGCCGGCGGTGGCTCTCAAGAACCTGCTCGCAGGATGGGTATCCGTCAAGAAGAGCGTGCGGTCGGATTTCACCAGCGCGACGTCCTGGGAACCGAGCGAGGAGAGCAGGGCGCTCAAGAAACCGCCTAGCTTGATGATTGAAGCGGGTAGGTTCCTGTTGGTCGCCACGGAGTACCACGCGACGCCCGAGTTCGTCGATAACTCGAAGACGATGTCTGACAGCCAGTCTTTCGTGTGGTTGGCGGTAATCTTGCTGACGAATTGTTCCTTGCTGAGCAGCCAGTGGTCGCTCTTCGAGCAGAACTCCTTCACTCTTTCGTTGATTTCCGAGATTGCTGAGCAAATCCGCGGCAGATAGAGGCTTCGCGAGTCGTCGATGCAATCGGTGATGTCTGAGAAGGACAGCGCAGTGAGCGAGATGCCTGACATGAAATCCCTGATGTTGTGGGCCTCGTCGACCACCGCGATTATTTTGTCGCGCGCCTTGTCGCCTGAAACGAGGATTGGCTGGGAGTTCTCGTCGAGCAGGTAGTGGTATGTAGTCACCACTATCTTTGAGCGAGCCAACGACAACCGCGCGACCTCATATGGACAAACGTGGAGCTCAGCCCCCTTCTTCAGGAGGTCTGAGAACGAGCCTGGCTTGCGGGTCTGTTCTTCGGCGAGGCTCTCGATTTTGTCGTGGTTGAAGGCGACGTTCAAGAAGTAGCTGCATAGGTTGTTCGAAGTCTGAAAACTACAGTACCACTTGAACGTCTCTGGCGAAACTCCGAAGCTCCTCTGCCTCAAGAGGCAGTAGTCGTATTTTGAGAAGAGGCTGGCAGCTCGCACAGGAAGCCGTCCGGAGAAACGGTTGAGTTCTTCCAGCACTCTGAAGACTTGCCTCTTGGTGCGGCATACGTAGATGATGTCAAGCTCGTCCTCGCTGGCGGCTGACATGCTCCCGGCAAGGACCGCTGCCGTCTTTCCGAATCCGCTCATCGCTTCGGCGACGAATCTCTGTCCTTTCTTGCAAGCGAGGTAGACCGAGTCGGCGAGTTCCTTCTGCCCTTGGCGGAACTCAGGATAGGGGAAGATGTCCTCGGGGCGCACCGAGATTTAGTATGAAATCCTATTTCAGGACAGATGTCGTAGTCTCAGACTGAAATCCGAGACATGAATTCGTCCTTGCCGAAGATTGTCTCGACTGCGTTTATGACCTTGCTCCTGTGCTCTGAGAAGGTGTAGATTCTCAGTATGTCCATGAAACCGGCGATGGACCCGACGAGGGGAAGCTCGCTTATCGGCACGGTCTCCGTCCTTTTTCTGCCGCCGTAGGCATCGTTGGAGAAGAGCGTGATCGAGTTGAAGGTCTGTCTCTCATACGTGTACGGCACGGATGGCGTGTTTGGCACGTCGATGTAGACATTGGAAGGCTTGACGCCCGCGCGTTGCGCGATGTCAGAGGCGAGCTCGTCCCTGAACCTTTTCTTGCTGAATATCCGCTGAATCGTCCTCTCTTTCCTTTGCATTACCTTCTCGAAGACGCATTTCACGAGCTTCCTCTGCATGTAGTACGAGGCGAGCTTCTGCGCCATCTTCAGCTCGGGCGTGCGAGGCTCTAGGTCTACGAGTTGCTGAAGGACGACCTCGTCGGTCAGTCTTAGAATTCTCTCTATCTTTGAGAGGTCGGTAAGCCGCAGCTCCTTGTCAGCCAGTGCCATTGAGTGCGCGAGCATCAGTTCCGCGGCTCTGACGGTCCGATGGAAGTATACTGCCTTGAACATCTCGTACCTTGCGATTAGAAGGGCCTCGAAAGCGTAGAGCGCTGCCCTTTCCAACATCAGGTGGCCGTCGCTGCTGACGCCCAGCGAATCGATTACTCTCTGTATGTCTACCTTTCCATATTCCACGCCGGTGAAGTAGGTGTCCCTCAGCAGATAGTCCATCATGTCTGCGCTCAATCCCCCGGCGATGACCTGGTTCAAGAAGGGTTGGCCCTTCGACTTGCCGACGCAGAGGTTCGACATCTTCGACGGTTGGTATCCGTTCCTTCTCAAGACGTCCGCTATTTCTGATTCCGACACTATTCGTTGCGAAACGTCTTCATGTGACAGGTCGGACTTCTCTGAAAGGACTTCTTCGAACAGATGAGAGAACGGTCCGTGTCCCACATCGTGGAGGAGAGCGGCTATCCTCAGTTCCTGGATGTCATCGTCGCGGAGACCGGCCTTGCTCGAGACAGACTGCCCAATCAGGCCTGCCACGTGCATCGTCCCGATTACATGCTCGAACCTGCTGTGCACGCCCCCCGGATAGACCAGATAGGCCCCCGCGAGCTGGTGGATTCTGCGAAGGCGTTGGACGAAGATTGAGTCGATCAGTTCCCGCTCTTCTTTGGTGATTTTGATGTAGCCGTGAATTGGATCTCTAATCTCCGCGACGTATTTCAGGGTCATATTGGTATCTTCCGATCTCTCGCGAGCCCTTCCCTTACGGACTTCAGCACCGTCGCTTGGACATCCCCGATAGGTCCGTCGGCGGCAACGAGCTTCCAACCTCGCTTGCGGGCGAGTTCCCTGTAAGCCTTTTGGGCCTTGCCCTGCAGCTTCGAGTTCCTCTCGTAGGCGTCCTTGCTATCATCGGTCCGTCGCGAAATCAGGAACGGTAGCGGCGCATCGAGCACGATGACCAAGTCAGTTTGGGGGAGGCCCCTCTCCAAGTTGGTAAGCCAGGCGATGTCGAGTCCGTTTGCCGTGCCGTACGCCAGGTTGGACTCGGTGTATCTGTTGACGATTATCGTCTCGCCTGCACGAAGGCGGGACTTTATCTCCTCAGATTTCTCCCACCTGTTCGCTGCGAAGAGAAGGTGTTGAAGCTCGGTCGGGTAGGTCCTCCTGCCAGAGAGGAATGATTTGATTTCTTTCCCGATCACCGTGTCGTAGTCGGGGAACGACATGAGCGTGGTTTTGACGCCGTTTTTCCTCAGCTGCATGGAGAGCAGGAGGCTCTGGGTGTTCTTGCCGACCGCGTCTATCCCCTCGATTCCGATGATGTATCCGCCCGGGATTTTCAAAGGCGTCCGTCACCTTGTTCCAGAACGAGTTCTCTCATAAGAAGAGTGCCAAGGAGCAGATGATTAACCCGGACGCGAACGCAGCGCTCGCGTAGGACTTTGTAAACCTCAGCGTCTCCTTCGTCAGCGTGGCGAAGTCGTTGAGCGACTTGTCGCCGATTAGCGGCAGAGTGAGTTGCGAAGTGATGGCGGTTACGGTGCCATGCGATAACCTTCCTTCCGCGAGCTTCTCCAGTTTTTTGATGGTCGCGACGAGCGTGTCTACGTCGCTGTCCTCGCCCAAGGCCTGGTAGCCGCGGCTGGTCATGTATCTGGCGGCTGACTTGTGAGTGTCTGACGTGCACAGCTCGATTAGGTCTACACCTTCCTTCTTGAGTTCGTCGAGGACCATTTGCCGTAGGCCCACCACCGCGTTGTTCGAGTCAGCGGTTATCAAGGCGTGTATCGAGGTAGGCTTCCTGAAGACAAGAACTGTGATTCCTCCGTCGCTGATGTCCGACCGGTGTTCGAATTGCAACTCTGAGGAGTGTGCGACGCCGATTTCGAGCTCCTCCTCCGGACTTCCCTTGATTTCTGAGAACGCCCTAATCCAATCTCCTGTAGCAATTTTAGGTTGTTCGGCGTTCTCTCCGCCTATAGAGTTGTGCGAGTCCACGAGCATCAGCTCGATTCCTTGCTCTCTTGCGGCTGAGACTGCCTCGTCTATTATCGCGGGTTCCAAATCGTCCGTATTGTAGGGTGCGTTAGATAGGAACGCGATGACCTGGTCTCCGAATCCAAGGGACGTCATGGTCGTCGGGCCTAGTTTCAGGCGGACCGGTCCTCGCATCGTGCGGATTTGCTGTCCTCCGGAGGACGATGCCACGGCGGTCGCAATCGCCGCCGCATATTGCTTCGCGAGCTCGTTCGTCGGAAGATTTCTCTCGTGTCCCCCCACGCCGTGCAAGACCATCGGGGTGATGTCGTGACTACGAAGTTCGTGATAAATCAGCTCGGAGAGGTTGTAGCTGCCGACAGGGAAGAACGGGCCTGGATGGACGCCCGGCAGCACGAGGGC
>Ga0137415_10002949_pt1 | contig 16856 bp, 17 predicted proteins | sample CZODoug3_1_1_16f_FD_183082 | JGI IMG/M metagenome (GOLD analysis project Ga0137415, IMG submission 183082) | Vadose zone soil fungal communities from Angelo Coast Range Reserve, California, USA - CZODoug3_1_1_16fungal (Hybrid Assembly) | ecosystem: Environmental > Terrestrial > Soil > Vadose...
AGCAATCTGATCCTGCACCGGGTCGGCGCCCGGCTGTGGATCGCCCGGATCATGTTCACCTGGGGCCTGGTCACGGTGTTCGCCGCGTTCGCGAACGGCCCGACCGCGATGTTCTGGTGCCGGGTGCTGCTCGGCATCTTCGAGGCCGGCTTCCTGCCCGGCATGCTGCTCTACCTGACCTTCTGGTTCACCAAGGAGCACCGCTCGCGGATGCTGGGCTGGTTCTTCCTCGGCGTCCCGCTGGGCACCATGATCGGTGCGCCGCTCGGCGGGTTCCTGGTCGGCATCGAGCAGATGCTGGGGCTGACCGGCTGGCGTTGGCTGTTCCTCACCGAAGGCTTGGCGACCCTGGTGCTGGCCGTCGTCTATGTCGTCTGGCTGCCGAACACTCCGGCACAGGCCCGGTGGCTGACCGAACCGGAGAAGGCGGCGCTCACCGCCCGGTTGGACGCGGAGCGCAGCACGCTGGCCGAGCGCAGCCACGGCATCACCGCGCTGACCGTGTTTCGCCAACCCCGGGTGCTCGGGCTGTCCGCGGTGTTGTTCGGCCTGGTCCTGGCGCTGTACGGGGTGGGGCTGTGGCTGCCGCAGCTGATCAGGACGAGCCTGCACATCGGCGGCGTCATGCCGGTGGCCCTGCTGACCGCAGTGCCGTACCTGCTGGCCACCCCGGTGATGGTGTGGTGGGGTAGGCGGGCCGACCGCCGCGGCAGCCGGGGCCTGCACACCGCCATCCCGATGCTCATCGGGGGGCTGGCACTGGCCGGGTCCGCGCTGCTCGTCGGGGTGCCCTGGATCGGCTATATGGGGCTCAGCCTCAGCATCCTGGCTGTGCTCGCCTCGGCGCCGGCGTTCTTCTCGCTGCCGTCCACCTTCCTGACCGGCATAGCCGCGGCCACCGGCTACGCCTTCATCAACTCCGTCGGCAACACCGCCGGTTTCGTGGGGCCGTACCTGGTCGGCTGGGTGACCGCCACTCTGGGTGAGGCCAGGTGGGCATTGGTGATCATCGGGCTGGGACTGGCCGCCGGCGGGGTGCTCGCCGCCGCCATGCGACTGACCGAACCGCCCAACCGGGCCGGGCTGGCGGTGACCACCCGGTACGAGCACCGCTAATTCTCACTTGTCGAGAGTTCGCTGGGCCGCACGTCCACTCCCGCAGCCACCTGGCCGGGGGCACCACGCACCCGCTCCGGTCGCCGCGCACCCACTGCGGCGGGTGTGCGGCGACCAGAGAGGGTGTGCGGCTAGCGGGCGGCGGCGCCGTACAGGTCGCGCGGCTGGGCGGGTAGTGGGGCCGGACCGCCGATGATGGCGTTGAGGTCCATCAGGGCGGCGACCACGTCCTGCTGCGCGTGCAGCAGCTGGCGGTGCAGCTGGGCCGGGTCCCGGTCGGGCACGGTGAGTTTGTCGGTGATCCGTTGCAGGTTGCGCGCGATCTCGACCGCGCGGAGCTGGACTGGGGTCTCGATGGGGTCACCATTGGCGATCACGTGGACTCATCCTGCCGGACCGGCGCCGCCGCCGACTGGTTCGCCGGCTACACAATCCGGCCCGTTCTCCTGGAGGGAATCCACCTTGACGCCCGGTGCCCGAGCCCGGAACCCGTGCGTATGGGCGTGCCCGCGCGTCAACCGGTCCCGCCGACTTGACCTTTCCCGCGAGCTCGTCATGGCCGCGCTCGGCGGCGTCCCCACGGGACGGCCCGGCACTCCGGCCGACGTCGCCGAGCTGGTCGCCTTCCTCGTCTCGGACCGCGCCGGCTGGATCACGGGCGTCGAGTACGCCGTCGACGGCGGCACACTACCCACGGCGTGACCCCCTAATTCTCACTTGCCGAGAGTTCGCTGGGCACTGGGCGAGGTGCTGTATACCGTCCCCGGACTATGGACAAGCACGCGGACCTGGTCCTTTCCGGCCGAGTCAAGCTCGATGGCGAGTGGCAACCCGGCGAGGTGGCCATTTCGGGCGGTGTCATCCAGCACGTCGTGGCGGGCCGCACCGACACCGTCGCGGGGCGCCGGATCGACGCCGGCACCGCGCTGCTGCTGCCCGGCATGATCGACGCGCACGTGCACTCCCGCAGCCACCTCAGCGAGGGCATCACGGCGGCTACCCGGGCGGCCGCCGCCGGCGGGGTCACCACCATCGTGGAGATGCCGTTCGACGGCGACGGCCCGATCGACCACCTGGAGCGGTTCGAGGCCAAGCGGGAGCTGGTCGCCCGGGACGCGGTGGTGGACGTCGCGCTGCTCGGCACGGTGGCGCCAGGCGGCGGCTGGTCGCACGCCGCCGACCTCGCCGGCGCCGGCGCCTGCGGCTTCAAGATCTCGCTGTTCGACACCGACCGCCGGCGGTTCCCCCGGATCTCCGACGCCGAGCTGATCGACGCGCTGAGCGCCATCGCGGACACCGGGCGCACGGTGTGCGTGCACGCGGAGAACAACGAGATGGTCAAGGCGCTGATCGCCCGGTACCGCGACGAGGCGCCGCGCGACCCGCTGGCGCACTGCCTCAGCCGTCCGCCCGCCTCCGAGTCGATGGCCGTGCTCACCGCGCTGGAGGCGGCCAGCTACGCCGGCGCCCGGCTGCACCTGTGCCACCTCAGCCTGCCCCGGTCGGTGGACCTGGTCCGCTGGTACGCCGGCGACGGGCTCGACGTCACCCTGGAGACCTGCCCGCACTACCTGCTGCTCACCGAGGCGGACATGCTGGAGCTGGGCAGCCGCGCCAAGATCAACCCGCCGCTGCGCGCCAAGACCGCCCGGGAGGGCCTCTGGGAGCGGCTCGCCGACGGCGCGGTGGACATCGTCAGCTCCGACCACGCGCCGTGGCCGTGGGAGTACAAGTCGCACGAGTCGATCTTCGATAACCACTCCGGGGTGCCCGGCGTGGAAACCGGCCTGCCGCTGACCCTTGGCGCGGCCTGGGCGGATGGCCCAGAATCCGTCGCACAGGTGATCGACGCGATGTCCCGGCGGCCCGCCGAGCGCTTCGGACTCGGCCACCGCAAGGGCCAGCTCGCCGCCGGGTTCGACGCCGACGTGGTGGTGTTCGACCCGGACCGACGGTGGCGGGTGGCCGCCGCCGAGCTGCACTCCAACGCGGGCTGGTCGCCGTACGAGGGGCGCACGGTGACCGGGCGGGTAGCCATGACGCTGCTGCGCGGCTCGGTCGTCTACGACGGCTCCGACGTGGTCGGCGAGCCCGGCCACGGCCGGTTCGTGGCCCCGGGGCGGGGGTGACCATGACGACGGAGGTGGCGGTGGCTCTGCCGAACGACCGGCCGGACGCGAGGCGCGCCTCGCCCGCCCAGACCGAGGAGGCGAGGTCGTCCGCACTGCTGCGTGGCCTGGCCATCGTCGAGGCCCTGGTGGAGCGCGGCAGCCTGCGCGTCGAGGAGCTGGCCCAGGCCGTGGACATGCCGCTGAGCAGCGTCTACCGGTACGTGCGCACGATGCGCGAGGCGGGCTACCTGGACGAGGTCGCCGGTGCCTACAGCGTGGGGCGCCGGCTGGCCGTGTCCGGGCGCAGCACCGGCGCGCAGCACCTGGTCCGGCTCGCCGAGCCCCACCTGGTCCGGCTGCGCGAGCGCACCGACGAGACGGCGATCCTGACCGTGCGGGTGCAGACCACCGCGCTCTGCCTGGACCGGGTCACGCCCCGGCGGCGGCTGCCGCTGTCGTTCCAGCGCGGCGGCACCCGGCCGCTGTACGCCGGCGCCGGCGCGACCGTGCTGCTGGCCTACGCGCCGGACGCCGTACTGCGCCAGGTGCTGGCCGCGCCGATGCCGGCGACCACCGCGCGGACCCCGACGCCGGCCACCCTGCCCGGCGTGCTGGCGGCGATCCGCGAGCAGGGTTTCGCGTTCAGCCACGCGGAGCTCGACCCACAGATGATCAGCGTGGCGGCACCGGTGTTCCGGGGCACGGTGTGCGTCTGCGGCCTGAGCATCGCCGGCACCGAGCGCTCGCTGCGCCGGCGGCGGCGGATCGACCGGTGCATCGAGGCGGTCCGCGAGGAGGCGGCCGCCCTGGGCAGCCGACTCACCGGGGGAGCCTCGGCCGCCTCCTGGACCCCACAGGAGGACTCGTGACCCGCCCGAAGATCACCGCGCACCGGGGCGGCACGCCGCGCTGTCGGGGTTGGCGGCAGGAGGCGCTGCTGCGCATGCTGGAGAACGTCCTGGAGGTCGGCGAGCGCCCGGAGGACCTGGTCGTCTACGCCTCGCTCGGCAAGGCCGCCCGCGACTGGGGGTCCTACGACGCCATCGTCGAGGCGCTCACCACGATGACCGAGGACCAGACCCTGGTGCTGCAGTCCGGCCGCCCGGTGGGGCTGTTCCGGACCGGTCCGGCGGCGCCGCTGGTGGTGTCCGCGGTGAACAACATGGTCGGCGGCTGGCAGACCCCGGAGCGGTTCTACCAGCTGATGGCCGACGGCAAGACGATGTGGGGCGGGCTGACCGCCGGCGCCTGGCAGTACATCGGCCGCCAGGGCGTGCTGCAGGGCACCTACGAGCTGCTGCGCCGGGTCCTGGAGGAGCACTTCGACGGCAACCCGGCCGGGCGCTGGCTGCTCACCTCCGGGCTGGGCGGGATGGGCTCGGCGCAGCCGCTGGCCGCCCGGCTGGCCGGGATCACCAGCCTGACCGTGGAGGTCGACCCGGCGAAGCTGGCGAAGGCCGAGGCCGCCGGGCTGCTGCGCGCGGTCGTGTACACCGTAGACGGGGCGCTGGCCGAGGTCGCCAGGGCGACGGCGGGCGGCGAGCCGGCGGCCGTCGCGCTGCTCGGCAACGCAGCCGAGGTATACCCGGAGCTGGTCGCGCGCGGGGTCACCCCGGACGTGGTCACCGACCTGACCGCCGCCCACGACCTGCGCTTCGGCTACGCACCGCCCGGGCTGACCATGGCCGGCTGGCGGCAGCTGCGGGAGGCCGACCCGGGGCGGGTCGAGGAGCTGGCCATGGACGGCATCCGGCGCGAGGTGCGCGCGATGCTGGCGCTGCAGGCCGGCGGCGCGGTGGTCTTCGAGAATGGCAACAACCTGCGCACCCACGCCCGCACCGGGGGAGTCGCCGAGGCGTTCCAGATCCGCGGCTTCATGGAGCGCTACCTGCGGCCGCTGTTCTGCCAGGGCATCGGGCCGTTCCGCTGGGTGGCCATGAGCGGCGACCCGGCGGACCTCGACACGATCGACGCGCTGGTGCCGACGCTGGTGCCGGAGCGCCCGGAGGTGGCCCGCTGGCTGGCGCTGGCGGCCGCGCATGTGCCGGAGCAGGGCCTGCCGGCCCGCAGCTGCTGGCTCGGCCACCACGAGCGGTCCCGGGTGGCGGTGGCGGTGAACGAGCTGGTCGCGGACGGCCGGCTGGCCGCCCCGGTGCTGTTCACCCGCGACCACCTGGACGCGGCCGGGATGACCCACCCCGGCATCGGCACCGAGCAGATGCGCGACGGCAGCGACGGGATCAGCGACTGGCCGATCCTGGACGCGCTGCTGCTCTGCTCGGTCGGCGCCGACCTGGTCGCGGTGCATGCCGGCGGGGGTGGCTACACCGGCCACATGCAGAGCGCCGGCGTCTCGATCGTGGCGGACGGCACGCCGTCCGCCCAGCTCAGGCTCACCAGGGGACTCGACGCGGACACCGGGCTCGGCGTGATGCGCTACGCAGGCGCCGGCTACCCCGACGCCGTCAAGATCGCCACCGAGATCGGCACCGAGGAAATCTGGATCGACCCGAGGAAGTGGATGCCACCATGCGAGAGCTGACCCCGCAGGACGCCGTCGACGCCGCCGTGGGCGGCGGGTTCTTTGCCGCCGGCGGGGGCGGCTGGGCGCACCACGGCGAGCTGATGGGCTCGCTGGCCACCACCGTCGGCACCCCGGTGCTGGCGACCGTGGACGAGCTGCCGGCCGACTCCTGGGTGGCCACGGTGACCGCGATCGGCGCGCCGGCCTCGCCGCACTGGGAGATCCGCCCGCTGGACTACGTGGCCGCGCTGCGCCGGCTCACCGAGGCCACCGAGCGCCCCATCGCCGCCGTGATGACCGCGCAGAACGGCTACTCCACCAGCCTCAACGGGTGGATCCAGTCGGCCGTCACCGGGGTCAAGGTGCTGGACGCGGCCGGCGACGTGCGCGCCCACCCCACCGGCAAGCTCGGCTCGCTGGGGCTGACCACGCGGCCCGGCTACGAGACGGTCCAGGTGGTGGCCGGCGGCAACCGGGCGCGGCACGGCTACTTCGAGGCTGTGCTCCGGGGCAACGTCACCACCTGCGACGACGTGCTGCGCGACATCAGCGTGCGGACCGGCGGCTTCATCGCGGCGGCGCGCAACCCGGTGGAGCTGGACTGGGTGCGGGGCTCCGCCGCGCTCGGCTCGATCTCGCTGGCCATCGAGCTCGGCCGGGACATCCGGGCCGCCCAGCCGGACGGGGCCAGGGCGGTGATCGAGGCGATCTGCAACCGGGTCGGCGGCAAGATCGTCGCCGAGGGCCCGCTCCGGTTCACCAGCCCTCTGCGCACCGAGGGCGGCTTCGACCACGGCACCGTGGGACTCGGCACCGGCAGCGCGGACGTGACCGTGCCGTTCCTCAACGAGTTCATGGCGGTGGACGGCGCCGGCCAGCGGCTGGCCAGCTACCCGGACACGATCGCGCTGCTCAGCCTGGACACCGGCCTGCCGCTGGCGGTGAAGGACCTGGCCGCCGGAATGCGGGCGGCCGCCGTGGTGGCCCCCGCCGCCGGCCTGCCGTGCTCCACCAGCGCGCGCGACGAGCTGGCCCTGCGCGAGGTCGAGCAGATCATGGGCCTCGAGCTGGTTCGCTACCTCGACGGAGCGCCCGCGTGAGCTCCGACACCGCACCCCGCCGGGCGCCCGCCGCCGAGCCGGCGCCCCGACCCGCGCCGGGCCCCGCCGTGGTCGGGCCGGAGACCGTGGTGCTGACCGGCAGTGACCTCACCGTGGACCAGGTCGTGGCGGTGGCCCGGCGCCGGGCCGGGGTGGCGGTCTCACCGGACGCGCTGCGCCGCGTGGTGGCGGCCCGCGAGGTGGTCGAACGGGTGCTGGCCCGCGACGAGCCGGTGTACGGCCTGAACACCGGGCTGGGCTCGTTCGCCCAGTACCGGGTGTCGCAGGAGCAGATGCGCCGGTTCTCCTTCTCGGTGGTGGCCGACCAGACGCTCAGCTACGGCCGGCTGCTGCCCACCGAGGTCGTCCGGGCGATGATGCTGACCAGGGCGAACGGCATGGCCAAGGCCGGCGTCGGGGTGCGCCGCGAGCTGGTCGAGATGCTCGTCGACGCGCTCAACCTGGGGCTGCACCCGCAGGTGCGCGAGCTGGGCTCGGTCGGGGAGAGCGACCTCGCCGAGATGGCCGAGATCGGCAAGGTACTGATCGGGGTGGGCAGGGCCGAGCTGCACGGCACGGTGCTGCCCGGCGCGGCGGCGCTGGCCAGGGCCGGGCTGGCGCCGATCGAGCTCGCGCCCAAGGAGGCGCTGGCCCTGATCAGCGCGAACGGGCTGACCCTCGGCCGGGGCGCGCTGGTGCTCAACGACGTTGCCGAGCTGGTCGACTCGCTGCAGATCGCCGCCGCGCTGTCCCTGGAGGGCTTCGCCGGCAACCTGTCGGTGATCCATCCGGGGGCGGCCCGGCTGTCCCCGCAGATCGGCCCGAACACGGCCGCCACCCGGCTGCGCCAGCTGCTCGACGGCTCCTACCTGTGGCAGCCGCACGCGGCCCGCAACCTGCAGGACCCGCTGTCCTTCCGCTGCGTGCCCCGGATCCACGGCGCCTACTACGACGCGCTGGCCTACGTGCGCGGCGAGCTGGAGAGCGAGCTGAACTCGGCCAACGACAACCCCGCGGTGCTGGTCGAGGAGGAGGCGATCGTGTCCGGCGGCAACTTCGACTCCTCCGCGCTGGCGATGGCCTTCGACCTGGTCCGCCTGGCGATCGCCAACGCGGTCAAGGTGGCCAACGAACGGGTCCAGAAGCTGCTCTGGCGGGAGTTCAGCGGGCTGCCCAGCGCGCTGGCCACCGAGGAGGGCGTGACGAATGGGCTCAAGCAGATCGGCCGGACCTGCGCGTCCGTGGCCGCTGAGGCCCGCTCGCTGGCCAACCCGGTGTCGCTGGACTACGTCGGCCAGCTCGCCGAGGGCGTCGAGGACTACGCGAGCATGGCGCCCAGCGCGGTGCGCAAGACCTCCGAGCTGGTCGCGCTGACCCACAGCATGGTGATGTACGAGCTGATCGTGGCGGCCCAGGCGATCGAGGTGCGCGGCCGGGGGCCGCTCGGCGCCGGCACCCAGGCCGCGCTGAACGTGCTGCGCCGGCACGTGCCGGTGCTCACCGACGAGACGCGGTGGAGCCCCGACCTGGAAGGCCTGATGGAGGTCATCTCGAACGGCCGGCTCGGGGAGTCCGTCGCGCAGCGCGCCGGCGAGCGCCAGTCGCTGTCCGAGCAGCGCGGGCCCGGCGTGCTGGCCGACGCCGAGGTGCGCGAGATCGAGCGTTCCGAGGACCCGACCCACGGCGCCACCCCGGAGGCAGCGCTATGACCCGTACCGACGCGCCCGTCGAACTGTCCGCCGCCGAGCAGCGCGGCTCGTCCCGGCGCTCGATGATCATCGCGGCGGCCGGGACGATCATCGAGTGGTACGACTTCTCCCTCTACATCTACGTCGCACCGGTGCTGACCAGGGTCTTCTTCGGCGGCAACGAGCACTCGCTGATCCTGACCTTCGGCGTGTTCGCCGCCGGATTCCTGTTCCGGCCGATCGGCGCCGTGGTGTTCGGCCACCTCGGCGACCGGGTCGGCCGGAAGAACACCCTGGTCATCTCGGCCGGGCTGATGGCCGTGGCGATGTTCGGGGTGGCCGCGCTGCCCAGTGCGGAGTCGATCGGGGTGGCCGCCGGGATCGGGCTGTTGCTGTTCCGCTGCCTGGCCGGCTTCTCGGTCGGCGCCGAGTACACCGGCATCCTGGTCTTCCTGCTGGAGAGCGCGCCGGCGCACCGGCGCGGCTTCGCCACCAGCTGGGCGGCGGCGAACAGCGAGGTCGGCGCGCTGCTCGCGGTCGGCGTGGCCACCCTGTTCTCGGCCAACCTGAGCACCGAGGCGCTGGACTCCTGGGGCTGGCGGCTGACCTTCGTGATCGGCGGCGTGCTGGCGGCGGTGATGATCCCGCTGCGCAACATGCTGGAGGAGACGGTGGTGTTCCGGCGCTGCCAGGAGTCGGGTGTGATCGTCAAGTCGCCGGTGCGGGAGGTACTGCGCCGCCAGCCCAGGGCCGTGCTGCTGGCGTTCGCCATCTCCACGGTCGGCTCGGTGTCCTACTTCCTCAACATCTCCTACGTGCCGACGTTCCTGGACAGCGTCGTACACCTCGCCCAGACCAGCGCGCTGCTGCTCGGCACGCTGGCCGCCGCGATCATCATCGCGGTCACCCCACTGATCGGCTACGTCTCCGACCGCGTGGGCCGCCGGCCGACCATGCTGGTGATCGCGTTCGTGCTGGTGGTCACGACGGTCCCGTTCTTCGCCACGCTGCTCGGCGGCTCCACCACGGTGGTCCTGCTCGGCACGGTCGCGCTGGCGGTGCCGGCGGCCGCCTGGAGCGCGGTGGCCGCCGCCGCGGTGCCGGAACAGTTCGCCGCGGTCGGCCGGTTCTGCGGCATGGCGATCGGCTACAACGTGGCAACGACGCTGTTCGGTGGGCTGTCCCCGCTGATCGCCACGCTGCTGTTGGAAGCGACCGGTTGGCGGCTCGCGCCGGCGGCCTACGCCACCGTGGTCGCGCTGGCCGTGTTGCCCCTGCTGTTGCTGATGCGCGAGACGGCCGGCCGGCCGCTGCCGGATCGGGTGTGAGGCATGACTCTTGTTGATCTTGCGGGCCTGGCCCCGGATGCTGACCGGCTGGCCGCCGACCTCGCCGCGCTCGCCGACTACCGCTCGCCCGATGCGCCGGGCTGGACCCGCGAGGTGTTCTCCGACCCGTACCGGGGTGAGCGGGACTGGGTCCGGGACCGGATGCGCGACGCCGGCCTCGAGGTGCGGGTGGACGCAGCCGGCAACGTGGTCGGCCGCCTCGCCGGCGCCTCACCGGGCGCTCCGCCACTGGTCACCGGCTCGCACACGGACACGGTGCACGGCGGCGGGCGGTTCGACGGGGTGGTCGGGGTGCTCGGCGGGATCGAGGTGGCCCGCCGGCTGCGGGAGACCGGCACGCGGCTGACCCGGGACCTGTTCGTGATCGACTTCCTCGGCGAGGAGGCGAACGGCTTCGGCATCAGCTGTCTGGGCAGTCGCGCGCTGGCCGGGGTGCTGACCGGCGAGCACCTGTCCCGGCGGGATGCCGACGGCAGGCGGCTCGGCGACGCCATGGCCAGCTTCGGCGCGGACCCGGACCGGGCGCTCGGGCTGGCCTGGCGGCCGGGCAGCGTGCACGCCTACCTGGAGCTGCACATCGAGCAGGGCCCGGTGCTGGAGCGCCGGGGCACCGCGCTCGGTGTGGTCACCGCCATCGCCGGCATCGAACGGCTGCTGGCGACCTTCGACGGCCGGGCCGACCACGCCGGCACGACGCCGATGACCGAGCGCCGGGATGCGCTGGCCGCCGCGGCCCAAGCGGTGCTCACCATCGAACGCACCGCCTGCGGCGCCCCGGTGCACGCGGTGTCCACGACCGGCCGGATCGAGTCGCTGCCCGGGGCGTTCAACGTGGTACCCGACCAAGCGCGGTTGTGGGCAGAGCTGCGCAGCGTGGACGCCGGCTGGCTGGGCGGCGTCAAGCGGGCGCTCGCCGAGGAGATCGCCGCCGGGGCGGCCGCCCGAGGGGTGACCGCGATGATCGAGTGGCTGACCGACCAGGACCCGGTGCCGACGACCCCCTCGGTCCGCGACCACATCGGCCGCACCGCCGACGAGCTCGGCATCGACTGGACGCCGATCCCGAGCGGGGCCGGCCACGACGCCGCCCACATGACCCCGCTCGGCCCCCTCGGCATGATCTTCATCCCGTCCCGGGGCGGGCGCAGCCACGTGCCGGAGGAATGGACCGACCTGGCCGACATCGCGGTCGGCGTACACGTCCTGGCCGCCACCCTCCTCCGCCTGGACCACTCCGCCCGGGGCTACCCAGGCACGAGCTGACACACAGGTACGGGGGTGCGCACCCGGCCCAGCTCACACACAGGTCCCGTACCTGGCACACGGCCTTCGGACGCGGCACATGAGTTCTAACGCGTGTGCCACGTCTGAACGCCGTGTGCCGGCGCGCGAAGCCGTGTGCCAGGTACACAGGTCGTGTGTCAGCCGCCATCGTGCTCCACATACGTCGTACCCAAGCATCTACGGCGTATACCTGAGCCGCGCCAGGGTTATGACTGGTGGGAGGCCGTTTTGCGGCGCGCGCGCAACGCACGGACCCGACCCCGGCTGGCGCAGGACGGTGAGGGGCACCAGCGCCGGCGGCCGGTCGGGTCCAGGAACACCCAGCGGCAGTCGTGCTCGGCGCAGCTCACCAGTTGGTGCCGCTCGGGGCCGGTCAGCTGCTCCAGGGCCTGCCGGGCGATCCGGGCCAGCGCCTCGGCGGTGTCGCGCGGCGGTACCCGGCGCGGCGGCCAGCCCTCGGCCAAGCGCACCGGACCCGGGTCGCCGGCGGCGCACTCCCGGACGGCGGGCACCAGTTCGGCGCCAGGGTCCACCCCGTCGACCACAGCCAGCGCGAGGGCACTCACCCTCTGCCGGAGCTCGCGGGCGCGGTCCAGGTCCTCGGCGGTCGGCGGCTCGACCGGGGCGAGGTCGCAACGCGCCAGCCAGTCGGCCAGCCGCTGCGGCGTCGCCAACCGTTCGATCGGGCGCGCGCCGAAGCTCTGACCTCGCGTGCCGAGCAGGTTCAGCCAGGTCGCCCCGCCATCGAAGCGGAACTCACGCTGCCGGTCACTAGCCACCTGAGAATTGTAACGTCTATCCCGTTACAAGGCGGTACCGTGGCGGCAACCGTCGACCGAGACAACCACCGGAGGACACCCCATGGACGCCACGGATTCGGGCCTGACCCCGGCCACGCTGGACCGCGCGGCCGGCTACCAACTGCTCGGCGAGCTGCAGGACGAGCAGACCCGGCAGGGCTGGTCAGGCATGTTGGAGCGGGAGGTGCCCGGCTTCGCCGACTGGGTGGTCACCGCGCTGTTCGGTGGCATCTACCAACGCGGGGGTCTTGACCTGCGCGACCGACAGCTCGTGAACCTCGCCACGCTCGCCACCCTCGGCGGGGTGGACCCGCAGCTCACCGGCCACGTCAAGACCAGTGTCCGGATCGGCATGAACCGCACCGAGATCCTCGAGGTCTTCGTCCACCTGGCGCCCTACATCGGCATGCCGAAGGCGCTGGCCGCGCTCCGGGTGGCCACCGCTGCGCTCGCCGAGGTCGACGGCGAGTGAGCACGATCCCGACGGTGCGCACGGTGCTGGGTGACCTTCCCGCCGAGCGGCTCGGCGTCTGCGACGCGCACGACCACCTGTTCTTCCGCAGCCCGCTGCTGCCCGGCCAGGAGCTCGACGACCCGACGGCCGCCACCGCCGAGCTGGCCGCGTTCGGCGCGCTCGGTGGCCGCGCGGTGGCTCAGTGGACCCCGTTCGGCCTGGGTCGGCAGGTCGCCGGGCTGCGGGCGGCGGCCCTGGCCACCGGGGTCAGCGTGCTCGCCGCGACCGGGATGCACCAGGCCGCGCACTACGACCGGGCGCTGCTCGACAGCGCAAAGCCCAGGCTGGCCGAGCTGTTCGTCGAGGAGCTCACCGTCGGCATCCGGGAGCGGTCCGGCGGCGAGCCGGGGGAGTCCCGGGCCGGCATGATCAAGGTTGCCGGCGAGTTCCACGCGCTGTCCGAGCACACCCGCGCGGTGATGACCGCCGCCGCCGAGGCGCACCACGGCACCGGTGCCCCGATCGGCGTGCACCTCGAGCACGGCACCGCCGGCCTGGACGTGATCGAGCTGCTCTGCGGCGAGCTGGGCGTGCCCCCGGCCTCGGTGATCCTCGGGCACCTCAACCGCGAGCCCGACTCCTACCTGCACCGCGCCGCCGCAGACGCCGGGGTCTACCTGGCCTTCGACGGGCCGTCCCGGGCCAACCACGCCACCGACTGGCGGCTGTTCGAGTCGCTGGCCGCGCTGGTGGCGGCCGGGCATCCCGATCAGCTGCTGATCGGGGGCGACACGACGACCGCTGCCGCTCGGGCGGCCACCGGGGGCGGGCCGGGGCTGCCCGGCCTGCTCCGGCGGCTGCGCCCCCGGTTGGTGCACGAACTCGGTGAGCACGTCACCGAGCGGCTCTTCGTGGCGAACCCGGCCCGCGCGTTCGCCGTCAGCTGGCAATAACGCGCGGGCCGGATTTAGTGTCGTGGAAACCAGGTTTCCAGGACACTAGCTCAGCTGTTGGGGTCGATACCGCGCTTGCGCAGCGCGTCGTTCGTGTACTCGTTGCAACCGGGCTGGTTGGCGCCCCGCTGGCAGCGCTGGTACATCTGCCGCTCGGTGCCGTTCATCGCGCGCAGGCCGCCGCTGTTGCCATTCCCGTGCCCATTCCCGCTGCCACTTCCATTCCCACTGCCACTTCCATTCCCACTGCCATTGCCGTTGCGCCCGTTGTTGTTGTCGCCATGGTTGCCGTTCCGGTCCGGTGCCCGAGTCACGGTGGTGGTGGGCGGCACCTGGGTGACGGTCACCGGGGCCTGGTTCACCGTGGTCGGCACTACCACGGTGGTGGGGGTCGAGCCTGAGTCGGTGCCCGAATCAGCGGTCGCCGAGGCCGAGTCCGTGGGGGATGCCGACTCCGAAGGCGCGACGGTCGTCGAGCCGCTGTTGTTGCAACCGGCCAGCAGCACGATCAGCCCGCCGACGACCAACAGCGAGCCCTTGTGATGTCTCATGCCCTCTCCAACGCGCAGGTCGAACAATGGACGCGAGAATGAAACCCCGCCGGGCGCATGAGTTCTCAGGAATGTCTCATTCGATTTCGGTGTGCGCGCGACGCAATGCGAACCTGTCTATTTGCTGTGATTTTCACGTAGCGTGCGAAGCACCGCCGCCGAGTACGACAGGATGCCCGCCGCCGGGCCTGTGCGGCCGAGCGGCTCCGACGATCCGCCGCCCGGCAGGTCGCCTACGGCATCGCCCGCTGAGCACGCGCCGGGTCGACCTTGGTCACAACGGTGTCGTCCGGGTCGAGCGGGCGGCCGTCGGCGGCGCGGACCCGCAGCGCGTCGAGGCGGCGCCCGTCCCGGCGGTCCAGCAGCTCCGAGCGCGGCTCACCGGGCGCGAAGAAGTGCGCCTCGCCCCACTGTCGCAGCGCCACCACCACGGGGAACAGGTCGCGGCCCTTCGGCGTGAGCTGGTATTCGCGGTAGGCACTGCCGTCCGAGGCGGGCGTGACCTCGAAGATGCCGGCGTCGACGAGCGCGCGCAGCCGCGCGGACAGGATGTTCTTCGCCGCGCCGAGCGAGCGCTGGAACTCGCCGAAGCGCCGGCAGCCGTCGAAGGCCTCCCGCACGATGAGCAGCGACCAGCGGTCCCCGATCACGTCGACCGACCGGCCGACCGGGCATTCGCTGTCGTCGAACCGGGTTCGCTCGACCACGAGCCCTCCTCACACCCTCGGTCCGATTCTGGTTGCAACATGCTACCAAGCCGGCTAGCGTCCATCCGGATTGGTAGCAACTTGAAACCGCTTCTTCCGGGGGATGCCGTGCCCAGCTGTGACCGAGCGACACCGAGCAGCCCCTCGGCGCGCGGCCGCGCCGCGACCCGGCCGGCCGAGGCTGACCCCGCGGCCCGGCCGAGCGAGACGAGCCCGAATGTCCGGCTCTCCCGGCTGGCCACGCTGTTCTTCGCCGTGGCCGCCGGCATCGCCGTGTCCAACGTGTACTTCGCCCAGCCACTGCTGGTCAGCATCGGCCAGGACTTCGGGCTCGGCGCCGGTGTGCTCGGGCTCGTGGTCACCGCGACCCAGGTGGGCTACGGACTCGGCCTGTTCCTGCTGGTGCCACTGGGCGACATGGTCAACCGGCGACGGCTGATCGTGGCGCAGTTCGGGCTGATGGCGCTCGCGCTGCTGGCCACGGCGGTCGCGCCGAACGCGCTGGTACTGCTGGCCGGGATGGCCGCGGTGGGCCTGCTCGCGGTGGTCACGCAGGCGCTGGTGGCGTTCGCGGCGGCGCTGGCCGGGCCGGCGCGGCGGGGTCGCGTGGTCGGCACGGTGACCAGCGGGGTGGTGATCGGCATCCTGTCCGCCCGCGCGGTCTCCGGCGCGCTGGCCGACCTGGCCGGCTGGCGCGCGGTGTACTTCGCCTCGGCCGCGCTGGCCATGGTCATCGGCCTGGCCGCCCACCGGGTGCTGCCCCGGGGCGGTCCGGTCGATTCCTCGGTCGGCACCCCGATGCCGTACCGGCGGTTGCTCGGCTCGACGGTCGAACTGCTGCGCCGGGAGCGCACGTTCCGGGTCCGGGGCATGCTGGCCCTGCTCACGTTCGGCGCGTTCAGCACCCTGTGGAGCTGCCTCGCGCTGCCCCTGAGCGCCCCGCCGCTGTCGCTCTCGCACACCGCGATCGGCGCGTTCGGCCTGATCGGCGTGGCGGGCGCGGTCGCGGCGGTGCCGGCCGGGCGGCTGAACGACCGGGGCTTCGCCCGCTGGACCACCGGCGGCGCGCTGATCCTGCTCACCCTGTCCTGGCTACCGATCGCGCTCGCCGGGCAGTCGCTGTGGGCGCTGGCCGGGGGAGTGGTCCTGCTGGACCTGGCCGTGCAGACGGTGCACGTGACCAACCAGAGCCTGGTCCTGGAGCTGGCGCCGGACGCCGGCAGTCGGCTGATCGGCGGCTACATGATCTTCTACTCGGTGGGCAGCGGGGCCGGCGCGATCGCCTCCACCGCCGCATACGCGCTCGCCGGCTGGACGGCGGTGTGCGGGCTCGGCGCCGCACTGAGCCTGCTCGCACTGCTGCTCTGGGCCCGCACGCAGCGCGTGTCACTCGGCTGATCCGGCCGGACCGGGCCGAGTCGTGCAAGGCTGACGGCGGCAGGCCAAGCACCACCGGGTGCGCCGCCACGAGCACGGGTGAGGGCTGAGGGATGCGAGTCTGGGGTGCCATCGTCGTGGGGGTCCTCTGCGTGCTGATCGGAGGGCTGTGGTTCCTGCAGGGCGTCGGTGTGGTCGGCGGCAGCTTCATGACCGGCAGCAAGCTCTGGCTGTTCATCGGCGTCGTCGTAGTGCTGGCCGGTGTCGCGCTGCTGCGCACCGGCTTCCGCGCCCGGCAGCGCGGCGGCCGCACCTAGTGGAAGAATTTCCACGGTCGCTGTCCCCCGCGGTGCCGCCTGTTCGTCTCGATGTCGAGAGATGATCCCCACAGGAGGCACGGATGAAGTACGCACTGCTCATCTTCCCGAAGCCGGGTAGCCACGAGGCGCTCGGACCCGATGAGTACGGATCCGTCAACGCCGAGTACCTGGCGCTGCGCAAGGACCCGCGCTGCCTCGGAGGCGGGCATCTGCAACCGGCCGAGACGGCGACCACGGTTCGGCACAGCCCCGGCGGGGCCTTGATCACCGACGGCCCCTTCGCGGACACCAAGGAGGTGCTGGGCGGCTACTACGTGGTCGAGGCCGCCGACCTGGACGAGGCGTTGGAGTTCGTCCAACGGATTCCCACGGTGCGGCTCGGTGGTGCGGTCGAGGTCCGGCCGTTGGTGGACATCCCGACGGAGGACGGCTTCTGATCGAGGACGTTTTCCGGCGCGAGTGGGGCCGCGTCCTGGCGTCCCTGGTCGGCTTCCTCGGTGACATCGATCTCGCCGAGGAAGC
>Ga0137415_10002950_pt1 | contig 16849 bp, 13 predicted proteins | sample CZODoug3_1_1_16f_FD_183082 | JGI IMG/M metagenome (GOLD analysis project Ga0137415, IMG submission 183082) | Vadose zone soil fungal communities from Angelo Coast Range Reserve, California, USA - CZODoug3_1_1_16fungal (Hybrid Assembly) | ecosystem: Environmental > Terrestrial > Soil > Vadose...
GTTGTCCTCGGCGAAGAGCTTTTCATGCTGCACCCATCGGGCGCGGAACAGATCGACGAGAAGGGTCGGCAGCGGCAAATCGAACGCTCGCGCCTCGCCGCCCTTGGGCTTCGGAATGTGCAGGACGCCTGTGTCCAGGTTCACGTCGGACTACTTCATTTCGATGGCTGACGTCTGCGGTGTCCCGTGAGATCCTGGTGATGCTGTTGACCTGGGGGTCGTTTGCCGTATCCGCGAACTCAAACCCCGGATCGAGTAAGCGTTCGCGAATGCGGTTGATTTCAACTCAATTCTGGGTTGACTTGTCCAACGCTTTTAGTAGGTCCACAAACCCGAAGGATTGAGCCTGCCATTGAATCAAGACCCCAGCAAGTAAGAACGACGCCTGGACTGGCAGAGTAAAAAGGTAGTCGAAAACGAACGGATGAAGATCATCGGGATGTGGCTTCACGTCATTGGCTAGTCTCGCCAACCGTCTCGCCTCTGATCAAAGCACAATTTTTAAGAGTAACGCACCGCTGGCCGCCGGTCTGTCAAATTCTTCCGATATTGCCCCTTTGCGCGAGCGATCTGCCGTACGAAGGGATTTACCGAGTCTGCCTTGCCGTTGGGGGGTATTTACGTCGAGCCGCCTCTGTGATAATTGGGAGACTCAAGATTAACTAAGCGACGCGCGGGGACGCGACAAGAGGTCTCAGGCACCCCGCGGTTTGCTGTGTCTTTAGTAGCACCTTTCTTATGGTTTTTCGTTGACTTCGCCTGGGAGGCGCTCTTCCTGGGGCGGCTCTTCGGGGGTATTGAGTAATTCCTCCAGCGACGAAAAAGGAGCTCCGACCATGAGGGACACATCACAGCCCAAAACATCCGGCCCCTTTTGTCACACCCAGAAGAAATCACAGCCCGAAAAGTCCGGCTCCTTTCCACCGGACTCGCGCGAAGATGATGCATGGCTAAGTAAGGAGCAGATGGCCACATGCGAGCGGGCCGATGAGGCCGACATCTTTCCGTCACCGATCCCAACCCAGATGGTGTCGAACGGCGAGTACATGCCGTGTCCGCAGACGGAGGACCAGAAGCGGGTGGAGGCGCGTATCAAGCAGTTGGCCGACGCTGCTTCAAAGAAGCTCGGGATCAGCCGACGGAAATTCCTTGCCGGCGCAGGTGGGATAGCGGCGTCGTTCGTGGCAATGAACGAGGTGTTCGGACGGTTCTTCAAGGTAAGCCTCGAGGAGGTCTTCGAGCCCGCAGCCGCTGCCGAAAGCGCAGCTCCGAAAGACCTTTTCGTTTTCGATGATCAGACGCACCTTGTCAGAGGGAGCAAAAATGGCGGGGCTCTCGTCGGCGCGCTGCGCGCAATCGCACAGGGCCCGACCACTCCGGGCTTCAAATCGAATCCCTTCAACGCACCTCCGAATGTTGTAGGTCTGGACGAGTTCGGCGGAGCCTGGACGCCGTGGAACCCGGCCCTGATTGACCAGCCGCTCCCGCAGGATGTGTTCGATGTCCTTCATTACGTGAAGAGCTTTTTCTTCGACAGCCAGGTGACGGTGGCGGTCCTGAGCAACGCGCCGGGGTCCATCTTCGCCGCCACCGGACTGCCGCCGGTGAACATTACACAGTCAGAAGCTGGCGAGATTCTGACCGCCGCGCAGACCGTCGGCGTCAGGAATTTCGTCAACCAGATTGCCGGATCCACCCGAATGATGGCGCACGGCATCCTTCAGCCCGGCGTCAGGGGTTCGCCGAATCTGGAGTTCATACGGTTCCAGAACGACGAGCTGAAACCAGACTCGTGGAAGGGATACAACATCACGAACTCGGCCAAGGCAGATCTCGATCCGAACAGCTTCATGAAGATGTGGCGGCATGATGATGAGCTGGTCGCCTACCCGATGTTCGAGATCATCAACAATAACTACAAACTCGTGAAGAAACAGCGCCCGGGAGCGAACTGCATTTGCGTCCACAAGGGCTTGGCGCCGGGGCCACCGTTAATTCCGGAGAGAGGGTACCCCACCGACCTTCCCAAGGCGGCGAGGGATTGGCCGGGCCTCAACTTCATTACCTACCACTCGTGTATCCAACCCGCCTTCTGGGATTATCAGAGCCTGGAGGAGATCGAGTCTGGCAAGACGCGGGAAGGCGTCCCTGACATCAGCTGGACCACGCTGTATGCCCAGCTCGTCGGACCCCACCCGAACTGCTACGCCGAGCTGGGGACGACGTTGGCCTCCTCGATAATCACCTTCCCCACCGTGACGGCGCACATTCTGGGTCAGCTTCTGAAATACCTGGGCGAGAATCGCATCGTGTTCGGGTCGGACTCGATCTGGTATGGCAGCCCACAGTGGCAGATCGAGGCCCTGTGGCGGTTCGAGATACCCGAGGAATTCCGCGACCGGTACGGCTACCCGGAGTTAACGCACGCGGCGAAGCGGAAGATCCTGGGGCTGAACTCGGCGCGGCTCTACGGATTGGTTCCCGGGGCAGTTCAAAGTGGTGGTCAGGAAGATGAGCGGGAGCCTGGGGTGTACCATCCGGTGCCTGAGGACTGGGAGTCGTTGATTCCCGACAGTTTGAAGATGCTGCTGGAGTTTCCAGGGTTTGCAAGTGCAGGCGACAACTTCTCAAAGGCGAGAAGAGAGTACCTGGCCACGGGCGGTCAGCCTAGCAATCTCCGCTTTGGCTGGATAAGCCGGCGCGCTTAGCAGGCGGGTCCAAGAAAAAATGCACGGTCGCGTCAACGGCCGTGCATTTTTTGTCCGCACCTGCCGGCCGAAGCCTCCGTTCGGTCCCAACAGGCTGACCGTATCTCTTGAGCCCTTGGACGCCAGCACGAACTTGTCCGATAGCTCACCGCGGCTCACCGCTCGATCAGATACCTTCTGGCGAGGCGCTTGGAACGCTCAGTCGTCGTGGTCGGCAACGTGGGTCTCAATCCAGTTTTCAATCACACCGGCTGGGGGGCGCGATGTTAGGACCCGCGGAGGTTTTTGTCTTTTAGATTCTTCCGAAACCCTGAAAAAAAGTTCCGATCGGGTTCGGGGCAGGGATGCCCTCACTGCCGTCGTATAGACGTTGGTCGAATGTACATGCGCGAGCCGACCACATAGCCTATCCAGTTCCGAGGTGGCACTCCGATTCATGACTTTCCGTGGCTGATTCACAGGAGGTTCGCATGAAGGCCTTTCATCGATCTGCTGATGCCGTACGAGGTCCCAATTTTTACGGAGCGGCCCTTGCAGTTGCCCTGGCAGCGATGGCCCCTGCGCTGGGGGCCGACAGCCTTACGGGACCGCTGGTCCTGAAAGCGCAAGGGAGTTTCTTCGTCGGCGGTGTAACGGAACACACCGATGCGACGACCGGGACACCGGGTGGCTTCCTGTTTCCCAATCCGGACGACATCCAAGTCAACCAGATGTATGTCCAGTACCAGATTCCGGAAGGGGCAGGGCGGCATGTCCCGGTCGTCCTGCTGCACGGTTGTTGTCTCTCGGGGAAGACGTGGGAGACTACGCCGGATGGCCGGATGGGTTGGGGTGAGTATTTTGTAAGAAAGCACCACGCGGTCTACATTCCCGACCAGTCATCGCGTGCACGATCCGGCTTCGACGCCACGACTATCAACGAAGTCAGGTTGGGCACTCAGCCGCCGAGCGCGCTCCCTAACATATTCACGTTCGGTCGCAACGGTGCATGGCAGCTGTTCCGATTCGGACCGGCCTACCCGGCGGTGTTTTCGGATGAACAATTTCCGGTCGAAGCCATCGATGAGTTCGGCAAGCAGGTGATCCCGGATCTGAACTCGACGCTGCCCACGCCAAATCCGACTTACGCAAACCTGGCGGCTCTCGCTGTGAAGTTGAACGGCGCGATTCTGGTGGGTCACTCCGAATCCGGCTTCTTCCCGGAGGAGGCGGCCCTGACGAATCCCGCCGGTGTCGCCGGTTTGATTTCAATCGAAGGCGTCTGTACCACGAACTTGAGCGCAGAGCAGATCGCAACGCTCGCAAAGATTCCAACCCTCGTAATCTATGGCGACCACCTTGGAGATGTCCCGAGCGTCTCTGGCTTCTGGCTTGGATTTTTCCAAGGTTGCCAGCAATACGTCGAACAGATCAATGCCGCGGGGGGCGACGCGACGATGTTGCACCTGCCCGATGCCGCCCTGTTCGGCAACAGCCACATGCTGATGCAGGACAAGAACAATCTACAGGTTGCGGATCTTATCTTGAAATGGATCAATCAGCACGTAGAACGGGAGTAAGGCCGTCGAGCGTGAAAGCCAAGTCCAAACGATATCGACGAGAAGCTTCAACGATGAGTCGCGGCTCTGATGTCCCGGATTCGCTGCGATGAGGAGACGAATAATGGAAGCAAGATTGGATACGAGGGCAGAATTCGATACGAGGGTAGAAGCAGTGCGATGGTTGCGTCAACCTGTCATTCTTTGCTTGCTGGCGGCCGTCGCAGCGACGGCAGTTCCCGCGGTGGCTCAGGAAGGAAGAGGTGATGCCGATGGTGGTCCCGTCGTCAACACCGCGGAAGGGCCCGTTCGTGGATTCACGAAGAACGGGGTAGAGATTTTCTTAGGAATCCCGTACGCGGCGCCACCGGTAGGTGACCTTCGCTGGACGCCTCCACAGGCGGTCCGACATTGGACCGAGACCCGGGACGCCAACCGCTACGGGAAGACCTGTCCACAGGTGTATCAACTCGGAGTGTTCGCCGCTCCGACGAGCATTACCGAGGACTGCCTGTATTTGAACGTCTTTACGACGGCGGAAGGTCATAACTCGAAGCCGGTCATCGTTTGGATCCACGGCGGTGGAAATTTTGACGGCGAATCCAACGATTACGATGGCAGCAAGCTCGCGACCGGCGGCTCGATCGGCACGCCTACGGTCGTCGTGACCTTTAACTACCGTTTGAACATGTTCGGCTTCTTCTCGCATCCTGCGATCAATGCCGAGGGTCATCGATGGGGTAACTATGGCATCCTTGATCAACAGGCGGTACTGAGCTGGGTGCAGAGAAACATCGCGGCCTTCGGTGGCGATCCGACGAGAGTTGCGCTGGGCGGCCAATCCGCCGGCGCGCAGGATACCGCCGCCAACGTGTTATCGCCCTTGAGCAAAGGGCTGTTCAACCGCGCGATTGTTCAGAGTACACCTGGCTTTACCACCTTCGTGGCACCGGCAGCAGTAGCTGCGACGAACGGCATAAATTTTGCCGCGGCCGCCGGGTGCCCGGGTACGAAGGCCGCTGCTGCGGCCTGCCTGCGCAAATTGTCGGCGGCACGAATCCTTCAGTTAAGTGCGACGGGCGCAGCGAATAGTCCGTACGTCACGGGGCTGATCGTTGATGGAAGCGTCATACCGATCGCACCCGGACAGGCGTGGACAACGGGCCAGTTCAACAAGATGCCCATGATGGGAGGCGCGGTTAAGGACGAAATCACCTTCTTTACGGGCATCAACGAGTGGTTCTCCGGTCCGCCGCAGGCTCCGCTGACAGCGGATCAGTATGCAGCTGCCGTCGGAGCGGTCGTTGCGGCGGAATATCCCGTATCAGCGTACGGCGGCGACCCGATGCTCGCCTATGAGCGGGCTGTCACGGATCAGTTCAAGTGCACCGAGCTTCACGTCGTGCAGCTTTGGGCGGTGCAAACCCCAACCTACGCCTATGACTTCGTCTATCAGAACGCGCCTTACTACTTTGCGAAGATGCCAGGGTTCCGACCTCTGGCAGCCCACACCATCGACATCCAATTCCTGTTCCCAGGTTGGCATGGTGGAGATCTCGGCGTGAATATCGATCAAGGCACCGGGGAACAACGTGAGCTCAACGCAGCTGAAACCGGTCTATCCGACCAATTGGTGGCTGCGTGGACGAATTTCGCGGCAACCGGCAATCCGAACGGTTCAGGAGATTCGCCGTGGCCAGTCTTCACAGCAGGCTCGCAGAAATACTTCGTGCAGGATCTGTCTGTGTCCACGGAGACCGTCGAGCAATTCCGAAGCGCATATAAGTGCGACTTCTGGGACCCACGATTGGGCCTCTGAGACCTTTCGATCTTCAAACACGCGTCTGTTGCTTTTCGGACGCTCGGTGATCGAGGAATGCCCCGGCGCTAGCGGTCGAGATAGGCGCTGGGGCACCGCGCGACTCTGGTGGGAGTTCCTGGCCGGCCACGGGCGATCTCGGTGGTTAGCGCGGCGTGCTTGCGGCGCACGTCCTCCCGTGTGAAGGATGCCAGCTCACGCGGCATCCGGTCGGCGAGACACTTTTCCAGCAGGTACTTCTCCGTGGCAATCGTTCGTTCGGAGCGAGCCTTCGACTTCAACATCGACTGGCGCAGCGCCCAGGCTTCGGCCAGGGTAGTCGAGCAACAGCAGCTTGCGGGGCGGCTCACCTGGTCGCTGCGGCGGCAGCGGTTCAGCGCGCTTGATCAGCGCCTCGGTGAGCTTGACCTTCCGAGACGTGCCTTGGGTGTTTTGTCGTGCGCACAACATCGTCCCCTCCCAATGGGCAGCGTCTCCCATGGATCTTGACCGGACCTGCTGTTGGAACGCGCGTGGGCACACGTTCTCAAATCCGCAGACGAGATTCGAGCAGCGCGTACGACGTCAGCCTCGGTCGCCTAGCCCGTCGGCGGTATGGACGGCCGTGCTTTGCAAGACGTACCCGGAAAGCAGGCGTGCGGTGCTCCGACCCCCACATTCGCCGCCAACTGCGGCAGCTCCGCCCGACCGCATTAGGGCAGGGCCTCTAGCTCATGCTTGGTTAGAGCTCTGGAGCGGAAATCCGACGTCGGTTAGCACACGCCACTTTGGCCTTGCTGCCACATCGCAGTCTCGACTGTGCCGCGCAACCAAAGAGCGGCGCAATTGCGGGAAATGTTCCAAATGGCCGAAACGAGCTGCTCCCGCCTGGGATGCGATTGCCGCAGGCGGGGACGAATGCGCGGGCGCTGGGGCTAGTATATGCGGCAGCGGACGGACACACGACGCACTGGCGCGCCAACCTTCCCTTCTTCGGTGGCACCCGGTGCAGCCCGTGTAGTCCCCAACCGGTGACATGCATTCAAACGGTCACACTCCGATTCCACGCTGGGAATGCAGAAGGAGCGCAAGATGAATCAAGATCAAACATCGCGGCGGCAGTTTCTGAAGATCGGCGGCGCTACGCTCGCCGTGATACCGCTCATTGTTGCTTCAGGCAGTGCGGGTGCGGCGACGAATGCCGCCATGCGCAGCGCGTTGAAATACCAGGACAAGCCCGAAGGGGACAAGAGTTGCTCCAATTGCGTGCAATTCGTGCCCAGCCCGTCCGCACAAGGCCCAGGCGGCTGCAAGATAATGCCGGGTGATACTGAAATATCGCCTCAAGGCTACTGCATGGCCTGGGTCAAGAAACCTTAACAAGTAGTTAAAAAAAACATAGAGCCCTGGCGAATTCGCCGCGGGGCGTGGGTCACGCTCGGCGAGCGGCGACCCTTGGTTCGATGCTGCCCTGCTGGCAAGACAAGCATGCCGACGCTTTTGGATGAGCTCAGCGGGAAGTCGATGAGAAAACCACTCTATGCGATCTGCGCCTGGGCGCCGCGCTGTTGGGATTCGCCGCTCGCCCTTGTTGGTCACGCGCAGCGCATCGATGCCATCGGCCTTCAGCACGTCGAGCCAGCGATACACGGTTTGCCGCGGCGCACCGACCTTCAGCGCCACCTGCGCCGGCGCTTCGCCGCGCAACAGCGGTCGCGCCGCGCGCACCCGGTGGGACACTGGTGGGACACTCGGGTGCAAAGAACGGCAAGAACCGGTAGGAACTCAAAACAAGCAAGTCATTGATCCGCTTGCTTTACGTTGTTGCTGATTCCTTCTCTTTTTTCGATCCCCCCGACTCACTCATCGAGTGCGCGCGGGCCCGAGTCGGCCCAGGGCCTGTCCCAGATGGCGGGTCACCAGGTCACGGGCCAGCACATCGGCGATCCGGAACGGGGTCACCGCCTGCAATCCGCGCCAGGCCGGAATGCTGTTGACCTCCAGCACCAGCCAACGGCCATCGGCGTCGCGCATCAAATCGACCCCCGCGTAATCGGCGCCCACCGCCTCGGCGGCCTCGATCGCCAGGCCGGCCAGGTCACCCTGGGCGTCGACCGCCTCGACCCGCGCTCCGCGCGCGACGTTGGTGACCCACGAGCGCCCTCGCCGCAGCATCGCCGAGACCGGCCGGCCGCCCGCAACCAGCACCCGCCAGTCGTGCCATTTGCCTTCGCCGCAGTTCAAGAAGCGCTGCAGGTACCACACGCCACGGACCTCGTCCTGCCCCGGCACCGATGCCCCGCTGGCCAGGCGCTGCAGGCCCTTGCCCTGCGAGCCGAACAGCGGTTTGACCACCAGCTCGTGGCGCTGCGCGGTCTCCCGCATCAGGATCCCGCGCGCCACGCTCTCCCGCTCGGTCACCCAGGTCGGCAGGGTCGGAATGCCGTGTTGGCGCAGCAGAAAGGTCGTCATCGACTTGTCGACGCTGCGCTCGATGGCCCGAGCATCGTTGTAGACGGGCACTCCCAGCTCGCGCAGCGCGTGCAACACCGACAGGCGCAGCGTGACCTGCTCGAAGGAACCGGCCTCGATGCTTCGAACGAATACCGCGGCGGGCTCCTGCTCGCCGAATCCGGGCACCTGCACCCGCGCTTGCGGGCTTTCCAGGTCGATCCGGCAGTCCGACAAGCTCGCGAAAGCACTTTGCACGCCCAGCGCAAGAAAAGCGCGCTGCAGCTCGCGGCCATGCCAGCCGGGCTCGTCGGTCAGGATCGCAACGCGCAGCGGCATGTCGCGGGTGCCAGGCGCTGTGCGCCGAACGACTGGGCGAGCAGCTCGTCGTTCAGGCTGCCGCCCCGGAAGGTTCGCCCCGACGCAACATGGGTGACGAGCGCGACCGCTGGAGCGAACAGCATCGGCTCGATCTTGTAGAAGTCGTAGTCGTAATCCTTGAAGATTGCAGCGAACGGGCGGGATAGTACCCCGCCTCGCGCGCGCGTTCTGCCTGAGCGCACGTCCGTGGTGGCCGAACGGTTCTATAAATGTCTGATTTATAAGAAGAATAAGACCAGACCCGGTCGGATGCGCTCGACATCGACTCGAAGCTCATCCAACCACGCTCATGTTCGAGCGATGCAGACGGCGAGTGCTGGACGGGTGCTCGCGGCTTGTGATGGCAACGCTCTGGCCCCTGTGCTACGTTTCGATAGCAATTCTCCATTCGTCAGCGGGGCACACTATGGCAGCTGCGACTATGGTGGCTACGCCACCTGACTACTCCAAGTGGTGCGATCGGAGATTGTGGACCGTCTACGAGTCCGTCTGCCTCATGCTCGCCATGGAGCCTGAGCCCACGCGGCACGATCCCAGCGCCAGCATCAGCGGCTTCGATCCGGTGGAACTGGCCATCGCGCAGTACGGCGAGCGCGCCGACGAAGCGATGCGAAGCGGCGATCTGAAACCCTTCGGCCCCGAGGATCTCGCGCGCCCGACCCTGCAGCGTCGTGTCGAGCCGCGCGCCTTCCTGCGGTGCGCGAAGGCCTGGAACGTTCCGATTCCGGACGAGCTGGCGCCGGTGCTGACGCGCGAGCCCGCGCGCCCGCCGGTCGTACCTTCCACCATCCTCGAGCACATCGGGCGCGGCTACCGCGGCGCCGACTACATCGAGGAAGCCCGCGAGCAGGTCCTGGGTGCCGCGGTCGCCGCGCTGAAGAGCTATCCCGAGCGCTGCATCAACGCCGTCGCCGTTCGCCGAATAATCGAGAACAACGCCAGCCTGCTCTGGCCTGACACGTGCCGGCCTCCGCTGACCGCGATGGAAATGGAGCGCCTGATCAGTCGCTGGCTCGGCCGGCTCGGTTGATGCCCAGTGCGCAGGTCCCGCCGCAGGACGCGGGCGGCCCATCGAATACGTCGGGTGCGCGCGGGGGCGCAGGATACGGAGGAAAATAATGACAACAATCGTCACGGACAACTGCGACGGGTGCCGCTTCACCGACTGCGTCACCGTTTGCCCGGTCGCCTGCTTTCACGGCGACGAGAAGATGCTTTACATCGACAACGACGTGTGCATCCAATGCAGCGCGTGCATTCCGTTGTGCCCGGTGCACGCGATCTACGCCGACGATGACATTCCCGAGGACCAGCGACACTGGATCGAGGTCAACGCCGAGCGCTCTCGAGCGCTGCCGGCGATCGGCGACAAGCAGGAGTCGCTGCCGGGGGCCGAGGAGCGCAAGGCAGCGCTGGGATTCTGAGCTCGCCATGCATGCGCCGGGCAGCGAGGACAACCCTCTGCAGGTGGCAGTCGTCGGCAGCGGGCCGAGCGGGTTCTATGCGGCCGAGGCCCTGCTCAAGTGCGGTCGAACGGTCGACGTGGACCTCATCGAACGCCTGCCCGCGCCCTTCGGCCTGGTGCGCTACGGCGTGGCGCCGGATCATCCGAAGCTGAAGGAAGCGATCCTCACCTACGAGATCATCGCCCGCCTGCCGCGGTTTGCCCTGCTGGGCAACGTCACCGTCGGGCGCGACGTCACCGTGGACGAGCTGCGCGCCCACTACCACGCGGTCGTCTTCACATGCGGTGCAGAAGCCGATCGGCGGCTCGGCGTTCCTGGAGAAGATCTGCCGGGCAGCCACACCGCGACCGAGTTCGTCGCCTGGTACAACGGTCACCCGGAATACCGGGACCGGCACTTCGACCTGTCCGCGGAAGTGGTGGCCGTCGTGGGCCAGGGCAACGTCGCGGCCGACGTCTGCCGCATACTCGCGAAATCGGCGGACGAGCTGCGCGGCACCGACATCGCCGAGCACGCGCTCGACGCGCTCGCCGCGAGCCGGGTGCGCGAGATCCACGTCATCGGGCGTCGCGGCCCGGCGCAGGCGAAGTTCACGAACAAGGAGTTGAAGGAGCTGGGAGAGCTCGCAAACTGCGCCGCGCAGGTCGATCCGGGGGCCTTGGAGTTGAACGCGGAGAGCCGCGCGGAGCTGGAAGCGAAAGCGAACTTCGTCAGCGCGAAGAACGTCGAGATTCTGCGCGACTTCGCCTCCAGGGCGCGCGGCGGCAAGCCGCGCCGGCTGGTATTCCATTTTCTCAAGAGTCCGGCGAAGCTGACCGGGGCAGGGCGGCTGCAGGAGCTGGTGATGGTGCGAAATCGCCTCGAGGGCGCGCCGTTCGAGCAGGTCGCGCGCGAGACCGGGCAGATCGAGAGCCTGGCTTGCGGACTGCTCTTTCGCAGCATCGGCTACAGCGGCGTGGCGGTTGCCGGCGTTCCCTTCGATGCGAAGCGAGGCGTGATCCCGACGCGCGACGGACGCATTGTCGATGCGGCCGGCGCGCCGATTCCGAGACTGTATGCGGCGGGATGGATCAAGCGCGGGCCCACCGGGATCATCGGCACCAACCGCGCGGACAGCGTGGCGAGCATCAAGTCGCTGCTCGCCGATCTTCCGGCTCTTCCGCAGGACTCCCGGATGGGTTCGAAAGGGGTTGCGCCGCTGCTCGAGGCGCGCGGAGTGCGGCCGGTGAGCTACTCCGACTGGAGCGCGATCGACGCCGAGGAAGTCGCGCGCGGCCGGCCCAAGGGCAAACCGCGCGAAAAGTTCACGCGCGTGGAACAGATGCTGGCCTGCTTCGAGCGCGTCGACCAACCGGCGCTGTAAGCGCGGGGACCAGCATGAGCGAGACAATGATCTTGATCGGCGGACGCTCCTCGAGCCAGGGCACTTCGCTGTGCGCGGGCAAGCTCGGCACCGAGTACGTGGAGGTCTCCTCGACGCTGGAGATGAACGTCGAGGACATGGCCCGGCTCGGGCTCAAGGACAACGACCGGGTACGCGTGCGCAGCGCGACCGGCGAGATCGTCGTACGCTGCAAGGGGCGCGCGGCGAAGGACCTGCCGTCGGGGCTTTTGTTCATCGCCTACGGCCCGCTGTCGAGCGCCCTGATGGACGGCGACACCGCGGGCAGCGGCATGCCCCTGTCGAAGAATATCGAGGTGCAGATCGAGCCGGCCGCCTGACCGGGGAAGGAGCATCGCCATGAGCGCCAATACACGGGTGGTACGCAACGCGACCTGCACGTTCTGCGGCTGCGTCTGCGACGACATGCATCTGACCGTGGACGACGACACGCACAAGATCGTGAAGGCGGAGAATGCGTGCGTGCTCGGGCGTGCCTGGTTCAAGGAGCACGGCATCGAGCAGCGTCCCCAGGCACTGATCGAGGGGCGCGAGGCGAGCACCGAGGAGGCGATCGAGGCCGCCGCCCGCATCCTCGCCGACGCGCGCTTTCCGATGATCTACGGTCTGTCGGATACGACCTGCGAGGCGCAGCGCCAGGCGGTCGCCATCGCCGACATGATCGGGGGCAACATCGATACGACCACGTCGGTCTGCCATGGACCGAGCGGCATGGCCTTCCAGGCGGTGGGCGAGAGCACCGCGACGCTGGGAGAGATCCGCAACCGGGCCGACCTGGTGATCTTCTGGGGCGGCAATCCGGCCGAATCGCATCCTCGGCTGTTCACTCGTTATTCGGTGACCGCGAAAGGCATGTACATTCCCAACGGGAAGAAGGACCGCACCGTCGTGCTGGTCGACGTGCGGCGCACGCCGAGCGCGGCGGTGGCCGACATCTTCGTGCAGGTGAAGCCGCGCCGCGACTTCGAGGTCCTGTGGGCGCTGCGCGCGCTCGTGAAGGGCCGGCACGTGGATCCGGCGATCGATCAGCTGACCGGGGTGCCGCTCGCTACGCTCGAGGACCTCGCGGCCCGCATGAAGGCCTGCCGCTTCGGTGCGCTGATGTTCGGCATGGGGCTGTCGATGACGCGCGGCCGGCACTTCAATTCCGGCGCCCTGCTCGCGCTCGCTTCCGACCTGAACCAATACACGCACTTCGTCGCCAAGCCGGTGCGCGGGCACGGCAACGTGACGGGCGCCGACAACGTGGTGTCCTGGCAGACCGGGTTCCCGTTCGGGGTCAACATGAGCCGCGGCTATCCGCGCTTCAGCCCCGGGGAATTCACGACGGTGGACGTGCTCTCCCGCGGCGAGGCCGACGCGGCACTGATCGTAGCCGCCGATCCCGGCTCGAACTTCCCGCAGGCCGCCATCGACCATCTGCGCCGCATCCCGGTCATCGTGCTGGACCCGAAGGAAACCCATACCAGCCGGCTTGCGAAAGTGGCGATCACGACATCGACCTACGGGATCAACGTGGGCGGAACCGTGTACCGGATGGACGACGTGCCGATCACCCTGCGCCCCGCGCTGCCGTCGCCGTATCCGAGCGACGAAAGCGTGCTCAAGCGGATCAGGGAGCGGGTGGGCGAGCTGATCGGCGGCAAGCGGATTCCCGCAATGGAGCGGATCGGCGTGGCCGCGTAGGCAGTGACGGATGCGGACCATGTTGCGCATCGTGAACGGCCGGGTGTACGACCCGGCGAACGGGGTCGACGGCGAGGTGCGCGACGTGTGCATCGCGGACGGCAGGATCGTCGCCGACGTCGCTCCGGAGGCGGGCCGCATCGATGCGCGCGGCATGGCCGTGATGCCCGGCGGCGTCGACATGCACTGCCACATCGCCGGCAGCAAGGTCAACCTCGCGCGCAAGCTGCAGCCCGAGGACCACCGGGACGACGTGCTGGCGCGCACCGCCGTCACGCGCTCGGGGGTCGGGGGTACCGTTCCTTCGACCTTCACCACCGGCTACCGCTACGCGATGCTCGGCTACACCACGGCGATGGAGGCGGCCGTGCCGCCCATATTCGCGCGCCACACGCTGGAGGAGCTGCACGACACGCCCATCATCGACAAGGGCTTCTACGCGCTGATGGGCAACAACGTGCTGCTCTTCAAGCTGCTCGAGAAGGGGCGCCGCGAGGAGTTCCGCAACGCCGTCGCATGGCTGCTGTGCGCGTCCAAGGCATACACCGCGAAGCTGGTGAATCCCGGCGGCGACGAGGCCTGGAAGGGGCGGCGCAACGCCAACGTGACGCAGCTCGACGAGAAGATCGAGTCCTTCGATCTGACGCCGCGCCAGGTGATCGGCGCGCTGATCGAGGCGGTGGACGAGCTGGGCCTGCCTCATCCGGCCCACATCCACTGCAACAACCTCGGGCACTCCGGGAATTTCGAGACCACGCTCGAGACCATGCGCATCGCCGACGGGCATCGCGCGCACATCACGCACATCCAGTTCCACAGCTACGGGCAGGTCGCGGGCAAGTCCAGCAGCGAGCCGACCTCCAAGGCGCGAGAGATCGCGGACTACGTGAACACGCACCCCAACATCAGCGCCGACGTTGGGCAGGTGATGTTCGGCAAGGCGACCGCCATGACCGCCGACGCGCCGCTCGGCTACATGCTGTCGCGGCTGACGAAAGGCAAGTGGATCAACGCCGACGCCGAGCACGAGTCGGGCTGCGGCATAGTCCCCTTCACCTACCAGGACCGCGTCTACACGCACGCGCTGCAGTGGGCGATCGGGCTGGAGCTGTTCCTGATGGCGAAGGATCCGTGGCGCATGGTGCTGTCCACCGATCATCCAAACGGCGGCTCCTTCATGAGCTATCCGAAGCTGATCCGACTCTTGATGGACCGCGAGTTCCGCAAGCAGGAGATGGCGAAGATCAATCCACGCGCGCTGCGCGAGACCGCGCTGGCCGACGGGCTGGATCGCGAATACACGATGAGCGAGATCGCGATCATCACCCGCGCGGGCCCGGCCCGACTGCTGGGGCTGGCGCGCAAAGGTCACCTGGGAGTGGGCGCCGACGCCGACATCACCATCTACGAGGAGCAGGACGACAAGGAGGCGATGTTCGCCACGGCGCGCTACGTGATCAAGGACGGGCAGCTGATCATCGAGGACCACGAGATCCGCGCCGACCACGAGGGCCGCGTGCTGCACGTCGCGCCGGAGCACGATCCGGCCATCGCCGAGGTCGTTCGGGCCTTCTTCGAAGATTACTATTCGATCCGCTTCGAAAACTACCCGGTCGACGACTCCTACCTCGGCAAGCACGAGCAGGTGCCCACCCGGCAGCAGGCCGCCGCGGTCCCGACCGCTTCCGAATCGAGCGCTGCGGACCACTAGCATGCTGCTCAACGGGGTTGCCGTCGAAGACACGTTCGCCGAGGCGTTCGCGATGTGGGGCGCGCGGGTGCTGATCACGGCGGAGAACGAGAAGTGGGGGATGGCCGCGGCGCGCGCGATGACCGGTTTCGCCACCTCGGTGATCGGGTGCAAGTGCGAGGCAGGCATCGAGAGCGCCGTTCCGGCGGCGCAGACCCCGGACAGCAGGCCCGGGGTGGCCGTGCTGCTGTTCGGCACCAGCGCGGAGAGCGTGGGCAAGCGCCTGGTGGAGCGCATCGGCCAGTGCGTGATGACCTGTCCCACGACCGCCTGCTACAACGCGCTCGCGTCGGACACCACCGTTCCCGTCGGGAGCCTGCTGCGCTACTTCGGCGACGGATTCCAGGCGGCGAAGCTCCTGGACGGGCGCCGCTTCTGGCGGGTGCCTGCGATGGACGGCGAGTTCGTGGTCGAGGAACGCTTCGGCGTGCAACCGGCGATCGGCGGCGGCAACCTGCTGATCCTGGGCGAGGACACCGCGCCGACACTTGCGGCGGCCGAAGCTGCGGTCGAGGCGATGCGCAGCGTTCCCGGCGTGATCCTTCCCTTCCCCGACGGTGTCGTGCGCTGCGGCAGCAAGGTCGGCTCGCGCTACAAGGCGCTGGTCGCGTCGACCAATGACGCGTACTGCCCGACGCTGCGTGCGGTGACCGGCGCCACCCAGCTCGCGGACGAGATCGGCTGCGTCCTCGAGATCGTCATCGACGGCCTGGAGCTGGGCCCGATCGAGGAAGCGATGCGCCGCGGCATGAAGGCCGCGGCGCGCCCGGGAGTGCGGCAGATCACCGCGGGAAACTATGGCGGCCGTCTCGGGCAGTACAAGATCGCGCTGCATGGCCTGCTGAACGGGACATGAGCCTCACGCTGACGATGAAGAACACGCCCGAGGTCCCCCTCGAGGCCGACGCGATCTGCCCCGAACGCTTCGAGGGCCTGGGCGCCGCACAGGCCGCCGCGATTGCCGTGCTGTACGGCAACCGCCGGGCGCAACTGGGCGATTTCTTCGGCATCGAGGGCCAGGGCGACGGCGAAGTCCGCCTGGTCGGCGACTGCAGGCGCGTGAAGCGGATCGGCGCGGGGATGACGCGCGGGCGCCTCGTGATCGACGGCGACGTCGGCATGCACCTGGGTGCCGGCATGTCGGGCGGCACCATCGTCGTCAAGGGCAACGCCGGCGACTTGCTCGGCGTCGAAATGGTCGGTGGAATGATCGAGGTGACGGGCAACGCCGGCCACCTGGTCGGCAGCGCCATCCGCGGCGGAGCCGTGGGCGTGCGCGGCGGCGAGATCATCGTGCACGGCAACGTCGGCAACGAAACGGGAAGCGGCATGCGGCGTGGGTTGATCGCGGTGGGCGGCAATGCCGGGGACTTCACCGGCGTCAACCTGCTCGCGGGAACCGTCGTCGTGCTGGGCGAACTCGGCTGGCGCAGCGGCGCGGGCATGAAGCGCGGCTCCATCGTCTCTGCTCGATCCGCCGATCTGTTGCCGACCTTCAGCTACGCCTGCACGTATCGGCCCGTGATGCTGCGTCTCGTGCTCGCGCACCTGCGCCAAAGGGGACTTCCCGTGACCGAGGCGCACCTGTCCGGGCGCTATGGGCGATGGAGCGGGGACGCGGTGGAAATGAACCGGGGGGAAATCCTGTTGCTGGAGCAGTAGGGGAAGG
>Ga0137415_10002953_pt1 | contig 16847 bp, 16 predicted proteins | sample CZODoug3_1_1_16f_FD_183082 | JGI IMG/M metagenome (GOLD analysis project Ga0137415, IMG submission 183082) | Vadose zone soil fungal communities from Angelo Coast Range Reserve, California, USA - CZODoug3_1_1_16fungal (Hybrid Assembly) | ecosystem: Environmental > Terrestrial > Soil > Vadose...
TTTTCACAAGTGTTGATTCTAAAGGTAGTTAAAGTCCTTTGTTTTGATACACTTTTGCAAGTGTTGATTCTAAAGGTGGTTAGTCAGCGACCGACGCAATGCCGTTTCGATTCGAGTCATCCGGTATCTCTTAGCCACCTGCCGTTAGACCCTATCGTGCCATTCCAGTCCGCGAGGCAGCTCTGCCGCTGCAAATTCAAGGTGAATCACTCGACGGGATTTCGGGTTGGTACACGCCGATGACGCGTGAAGCAGCAACGGGCGCATGAGTAGCGCTCCACCTTTGGGAACGGTGCAGGTTACAGAGTTTTGCTTCTCCCAACTACCAATTTGCTTTGCGGAGAGCCGGCCTTCCCGGTGCGAACCGGCAATGACGCGTAGTGGCCCGTTATCATGCCCACTCTCGTCTAGGTGCAGCCTAATGGCTAGAATGCCGCCCATGATCTCTGCTGGAGGTTGCACATGCAAGACGCCAGCTTTCACCGTCCACGGACCAAATCCATCGACTTCCCTACGTTCGCGGACAGCGATTGTCAAATCTTGGTGCCAAACGACCTTCCAATTTGAGCTTCGGGTCTTATTGAAAAAAATCCCTCTTACCGCAAAGCATCTTGGGCCAAGGACAGTCTCTATAATTTCACGCACGGGCCTCGACATTGCAAGATCCTGAACACTCGGAGCGGATAAGAGATTTCTCTGGGGGTACCGAGTGTCGTCGAATTGCTTGCAGAGGCGTTCTACGGCGGCTTCGTCTAGACACGCGGGGACTACGGCGAAGCCATCCTGTTCAACGAGTGGCTTTAACGGACTGGCCGTACTTGCATCGCTCAGATTCACGTTCACTAACTCCCGAGAGGACATATTATGCCTCGTAAGTCGCGCAACTGAAAAATTGGGTATCGAGAACACGACCCCGGTTACTGAGTTTAATCGGCGAACTGGAAAGCAAGACGGAGCGCCGACTTTTTGTTCAAGCGCTTGCGTTTCTCAAGATCTAGAAAGAAAGATTTGGGATTTTTGAGGAGTCTCGCAGGGGCTAGGCGCACTACTTAACGAAAATAGTCTACCGGAGCGGTGATTATTATGTTAATAAAATTCAGGGGCGCGGCAGTGCCGTACCGCGGAGGATTTGAAAAATAAATGGTGCGACGCCGCCACTAGGACTGCGCTACCTTCCGTTCGGTGCGCCGGCCTCGCCTATATCCGGCTGTTGCAGCTTCAACTCCACACGAGCTCGTCTTACGAGGGAGTCCAAATCGTCGTGCTTGGAGAATACTGCACATACTCCGGATCCGAAGGCTGCCAGCTCCAGTTCCCTGGTGAAGTGGGCGGTGAGGAGGAAAATGGGAACGGCGGGCATCATGTACTTGAGAGCTGCCGCCGCCTCCAAACCGTTCATCTCTGGCATGGCGAGATCGAGAATGATCAGGTCGGGTGAGAGCTCCTGGGCTTTCTCGATCGCATCCACCCCGTGAACAGCCTCACCACAGATTGCGAACTCAGGGTGGGGGCTGAAAAGGGAACGGAGCCCTCGGCGGATAACCTCGTGATCGTCTACGATCAGTATGGATCGTGGCACGGGTGACTCGCCCTCCTCCAAGGACAGCACTGCGAGCTTGACTATGAACCGTATTATTTAGATGCAGAGCGGGGAAGAAAGACCAACGGCATCCGACGACATAAAAGAGGCTGTTGCGGGATTAGGCGAGTCTCACTAGACGTTCCGGGGCGAACTAGGACGGCACGCGATGGAGCAAATTACAGCTTGTTGGTGAGGAAAACCCTGTGGACGCGGGCCTCGAAGGGTTCGGCCGCGTTTGTTTCTACGCTGACTCGCACCACTTTCCATCGTTCTCCTTTACGCTCGATAAAGGAATTTTGCGCGGGGACCGGCTTGTCGCCGTCCATGTCCAGGTCGATCTCTTCTGTAGCTGGGTCTCCGTTATACCGGAACACGATCTGCTTGGCGGGTTTCACGGTTTTCACCTCCGTCCTTTAGACGCTGTTAGGAACCGGTGTGGTGCGAGCGGATGCTCTGCCCTGCCCGGATTTCAAATAGTTCGAGGTTACTTCAGGGATTCTCCTATTCGATAATCGCTAGCGTCCTAAAGCCCGGCGTGTCACAGTTTTCTAATGTTAGATGAAGGCGTGGTTGCTGAAGTTAAAGTGGGTGGCGAACACCTGCGCTTATTCTCGGAGCACAACGCGATTGGAGTGCAGGCGTCCGTGTACAACGTCAACGCCAAAAACTGGATTGCTCCCTCCGAGTCGGTGGATGACATCGAGCAGGGCAAAGAAAAGGCAGCAGCGTATGCGGCGGCGCATCTCAAACGCGCGGGCAATTTGGAACTGCCACCCTTGGAGTGGAAGAAAGCCCGTTCCGCTTAGGCCGCTGCGGTCTCATGTTTTCGCTTGGCGTTCGCTGGATACTCTGGCCGTATTGCCCCTTGCTTCTAAACTGACCCTGCAATCCTCGACACGCTCTGGTGACGTTGGCAACTTTTTGATTTGGAGTGGGTTTAGTCTGGGTAGGAAAATGTGTTTGCGGACGTTTCCCGACTGAGGGAGCGCGTATGAAATTTGATACCCGGCCGGCCGCTGGCGCGATGGGGGTTCGGACCAGCGGCAAGTCACTTCTATCGATTTTCCTTTCCATTGCTTTTGTATTTCCAACCGGTATTGCTTTGCCTGCGCCCGCAGCTGCCGCTTCGCGTGCCAAAGACAAGAAGCCGAAGCAAGACGCTGCGCTGAAGGGCTTGCCGATCACGGAGCTGAGCGCGGACGAGGCGATTTTGCACGCTTTGAACCGGCTGGCGTACGGCCCGCGCCCCGAAGACGTGGAACGCGTGCGGCAGATGGGGTTGGCGAAGTGGATTGAGCAGCAATTAAATTCGAATTCGATTGATGACCGGGGTGTGGAGGCGCGGTTGGAGCAGTTCCCTACCCTGCGGATGTCGACGGCGAAATTGCTGGCGGAATATCCACAACCGAAACAGCAAGAGAAGCAGGCGGCGGTGAAGGAAGCTCGTTTGGAACAGCGAGGGGCAGATGTGGCGACCTCGACGGCCGTGAGGGATATTTCTGATAAGGGCGCTCAGCCTCCGCAAGAGCAGAGCATGAAGGACGATGCGAATGGGGCGGCGTCTATGAAGCAGGAGCCTGCGGCGGAGATGAATGCGGCGACTCGCGGGACGGCAAAGCGCGATTTGCTGGGCGGCGGGGATCCGAATGCGGTGCCGCGAGCGATCGCGGACGACAGCAAGCGTCCGCAGCGCGTCGTGGAAGAGCTGGCGATGGCTAAAGTGGCGCGTGCGATTTACAGCGAACGGCAACTGCAGCAGGTGATGGACGATTTTTGGTTTAACCACTTCAATGTGTTTGCCGCGAAGGGTGCGGACCGCTGGTTTTTGACGAGTTACGAGCGCGATGTGATCCAGCCGCACGCGATGGGCAAGTTCAAGGATTTGCTTACAGCGACGGCGAAGAGCCCGGCGATGCTTTTCTATCTGGACAATTTTTTGAGCGCCGATCCGCGCGCGCCGGAGCGGCTTGCGGCGGAGCGAGCGGCGCGGCAGCGGCGGCGCGGCGGATTCGGAAGGCAGTGGCCACCGCGTGCTCCGCAACAACAGCAAGCGAAGAAGAATGTGCGCGGGCTGAATGAAAATTACGGGCGCGAATTGATGGAGCTGCACACGCTGGGCGTGGATGGGGGCTATACGCAGAAAGATGTTACGGAAGTGGCGCGGTGCTTTACGGGGTGGACGATCGAAAAGCCGCGGGAGTATGCGGATTTCAAATTCGATGAGAGGTTGCACGATCCCGATCCAAAGATCGTGCTGGGCAAGAAAATCCACGCGGGTGGAATGAAGGATGGGGAGCAGGTGATCGAACTGCTGGCCCGCCATCGGAGCACGGCGAAATTTATTTCCACGAAATTGGCGCGTCGCTTTGTATCGGATACTCCGCCACAATCGCTGGTGATGCGAATGGCGAAGACGTTCGAATCGAGCGACGGCGATATTCGCGCGGTGCTGAAGACGATGATTTATTCGCCGGAATTTTGGTCGCGGGAAGCGTACCGGGCGAAGGTCAAGACGCCGTTTGAGCTGGTGGTGTCGACGGCGCGGGCGCTGGGCGCGGATGTGGATACTCCGATGCCGCTAGTGCAGTGGACGGGGCGGATTGGGGAGCCGCTGTATCAGTGCCAGCCGCCTACGGGTTACGCGGATAAGTCGGAAGCTTGGGTGAACACCGGGGCGCTGCTCAACCGATTGAATTTTTCTTTGGCGCTTGCGGGGAATAAAGTGCGCGGGTCGCGGAGCGATGTGGGTTCGCTGCTGGGGCCGGAGGCGGATGGCGATGCTAGAGCGGCTTTGAGTCGAGCTGTGCAAGTTTTCCTTGGCGGGCAGACGGCGGCGACTACGGTGGAGACGCTGCAGAAACAGCTTGAGAGCCCGCAGATTTTGCAGGCGAAGTTGGATGATCCGGTGAAGCGGGTGGACTTGGGAGTGGTGGCGGGGCTGGTGTTGGGGGCGCCGGAGTTTCAGCGGAGATGAGCGTAAACAAGACCGCCACATTCCAAATGAGGTGCTAGATGAGTCACGAATGTTGCGAAGGCGTACGAGGACTGAAGTTTTCGCGGCGTTATTTTTTGAAGCGGGGCGGGATTGCGCTGGTTGGGATGAGCGCGATGCCGGCGTTTCTGCAGCGCGCGGCGGCGGCTACCCCTATGCCGAACAAGAAGCAGCTTGTTGTGCTGTTCCAGCGCGGGGCTGCGGACGGGCTGAACATCGTAGCTCCCTTCTCTGAGGCGAATTATTACCGGCTGCGACCAACGATTGCTATTCCGCAACCTCGGCGCGGCGTGGCCGATGCGGCGATTGATTTGGATGGATTTTTTGGATTGCATCCGAGCCTCGCGCCGCTGCAGCCGCTGTTTCGAAAGGATGAGTTGGCGATTGTGCATGCGGCAGGTTCGCCGGACCCGACGCGATCGCACTTTGATGCGCAGGATTTCATGGAATCGGGGACGCCGGGGGTCAAGGCGACGGAGGATGGATGGCTGAACCGCGCGATGGAGGCGGGGCCGGAAGAAAACGCTTCGCCGTTTCGCGCCGTGGCGATGGGGCCGAATCTGCCGCGCATGCTGCACGGGAGCGCTTCGGCAATTGCGCTGCCGGATTTACGGCAGTTCAAGGTGATGCCACAATCCCAAGCGACGGCTGCGACGGTGCAGGGCGGATTTGAGGCGATGTACGCGCAAACGGTGGACACCGCGCTGCACGGGACAGGAGCGGAAACGTTTGAAGCGATTGACATGCTGCGAAAAGTTGATCCGAGCAAGTACGCGCCGGAACATGGCGCGCAATATCCGACTAGCCGCTTGGGGCAGAGTTTGCAGCAGATTGGGCAATTGCTGAAGGCGAATATTGGAGTCGAGGTATTGTTTGTCGACTGCGGCGGCTGGGACAATCACGTGAATGAAGGCGGCGTGCAGGGGCAGCTTTCGAATCTGCTGAAGGACCTTGGGCAGGGGCTGGCGGCGTTTCATCAGGATATGGGCGACCGGATGCAGGACATTGTGGTGGTTACGATGAGCGAGTTCGGGCGGACTGCGAAGGAGAACGGCAATCGCGGCACGGATCATGGACACGCGAACTGCATGTTTGTGATGGGCGGCGACGTTCGGGGCGGGCGGGTGTATGGAGCGTGGCCGGGATTGGCGGACCAGCAATTGAATGAAGGAAGGGATTTGGCGCTTACTACGGATTTTCGTTTGGTGCTTGGCGAAATATTGAGCAAGCACAACGGCGTTTTGGATTTGAATGCGGTTTTTCCTGGGTTTGAAAATAATTTGCGGAAATTCCCGGGGTTGATCAGGGGCTGAGGCGCGTTGAGAACCTCTCGCCGCAGTCTTGATTTGCACTGCTACGGCGCGGCTGAAACCGTGTTCTGACGCGACGCAGCTGGCTTGGTTCGCGCTGCGCCTGCGGCGCGCTGGGATGCGCTAAAGCGCACCCCTACAACTCCTGCTATACTCTCGCGCGCAAAACTCCTGTTGAGGTTTTATGACTACGCTTGTGCGCGATCGACGCCTCTTTCTTGCTTACTTTTCCAGTTTAGGGCTTACTTCCACGCTTTTGCCTGGCGTTTTGTGGGCGAAAGTTGAGGAGGAGAAACCGGCGCGCATCACCAAGGAGATGTTGCGGATGGCGGCGAGCGTTGCCGGCGTGCAATTCACGGAAGCGCAGTTCGAACGAATGCTGCAGGGAGTGAATGACAATCTTGGGAAATACGAGGAGATTCGAAAAGTAGAACTGGATAACAGCGTTGCGCCTCCGCTGTACTTCAATCCGATTGTGCCAGGGATGAAGATTGAGCGCACGAGGCGGGCGTTTCGCGTGAGCGAGGCGCCGAAGCTTTCGCGGCCACATAATCTGGAGGAGGTTGCGTTTTGGCCGGCCATGCATTTGGGCGAGTTGATTCGCACAAAGCAAGTTAGCTCCGTCGAGCTGACCGAAATGTATTTGGGGCGGCTGAAACGCTACAACCCGAAGCTGCTGTGCGCGGTCACGATTACTGAAGAGCTCGCGATGAAGCAGGCGCGCGAGGCGGATCGCGAGATTGCTGGCGGCCATTACCGCGGCGCGTTGCACGGGGTTCCCTATGGGATCAAGGATCTGGCGGCTGCGCGCGATTATCCGACGACGTGGGGCGCGGCGCCGTTTAAGAACCGCATCATCGATCGGGATGCGACGGTGGTTTCGCGGCTGCGCGAGGCGGGGGCGGTGCTGGTGGCCAAGCTGGCGACCGGCGAATTGGCGCTGGATGACGTGTGGTTTGGGGGACAGACGAAAAATCCGTGGGACTTGTCGATGGGGTCGCAAGGATCGTCAGCGGGACCGGCATCGGCAACTGCTGCGGGACTTGTGGGGTTCTCGATTGGGACGGAGACGGGCGGGTCGATCGTGGAGCCATCGGGAATTTGCGGCGTTACGGGGTTGCGGCCGACAGCGGGACGCGTGAGCCGCTGGGGATTTATGACGCTGACGTGGAGCCTCGACAAGATTGGTCCGATGTGCCGCAGCGTGGAAGATTCCGCAGTGGTTTTGAATGCGATTCAGGGGCCGGACGATCGGGATTTTTCGGTGCTGGACGTTCCTTTCAATTGGGATGCGAACTTGGACATTCGCAAGCTGCGCGTCGGGTACTTGAAGGGAGCTTTCTCGAATACGCGGCAAACGCCGCAGGTGGATGCGAATGACGCCGCGGCGCTGGCGAAACTTCGCGGCATGGGGATTGAATTGGTAGAGATTGCGCTGCCGGAGAACGCTGATCTGGACATCGGCACGATTATTTATGGCGAGGGAAATGCGGCGCTGAAAGATCCGATTGAGACGCGACCGGAGAATCTGGTGCGGCAGGATCGCGTGACGAACCAGCACGCGCTTCGGCTGCTGCCGGCGGTCGAATATCTGAATGCCAACCGGATTCGCACGCTGCTGATGGAGGAGATGGCCCGGGTCATGGATGGGATTGACGTATACGTTGTTCCTTTTGACTATTCGGATTACACGCCGAACCCCATTGCATCGCTGAATACTTCGGTGACAAATCTCACCGGGAATCCTTGCGTGGTTGTGCCGCACGGGTTCAACGAAAAGGGCAATCCGACGAGCTTGACGTTCGTTGGGAAACTTTTCGGTGAGGCGCAGATGCTGGGGCTGGCGCGCGCTTACCAGAATGCGACGGGTTGGCATCTGAAGCACCCTAAGCTGACTAGCTAGGCTCAATTCAACACTTAATGCACGGCGCCTGCGGCGCTCTGGGATGCGCCCTTCGTTCCTCAGGATAAACTAAAGTGCAGCCCTACAACTTCCTTGACATAACAGTCGGATTCCGATATACCGGAGTCCGACTATGAAACAAGAACCTGGACGATTTATTCCTTTGTCCGCGGCGGGACTGCATATCTTGCTGGCGCTAGCCGGCGAAGAATTGCACGGATACGGAATCATGCTGGAAGCCGCGCGCCAGTCCGACCGGCAATACAAACTGGGCCCGGGAACACTTTACGACAACCTGAAGAAGTTGATGGCTGCGGGAATCGTGGAGGAAAGCCGGCGGCCGGCCGATGAAGATCCACGGCGGAGATATTATCGGCTGACTGGACTAGGGCGGCGAGTACTGGCAGCAGAAATTTCGAGATTGGAAGGGGTTTTGCGGGAAGCAAAGGCGGTTTTACAGGGGGCCAAGCCGAGGAGAGCGTAGTCGTAAGGATTCGCGGAAGTGGCAAACGGTTTTCGCGCGCGTTAAGGGGAAGACTATGGCTGCTAGAAAAGCTTCGATCGCGTGGCAATCCTACCGAATGGCACATCGTTGCATCGTGCAGCTACATCCGCACGCCTTTCGTGACCAGTTTGGCGAAGAGATGATGTGGACCTTTGAGCAGGCGGTGGAGACGCATGGAGCGTTCCGCCTGTTGGTTGATGGTCTCGTATCGCTCACGCGCCAGTGGGTGTTCCGTCCAAGATCCTGGGGCGTTGCGATGACTGAAGCCGCTCCTTCCACGTCAGGCGAGATGGGATTGTTTGCGTGGGAGCACATTAATGCGTCGCCTGCGCGGTTACCGGCCGGACGATGGATGCAAGGCAGCCTGATTTCGCTGGCGCTGTTTGCCGGAGTGTGGCTGGCGGCCACGGAGTCCGTCAAGAGGGCGCCGATTGAGAGCTTTGGGATCGAATCGGGCAGTGCGATGCGCACGCGTGGGCTGACAGCATCCGCTTCGGAAGATGTCGGCCCCGATTCGGCGTTTGGCGGCGCGCATGGAAGCGGAGTCTATGCGGGCGCGGCTCCACGGGAGCCCAGAGAACAGCAACGTAGACAGCAGCAACTGGCGGTGCAGGTGGCGGCGGGCGCGCGCGTCATTCCGGGCGCGCCTTTTGCTGTGGTGGAATCACAAGGCTTGGTTCCGGAAGTCCCCAAGACGCCGGCGGGCGAGCAATTTTCCGCATGGTTGCGCGCTTTCAACAGTGGAGAGCGAGCGCACATTGAGGAGGTGCGGAAACTTTTCAAGAACCCTCCGGGACCAAATGTTGATGGGGACATGACGTTCAGGCGTATGACGGGAGGATTCGATTTACGAAAGATCGAAGAGTCGAGCGCTACGCGAATGCGCGGATTGCTGCAGGAGCGTAGCTCGGACCAATTTGCGCGATTTGCAATGGTGGTGGAGGAGAATGCGCCGCATCTGATCGCGGAATGGCACCTGGATGCTGTGACAACGCCGGCAGAGTTTGCAGTTGCACGTCTGAGCGAGCCGAACGTCGTGGACGCCGCGAAGGCTCGCATCGATGAACTTGTGAAGGACGAGCGGTTTTCCGGGGCGGTGCTGGTGACGAAGAACGGGAAGCCGATTTTGTCCGGGGCTTATGGATTGGCGGACCGAGAAAAGAAGACTCCGAACTGGATGGGCACCAAGTTTCGGATTGGTTCGATGAACAAGATGTTTACCGCGACTTCGGTCTTGCAGCTTGCACAGACCGGGAAGATTAAACTGAGCGAGCCTTTCGGAAAATACATCACTGACTATCCTAACAAAGAGGCGGCGTCGAAGGTCACCATCGAGCAATTGCTGACGCACACCGGCGGAACGGGAGATATTTTCGGTCCGCAGTTTGAAGAACACCGGAAGGATTTGCGGACTTTGCAAGACTACGTGAATTTGTATGGGAAGCGTGGGTTGGAGTTTGCGCCGGGCAGCCGCTGGGCGTACAGCAATTACGGATTTCTGCTGCTTGGCGTGGTTATCGAACGGGTTAGCGGGAAGAGCTACTACGAGTATGTGCGCGAGAATGTGTACGCGCCCGCGGGTATGAGCTCGACGGCTTCGCTTGCGGAAGATGAAAATGTGCCTGGACGCTCGATCGGATACACCTCATTTGGGGGAGGCACGGTTCATTCGAACGTGGACACGCTTCCCTATCGCGGGACGGCGGCGGGAGGCGGGTATTCTACCGTGGAGGATTTGCAGCGCTTCGCCAGCGCGCTGCTGAATCATAAGCTGCTGAACGCGGAATATAGCGATTTGCTGACAACCGGCAAGGTGGATACGCCTCGCGGCGGGAAGTATGCGTTTGGCTTTTTCGATGATGGCGGGGAGAGCGGCGCGCGGCACTTCGGACATGGCGGCGGTGCGCCGGGCATGAACGGTGAGCTACAAATTTATCCGCAAAGCGGCTACGTCATTGCGGTGCTTGCGAATCTGGATCCGCCCGCGGCTTCGCGGGTTTCTGAGTTCATCGCGAATCGCTTACCCAAAAACTGAAGCTTGCGTGCTTAGCAGATGCTCCCGGGTTACGAGCCGGTGAGCACTTTGTATTGTGCGCCGGTTAGTGGGACGACGGAGAGGCGTCCCTGGCGGACGAGCGGAGAGTCTGCGAACAGAGAATTCGATTTGATTTGCGCTAGCGATATTGGCTTGGGGAGAGGTTTGCCGGCTTTGATTTTGACTTGCGGGCTCTTGGGATCGGAGGCATCCACCGAGACGACAGTGGCGGTGCCGATGGCGCTCTTTTCATCGCCGGTATGGTAGATGATCAGGCGATCGTTGGGCTGCATGCCACGGAGATTGCGGAGGGCTACGGGATTGGAGACGCCATCCCAAATGGTGGCGCCGTCTTTTTGCAGGTCGGCGAAGGAATACTCGGACGGCTCGGTCTTTAGGAGATAGTCTGCCATGGCGCCTCCATTGGGAGCTTCGGAAAGAATTTAACACAGCTCGGCGCAGTCGCAACCAAACTCCGAAAAGGTCAACAGTCGAAAGATCAGAAGCTAACGCAGAGACGCTGAGAACGCAGAGGAGCGCCGAGAAACCTACGAAATTGGTCTTACGACGCAAAGGAACTCGGGAGCAGTACAGCAGAGGGCACGGAGAGCACAGAGAACCACAGAGAAATGAGGGGCTCGCGTTTGTTAGAATCGCTGGCGCTATGGGCGACGGCGAACGACTGCGATTCGCGGTAGAGGGCGCGGGCGAGGTTTCCGCGATTCTGATGCGGCCGGCGGATGCACGATGGTTACTGGTGCTGGCGCATGGGGCCGGCGCGGGAATGACGCATCCCTTCCTGGAAAAGCTGGCGCGGGAACTTGCTTCGGTGGGCGTGGCGACATTTCGGTATCAGTTTCCTTACATGGAGCAGCGGCGGCGAGTGCCAGATGCGCCGTCTGTTGCGACTGCGACGGTGGCTAGCGCGGTCCGAGCGGCCGCGAAAGCCGCTGGGGGGCTGCCGTTGCTCGCCGGGGGCAAGTCCTTCGGCGCGAGAATGAGTTCGCAAGCCGCGTCGCTACACATAGTTGATGACGTCAAAGGATTGGTATTTTTCGGATTTCCGCTGCATCCGCCGAATAAACCTGGTATCAAGCGCGCTGAACACCTTGCGAAGGTGCGGATTCCAATGCTGTTTCTGCAAGGGACTCGGGACACGCTGGCGGATTTGAAGCTGTTGCGACCCATTTGCGCGGATTTAGGACCGCTGGCGACGTTGCATGTCATCGAGACCGCCGATCATTCCTTTCATGTGTTGAGGAGCTCCGGCAAGACCGAGGCAGACGTAATGGGGGAGTTGGCGAAAACCACGGTGTCGTGGGCTGAAAATCTACAAACAGAAGCGTAACCTTTCGGCGGCGAGCACAGTTATAGCTAGCAGAGGGAGCATGGCGGGGCGTAAACCGGCGACGGAAGCGATCCGGGAAGACGTGAGGGAGCGTCTGCTGGTGGAGGCTGCCCAAGAGGATTCGGCTAAGTTCGGCGAGCTATATGACATTCATTTTGAGCGAATATACGCGTTTGTTGCGCGGCGAACGCGCGATCGCGATAAAGCGGAGGATTTGACTTCGGAGGTTTTTCACAAGGCGCTTGCTAACCTGAAAAGCTATACATGGACGGGCGCCCCTTTTGCGGCCTGGCTCTTCCGTATCGCGGCGAACACGATTTCCGATCAACGGAACCGCTCGGCGCGCGAGCCAATGAATATGGAGGATCCGCCAGAGCCCAGCGGCGGGCCTGAGCAAGAGGCGGCTGAGGCTCGAGCGCGGCTGTTTCGGCTGGTCGAAAAACTTCCGCGAGAGCAACGACGGGTGGTTTTCGGAAGATTTGTTGAACAGAGGAGCATTCGGGAGATTGCAGAGCAACTCGGAAAGAGCGAAGGAGCGGTGAAGCAACTGCAATTTCGAGCGCTGGAGAAGCTGAGATCGCAGATGGAGGGTGCAAATGCCTAAGCGCTCTCCGATCGAGCAGCTTGATCAATCAGTGCAGGCGATGCTGGCGCGGCCCGACGGCCGACTTGCGGGCCCAACCGAGGATTTCGATCCCAGCGTTGCGGCGCTGCTGGGTATCGCTCGCGATCTACGCGATTTGCCTCGCGAGGATTTCAAGGTAAGGCTCAGAACAAATTTGGAAAGGAGCTCACAAATGGAACATGCAGCGAAGCAAGCAATTTCATCCGATGCGTCGAAACAAGCAGAGACGATGCCCAGCGGGTATCACACTATTGCGCCGTACATCATTGTGCCTCGGGCCGGGGAGTTCATCGAGTTTTTGATGAAGGCGTTTGACGGGACGGAGCGCTTTCGCGTCGGGCGAGAACCGGGTTCGGAGTTGATCATGCATGCGGAGATGGCGATCGGAAATTCGATTATTGAATTGGCTGACGCGAATGAGCAGATCCCTGCGGCTCCCATGACGATTCACTTGTATGTGGACGATGCGGACTCGTTCTTCGCGCGGGCGATCGATGCGGGTGCGACTTCCATTTACGAGGTCGGGGACCACGTGTCGGGCGACCGGCAGGGAGCGGTACGAGATCCGTTCGGGAATGTGTGGTACATCGCGATGATACAAGGATGGACTCCGGGCCCCGAGGGAGTGCCAAGCGTACAGCCGTATCTGCATTTGCGAGGGTCGGAGAAGATGATTCCATTTCTGGAGAACGCGTTTGGCGGAGTGGTGACGGGACACGTGCCCACATCGCCGGAAGGGCACGTGCTGCACGCAACGATTCAGATCGGAGACAATACGCTGGAACTGGATGAGGCGCATGGGGAGTTTCAGCCGATGCCGTGCCATTTGCACCTGCATGTTGATGATGCGGATGCGATGTATGCGCGGGCGATTCGGGCGGGAGCTACTTCTATCGACGCGCCGTCGAATAAACCTTACGGACGTAGCGGCGGGGTGAGGGATGAGTTTGGGAATAGCTGGTACGTGACTTCGCCGCTGCAACAAAAGACCTAACACAGAGATCGCTGAGGACGCAGAGAGCACAGAGAAGAAAAATCAGGGAGCTTTGGGGGCGATTACGCCGATGTTGGCGATGTTGTCGCCCTTTTTCATCGAGGGGACCGCGCAGATGTGGAGGATGATGCCGGAGACGGGAGCACGGGCTTCGAAGATGACTTTGCCGAAGTAATCGGTAACGTCGCCAAGTTTTCTGCCGGCTTCGACGTAGGTGTCGCGCTTGACGAGCGGGTAGAAAATGCCGTCGACGGGACTCGTGACCTCCCCGAGGGCTTTGATCCAGACCGGATGATCGATGGCGTGCGGCGTGCCGGGAAGCATCTTCAGCAAACGCATGACGCTGCGCGTGCCCTGGACCAGAGCGGCGACGTCGTCGGTTTCTACCGTACCAGCGTACCCCGCCTCGACCGTAACGGTGGGCTTGCCGCGCATTGCTGCAGTATTGTCCAAATACTTTGTGGCGCTTAAATCCTTGGGGCGGTCTTCGGAGATGATGATGTGGTCGAGGCCGAACGCCAGGGCCATCTGTTTCGAGACGGCGTCCTGCTTTTTGTTTCCGCTGACAACCCAATAGGCGTAGGGACGAAGGCTTTCGTCGAGATCGCCGCCGTGGAAATCGATTAGATAGTCGGATTTGTCGACGACTTGCTTGGTGATGAGGAAAGAGGCGCGCTCGGTTTGGGTGCCGTCTTCTTTGCCGGGATAAAAGCGATTCATGCTTTTGTTGTCGATGGGATTGACGTGCGGGACTTTTTGTTCGAACGAAGGAATGTTGACGAGCGGGAGAAGGATAACTGTGCCGGAGATTTGCGCGGGGTCGAGGCTGCCGATGAGGCCTTCGAGGGCGATGATCGACGCGTATTCCGTGCCGTGAGCGCCGGAAACCAGCGCGAGTGTCGGCCCTGGGTTGCTGCCGCGGACGACTACGACCGGAATCTGTGTGGCGGCATCGGAGCCGGCGGGGACGTCAATCGTGCCGGTGGCTTTTTGGCCGGGCTCGGCGGTGGCAGTGCCCACGGTGAAGGATGACTGCTGCTGAGCGGCTGCGGAACACGGTAAGATGAGGGACAGTGTCGCGATTGCTACGCGAAGTGAATGTGGCATGAAGCCTCCGGGCGAAGCAGGATAGCGCGACTGCGGCGCTCAGGCAACGATTGCTCCAAATGCTATCGGAAATGTGTCGCTGAACAAAGTTCTGAGAAAAGGATGTCCAGCCTCTCTTGATCCCAGACGCGCTAAAAAGTTTAACGCGCGACGCTTGGCTGCTGTTCCTCACGCGCTTCACGCGCCTTTTCGCTTACGGATTGATTTCCGTCATATTGGTTTTCTACCTCATCGGGCTGGGACTCAGCCAAGCGCAGACGGGGCTGCTTCTCACGCTGACGCTCGTCGGCGACACGGCAATTTCACTCTTTCTGACCACACAGGCGGATCGCGTCGGCAGGCGGTGGATGCTCATTGTCGGCGCGCTGCTAATGACGGCGGCGGGATTGGTGTTCGCTTTAACGAGAAATTTCCTTTGGCTGGTTATTGCCGGAACGATTGGCGTGATTAGTCCGAGTGGAAATGAGGTCGGGCCATTTCTATCCATTGAACAGGCGGCGCTTTCGCATGTCGTCGCCGATAGAACGAGGACGGAAGTTTTCGCCTGGTACACGCTGGCTGGTTCGTTTGCGACTGCCCTGGGAGCGCTGGTTGGAGGCGCGCTTTCTCAGGCTCTGCAGAAAACGACGATATCGCAGGTAAACGGGTATCGCGCCGTCGTTGTGCTGTACGGCGTGCTGGGCCTGGTCCTTGCGTTTCTCTTTATGCGCGTTTCGCGGGATGCGGAAGTCAGCCCTTCCGAACCACGCGAAGCCGGGGGGTTGGGGCGATTATTTGGAATCCACAAGTCGCGGCATGTGGTTGCCAAACTGTCCGGTTTGTTCGCGCTGGACGCATTTGCCGGCGGCTTCGTATTGCAAAGTTTCGCGGCCTATTGGTTCTATTTGCGCTTCGGAGTGAATCCCGCGACGCTGGGCGTGATTTTCTTCTGGGCGAACATTTTGTCGGGGATTTCCGCGCTGCTGGCTTCGCGGCTTGCCGCACGATTCGGGCTGGTACGCACCATGGTGCTTACCCACATGCCTTCCAACATTTTGCTGCTGCTTGTGCCGCTGATGCCCAATCTCCCGCTGGCGGTGATGGTTCTTCTTGCGCGGTTCAGCATCAGCCAGATGGACGTTCCGACCAGGCAGTCCTACACGATGGCGGTAGTCAGCCCGGAGGAACGGTCGGCGGCCGCGGGAATCACCGGAGTAGCCCGCACCATTGGTGCAGCGATCAGCCCTCTGTTTGTGGGTTTTCTGTTTGCGCATCCGGCGCTGATCAACGTGCCCTTTTACATTGCCGGAGCGCTCAAGATCATTTACGACTTGCTGCTCTACCGAGAATTTATCTCGCTGCCGCCTCCTGAGGAGAAACGCTAGCTAAGAATTGGCGTGTGCTGCGTCCTTATACCTAGAAGCTATTGCACAACCCTTCGCAAGACGATCATGAAGCATGCGATATGAAAGAACGCCCGGTAAATTGTGAGGGAGCGATCGTAGCGCACGACCAAGCGTCGGAAGTTCCCCAGCCACGCGTTGGTGCGCTCGACGATCCAGCGCCGTTTGTACCGCCTAAGCGCGCGGCCATCCTGTGTTGCCGGCCGAACGCGATTTCTCTTGTGCGGACAGATCAGTTCGATCCCGCGCTGCCGCAACCGCTTTCGCAGTGGATCGCTGTCGTACGCTTTGTCAGCGATTACCCGCACCGGCTTCTGCCGCGGCCGGCCGGGGTGATGACGCCGCCCTACCCGGATCGTCGCGAGCGTCGTTTCCGCGAGCCGGACTTCCGCCGGGGATGCAGAGTGAAGGAACTCTCCCAAAGGAAGACCGCGGCCGTCGACCACCACCATCCACTTCGTCCCCTTGCCCCGCTTGGTTTTTCCGACTCCGCAGCCCCTTTTTTCGCGGGAGCAAAGCTCCCGTCCAAGAACGATTCGCTCCACTTTAACTGCTGGCGTTCGTTCAATTCGCTCAGAAACGCGCGCCAGACTTTCAGCCAAATGCCCTGCTCCTCCCAATCCCGCAACCGCCGCCAGCAGGTCGAAGGATGCGGATATTTCTCCGGCAAGTCCTGCCAGCGGGCCCCACTCCGCAGAATCCAGAGAATCCCTTCCAGCACACGGCGGTTCTCGATCCACGGGCGGCCACCGCGGCGATTCTTGCGCGGTTTCGGAAGCAAGGGCGAGATTTTCTTCCACTGCGCTTCGCTCAGCAACGGTCCCGATCGGGCCATCGGCCCTCCCTCGGCGCTGCTGACTCTGCTTATCTCTCATTTGAGAAAACTCAACTACCTTCTTTTCAGGGGCCTGTACTAGGTTATGCAACAGCTTCTAGTCACTTCTGCCCATAAGGGTCGCCAGATCTTCATTTGATATACCGAGGAGGGAGAAACCGATAATAATGCCAGGCAAAGCGTTTGACGCCGTTTACGTGGTTGCTGTGGTTTGCGGCGACCAACAATG
>Ga0137415_10002954_pt1 | contig 16847 bp, 16 predicted proteins | sample CZODoug3_1_1_16f_FD_183082 | JGI IMG/M metagenome (GOLD analysis project Ga0137415, IMG submission 183082) | Vadose zone soil fungal communities from Angelo Coast Range Reserve, California, USA - CZODoug3_1_1_16fungal (Hybrid Assembly) | ecosystem: Environmental > Terrestrial > Soil > Vadose...
AGCTACATCGCCGCGCGCGAGGTCGCTCCACCCGCGTTGGGCTCCAGCTCCAGGTAGGGCAGCAGCTCGGGGCGCTTCGGTGCGAACCCCTCGCCGGTCTGCCGGCCCCGGGCCCAGTCCTTGAGGAAGGGCACCAGGTAGTCGCGCGCCCAGGACAGGTCTTCCTGGCGGCGGTGCTGCCACGGTCGGGGCGGCTCGGCGGTCAGCGGCTCCCGCCAGTCCTCGGTGACCGGGATGCCGAGCACCTCGAGGGTGCGCAGCGCCACCCGACGGTGCCCGTCCGGGGTCAGATGCAGTCGGTCCCGGCCCCAGGAACGCGGGTCGGACAGCGGGGCCATCGCCCACAGGTCCACGACCAGGCAACCGTGCTTGTCCGCGATGGTGCGCAGCAGCTCGTTGAAGGTGGCGATGCGGCCCCGGATGCGGCTCAGCACCGGCACGCGGCGGGTGTCGAACCCAGCGAAGATCACCACGTCCGCGCCGGTTGCCATCACCCGGCCCAGCGCGGCGTCGAACCGCTCGGCCACCGAGTCCGGGCTGCACCGGGGGCGGATGATGTCGTTCCCGCCGGCACTGAAGGTGATCAGGTCTGGGCGCAACTGCTCGGCCACCGGGATCTGGTCGGTGACCACCTGGTCCAGCAGCTTGCCGCGCACCGCGAGGTTGGCGTACCTGAAGTCGGGTACGTCCCGCGCCAGACGCTCGGCAACGCGGTCCGCCCAGCCTCTGGGCGTGCCGTCGTCGCGACGGTCGTCGAGTCCCTCGGTGAAACTGTCGCCGAGTGCGACGAAGCTTGTCCAGGCGGGCCGCACTTTCTTGCCTCCCTCGTGTTCAGGACCGATTCACCCAATGGACAGTCCTAGGACGACAGGATTACTCACGACCAGGCCCACGCGCCAGATGTTCTTGATAGGCCCCACAGGTCGGTAGGGCACAGTGAGGGCATGGCGAACGAACCGGATGTTTCGGAGTCGTCACTGACCGAAGTCTTGGGTGGTAGGACGGGGGCAGTCGACGCTGGGATCCCCGCTGTGGCGTTTGTCACAGTCTGGGCGATCGTGGGCGCGGTGGCGTATCCGGGATCACCCGGCGCCGGTGCTGGCAGCGCCGCCGGTTCGTCCAGCGCGGCCGTGCTGTGGGGCGCCGGTGCCGCGTTCCTGGCCGGCGTGGTGCTCGCCATCGTCCGGCTGGCCAGGGGGAAGCGACCGGCGGCGGTGCTGCTCGGGCTGCTCGGCGTCGTGGTCGCCGCGATGATCGTGCTGCGCACCGGGCGGGCGGCCGACTTCTTCCTGCTGCAGATCGCCTCCAACGCGGCCAGCGCGTTGGCCTGGGTGGTGTCCATCGCGGTCCGCTGGCCACTACTCGGGGTAGTCGTCGGGCTGGCGCTCGGTCAGAAGACCGGGTGGCGCGCCGACCCGGACCTGCTGCGCGGCTACTCGCGGGCGAGCTGGGTGTGGGCGGCCCAGTACGTCGTCCGGCTGGCCGTGTTCATCCCGCTCTTTCAGGCTGATGAGGTTGTCGCGCTGGGCATCGCCCGGGCGCTGACCTGGGTGCCGGTGGTGGCGTGCGTCGCGCTGTCCTGGCCGGTGATGCGCACCGCCCTTCCTGCCGATCACCCGGGTATCCGATACCCTCGAGCGCGGTCGGGTGAGTCCGCTCACGATAAGTGATCATCCGGATAGTCTGGGTGGGTTGGCCCGTTGGACCGATTAGATGCATACCCACCGCCAACCCGGAGCTATGACCGTCAAATCCGACCCGCCCACCCATTCCGACAACGGGTCCGAAGAGCCAGCGATGGGCTCGTCGGGCCACGCACCCGAGCCGGTGGCAGCCACGCCGCGGACTGAGGCGGCGGCCCCGGAACCGACGGAACCCGGCGATCCGGGCCCGGAAGCGGACCGTCCGGCGCGCGGCGATGACGCGCAAGCCGCACCCGCCGCCGGAGTGGCCGACCAACCTGAGCCGCCGGCCGAGGTCGCTGTGGTCGCCGAGCCGGCTGGACCCGATGCCGAGCCGGGCGGCGGGGAGCACACCGAGTCGCCGGCCGCGAGCGCGGAGCCGCCGGCGGAGAGCGTGGAGCCGCCGGCCGAGCGCGCCGCCATCACGGAGCAGCCGGCCGATTCCGCCCCGAGCGTGGAACAGCCGGCCGAGTCCCCCGGGTACTCCGGCGCCGGCGCGAGCCCGCCGGTCGGCGGCGAGCCGACGATGGTCTTCGACACCAGGGCCGCCGCCAGCGCCGCCGCCGACACACCGGACGACGCGCCAGAAGCGGAGGAAGTGACCAATGTCATTCGCCGGGTGCGCGGTGGGCGCGCGCCCCGGCCACCGCGCACCCAACCGGGCCCGACCCCGACCCCAGGACCCGGCTCGACCCCGGCCCCAGGACCGGGCTCGACCCCGGCCCCAGGACCGGGCTTGACCCCGGCCCCAGGACCGGCGCCGACCCAGGTCCCGCCACAGCAGCGGCGGCCCGGGCGGACGCCCCGCTGGCCCAATCCGAGCCAGCGGCCCAGCCAACTGCCCAGCCAGCCGTTCCCGCCCCCGGTGGGCCCGCTGCCGAACCGGGGCCCGATGCCGCCGGTGGGCGCGCCCCGCCGGTGGCCGGCGGCCAGGCAGGGACCGGTGCCGGGGTCGGCGCAGAGGCCGGCACAGCCCCCGCTGATGCCGCCGGCGCTGCCCCCGATGGCATTGCCCCCGCCCGTACTGCCCCCGGTGGCGGTCAACCAGTTGATCGGACCGTCGGTGCCGGCGAGCCCCGAGGAGCCCAAGCCGACCGGTGTGGTGAAGAAGGCGACCGAGGCGCTGTCGATGAGCAAGGTCCTCGCCGGCAGTATGGCGGCGGCCACCTCGGCGGTGCTCGGCTCGTACTTCGGCACGTTCGGCACCGTGGGTGGCGCCGCCGCAGGCTCGGTGGCCACCACCGTGGCGACGACTATCTACCAGCGCTCCATCGAGCGGACCCGGGATTCGGTCAAGTCGCGCGTGCAGTCGGTGACCGGGCGTGGCGGCGACGAGCCGGACGACCCGATCGAGCGCCAACGGACCGTGCGGCTGGAGTCCGGCAGGGCCACCCCGCCGACCCCACGGTCGCGGGGCCACTCGTTCCGGCTGGTGCTGACCGGCACGACGTTGATCTTCCTTGTGGGGTTGGCGCTGGTCACCGGCATCGAATGGGCGAAGGGCTCGCCGCTCTCCGGTGGCACCAGCGGCACCAGCGTCGGCCGGGTGCTGGACCCGCACCCGAGGCCCACCAAGCCGAGCATCGCACCGGAACCTGCGTCGACCAGCCCGGAGTCCAGCCAATCGGACGAGTCGGACCAGCCTTCGGAGGACTCGAAGCACCGCAAGCGGCTCGAGGACCTGTTGCCGTCCGACTCGGCGAGCTCCAGCTCGAGCCCGTCCGGGTCCGAGCGGTCGAGCCGGCCGTCCAGCCCGCCGCCGAGCCCCTCCGGAGGGTTGCTGCCCGGTCTGGGACAGCGGAGTTCCGACAACAGCAGCCAGTCCGAGCAGCCCTCGCAGTGATATCGGCGGCCGACCGGCCGATCGGGATCGCCGGTTTGCCGCCCGGCCACCGACGACGCGGGAGACCAGGGTGGCGTGCGCGCCCGGTTGGGGTGCGTGCTCAGGTGGCGGCGCGCAGCCGGCCAGCGAGCGAGCTGGCGGCGGCGGTCGGGTCGTCCGCCTCGGTGATCGCGCGCACCACCACGATCCGCCGCGCGCCGGCCGCGAGTACCTCGTCGAGCCGCTCGGGCCGGTCGATGCCGCCGATGGCGAACCAGGGGCGGTCGGTGCCGCTGCCGGCCACGGAGCGGATCAGGTCTAGACCGGGAGCCGCCCGGCCCGGCTTGGTGGGCGTCGGCCAGGTCGGGCCGGTGCAGAAGTAGTCCACCCCGGCCTCGCTGGCTGCCTCGGCCGCCTCGCTCACCGCGTGGGTGGACCGGCCGATCACCGGATCGTCGCCGATGATCCGCCGCGCCACCGAGACCGGCAGGTCGTCCTGCCCGAGGTGCAGCACGTCGGCGCCGACCGCCAGCGCGATGTCCGCCCGGTCGTTCACCGCGAGCAGTGCGCCGTGCCGCGCGCAGGCCTCGGCGAGGATCTCCAGCGCGGCGATCTCCTCCCGGGCCTCCAGCGGCGCGCCGGTATCGGACTTGTCCCGCAGCTGCAGTATGTCCACCCCGCCGGCCAGCGCCGCGTCGGCGAACTCGGCCAGGTCACGGGTGTCCCGGCGGGCACCGGTGCACAGGTACAGCCGGGCGTCGGTGAGCCGAGCGCGCAGTTTTCCACCGTCGAGAGCAGGCACGCCCACGACGGTACGTCCCGTCGTTACCAACCGCGCGGCAGGCAGGTTCGATCACCGAGATTCCTGCCCGGTGTGCGGCTGGGGAACAGCCAGCCGTGCGGCTCGGTAACGCGGCGGGGGCTCGAGCGCGTATCGTGGCCAGTGGTTGCGCACGGGAGCCCGGGGCATGCCGAATGCCAACGCACCGGGCTGAGAGGGGACTGCAGCGGTCCCGACCGTCGAACCTGATCCGGGTCATGCCGGCGCAGGGAGCGGGAGTTGATGAGGAAACGGGGAACACCACCGGCCGGACGGCTCGTGATCGTCGGCGCCGGGGTGATCGGGCTGAGCTGCGCGTGGCGGGCCGCTGAGGCCGGGTGGGCGGTCGAGCTGGTCGACCCGGCGCCGGGTACCGGTTCGTCATGGGTGGCCGGCGGCATGCTCGCCCCGGTCACCGAGGCATGGCCGGGCGAGGAGGAGCTGCTCGAGCTGGGCACCGAGTCGCTGCGCCGCTGGCCGGCGTTCTCCGCCGAGCTCGCCGGGGCGTCCGGCCGGCCGACCGGGCTGCGCACCGAGGGCACCGTGGTCGTGGCGGCCGCCGCCGGGGACCGCGCCGAGCTGGACGACCTGGCCGCCTACCTGGCCACCCTCGGCCGTGCGGTGGACCGCTTGACCGGCCGCGAGCTGCGCCGGCTGGAACCGGCCATCGGTCCGGACGTGCGCGGCGGGCTGTCTGTGCCGGGCGACCTGGCGGTGGACAATCGGGTGCTGCTGGCCGCGCTGCTGGCCGCCGCCGAGCGCGCCGGAGTGCGGTTCGTCGAGGCCCGCGCGGTGCGGGTGGAGGGCGCCGGGGTCGAGCTGGCCGACGAGCACCCGGCCACCGGTGAGCTTCAGGCCGCCGGTGAGCTTCGGGCGGCCGGTGAGCTTCGGGCGGCCGGTGAGCTTCGGGCGGCGAGTGGCCAGGGGACGGCGAGTGGCCAGGGGACGAAGGGTGGACAGCGGCCGGGCGGGGGGCGGTGGCTGGCCGCCGATGCGGTGCTGGTCGCCGCGGGGGCGCACAGCGCTGCGCTGCACCCTGGGCTGGACGGGCTGGTGCGGCCGGTGAAGGGCGAGATCCTGCGGCTGCGGCACCGGGCCGGCGCGCTGCCCCCGCCGAGCCGGACGGTGCGCGCGGTGGTGGACGGCCGTCCGGTGTACGCGGTGCCCAGGGACGACGGTGGCCTGGTGATCGGGGCGACCCAGTACGAGACCGGGTTCGACACCGAGCCGACCGTGGGCGGTGTGCGGGACCTGCTGCGCGACGCCGAGCGGGTGCTGCCGGGGGTGGCCGAGTTCGCCCTGGTGGAGGCCGCCGCCGGGTTGCGGCCGGGCACACCGGACAACCTGCCGCTGATTGGCCGGGTCGCCGGCGCGGCGGGACAGTCGGGCCCGCTCGTCGCCACCGGCCACGGCCGCAACGGCATGCTGCTCGCCCCGATCACCGCCGCCGCCGTGCTGGCCCTGCTGGCCGGCGAGCCGGTGCCCGACCAGGTCACGGCGGCCGACCCGGCGCGCCTGGGACCCGACCGTCGAGCGCGCCCGGCGCCCGACCAACCGGCGCCGGCCGACCCCGAGTCGTCCGACCGTGCGCCGGCCGGCCACGAGCGGCCGGCCGGTCATGAACGGCCGGCCGGTCATGAGCGGCGGGGCGCCGCCGAGAGCCCGGCCGATCACGAGCGGCGGGGCACCGCCGAGAGCGCGAGGAGGTAACCCCGATGCGGATCTGGATCAACGGTGACTCGCATGAGCTGCCCGAACCCGTCAGCGTCACCGATGCGTTGAGTGTGCTCGGGGCCCCGTCCACCGGGGTGGCCGTCGCGGTGGACGACGAGCTGGTGCCCCGGGCGGACTGGGGCCGCTACCGGCTGGCCGCCGACGCCAAGGTCGAAGTGCTGACCGCCGTACAGGGAGGGTGACGATGACCGAGGGTTTCACCGACGAGCCGCTCGTGGTCGGCGGTCACAAGATCGGCTCACGGTTGATCATGGGGACCGGTGGGGCGAACAACCTGGCCGTGCTGGAGCGCGCCCTGCTCGCCTCGGGCACCGCGTTGACCACGGTGGCGATGCGCCGGGTCGACGCCGCCGCCGGCACCGGGGTACTGGATCTGCTGCGTCGCCTCGGCATCGAGACGCTGCCCAACACCGCCGGCTGCCGGAGCGCCGCCGAGGCGGTGCTGACCGCCCGGATGGCCCGTGAGGCACTGGAGACCAACCTGGTCAAGCTCGAGGTCGTGGCCGACGAGCGCACCCTGCTGCCGGACCCGATCGAGCTGCTGGATGCCGCCGAGCAGCTGGTCGCGGACGGGTTCACCGTGCTGCCGTACACCAACGACGACCCGGTACTGGCGCGCAAGCTGGAACAGGCCGGGTGCGCGGCGGTGATGCCGCTGGGCTCGCCGATCGGCACCGGCCTAGGTATCCGCAACCCGCACAACATCGAAATGATCGTCGAGCAGGCCGGGGTACCGGTGGTGCTGGACGCCGGCATCGGAACCGCGTCCGAGGCGGCCCAGGCCATGGAGCTGGGCTGCGACGCCGTGCTCCTGGCCACCGCCGTGACCAGGGCCGGCGACCCGGAGCGGATGGCGCACGCCATGCGCCTGGCCGTGGAGGCCGGCCGGGCCGCCAGGCTCGCCGGCCGCATCCCGCGCCGCTACTGGGCGCAGGCCTCCAGCCCCACCGTCGACTGAGCCGGAAGTACCCCACCGCACACACGTTCGTGCCACGGCACACAGGTTGGGGCTTGTGTGCCGCGGCGCGAGGGTATGTGCGGTCGTGCGAGGTGGGCGCCGGGCGCCCGGTGCCGGGCGCCGGGGCCGCCCGGCGCTGCTAGGGCTCCCGGCGGGGCTCCAGGTCGGCGTTCAGCCGGGTCAGGCCGGTGACGAACGCGGTGAGCTCGGCGGTGTCCCAGCGGTCCAGCCGGCCGCGCCACTCCGCGTGCCGGGCGTCGGTGACGGCGGCGAGCCGGTGCTGCCCGTCCGGCGTGGTTTTGAGCAGGAACGCGCGACCGTCCACCGGGTCGGGATCGCGCTGCACCAGGCAGAGCCGGATCAGGGTCGAGACGTGTCGGCTCATGGTCGACTTGTCCAGCCCGAATTCCTCGGCCAGGTCGTTCAACCGCATCGGTCCAGCCTGCGCGATCACCAGCAGCACCCCGTAGGTGCTGGCATCGATGCCCGGGTGCACCCGGGTGGCGAAGGTGCGCAGGAAACGGCGGGATCGCCGGTGGAACACGGAGACCTGTTCCTCCAGGCTGTCGAGCTCCTGCTCGCGGGCGGCGTCCCACGTCACGCGCAGACCATAGCTGGCTTGTCCACCCGATGGCCCGTACGACGTGATCCGCCCCGAACGGGTTGATTGTGACCTCTCGATCGTGTGATTGATGCCGATCGAACCGGTATTAGCCCACCATGCGGGTGACAGACCACTCGCTAAAGTTCGCTCAAATGGGTAGCTTATGTTGCGTTGCGCAACTAACATTGTCGGCCAGGCTAGAGAAAGGTTGCGGATGTCCAGCGGCTTGGCCCAGCGACCCGGTACGACCCCGAAATCCCGCCCCTCGGCATCGCGCCGATGGTCCAGGGACCACCCCGGTTACAAGTGGGTCGCGCTGTCCAACACCACGGTCGGCATGCTGCTGGCCACGGTGAACTCCTCGATCGTGCTGATCTCCCTGCCGGCGATCTTCCGTGGCATCGGGCTGGACCCGCTCGCCCCGGGCAACTTCAGCTACCTGCTGTGGATGATCATGGGTTTCCTGTTGATCTCCGCGGTGCTGGTGGTGACGCTCGGCCGGTTGGGCGACATGTACGGCCGGGTGAGGATCTACAACCTGGGCTTCGTGGTCTTCGCGGTCGCCTCCATCGCGCTGGCGCTGGTGCCGCTGCGCGAAGGTGCCGGCGCCCTGTGGTTGATCGGGTGGCGGGTGGTGCAGGGTGTCGGTGGCGCCATGCTGTTCGCCAACTCCACCGCGATCCTGACCGACGCCTTCCCCACCCACCAGCGCGGCATGGCACTGGGCACCAACCAGGTGTCCGCGATCGCCGGCTCGTTCCTCGGCCTGGTCCTCGGAGGGGTGCTGGCCGAGTGGGACTGGCGCGCGGTGTTCTGGGTGAGCGTGCCGATCGCGGTGGTCGGCGCGGTGTGGTCGTACCGCTCGCTGCACGAGCTCGGTGAGCGCCTCGCGGGCAAGATCGACTGGTGGGGCAACATCACGTTCGCCGTCGGGCTGGGCGTGCTGCTGGCCGGCATCGTCTACGGCATCAACCCCTACGGCGGTCAGGCCACCGGGTGGACCAACCCGTGGGTGCTCGGTGCGGTGATCGGTGGCGTGCTGGTGCTGATCGTGTTCTGCGTGCTGGAGACCAAGGTCGCGGACCCGATGTTCCACATCGACCTGTTCAAGGAGCGGTTGTTTGCGCTGGGCAGCCTGGCCGGGCTGATGGCCTCCATCGGCCGGGGCGGGTTGCAGTTCATGCTGATCATCTGGCTGCAGGGCATCTGGCTGCCACTGCACGGCTATAACTTCGCGCAGACCCCGCTCTGGGCCGGGATCTACCTACTGCCGCTCACGGTCGGCTTCCTCGTCGCCGGGCCGGTCTCGGGGGTGCTGTCCGACCGGTTCGGAGCGCGGGCGTTCGCCACCGGCGGGCTGCTGCTGGTCGCCGCGAGCATGGTCGCGCTGATGATTATTCCGGTGGACTTCCCGTACTGGCTGTTCGCGGCGGTGCTGGTGCTCAACGGTGTCGGCTCCGGACTGTTCACCGCGCCGAACACCTCGGCCGTGATGGGGGCGGTGCCGGCCAATCAGCGGGGCGCGGCGTCCGGCATGCGCGCCACGTTCTTCAACTCCGGTTCGGCGCTGTCCATCGGCATCTTCTTCACGTTCATGATCGTCGGCCTGGCCAGCACGTTGCCCAGCGCGCTCAGTTCGGGGCTGCGCGGGCAGGGGGTGCCGGCCGCGGTGGCCGACCAGGTGGCCGCCCTGCCGCCGGTGGGCAGCCTGTTCGCCGCGTTCCTCGGGTTCAACCCGATCCAGGAGCTGCTCACCCCCAGCGGCGTGCTGCACACCCTGCCGGCGGCCAACGTGGCCACGTTGACCGGCAAGGAGTTCTTCCCACAGTTGATCTCCGGGCCGTTCCAGCACGGGCTGTTCGCGGCGTTCCTGGCCGCGCTGGTGATGACCCTGATCGGAGTGGTCGCATCGGCGCTGCAGGGCAAGGAGGCCAAGGTCGAGCTCACCATCCCGGTGGCCGGCAATGGGTACGCCGCTGTCGACCGCACCGGGGTGGTGAAGGACCGGCTGCTGTCCGCGCTGCTGGCCGACCCCGCCAGGGCGCTGAGCGCGGTAGACCAGTTGGACGCCAGCAAGGGGCAGCTGGCCCAGCTGCGGGAGTCGATCGACGACCAGCGGGAGCGGTTGGCCGGCGCCGCCCGGCGGCTGCGCGAGGCCGGGCTGAGCGGCGCGCAGATCGCCCGGCTGGCCGGCGGGAGCAGTCGCGAGCTGGCCGATCTGCTGGGCGAAGGGTCCAACGGATCGGTGTCGAAGGTGCCCTCGGCCGCGATCCCAGCGAGTCGGGACCTCCGCCACGGTGAGTCGGGAGATTTGGCAGGGTGAGTCGGGAGATTTGGCAGGATTCGCGGGGCTGAACAGGTGGGCGGTCCGCGGTCGGGACCTACCCGCACCTGACCCGGTCGGGTGTGCCACCGCCGGTTGGCCGCCCGTCTCTGGTAAGTCTTGCGGGTGCCCGGTACGCACGAGCGCTCCGACCGTCGGCCCGGGCGTCGGCCGCGAGCGGCGCGGCTGGCTGTGTTGCTGGCCGCCGCCGTGCTGGCCGGCTGTGGCCCCTCGCCGGCACCGCCCGCGCCGGCACCGGCCGCGCCGCCCGCGAGCGCGGCGCCTTCGAGCGAAGCTCAGCCAGCACCGGGAACTCCGCAACTGGCCAGCCCACCGGGACAGTCCGCACCGGGCACCCGGGCCGTGCCGGTCTATTACGTCGGGCACGCCGCGGCCGGTGACCGACTGTACCGGGAGTTCCACCAGGCGCGGGCCGGCGCGGGCGACGATCTCGGCTCGCCGGCGGTGCGCGAGCTGCTCGCCCACCCGGCCGGCGTCGACCCGAGTTACCGCTCGGCGTGGCCGCCCGGCTGGACACTGGGTGCCCCGGTGCACCGAGCCGGCGGGGTGATCACCGTCGACCTGGCCGAACCACCCGGTGGGGGCAGCCGGCCGGACGCCGAGCGGGCGAGCTGGGCGGCGCGGCAGCTGGTGTACACCGTGCAGGGCGCGCTCGGCTCCACCGACCCGGTCCGGGTGCTCGTGGGCGGCCGGTCGGTGCGCCAACTGTGGGGCACTGTGGCCGTCGACCAGCCGCTGACCAGGAGCGACCCGTACGCCACTCGCTCGCTGGTGCAGATCGACAGGCCGGGTTACGGGGCGGAGCTGGGCCGTACCTTCCAGGTCTCCGGGGAGGCGGCGGTGTTCGAGGCCACCGTGCTCTGGCAGGTGCTGCGCGGCACCACCGTGGTGCGGCAGGGCTTCGCCACCACCGCCGAGGGGCAGAGGTTCAGCCCGTACTCGTTCAGCCTCACCCTGGACCCGGGCAGCTACACGCTGCGGGTGTACCAGGACGACCCGTCCGACGGCGAGGGTCACCCACCGGACAGCGACAGCAAGTCGATCACCGTGCGCTAACCCGGGCGGCCGGGGCAGGACGGCACTAGGGTGCGCGCAGGCCCAGCCGCCGCAGCTCCACGGCGGCCAGCTTGCGCACCACGTCCGGGTCGCCCCGGCGCCACCCGCTGGCCGGGTCCTCGGTGACCGCGCGCAGTCGGCGCACCGACGTCCCGGTGAGCGCCCGCAGCGCGAGCAGGTCCAGATCGCGTTCTCGGCTGGCCACCGCCGAGCCGGCCAGCCGGGCGTACCGGATGCGCAGCGGCAGCCAGAGCAGCAGGGCCGGCATCACGCCGGTGAGCAGCACCAGGCCGGCGGTGCCGGTGGCCAACATGGAGATGGTGGTGAGCTGTTGCTCGCCGACGCCGGCCAGGGACTGCCCGGCGGCGCGGCCGGTGTCCAGCGCGGCGGCCAGCTGGTTGCCCACGAACGGCACCTTGACCGCGGTGCGTGCGGCGGCGGCGAAGGCGTCGGCGATGTCGGTGCCCGCGGTGGTCAGCCCGGTGGCCGGGGTGCGAAGCTGGAGCATGAGCTCCCGGGACTGCTCGGCCATCCAGCCGACCCCGGCCAACCAGCCCAGCGCGATCAGGTCGGCCAGCAGCTGGCGGGCGGCCCGACCGGGGCGTTCGGCATAGAACCTCATACCTCGCGCACCCCGTTTCGGTGCCGCAGCGCCAGCTCTCGGTAGATGGTCGGGTTGGAGCGCACCCACCAGCTGGCCGACTCGGTCATCGGGCGCAGCGTGGCTGGCGCGCCAAGGGCCATCTGCCCGTCCGGCACGACCATGTTGGGCGGTACCAGGGCGGAGGCGCCGACCAGCGCGCGGTCGCCGATCCGGACGCCGTCCTGCACGGTGGCGCCGTTGCCGATCAGCGCCTCGGTGCCGACCACGCAGTTGTGCACCACGCACATGTGGCCGACGGTCGCCCCCGGGCCGATGACCAGGGGGTCGGAGCCGCCGTGCAGCACGGAGTTGTCCTGGATGTTGGCGCCGGCCCGGATGACGATCGGGCCGAAGTCGCCACGCAGCACGGCGCCGTACCAGACCGAGGCCTCCGCCTCGACACGTACGTCGCCGATCAGCGTCGCGGTGGGCGCGATCCAGGCGGACGTGTCGACGGTCGGCGCGGTCCCTTCGAACGCGAACAGGGGCATGCGCGAACTCTATGACCGGACGGTGTACCGCCCGCGCACGGCTGGTCACACCGGGTGTCCGCCCGGTCGGCGGCCACCCGGTGGGTGGCCGCAATGGACTTGACGCCTTCCGACGATTAAATTCTACTTAGGTTGAATTCATAGACGGGGAGGCGGACAGCCATGGCCCCAGCGATCGAGGCCCGCGACCTGGTGGTCACCATCGAAGGCCGACACATCCTGCACGGCCTGACGTTCGCGGCACCCAGCGGACAGGTGACCGGGCTGCTGGGGCCCAGCGGCTGTGGCAAGACGACGTTGATGCGCTGCGTGGTCGGCGTCCAACAGATCAACTCCGGAGAGGTTCTGGTGCTCGGGACACCGGCCGGAGCGGCACAGCTACGCCATCGCGTGGGGTATGTCACCCAGAGCCCCTCGATCTACGTCGACCTGTCGGTCCGGGACAACGTCCGCTACTTCGCCGCCGTGCACGGCACCTCCCGCGCCGCCGCCGACCAGGCGCTGGCCGACGTCGCCCTTGCCGACCGTGCCGGCCAGTTGGTGAGCACACTGTCCGGGGGACAGCGGGCGCGAGCATCCCTGGCGTGCGCCCTGCTCGCCGCGCCCGAACTGCTCGTCCTCGATGAACCGACGGTGGGCCTCGACCCGGTGCTGCGCCGCGACCTGTGGGCGCGCTTCCACGACTTGGCCGCCGGGGGCACCACGCTGTTCGTCTCCAGCCATGTGATGGACGAGGCCGGCCGCTGCGACCGGCTGCTGCTGATGCGCGACGGGCACCTGGTCGCTGACGACACACCTCAAGCCCTGCGCGCCGCCACCGGCACCGATGATCTCGAGGAGGCATTCCTGTGCTTGATTCGGCACGCCGAACCCGGCTAAACCCAGCTCCCCGCCCCGCACGGCTAGCCCGTCGACCGGTCCGCGACGCGGCGACGCACCTGGTGACCCCTCGTATCGTGGCCGCGACGGCCCGGCGCGTCCTGACCCAGTTGCACGGCGACCGGCGCACGGTCGCCCTGTTGCTGGTCGTGCCGAGTGTGCTGCTCGTGCTGATCCACGAGATGTTCGACTCCAAACGCACCTTCGACCGGAGCGGGCTGCTGCTGCTCGGGATCTTCCCGTTCACCATGATGTTCCTGGTCACCAGCGTCGCCATGTTGCGGGAGCGGACCAGCGGAACGCTGGAGCGACTGCTCACCACGCCCATGTCCAAACTGGACCTGCTGCTCGGCTACGGCATCGCGTTCGCGGTCGCCGCGGCGGCCCAGGCGGCCGTCACCTCCGCGACCGCCTACTTGCTGCTCGGCCTGTACACGCCCGGCAGCGCCCTGGTGGTGGTCGGGATCGCGATCACCAGCGCCGTGCTCGGCATGGCACTCGGCCTGCTCGGCAGCGCGTTCGCCACCAGCGAGTTCCAGGCAGTGCAGTTCATGCCCGCGGCGGTCATGCCCCAGGTTCTGCTGGGTGGACTGTTCGTGCCGCGTGAGCAGATGGCCACCTGGCTGCACCGGGTCAGCGACGCGCTGCCGCTGACCTATGTCATCGAGGCGCTGAAGGAGGTGGGCAAGACCTCCCTGCTGACCGGCAAGCTGTTGGGCAACACCGGCGTCGTGATCTGTACCGCGCTCATTGCGCTGGCGCTGGCCGCGTCCACGCTGCGCCGGCGCGCCGGGGAGTTGTCGCGCCCCGCGCGGTTGGCGGTCCGGGCCGTTCCGTTCGTGGCGCTCGCCGCCAGCCTGACGCTCACCGTGGGCTACTTCGTCGACACCCACCAGTACGTCCGTACCGACAACGCCCAGGTCGATGCCGACCGGATCCCGGTCACCGCGCCGGTCGACGGCATCCTGGTCGGCTGGCGCGCGACCTTCGGCAGCACCCTGCGCAAGGACCAGGCCATCGGGCGTATCCAGGCGCGCGGTGGTTTCCCACAGTCGCAGCGAGTGCTCCGCGCGCCCGCCGACGGCACGGTCGCGCTCGACAAGATGGTCGAGGGTGCCTTCGTCGCCGCGGGTACCGAGCTGGCCGTCGCGTACGACCTGTCCAAGATTTTCGTGACCGCCCGTGTCGACGAGACCGACATCGACGAGGTACAGCCGGGCCGGCAGGTGGATATCACGGTCGACAGCCATCCCGGCGTCACGTTCACCGGTTTCGTCCAGGAGATCCGGGGTGGGACCTCGGGGACGTTCTCCGCCACCCCGCAGGACAACACCACCGGGAGCTTCCAGAAGCTCACGCAGGTGATCCCGGTGAAGATCGCGATCATGGACGGGCGGAACCTGGCCCTCGTCCCCGGGATGAACGTCACCGTGCGGATTCACAAGTCCTGATCGAGCCCGAGTGCGGTGCTGCCCGCCGGTCGGCGGTTCAGGCCGCGGCCAGGAACTCCGCGATGATGGCGGTCGCGGCGGGTAGGTGCTCCGGGTCCTTCCACTGCTCGACGAGCTCAGCGCCGGGCACCGCGGTGGCCAGCAGCCGGGATGCGCTGCGCGGGTGGTACTGGTCGTTGCCCTGCAGTACCAGCATCGGGGTGGTGATCGTCGGCAGGAACGACTCCGGCACGCTGAACAACACGTCGTCGCCCTCGTACATCGACGAGTGGTAGGCCGCCCAGGCGTCCGCGCCGGCCTCCGGGTGCACCGGCGCGAGGTCGGCCATCCAGCCGTCGAACATCTCCCGGAACGCGTCGCGGTTGTGGTCCAGGCCGATGGACTGCAGCACCGCGGCGCGGGCGAACCGGTCGGGGGCGGCGCGCAGCAGGCTGAGGATGAATGGCCCGCCGATGCACATGCCGACCAGGTGGCAGCGCTCGATGCCGAGGTGGTCGAGCACGGCGAGCTGGTCCGCGGTGTAGGTGGACCAGCTCTCCGAGCCGGTCACCGGCGCGGTGGACGAACCGGCGTTGCGCTGGTCCATGGTGATCACCCGGTAGTCGCCGGCGAGCTCCTTGACCGCGTTGTACGGCACCTGCTCCCAGTACGACCCGGCCGAGCGCATGCCGCCCGGCGCCAACGCCAACACCGGAAACCCGGCGCCGTGCTCGTCGTAGTGAATGGTCGCGTCGTCTCGCTGCAGCACGGACACGCCCCATTCGACCATGCGAGCCCGCGGCGGGCGAGCCAGCCGCGGCGAGACCCCGTGAGTGGCAAGTGGTCTCGGGGGACCACTTGCCACTCACGACCGCTGAGCGAACTACCGACCGCTCCCTGAGGCCTAGATCGGGTCCTTGCTCACCCGCCACAGCGCGGACACCGGCCCGTGCCCGGCGCCGAGCGGGTAGGAGTACCGCACCGCCTGCACGATGTACCGCTTGCCGAAGGCCACCGCGTCGGCCACCGACATGCCGTGTGCCAGCCCGGATGTGATGGCCGACGCCATGGAGTCGCCGCCGCCGTGCGTGTTGCCGGTCTCGAACCGGGGCCCGGGGAGCTCGGTGAAGCTGTGCCCGTCGTAGAGCAGATCCACGCACACGTCGATGTCCTCGCGCAGGTGGCCGCCCTTGACCAGGACGTACTCCGGCCCCAGCTCGTGCAGCAGCTTGGCCGCCTCGTACTGCGCGGCCCGGTCGTGCACGTCCAGGCCGATGAGCAGCCGAACCTCGTCCAGGTTCGGCGTGATCACCGTGGCCCTGGGGAACAGCAGGGTGCGGAACGCGTCCAGCGCCGAGTCGGCCAGCAGCTGGTCGCCGTGCATGGAGGCGGCCACCGGGTCGATCACCAGGGGTGTGCCGCGACCGGCCCCGATCCCGGCCTGGTCGCACGCCGACGCCACCGCCTCGATGATCTCGGTGCTGGCCAGCATGCCGGTCTTCGCCGCGTCCAGCCCGATGTCGCCGGCCACGCTGAGGATCTGCGCGGCCACCGTCTCCGGCGGGATCTTGTGCACCCCGGTGACGCCGATGGAGTTCTGCACGGTCACCGCGCACACCGCCAGGCAGCCGTGCACCCCGCAGGCCGCGAACGCCCGCAGGTCGGCGGCGATGCCGGCACCGCCGCCGGAGTCGGTGCCGGCAATGGTCATCGCCCTCGGCGGGGTGACCCCGACGGTCGGTTGTGGCATCTGTACTCGCTTACTCCCCGGCGATCGGCAGGTACACCCGGTTGCCGTGCTCGGAGAACTCGCCGGACTTCTCCGCCATGCCGGCCTCGATCGCCTCCACGCTGGTCAGCCCGTGTTTCTCGGCGTACTCCCGGACGTCCTGGGTGATCTTCATCGAGCAGAACTTGGGGCCGCACATGGAGCAGAAATGCGCCGTCTTGGCCGGCTCGGCGGGCAGCGTCTCATCGTGGAAGGCGCGCGCGGTGTCCGGGTCCAGCGACAGGTTGAACTGGTCCTGCCAGCGGAACTCGAACCGCGCCTGGCTCAGCGCATCGTCGCGGGACTGCGCGTGCGGGTGCTCCTTGGCCAGGTCGGCGGAGTGCGCGGCGATCTTGTAGGTGATCACGCCGACCTTCACGTCGTCCCGGTTCGGCAGCCCCAGGTGTTCCTTCGGGGTGACGTAGCAGAGCATCGCGGTGCCGTGCTGGGCGATGATCGCGGCGCCGATCGCGCTCGTGATGTGGTCGTAGGCCGGCGCGATGTCGGTGGCCAGCGGGCCGAGGGTGTAGAACGGCGCCTCGCCGCACCACTCCTCCTCCAGCCGGACGTTCTCCGCGATCTTGTGCATCGGCACGTGCCCGGGGCCCTCGATCAT
>Ga0137415_10002955_pt1 | contig 16846 bp, 17 predicted proteins | sample CZODoug3_1_1_16f_FD_183082 | JGI IMG/M metagenome (GOLD analysis project Ga0137415, IMG submission 183082) | Vadose zone soil fungal communities from Angelo Coast Range Reserve, California, USA - CZODoug3_1_1_16fungal (Hybrid Assembly) | ecosystem: Environmental > Terrestrial > Soil > Vadose...
CTTTTTCGTCAGGAGTTCCTCGAACAGATCGATCGCCCGCGGATCATGAGACTGTCCCAACCAGAACAGCGCCTTCTTTCGTACCTCAGGATCCTTGTTGGTCCGCGCCACCGAGATGAGTGCTGGAACTCCTTCGTCGTGAGGACGCTGGGATAGCGCGAACACTGCCTGCGCTCGCACCTCGCGATCGACGCTGTTGTCGAGCACGAGGTCCTTCAGGTTCGCCGTCGCGGCATCACCGGCAGCCTGGCCGAGCCAGAACACGGATTGATTCCTGGTATTACGCGGCACGTCAGAATTGCGCGCGATCTTGATCAATGCGGGCCAAATGTTGGCGCTGTCCGCGATCGTCGCGGGGAAGATCGCTTTCTCTCCCATGCTTCCCCTCTCGCTCTGCGCGATCGACACCAGATAGTCCGCCGCCTCTCCTGCCGGCACTGTTCCGAGGTCAACGACGTCCGATGCTGCGGGCCGCCACCGCCCGCCGACGTAGAATCTGAGATCCGTCAGCTCGCCGTTGCGCCGGTCGAGCACTACACGCGCGGGGCCCATGCTGCAATCCGTTTCCCACTCGACGTCGCGCGACGAATTCCAGTTGTCGCCCCACGTCGTCCTGCCTCGGCCATTGGAGTGCCAGATGGAGTTTCCGCTACCGCAGATTCCCGGCTTCGCCGTGAACGACATTCGGACACTGCCGTTGGAGACGCGGGCGACCCTGCTGGCGATACTCTGCGCGGGCGCGACTGACGCGGCACCGGCCAGAGCGGCGAGGACGACGGCTGTCGTCCCCACGAGCGATGTCATTCGAAGCGTGTTCATTTGTTGATCAGGTCCATGAGGAACTGTTGCACGCGGGGATCGCGGGATTGTCCGAGCCAGAAGATTGCTTTCTTGCGCAGCTCCGCGTCCTTTTCGTTCTTGGCGATGTCGAACATCTTGTCCATCGCGGCGGGATCGTGTTGGCGCTGTGAGAGCACGAAGATGATCTGTTCCTTCATCTCGGTATCGTTCATCCGGTCGTACAGCTTGGACATCTCGGATATCGCAACGCCCGACTGCCCCGCCCAGAAGAGCGCCTTTTTCCGCAGCTCGATGTCTTCCTTCGGGTTGACTGCGATGTTCATCAGCCATTGCTCGTTCCCAGCTCCACGTTGCTGCGACAGCGAGAAGAGAATCTTTTCCTTCAGATCCTCATTGGTGAGCCGCGAATAGAGGCTGCGCAGGAACTCGGTGTTCTCCGTCGAGCGCCGCTGGCCGAGCCAGAAGATCGCCTTCTCGCGTAGGTCGGCGTTTTCACCCTCACGTGCAGCGAAGTCCCGCAGGATTTGCGCTGACTTCGGTTCGTTCTGCTGAGAGAGAGAAAACAGCGCTTTTTCCTTGATGTTCTCGTCGCTGTTGCCCTTGAGAATTTCTTCGAGGAGTCCAGTCGATCCCGGCACCTGCGACAGCCAGAACACGGCCTGCTCGCGAACCTCCTGGTCAGGATCGCTGCGCGCCACGCTCATGAGAATGTTCGCAGTCTGGTCGGTTCTCTTCTGCGAAACGAGGAACACCGCTTTGCGGCGCAGAGCCACCGAGCACGGATCGCGACGGGCGAGAACCTTTTGCAGAATCGGCATCGCGCGATCCGCGTCCATTTGCAGCAGCGCGTTGAGCGCGGCGATGCGATCGTCGGTGCCCTCGTCCGCATCGGGCGAGCAGTTACGCCCCTGGGACGTGATACGTGTCTCACCGCCGGCGACGTCGCTGTCGCCCTGCGCCTTGCGATCGATGGACGCGGCGCAGGACTCGTCTCCCCGCTTGGCAAGCTCGCCGCAGACCCGCGTGAGCAACGGGTCTCCGTCCTTCTTTGCGATCGCGGGGAAGCGCTGCTTTAGCAGAGTCAAACGGTCGCGGGCGGTGCTGAGGTCTTCCTCACCACCGCTTCGATACAGAGAGTACGCCTCGAAGTAGAGCGACTGTCCGGCATAAGCCGACTGTGGGTACCGCTCGGGAATTCGGTGAAAGATCTCGGCCGCGCGCTTGTAGTCGCCGCGCGACATCGCTTCACGCGCCAACCTGTATAGAGAATCTGCGGGATCAGCTTTCGCCCATGGCTCGGGGGGAAGTGGAGTGGCCTGCTGGTCGAGCGAGGCGAACGCCACGCCCAGGTCTGCATTGGCGCTGGCCCGAGCCAGCGAAGTGACAGAAGAGTAAGAGGTATCGTGGCTGGCCGAAGAGTGACTGACTCCGAGGCCCGCCGAGGAGATTATTGCTGCTGCTGTGAGTAGTGTTCTCATTGTCATTGAAGTGGTCTCAACTGCCGCGCTGCGAGCCCGCGGGAATCGCGGTGCGCAGCCTCGTCATTACATGGTCGTGCTGCAAGGTCTTCTCGATCAGCTCGCGATCCTGCGGCGTGCTTCCGGGCGATAGCTGGACGATCTGAACTAGCACGAGCTCGAGATCTTCCAGCAGCGGACGACGCTGCGGATCGTTGGCGACGGGAGAATCCAGTAACAGACGGGTGTTGCTCAAGAGCTCGCGCGCCCATGACCCGAGCTGCGCGTCCATTTGCTGATCAGTATTCGAGCGCGTTCTGAACGAGGTGAGCAGCGCCTCGGCTTCACTGAGGTGTCGAACCGCCGCCAGTTGATATGCGGAGGCAGGAGTCGAATTGGCCGGCGGCTTGTCGCGCGCAACCTGCGCTTCGTTGCCGCCAATCCCGTCAGGCCGCTTGCCATTCCCGCCGCGAGGGACGCCCAACGAGGCCGATTTACTCGATTCGCCCCCGTCCGCCTGGCTCGGCTCAACGGCTCCGCCATCAGGAGCCGTAGTGATCGGCAGCTCCCCGGTCAAAGTGGGGGTTGATCCGGTCTTCGGAGGACTCACCGATGCAGCCAAGCCAGCACGGTTCGACCTCGCGCTCCACCGTCCGATTCCCACACCGGTCGCGAGGAAAAGAACCGCCGCGGCCGCGGCGCCCATCCAGATCCTCGAGCCGAATCTCCGCCCGGACGATTCGCGCATGGTTGATCCGCCGCCGTACACGACGCGTGGTCCCGCCGCGCGCTGCGCCTGAATCACACTCCACATGTCCTCGCGGGGAGTGCGAGCCGGCGGCGCGTTGTAGCTCTGCGCCGCCTTCTTGAGGAATTCCTCGAAATTGTCTTCAGTCATGACGCCCACTCCGGTGCAAAATCCGCCAACGCGACGCGCAACTTGCTTCGTGCCTGGAAGAGATGGGACTTCGACGTTCCGATCGGAATGTTGAGCGTCCCGCTGATTTCGTCGTGCGTGTAGCCTTCCACGTCGTGCATCACGAATACCGTCCTGTATTTGTCCGCCAGAGCGTCGATCGCTCTGGCCATTCTCTCCTTCAGATCGGGCTCCGCTTCCGTCCGCGACGCGCCGATCATCAATCCTTCTTCCATCGGCGCTTCACGATTCCTGAGCCGCTTCGTCTTTCGGAGTCCATTAAGCGCCACCGAGACACCGATGGAGTGAAGCCACGTCGAAAGCGATGATTCGCCACGAAAGCTTGCGATCTTTTCAAAAGCACGGATGAAAGTCGCCTGCGTGAAATCCCGCGCGAGCTCGTCTTCACCGGCCAGACGAAACGCCAACCGGTAAATGCGATCGACGTATGTCTCGTACAGCTCACGCTCGGCGGCCGCATCGCCAGCAACCACGCGCGTGATGAGTTGGGTATCGTTCACCGAGCTCCGAGACTCGTAGGCAACCATCTCCATTGTCGACCTTCTGACAATCGTTGCCAGGAAAGGGTTGAGCCTCAAGCTTCGGCGTAGAGTTTGGCGCGCCTGGGAGGCATCCACGGAACCAAAGCAGGGAGCTAAAGGCTTTACAGCTTTATAGCTAAGAGCTTTTCCGGCGGCGTAAAGAGTCCGTGTCACCAGCTTCGCGCCTACCCCGAACGCCTGTATGAAAGCTACCAGCCGACTAGCTTTGGTCGGCTAACGGCTCCCTGCTTCAGTTCTGTGGATGTCTGACGAAGCGAGAAACTCTCGAAGTGGAGAATCAGAGATGAGGTTCACCCAGCTTGGCCGCAGCGGACTCGAAGTCTCGCGCATCTGCCTCGGTTGCATGACCTACGGAACCCCCAAATGGAGACCATGGGTTCTCGACGAGGTCGATGCCCGTCCGTTCTACAGGAAAGCGCTCGACCTGGGGGTCAATTTCTTCGATACGGCCGACATGTACTCAATGGGAGTGAGTGAGGAGGTCACCGGCCGAGCGCTGCGGGAGATGGCCAACATGGAGGAGATCGTTCTCGCGACAAAGGTCCATTTCCCCATGGGCGACGGACCGAACATGGGAGGCATCTCGCGCAAGCACATCGTGCAGGCCTGCGAGGCGAGCTTGCGCCGGCTTGGCGTGGACACGATCGACCTCTACCAGATTCACCGCTTCAAGAGCAGCGTGCCTATTGAAGAGACACTCGCCGCACTCGACCATCTCGTGCACCAGGGTAAGGTACGCTACATAGGGGCGAGCTCCGGGTACGCGTGGCAGATGGCGCGCTCTCTCAGCGTTTCGGAGAGACGGGGCTGGGCGCGATTCATCTCGATGCAGAATCATTACAACCTTGTCTACCGCGAGGAAGAACGTGAGATGATTCCGCTTTGTCTCGAGGAAGGCGTGGGTCTGATCCCATGGTCGCCTCTCGCGCGCGGGCGACTTGCGCGCACCACTCCGTCGCCGACCGAGGGAACAACCCGGGCTGACAACGATCCGTACGCCGTCGACCTCTATGATTCTCCTTCCGATTCGAAGGTGATCGATGCAGTGCGCAGAGTGGCGAGCGAGCTTGGCATCCAGCCCTCCGAAGTAGCGCTGGCTTGGCTGCTGCAGAAACCTGGAGTCACCGCACCAATCGTTGGTGCCACCAAGATCGAACATCTCGAGAGCGCGGTTCGCGCGCTCGACATCAAACTCAGCGAAGAACACATCCGCGCTGTCGAGGAGCCATACCAGCCCCACGCCGTGCGCGGTCACTGAATGAGCGGACGGACTCGCGGTCGGCGCCAAGGTGAGAGGCCTGAATTGTGCGCGTCGACCATGGTGTAGGAGCAAACGAGACGCATGGCCGGCTCACAGCATCCCAACATTTCGCGTCAATCACCTTGGCGGCTTCTGGGTCGCGCGCTCCTGCTCCGCTGTCCGAACTGCGGCTACAGAGGCCTGTTCACCGGATTCTTCGAGATCAAAGAGCGCTGTCCGAACTGCGGAATCCTGCTCGAGCGCGGTGAAGCGGACTACTTCCTGGGTGCTTACACGCTCAATCTCATTGCGGTGGAGATTCTGTTGGCCGGGGCATTTCTCGTAGTCATGGTCGTGACGTGGCCCACTCCGCCGTGGGATGCGTTGGAGTATGGCGGAGTCGCGCTGTCGATTCTTGGCGCTGTGCTCTGTTACCCGTTCGCGAAGACGACCTGGCTGGCGGTCGACCTGATATTCCGGCCGCCCCATCGCGAGGATTTCATCACGCGCGTCAAATAGCCCGGACTACTCTCCGCCCGGATACACCTCGGACGGTGACGGGAGCTGAGCTACGTTGACGTCGATGGGCAGCCTCACTCCGTTGTGGGTCTCGACGACGTCGAGGAGACCCTGCCAGACCTGCGCGAATGCGTGCCCGACCTCTGTCGGTGCCTTGTCGATGGCGAATCCGCGCTCGCTCGCAATCCAGAACGGGGGATCAGTCGAGACACCGGCCGCGGCGAGCACCTGCTTCACATCACCATAAATCTGATCCGCGTTGAAGCTGTGAGCATAGTACGCGGGGCGGAAGCGTCCGTCCTCGATCACACGTTTGGTCCAGGCCTCGTAGTAGTCGCGCATCGCGCGCGGCACAGCCTCCATTCGCTCGACGTCGAGAAAGATCACGGTGCCGTTTGCGAAGCCCTCGGCCGCGGTTTTCGCGATGGCATCGTTCGCATCGTCGGTTCCGCGTGCGGCATTCACGAATTGCGTTGAGCAGCTCGAGCCTCGAGATGCGCGCGGCGCGACGAGCACGCGTACGGGAACGCGCTTGTTGACGTAGCTCACGACGCGCTTGCCGTTGCGCGTCTTGACCTGCCGAACGCGCTTGGTGATGTAGCGAGTGATCGCCACCTTCTGACCGGGGGTTCTTCCCCACGTCTGTTGCCCAACGTAGATGACCGCCATCCCCCAGCCCATGCTCGAGAGCGTCTCTCTTTTTCCTTCCCACGAGGAGTCGCTGTGGCAGGGAGCGGATAGGTAGTAGCCCACCCATCTGTACGGCTTGTCGGCAGTCGCCCAGGCGTGCATCGCATCGTCGCCCGGATAGGCAAACGTATCGAAGCCGAGGTGGGGGCCCGCGGAGAGATCATCAGCGATATTGGCCGATGCAGACGCGACGGCGTCTCCAATCGATGGCGCCCCGATTGGAGAGCGGGTGCTCACGATGAGTCCTGCTGTGAGCAAAGCCAGGATCGAGCGCCATTCAAGCTTCGGCATTTCGCGTCTCCAGGCTTTAGAGGTGGTGGGCTCACTCTACCCGCGTGACAGGCACGACTGGACGAGCGTCCCTGAGGGCGTCTCTGGTCGAACATATGTTTGACCGGCTTCGAGGCCGAACGTTAAGGCCTGATTCCTGGTCCTCGTGATCGTACCCGGTCAATCGAGATCGTTCCTCTGACCTCAATATCTGTCCGAGAAAGGTGACAACTCGGTCGCTCTCGGCAAGCGTTGGGCTCTTAAGTCACTGCGGACCATAGGCTTAGCGATATGGCACAGCCTGGTATCTCTAATGCCTTTGTAAGGCCCAACCTCTTCAGTGGAGTCGCTTATGCACCTGCGACGCTTGATAGGTCTCTCTGGAGCCCTATCGTATTTGGCCCTACCTGTAGGCTTGGCTGCCCAGGTGGCTGGCGGTGTCGAGTTCTACGGAGCTCTCGATAACGCCGCCCCGATAACCAGAACTATTGGAGGACTATCCCTCAGCGTGGGCACACCGTACGTCGGAATCAGGGGAAGCGGTGGTCTGGGGATATCCTCGTTGACGAACCAGGGCAGCGGGGTCAATCAGAGTCCCTCCAATCTGGTTTGGGCGACCAACGCGGACCTGCTCTTCGGCCCCGTCAACGCCCGACTCGGGGAAGGAATCATGCCTTACGGCTTTGTCGGTCTTGGACTCGAGAGCAGTGCTCAGCCAACGGTATTCACCGACGCCATCCGGACGTGGAGTTACGGAGGCGGTCTACAGCTCGCCCTCGGGAGTTTGCTCTCGATAAATGGCGAGGCGCGATCGCGCCGCTTGGCCGCGCCGGCTACTCCGGCCGATTCACAATTCGTTCGCGGGATCGAATACCGCGTGGGTATCGGCATTCATTTCGGCGGCGGTCGCTCTCGCTCCTCGGTCTACTCGAGGCGCACCGCTAGCGTTCCCCCGAGCGCTCCACGACCGAGCCGGACGTCGCGCACGACCTGGCCCGTCAGCACCACCTCTGCGAGCGGAGCCGCTCGCAGGGTTGTGCCGACTGCGGAACAGTACATCGGCGTGTCGTATAGGTACGGCGGAACTTCACCACGAACCGGGTTCGATTGCTCCGGATTCGTTCAGTACGTCTACGGAATTCAGGGTGTCGAGCTGCCGCGAACTTCGCGGCAGATGGCGGGTTCGGGAATCGCGGTCGAGCCCTCGACGCGCTCGCTCGCCGTTGGGGATCTGATGCTATTCGCTCAAGGCGGCCGGATCAGTCACGTCGCGATCTATGCGGGAAACGGCCGGTTCATCCACTCCTCGTCCAGCGGGAACGGAGTCCGTTATGACGATCTGGGGACCCGCCGAGGCCGCTGGTTCGCGGATCATATGGTTGCCGCTAGACGAGTGACTGGTGATGGCCGCATATTGGCTACCGCGTTTACGGGCGGTTCGGTTATTGCCTTCGACCACCTCGATCCTCCTGACAGCGCCCCTCCTCCATCCCAATGACCAAGCGCAACGATCTATCGCCCCTTTTGGGCGACATTGAGAAGTCGCACCCGACCGTCGCCGACTCGGTCGGCGGCGAGTTGGGTGTCGAGCCGCTGACGGTAAAGCTCGGTGATCTATGGGCCGATTTCATGAGGGCGGCGAACCGGGCGCGGGATCCGGAAGCACCAAAGGGTTCGACACCGACCGTACCCCTTCTCGACGACATGAAGGGGATTCTGCACTGGGACTAGCTCGATTCACGCCCTGAACTAACTGGGCTCAGCCTTCCGGCGACGGCGCGGGCGCGGTGCGTTGTGCCCCGGTACATGTCCCAGGTCGTCCGCAAGAGACGAATCATCGTCCCCCGCTCCCAGCCAACGCAGCACACTTTCGATCGCGGCTTCGTCACTCAGACGGGTTCGAATCCGCGCGGGGGTGACCCCAAAAATGCCCACCCAGTGTTGCGAGAAGATGCGGGCGGTCTTGTATCCGAGCTTGATCGAGACATCGAGCACCGAGTAGCCGGGATCGCGCAAGTAGCTGAACCCGCGCAAAACCTTCGCGGCTATCAGCAGACGTTTCGGGGAGCCAAGCTCTGCTGAGTCAAGGTTTCTGTAGACGCTCACGATAGCGATGCCGGCCTCCATACCAAGGTCGAGGGCGCTCGTGTAGCGATGGGGCTGGTCGAATAAATTCTCGACCGCCACCGAGAGTTGTCTTGGAAGTTGCCCGAGACGATCCCTCAGTACTTCGATCAGGTCGTGTGTCAGCGCATTGCCTTCGACACGCTCGATTCGCTCGCGGAATCCCTCAGGCGCGTCGTCGAAGTGATGAAGCACGACCTCTTTCAATCCGAGCCGAGCTAATTGTGCTACGGCGTTGAATTGCGGCGCGTGAAGCGTGACGTACGCGATCAATGGGAGTGACGGGTAGCGCTTCAGGATACCAGCGACCGCCCCCACGTTCATAATTCCGTCCGCCGCCGGGTCGAGGATTACGACACTGATGGGCTTACGGCGGATCAGGGATTCGAGCTCTTGCCATGATGAGGCAACAAAAAGTTCTGGCTCATCAGCGAGGACATGCTTGACGTGGGTGAGGAGCCGGGAGGGCAGGAACGCCGCAACGCTCAAATGGCGATCGCGCGCATGGTTCTACGAAATTGGCGTCAAAAGCTCGTCAGCGCGAGGGCAAATGATAAGAAAAGTGCTGTTTTTGATAGGAAACAGACATTTTCTGATAAGAAAACGCCCTTTTGGGGTTTACAGATGCCGGTACGTTGGGGGCGTGTTTAGTTCCGGAACGACCTCTCTCTTACTTCCTCAGGAGTTTTTCAAATGATCCGCCGCCTTCTCGCAGCATCCATCATCGTCGCCGCCGTCGTCCTCACCGCCTGTTCGGACATGACCGCCCCTAAGAGCGCCTGCCCGGTTGTAAACGGCTCCTCGACCTGCCTAGTAGCCCATTAGCGGACCGGCGGCTGCCGTGGTTTTCTTACGCGGCAGCCACCGCGGTCTTGCGCAGTTCGGACATTGCGCGAACGACGGCACTGACCTCCTCCGGCACCCAAGTAGGAGGCGCAACGAAGGGCTTGCTCGAGCGCGCAACTGAGTGAACCGCAGAGAGTGCGGACTGCGCTTTGAACGAGACCTGGTGGATCTGATTCGCGTCGGCAAATGAAATCGCCTCTTTAAGCGCGTCCTCGGATGCATCGCGGCGACCGAGCCGGTCCATGCCTTCGCCAAGGTAAAGCAGGTAATGCGCGCGCAGCCAGGGCGAGAGGCGCGCACTAGCCAGTTCGCGCGCGTACGAATCGAACGCTTCCGCCATCCCATCGATTGAGGCCAATTCCATCAAGTTGATCGTGCCGGTGGCCTGAACCATTTTATTCCGAGCTGTCGCGGCAAGTATGAGATGGGCATCACGCGCGGAATCGCGCAGGCCGAGCGCGGTGAACATCGCCGCGATATCCTCAAGAACGGAATCGCGTTCGGCGGGACTCTCGGTGAGGCTGAGCGCCTCATGCGCGAGCTTGATGCCTTCCGAATTGTCACCCTTATGATGGGCCAGTGCTGCGCGGCTGTGCAGCGCAATCGCCTGCACTTGCGGCAATTCCTGATCGCGCGCCTGGACCAGCACGTCGTCCAGAATCGTCTGCGCCTGGGGCAGATTGCCCTTGGCCATGTAAGTGTTCGCGATACCAACCTGCACCGTTAACACGCCCTGACGATCGCCAAGCGTGTCCGCGATATAGGCGGCTTGCGAATACGCGCGCGCCGAAATCTCCCAATCACCATTGCGGCGTGCGGCGCCGCCCACGGCAACGTGCGCCTCGACGGCGAGCTTCGGATTCCTTTCTGGAGCGGTCATCTTGGCCACCGTCGAGAACACATCAATCGCGAGTCCCCAAGCCGCCTGGTAGTCCAGCGCGCGCCCGTACGCCAGCAGCGACGCGGAAACCGTATCGTCGATCTTCCGGCGCGTGGTCACTTCCTCGAGCACGTGGGTGAGGACGCCCCGAACCGGGTCACCCTCGCCGACTGCCTCGATCGCGGTGCGCACGCTGTGCAGCTGCGCCCAATTCGCAGGATCAACGGATGAGCCTGAATCCGTATAGGCGTCGACCAGACGCAGGACTGACAGCCCGGCGAATACTGCTCGCCAGGAGGCACTGTCCTCCTGCATCGAACCCAGTGTGTCGAAGTAACTCTGATGACGAATCATAGGCCTTTTTTGGGCGTAATTTGGTGCATTAAAATGCCATGATTCGCCCAAATAAGAAATGCCTGTTTCGTATCACCGTAGGGGCGTTTTCATGTCACCTTCGGCGAGTTAACCCCCGCCAGAGGCCATTAACGCGACAAGGGGATCCGGTCCCTCAGCAGGCGCTCAACTGGGGGTATATACCAGTCCGCGAGGTCAAACCACCATGCATCCGGGCGCATTTTGGTGGTCCGGATTCGTCTGTGAACCCCGATGATTTTTCGGGGTTCATACAGCCAGACGGCGGGCGCGTCATCGTTGATAACAGCGACAGCTCTGGTGAATTTTTCACGCGCAGTGGCGGAGTCCGCCCATAGCGCGCTGTCGAGCAAGGCGTCAAATCTCGGATTGCTGTACGAGCTATAGTTGACGCCGTTCTTGCCGATACCATGAGTGGTCCACGCGTCCCTCATTCCGTCCGGGCTTGACCCCATCGTCCAGCTGCTGAGCGCGGCATCGAATGCGCCGTGGGCTTCCCTGTCGCCCTCTGTGGATGTCTCGAGCTGTTCCAGCTGGACGCGAATTCCCATGCGGCGAAGCTGTTCCTGGAGCAGGGGTCCCATTCTGATTCTGTTCATGCTCGAGGTCGGGATGATAAGACTGAAGGCGAGGTCTCTTCCGTTCTTTGTTCTCTGTCCGTCTGCACCGCGACGGATCCAGCCGAGGGAATCGAGTACGCGGCTGGCCCGCGCAGAATCGAATGGAAGCTGCGAGCCGCGCGGATCAGTCGTCTGGTAAGCCCGCACGATCGGGCCGACGGGCACCAGCGCAAAGGTGTCGAGCACGCTTCGCACAAGCGTGGAGCGATTGATGGACATCGTTATTGCCCGGCGCAGCTCGCGGTCGCCGAAGAGCGGGTGTGGACGGTCCTTGTTGGCGGGATCGCGAAGATTGAACCGCAGAAAGGCGTAGTCCATTCCCGGCAGCGTGATTATCCCGAGGTCCCTCGCACGCGCGAGCTGACGCAGATTCTCCGGGCGGAGCGCATCGAATAGATCGGCGTTTCCGGCGAACAGCTTCGTGACTGCCGTCGTGAAATCCGGCGAGATGCTCCAGATTACGCGGTCCAGCGTGGCCCGGCCGCGATAGTTGGAAGTATCAGCGACGATCTCCACGGAAGCGCCCTTGTCCCACCTTCGCAGGCGGAAGCGTCCTGTTCCAATCGGGGAAGGCGCTCTCTCACGCAATGAGGCAACCGGAATTCTCTCGAGCTGATGCGCGGGAAGGATCAGCATCTGCGCAGCGGCATCCAGGAACTGCGTCGGCGATCTCGCGTGAAACCAGAACATGGCCGTGAGTGAATCGCTGACGGTTACGGAATCGATGTTCGCCAGCTCGGTGCTCAGTCTGCCGCCGAGCGCGGGATTTTTGTTGAGCGCGAAAGTGAATCGAACGTCTCGCGCGGTGACACGTCGACCATCGTGCCACTTCGCCCGTGGATTGAGGTGAAACGCCAGCGTCAGCGAGTCGCCGGACCAGTGCCAGCGGTCCGCGAGCGCAGAGCGAAATCCTTTTTCGTTCCTGGTGTTGAGGTCCGGGCCGACGTCAGCGAGATAATCGTAAAGCTGCTCGGTGATTTGCTTCGCTTGCGTGGTGATGCCGAAAGGAGGGAAAAGCGTCCCGGGATCCGCGGTCGTTGTTATGACCAGCGTGCCTCCTGAATTGGCGCGACCGGTTCCAGGCGCGCCCTCAGTACAACCCCCAATGAGTAAAACGAGAGCGATGACACCGATTTTTTTCATTGACGAGAAGGTAGCGCTGTCAGCCTCGCGGGGAAGGTATTAACTCAAGGTGATAGAAAACCGACAGTTTGAGACACAAAACCGACATTGACCCTCTTGCCCCGTTTAATGAAGTCTCAATCACATGGCAAAATCGGCCTCCAACCGGATCGATGCGATGCCCACCTTTCAGGTGGCTCAGTTGCATCAAGGTGGCCTGGACGTAATCATCGTCCCGGTCGACCGGTCTTTCGGAAAACGATCGCCCGCGGAACAGGCCCGCATTCAGGAGGCGTTCCAGCGGAGCGCAATCGCCGTGGAGATGCGCGGCGTCGTGGTTCCGGTCTGGGAAGATGCCTCGGGAAGAATGGTATTTCGTGCTCCCCCGCCTTTGCACGATTTCCTCAAGAGCATAGACATGGTCTATGTTGCGACCGCACTGAATCGAACACTGAGTCTCGAGTCGCAGTAGCTCTCGCGCGTCTCGTGTTGCGACGCGGTTGAGATTCAAGGATCATTTCTCGGATCGCGCGGGCATCTACGCCGCGTACCGTCCGCTATATCCCGAGGGGCTGTTCGAGTTTGTCGCGGGCCTGACGCGAGAGCATCGTGTGGCTCTCGATTGCGGAACCGGGAATGGCCAGGCCGCCGTCGGACTCGTGCCGCATTTCGATCGGGTCATCGCCACGGATCCGAGCGCAGAGCAGCTAAGCAACGCCACTCGACACGAAAGGATCGAGTACCTTGTCGCGCCCGCGGACTCGAGCGGACTGGCCGCGCGATCGGTCGATCTCGTCACCGCGGCGCAGGCGCTCCACTGGTTCGATGCCAAATCGTTCTTTGCGGAAGCAAAGCGAGTGCTCGTCAATGACGGCGCGATCGCCATCTGGGGATACGGCGATCCGATTCTCGACTCGACAACGCTCAATAGAATGCTGCACGCATTCAACCATAATATGCTGGAGCCATACTGGTTTCCCGAGCGAAAACTCCTGCTGGACGGCTACAGGGATATTCCGTTCCCGTTCGACGAGGTGACGGTGCCCAGGATCGAGCTCGCGATGCGATGGAACCTCGCTGCGCTCGCCGGCTATCTGCGAACCTGGTCGTCGACCGCCCGCTACGTCGCCGAGCACGGGGTCGATCCCGTCATTGCGGTTGAGCGCTCGCTGGCGGCGGACTGGGGGGATCCTGGCGCCCCGCGACTCGTTCGTTGGCCGTTACACATTCGAGCGGGAACAATTCCGATGCACGCTCACGCCAGCGGCAATCGTGGCAGTTGAATCGCGGGCGGTCAGCGGCAATTATCCGCATGTGATTAATCCTTCCTTTCTTGAATAGAAACGCCTCCGCCACGCTCGCGCTGGCGCTCGCTGCGATCACTGTCATCGCGCCACGTGGCAGCGCGCAACACGAAGACCATGCAGTGATGCGGGACATGCCGGGCGATACGCTTGCCACCGCTCCTACGACTCCGAGTCGTCCGGTCTCGGACTCGGGTACGATGGCAGACTCGCTCCTCGCGGTTTGCAAGCCGCATGTCAGCCATTCGATCGACGCGTACTCCACCTGCCTCGGGGACGGTATCGCATCGCTCTCGTCCGCCGGAAACATCGCGCTGGCGATGGGAACGCTCGACCGCATCATCCACAATGACCTGTCCCTCGTTCTGCTCGGGCATCCGCTCGCGCACGCGCTGGGATACGCGGTTCGATCCACGCCCGCGACCGCGACGCGCCTGCTGTCCGAGTGCGACGACCGCTATCAGTCTGGATGCTATCACGGAATCCTGCAGAGATACTTCGACGCTCGGATGGGGATGCCGATCGCCCAGAGCGTCCTCGTCGCGCCGTGCGACGGGCTGCGCGGCACCAGTGAGCAATTCAGGTTGTACGACTGTCTTCACGGGACCGGCCACGGTCTCATGATGTACCACAGCTATGACGTCAACGCGTCGCTCAAAGATTGCGATCGGCTCATGACCGACTGGGACGAGCGGAGCTGCTACAGCGGCGTGTTCATGGAGCACAACATGGGGGCCAGCATGCAGCTGTTCGGCGCCGGGAAGTTCGGGATGCACCGGCACTCGATGCCCACAGCAACCGTCGTTTTGTTCAAGGCCAACGATCTTCATTATCCCTGCGATGCAATTCCGGCTCGCTACCGGCGCGAGTGTTACGAGCTGCAGGCAGATCTCATTCTCCCGGCGGTTAAACAGGACTATAAACGAGCGAGCGCGGTGTGCGACGCCGCCGGCACTGCGGATCTCGTACAGGCGTGTTATGCGGGGTTGGGCAGAAACGCGTCCGGGGCGTCGGCGTTTCAGTACGCCGGCATCAGGAAGAGGTGCGATCAGGCTTCACCGGCCGGCGTTCCGTTCTGTTACGAGGGCGCGGTGCGACATCTCGCGTACGCGCCGAGCGAACTTCCACGCGGCGTAGCCTTCTGCAAGTCTCTCCCCCAAGGGGAAAGCCGATCACGTTGCTGGGACGGTGTCGGGCTCCAGGTCGCAGGATTTTTTTCGGACCAGACATCGCGACAGCGAGCGTGTCAGTCGGACGGACCACGTGACGTTGCGGCTTGTGTCGAAGGAGCCGGAGTTACTCAGTCGCCACCAGCGAAGAATCGGCGGTAGCGCAGCGGCTTGTACGAACTCATTGGCGAAGCATTCGGGCTCGGCGCAGATTGAAATAAGTGGCGGGTGTACGAATTGCTTTCGGACGAGGAAACGATGCGCGTCGAGACAGTAGAAACTACGGCCGCGGTGTATTGGTGCGAAGGTGGATAAGCGAAAGATCGGATCGCTCGAAGTCTCGGCTGTCGGCGTCGGATGCAACAACTTCGGTGGGCGGATCGGTGAGGCGCAAACCGAGGAAGTAATCGAGGCAGCATTCGAACAGGGGATCAACTTCTTCGATACCGCCGACATGTACGCTGACGGCAGGAGCGAGGAGCTGATCGGCCGCTTCCTAGTCGGAGGTGGCCACCGGTCCGCAGCGATCATTGCCACCAAGTTCGGCAACCAAATGCCCGGACAGGGTCACGGTGCACGCCCCGAGTATGTGAAGAAAGCTTTCGAAGCCAGTCTCAGGCGACTCCGTTCCGATTACATCGATCTGTATCAGCTGCACCTCCCCGACCCGGATGTCCCAATTGCGGAAACTCTGGGCGCTCTCGACGATCTGGTAAAGGCGGGCAAGGTGCGCGAGATCGGTTGCTCTAACTTTTCAGCTCGGCAGCTACGGGAAGCGCAGGAGGCGGCCCAGGGGCTTGGGTCAGCGAGGTTCGTGAGCGTTCAGAACGAGTACAATCTTCTTCATCGAGACCCGGAAGAGGAAGGCGTGCTGGCCGAATGCGAGCGGCAGGGCCTTGCGTTCCTGCCATTTTTCCCGCTCATGAGCGGGTTGCTGACTGGAAAATACAGAAAGGGCGCCCCTATTCCCCAAGGCACGCGCGTGGCGAAGTACGAGCGCTACCGCAAGCTTCTCACTAACGAGAATCTCGACAGGGTGGAAGCGCTCATCGCATACGCCGAATCACGTGGTCACACTATCCTCGAGCTTGCGATATCGTGGCTGTTGGCTCATGGCGTAGTTGCGTCAGTGATTGCCGGGGCATCTTCGGCTCAACAGGTACGCGCGAACGTTGGCGCCGCCGGTTGGAGGCTTGGCACAGCGGAGCTCGAGGAGATCGACGCGCTGCTCAGCCGTGAGGCGGGAAACGCGACGGCCTGACTAAATTGCAACTTCCATTTCGAGAAGAACCGCCACTAGCAGCGGGTAGAACGGGCGGGTTCGAATATTCACGACGACAATTGGAGCAACAGTGAAAAACACAATTCTTTCCACGATTGCAGTCTTGGGACTCGCCGCCGCGGCGCCAGTCGCGCAGGGCCAGAGTTACAATCCATTCCAGATCGGTGCATCAGGCGGAATTGCATTCCCGACAGGTGATCTCGGCACTGGAACCAACACCGGCTACAACATCGCAGTCGCAGTCGGCTACAGGCCTCAAGCGATGCCGATTTCCCTGCGCGCGGAAGCCGCGTACAACCAGTTCGGATTCACGAATGGCGGCGGGAGCATAAACATTCCCTCTTTTACCGGAAACGTGCAGTATGACCTGCCCTTGGGCATGTCCTTTACTCCCTACGCGATCGGGGGAGTCGGTTTGTATCGTCCAAGCGCAGGCTTCAACGGTGGTGGCAGCACCAGCGCGGAGAATGACTTCGGATGGAACATCGGTGGTGGCATCAAGATTCCGTTGAGCACTAGCTTCGAGACTTTCATCGAGGCGCGCTACAACAGCGTCAACGCGAGCGGTGGCACCGCGAGCTTCGTTCCGCTGACCGTCGGGGTAATGTTCTAGGCAACGCAGCAGGAAAAGAAATGGCCAGCCGAAAAGGCTGGCCATTTCTTTTTACTAC
>Ga0137415_10002956_pt1 | contig 16841 bp, 16 predicted proteins | sample CZODoug3_1_1_16f_FD_183082 | JGI IMG/M metagenome (GOLD analysis project Ga0137415, IMG submission 183082) | Vadose zone soil fungal communities from Angelo Coast Range Reserve, California, USA - CZODoug3_1_1_16fungal (Hybrid Assembly) | ecosystem: Environmental > Terrestrial > Soil > Vadose...
GAAGATCTGACGGAACCACCCGCGAGTGCGCCTTATTCCTTTCCCGCGGTGTCGCACGAGCCGCGCATCCAGAAGCTCTCGGATGACTTGGCGCGAGCTGGCTATCATCCATTCCACGCACCCTGCGGCATCATGCTCAACGAGAAAAACATGGCTTTCAGCGCCTGTGTGCGTTGCGCTGATTGTGACGGGTTTCCCTGCCTGGTCCATGCCAAATCCGATGCTGAAATCCTCGCCGTTCGACCGGCGCTCCGATACCCAAACGTCACGCTGCTTACCGATGCCCAGGCCCTGAAACTGAATACAAATCCAACCGGCACCGCGGTCACCGAAGTGATCGTGAGCCGCAACGGGCAGACCGAAACGTTTCGCGGTAGCATCGTGGTTGTTTCCTGCGGCGCCGCCAACTCCGCCAAATTGCTGCTCATGTCGGCTAATGACAAACACGCCAACGGGCTGGCCAATGGTTCGAACAACGTCGGACGCCATTACATGTACCACAACAGCCAAGCGGTCCTGGCTATCTCCAAAGAGCCCAATCCAACCAAGTATCAAAAGACTCTTGGTCTGAATGATTTCTATTTTGGTATGCCCGGCTTCGAGTTTCCAATGGGCAACATCCAAATGGTCGGCAAATCACAAGGTCCGATGTATAAAGGCGAGAAACCGCTGGAGGCGGGGCTGGCCCCGACGTGGACGTTGGACAAGCTAGCTCAGCATGCCGTGGACTTCTGGCTGTCAACCGAGGACCTGCCGAAGCCGGATAATAGGATTACCGTCGACCGCCAGGGAACCATCACTCTCACCTACACGCCCGCCAACGAAGTGCCCAAGCAAAGGCTCTACGAAAAACTGAAGTCGATGCTCAATCATCTGGACATGCACGGTGATCTTATCCCGCGCAATCTCTATATGAAGAACGAGATCGGTATCGGGGGAGTCGCTCACCAGTCGGGCACCTGTCGTTTTGGCACCGACCCGAAGACCTCGGTGTTGGACACAAACTGCAAGACGCACGAACTAGACAATCTGTATGTGGTTGATACCAGCTTTTTCCCCTCTATCGGTGCGGTCAATCCGGCTTTGACAGCGATGGCGAACGCGCTGCGCGTCGGCGATCACTTGCTCGCGCGGCTCAAGTAAGAGAGGGATCCGATGCCCCAGCGCAACGAAATTGTGTCCGTGTATGCTGCGGGCGTGATCCAGGGAGTTGCGCTGGTCACGTTCCCGGCAGCGAGCACCATCTTCACCAGTTCGGCACACTATGGCCTTTCCACGACGGAATATGGTGGAATGTTCGTGCCCCAAGCAATCACGGCGATTGGTTCGTCGCTCATGGGCGCCGGGTTGACGCGTCGATTGGGCATCAAGCGTATCTATCTGCTGGGGCTTACCGCCAATCTGCTGGCGATGGCGTTGCTCGTCCTAAGCCAGTTCGTGGTGATCAATCACCCGCTGGCTTATGGCATCCTGCTAGTGGCAACGGCCAGTATGGGGGTAGGATTTGGACTCACGGTGCCGGCAATCAACACCTTTGCCGCCACTTTCTTTCCCCGGACTGTTGACAAAGCGGTGCTTATCCTGAACGCGTTGCTAGGGCTGGGAACCGCGCTGGCACCGATCTTTGTTGCGATCTTCGTTGGCCTGGGAATCTGGTGGGGCCTGCCGGTGGTCGTGGGCGCGCTGACGGTGGCCTTGCTCTCATTCAGCTTCCGTTTGCCCCTTGGTGAAAAAACGCAAGGCAGTGCCACCGAAGCCCAAAACGGCAGGATGAAACTCCCTAGGCGGTTCTGGATCTTTGCGACATTTGCGTTTCTCTACGGCATCTGCGAGACGATGAACGGCAACTGGGCGTCTCTCTACATGATCAAAAAACTCGGAGGCAGCACGACGCTGGCATCGCTCGCGCTGACTATGTTTTGGGGGGCGGTAACTGTGGGCCGTATCCTCTTCGCCGCGATTGAGAAATGGTTCCCCGAGCGCAGCGCCTGCGAGGTATTGCCCTTCGTGGTGGCGGGTGCCTTTTTCCTCACCTCCTTCCTTCCGACGGGCGGAGCACATTTGGGCATCATAGCTTTCGCGCTGGCGGGGCTGGGCTGTTCGGCGCTGCTGCCGCTGACCATGAGCTTTGCCGAGGAGGAGTTGACGACCATCGCTGCGTCGGTGGCGGGCGGTCTTATTGCCTTTTACCAGATTGGATATGGAGTGGCGGCCTTCGGCGTCGGACCCCTGCAAAGTCGAGCGGGGTTAGGGCTGAACACGATTTACGGCGGGACAGCGATTGTCGCGTTAATGATGTCCGCTCTCTCCTTCGTCATTATCCGGCGTCAGGCAGCCGTCGGGTCGGGTTGTCGGTAACAACGTCATCACCAAGCACAATCAAGGATAGAGGAGTAAATATCGTGAGTCCAAAAGATAAAGTCGCAATCGTCACCGGAGGTAACAGCGGGATTGGCTTGTCTGTCGTGCTGGAGCTGGCCAAACAAGGCGCGAACATCGTCATTGACTATGTCGCTCATCTCGATGCCACCGGAGCTTTGGAGAAGCAGGTCGCTGCCTTCGGCGATCGGGCCCTCGGCGTAAAGGCGGATGTGAGCAAAGTTGCCGAGCTGCAAACCCTGCTCGACGCCGCCATCCCGCTGGCCGCATGGCTCAGGCGGAGGAAATCGGCAGTGTGGTCGCCTGCCTTGGCGGCGATGGCGCGAGCTACGTTACGGCGACGACGATCTTCGCCGACGACGGCATTATGCACAGCAGCCCCGGGGCTGTGTTCCCCGGGCAGAAAGGAATTGAGAAATCATGTCTGATCAGCCTCACGTGGTGATTCTGGGTGCCGGGTTCGGTGGCATCGGAACGCTCAAACGACTAAATGATGCTAACCTCAAGATCACGATGGTCGACAAGCGTGACTACCACACCTTTCAGCCGCTGCTCTATCAGGTGGCGACTGATGAATTGGCGCCCGCCGAAGTGGGGTTTCCGATCCGCGAGCTGCTGCACGGCCGAGAGAACGTTGCCTTCCACCAAGCCTTGGTCGGGAGCGTCGATTTGGCGAGGAAGCAAGTCGTGGCGGAAGGCATCGGCCCAATACCCTACGACTACTTGGTTCTAGCCATGGGCGCGGTGGTGAATTTCTTTCGCACACCGGGAGCGGACCAATATGCGATCCCGCTTTACACAATGGACGACGCGGTCCGGCTCAAGAAACACGTCCTCAGAACTTTTGAAGCCGTCGACAAGAACCTGGCGCTCATCGACGAGGGCGCGCTAACCTTCTGCGTAGTCGGAGGCGGCCCGACCGGCGTCGAGGTATCCGGTGCGCTGGCGGAGCTGCTGCACGTCGACCTGGCGAAGGACTACCCGAACCTGCCGGTGGCCAAAGCGAAGGTGCTCCTCTACGAACACTCGCCGAATCTGCTGGCGGCGTTCGCACCCAAGCTCCAAGTCTATGCCCAAAAAGCGCTGGAGGAACGCGGGGTGGAAGTGCACACTGGCACTGGCGTGACCAAGGTCGGCCCGACCAGTATAGATCTGTCAACCGGAGCAACGGTCCCGACGCAGACGCTCATCTGGGCGGCCGGTCTCGAGGCCAATCCAATCGTCAATTCCCTGGGCGTGGAGTTGGTGCATGGCGGGCGCATCCCAGTTGGCTCTGACCTGCAGGTAAAGGATCATCCCGGCGTCTTCGCCATCGGTGACATAGCGGCTATGGCCGACGGCAAAACCGGCAAAATTCTGCCCGGCCTCGGATCCACTGCCCTGCAGGCGGGCCGTCATGTCGGCGAGACGATCAAACGGCTGCTGGACGGCAAACCAGCCAAGCCGTTCGAGTATTTCGACAAAGGATTCATGGCTCAGATCGGCCGCGGCGCCGCCGTGGTCGAGTTACCCACCGGTGACACCATGACCGGAACCGCCGCCTGGTTGGCTTGGTTGGGCGTGCACCTGGTTTTGCTCAACGGCGCCGAAGAAAAGAGCACGACCTTTGTGGATTGGGGATGGAACGTCCTCACACGGAAACACGGCAAACGCATCGTCCTGAGCGACGAGGATGTTGAAACAGCGCGGTCCCGAAACTGACCTTCAAGGAACTTGCCGTGAAAGTTGATCCGGGCCGCGAAATCTAGATCGTCTTAAGAATTTTTAATTTCGATTATCTCAAAGTAGTTCCCAAAAGGATCGAGCAGATAAAAGCGCTCGCGATCGGGCATCGCGACGGCTTCCCGGATTTCCGCTCCCTGCTGCTCCAGATAAGCTCGAACCGCGGGAAGGTCCTTTACCTCCACCGCGACATGACGATTTTCCGCGGGCTTGGTCCAGGGCGGAGTGAAGTCGATATGCAGCAAGATATCCATCCATTCATACCAGATCAGGTCATAGACCTTGTTGAGAGGGCCAGGCCGCTCCACTTCCTTGAGACCGAGTACGCCACCGTAGAAAGCTCGCACTTTCTCGTGCTCGCCCGACGGCACAGCGACGGTTACGTGGTTAATGCGGCGATATTCGATGTTCATAACTGGCGTGGGTCCATCCGATAACTCACGACTCGCCTTACCGAAAACGGACCGGCGAGAGCCGGTCCCTACCGCCGCAAAAAATTCGAGAGCAAGCGTTTTCCGGGTTCGGTCATGATCGACTCCGGGTGAAATTGGACTCCTTCAATCGGATAGCGGCGGTGGCGCAATCCCATGATTTCATGGGCAGCGGTCTCTGCGGTGATCTCCAATTCCGGCGGCAATGACTCGCGGCGAACGATCAAAGAGTGGTATCGCGTCGCTTCGAATGGGTTGGGCAGCCCGTCAAAAACGCCATCCCCTTCATGTAAAATCGGAGATGTTTTGCCGTGCATCAGACGATCAGCTCGCACCACCTCCCCACCAAAGACGTGACCGATACATTGGTGACCCAGACATACTCCGAGGATCGGTACGCTCGGCCCAAAACGTAGGATCAACTCGTTGCTGATCCCGGCCTCGAGTGGAGTGCCCGGACCAGGCGAGATACAGATTCGATCCGGCCGCAAGGTTTCCACTTCCTCCAAAGTCACTTGATCGTTGCGACGGATCACGACATCTGCTCCAAGCTCACCGAAGTATTGGACAAGGTTATAGGTGAAAGAATCGTAGTTATCGATTACCAAAATCATAGGATTCGCTGTGCTCGTTCAATCGCGCGAAAAAGGGCTGTCGCCTTATTGACGCACTCCTGATATTCGGCCTCGGGAACCGAGTCGGCCACAACCCCACAGCCCGCCTGGGCGTAAGCGACTCCTTCTTTCAGAACAATCGTACGCAAGGCGATGCAGGAATCGAGATTGCCGTCAAACCCGAAATACGCGATCGCGCCAGAATAAGCTCCCCTTTTTCCTTTTTCGAAACCATTGATCAGCTGCATCGCGCGCACCTTGGGTGCGCCAGATACGGTTCCCGCGGGGAACGTCGCCCGCATCACGTCATCGGCATCTTTATCTTCTTCCAGCTCTCCTTCGACGTTCGAAACAATGTGCATGACGTGACTGTACCGCTCGATCGTCATGAAATCCGTCACCTTGATCGATCCGAAGCGAGTGATCCGGCCAATGTCGTTGCGGGCAAGATCGACCAACATCAAATGCTCTGCTCGCTCTTTCGGATCTTTCAAAAGTTCCGTGGCCAATTGCTGGTCTTCCTCCGGAGTAGTACCGCGCTTTCTCGTACCCGCCAGTGGACGAATCTCTACCTTGCCATCGCGCAACCGCACATGTACTTCCGGCGAGCTCCCCACCAACGCAAAACGCTCGCTTAACTGCAAACAGAACATGTAGGGAGAGGGGTTGATGAACCGAAGAGCGCGATAAAGTGGAAGCGCTCGACCCGGGTATTGGGCTTGAAATCTGAGCGAGGGTACGATCTGAAAGACGTCGCCCGCTTGAATGTGTTCCTGACAACGCCGCACAATGTCGCAAAATTCGGCCTCTTCAGTATTCGCCTTGATCTGGAGTGTAGAGTCGAGCGCCGCCGCATTCATGAGCCGGGCTTCCGTCGGAGTCTCCAGGCGTTGGAGAATCGCGGAGATTTTCTCACGCGCTTCGTCGTACGCCAATTCGGGTCCGGATTCGCCTACAAACGCGGTCGCGAAGATCTTTAGGCGGCGCGATCGGTGATCAAAGACCAGAAATGTGTCGGTGATCATGAATACCGAACCAGGAATATCGAGTTGGTCCGGCGGCGAGGGCGTCACGGTTGGCTCAAAGAAATGGACGACATCGTACCCAATATAGCCGACCGCACCCCCGACAAACGGGGGAAGCCCCGGAAAATCGACAAAAGTGTAACGACCCAACAACTTCCGCAGCTCCGCCAACGGGTCGGTTGCGGTCTCAAAATCTCGCGTTTCACCGTTCTCTTCGACTCTGATGTTTCGGCCGCGACTTTCAAAATAGACGCGCGGCGAACTTCCCAGAAACGAATAGCGGCCAACATGATCGTGGCTCTCGGCCGATTCCAAAAGAAATGAGCGACGCCCATCGTCGATCTTTTCGAAAACCGAAACTGGTGTCTCGTAATCCGCCACAAACTCGGTGTAAACTGGGATCAGATTCCCTTTCTTGGCCAAGTCGAGAAATTCGGGACGAGAGGGAGTGAGCGGAATTTCAGTCATTTTGAATAAGCCTCAACTGGATCGAAAACTTTCTTTTCAACGATCGGCTTGGTGTTGGCTTCCCCATCCAGTTCTTGGAAAAAACAGCTAAAATGACCGGTGTGACAGGCCCCAGCGACCTGCTCCACTTCAAAAAGTAGCGTATCCCGATCACAGTCGGTGAACCAACGAACGAGCTTTTGTGTATGCCCGCTCGTTTCGCCCTTAACCCAAAGCTTTTGCCGGGTTCGACTCCAATAATGCATCAGGCCAGTAGCAAGCGTGCGTTCGATAGAGTTACGGTTCATCCAGGCCATCATCAAAACACGGCCGGGAGGGTTGGCTTCGCGCACAATAGCCGGAATCAACCCATCTTCCGTAAAGCGGAAATCGGCGTTCATTATCAGAATGGAAGGACTAAACCAGCGTCGGCCGAAGAGCAAGTTGGATAGAGAGCGCCGGTAACGCCGACATCGTGAGGCTCCGATGTTCTATTGCGCCGTGGCTTCGGTAGCGGCGATTGTCCCCCGCAAAGTTAAACGCGTGCCGAGGGAAGGGCGTTCAACGAAGGAATCAGGCGAGCCCGACCCTCGCGTGCAGTCTCCACCGGGTGGTCCGCGGTTGATAGTTTGCATGTCATGGAATCTCCGAGACCGCAGGACCAAGGACGCAGCGGCACCCTGTTCGGCCGAGAACCGTTGCGAGAGTCAAGAGCATTGAGCCTAACAGGTGATGGGTTGCCGGCGATCCCGCGGTTTCGGAGAGAACGCCCTACCCGCGCGCCCGACAGACCGGCACCTTATGTTGACGCGCATGTGCGGCTGCCTGGCAGCTGCCGGACCGCTACCGAAGACACAGCGGAATGGAAGATCGGAGCCTGACGATCTCGGCGATGACGGCGTTCCGGGCGTTTTATGCTTGCCGAGTAAACGAAATTACATCCAAAAGAGTGATAGCCGTGGCTTGGCTGATCAGATAAGTATAGCGAAATAGCGCAGGGAGGGCTGGTAGTATCCGGAGAGAGCTGGGGTGATGAGCTTTCTTGGCGAGCGGAAATTTCTGCTGCGTGCAGAACCACTGTTTGCGGCAGAACTGATCGAAACTAGGTAGAAGTTGACCAGGTTGCTTGCTGGAAAATTGGATGTATGTAAGGATCGCTTGTGAAAAATTTCACAAAGTTCGCGGCTGATCCCTCTGGCCACGGTCGCCCTTAGTGGCGTTTAACCGCCATAACTAAAGCATGCAAATGAATTGGAACTGCGGGTCTCGCCACGGACACGAAAGGCAAACGCCAGTTCGTTTCCGCAGATTTTCTCTGATTCACCGGAACCCAAGCACTCTCGGCGTGGCGGCATTGACGCTCCTGACTCTCGCGAGTGCATCGGCCCAGGATTCCACGATTCGGGCGATCCAGAACATCTTTGATCCTCTCTCCGCGCCGGCAGAGATATTATACCGAATCTCACTGCTCGTTTTGGCGACGTGCGCGATAATTTTTTTGATCGTCGCTGGGCTATTAACTTACGCAATCATTCGCTACCGCCACAAAGGAGGCACCGACGACTTGGAGGAACCACCCCAAGTCTATGGTAGTGCTGCGATCGAACTGGCCTGGACCGTACCACCGATTCTGATCGTGGTAGTACTAGTTCTCGTGACCGCTCGCACGATTGGCGAAATTCAAAAGCCGAAATTACCGAATGACGCAGAGCAGGTGCGAATCATTGGTCATCGTTTCTGGTGGGAGGTTCGCTATCCGAAATATGATGTCGTTACTGCCAACGAAATTCATGTGCCGCTCAGCGATCGGTCCAAGCGGATTGCCACCGAATTCGTGTTGGAATCGGCAGACGTCATCCATGGGTTCTGGGTGCCGCAACTGAATGGGAAAACGATGCTTGTACCGAACCACACCAACACAATGTGGGTTGAACCCTACAAGACCGGAATTTATCTCGGTAATTGTACAGTGCTCTGCGGCGCCCAACACGCGAATATGCTTATTCGAGTCATTGTTGACACGCCTGAACGTTACCAGCAGTGGCTGAACGAGCAAAAGGCGACACCGAGCAACGACCAAGCGGTAGAAGAGGGTCAACGGCAATTTATCGCCAACTCGTGTGGGGCTTGTCATGACATCGGCGGCACCAACGCCAAGGGCGTTTTCGGTCCAGACTTAACCCATTTTGCTAGTCGGCAGACGCTCGGATCGGGCGTTGCGGCAAATAATGAAGAAAATTTACGTTCCTGGCTGCAGGATCCCCAAGAGCTAAAACCAGGGTGCCTGATGCCTAACATGAAACTGGGAGATAAGCAGGTGCAATCGATCTTGGCTTACCTTCGAACCCTGAAATAACAATCATGCCCAACGGCATCCCTATTACCGCCAAAGAAATCGGTACCGAAGCAAACCCGGCAAGACCCGGGGAAGAGCACGGCACCTTGACCGGTTGGATTCAAGATCTCGTTTTTACCGTCGATCACAAGAAGCTCGGATTGATGTATCTCGGGATGGGTTGGCTTTTCTTCGTCGTGGCCGGAACGATGGCGGCGATCATCCGAACCCAACTGATAGTTCCTAATAACCATTTGGTGTCGCCGCAGGCCTTTAACAGCCTTTTCACCATGCACGGCACGTCAATGATTTTCTTTGTCGCGATGCCGATGATTTTTGGTCTGGCGAACTATATGGTCCCGTTGCAGATCGGTGCGCGCGATATGGCATTTCCGCGCCTGAATGCGTTTTCGTTCTGGCTCACTTTTTTTGGCGCGTGCCTGATGTTTTTCAGCTATGTGGGCGCCCCAGGTCTCTATGGTGCTGGCGCCGCGCCCGATGTTGCCTGGTTTGCTCTTGCTCCACTCACCTCTCGCGCGTTTTCCATTGGAACCAGCGTCGACTATTGGTCCTTGGGTCTCCTCGTTACCGGAGTCGGCAGCGTCACCGGAGGTATCAACATCATGGTGACGATCTTTTGTTATCGCTGTAAGGGCATGACCCTTTACCGGATGCCGCTCTTTGTCTGGTTGAGCCTGGTCACCATGTTCCTGGTGGTGACTTTTCTACCGCCGCTCTCCGCTGCTCAGATCATGCTGGTGCTTGAGCGATTTTTTGGCGCGAAGTTTTTCGAAACCCAAGCCGGTGGCTCCGCGATTTTGTGGCAGCACTTTTTCTGGATCTTCGGCCATCCGGAAGTCTATATCCTCGTGCTGCCAGCTTTTGGCGTAATCTCGGAAGTCGTGCCGGTCTTTTCCCGGAAACCGATCTTCGGTTATCCCATGATGGTTGCGGCCAGCGTAATGATCGGATTCGTGAGCGCTGGGGTGTGGGCCCATCACATGTTCACGATCGGAATGAGTTCTTACAGCATCACCTTTTTCGCCTTTGCCACGATGGTGATTGCAATCCCGACCGGTATCAAAATCTTTAACTGGCTGGGCACAATGTATGGCGGAAAGATTCGCCTCGAGTTACCGATGCTCTTCGCCATCGCTTTCCTGTTTCAGTTCTTAATCGCCGGCTTGACGGGAATCATGTTGGGCGTCGCCCCTTTTGACTGGCAGCTGAACGACTCCTATTTTGTCATCGCTCATTTTCACTACGTGATCGTCGGCGGAATTATTTTCGCGATCTTCGCCGCGAGTTACTACTGGTACCCGAAAGCCTTCGGCCGGATGCTGAATAAGAAGTTAGGACTCTGGCATTTTTGGCTCTTCACCATCGGGTTCCATCTGACCTTTGATCCTCAGCATATCGCCGGCATTCTCGGGATGCCTCGCCGCATCTATACCTATCAAGCGGGACGGGGTTGGGAGATCTGGAACCAGATCTCGACCATCGGGGCGTTTATTCAAGGGATCGCGGCGTTGATCTTTGTGATCAACCTCATCGTATCGGCCCGGAAAGGTGCCATCGCCGGAGATGATCCATGGGACGCTTGGACCCTGGAATGGGCCACTTCGTCTCCGCCGCCTGACTACAATTTTGAACAGCTACCAGAAGTAAAAAGCCGGCGCCCGGTCTGGGATCTCAAACATCCGGAGGATCCGGACTGGAAATTTGAATAACTCTCTTCAACGTGAGCACTGAATACCTCGCTGTTGCCGAAACGGAATGGAAACTACCTTCCCCGCGGAAGGTCGCCCTTATCCTGGTCATCCTGACGGAGTCCGCGCTCTTTACTATCTTTGTCGTCGCTTACTTGTTCTATCTCGGAAAAAGCCTTAATCCGCCTTACCCGCACGAGGTCCTCGAGTTTCCATGGCTCGGATCTTTTCTTCTTTTTGGCAGCAGCGGCACAATCGTCCTAGCGGAGAAAAACCTGAAGAAAGGCGCGGTGGTAGGCTTTCACATCTGGTGGGCTATCACCGCGGCCATGGGTTTCGGCTTCCTCATCTACACTGGCTTTGAATGGCATAAATTGATCTACGAGGATGGGCTGACGCTCGGCACCAATCTGTTTGGGTCGACTTACTACTCGCTGGTCGGTTTGCACGCCAGTCACGTTGTCGTCGGTTTCATTCTGCTTTCGATGATTCTCATCTTCAGCCTCACCGGCAAACTGCAACACCGCCACCATGAGCATGTAGAAATGGTTTCCTGGTATTGGCACTTTGTGGACGGGGTCTGGGCAGTAGTTGTGCTGGTCGTCTACATCATCGGTGGAAATTCCTAAGTACTATGAATACCGATCCGGAAGAGAATCATCATGAAGGAGTCGAACTTCCGACTCCTACCCCCTGGCCGATAGTCGCCGCTCTAGGTATCATGCTCATTGCCGCTGGATTTGTCACCAGCATCGTCATTGGTCTAGCCGGTTTGCTCACTGCCCTGGTGGGCGCCATCGGCTGGTTTCGAGACGTTTTCCCTGTCCCCCAACATGAAGTCTATCCTTACGTAGAACCCGCGCGCCGGGCGGCACCAATTAAGCTTTCGCCGCGGCGGATAAGTCACTTGGCCTTGGGGGTCGGTGGTCACCGGGCTTACTATCCGATTCAGGTGCACCGTTACTCCTCTGGGATTTTTGGTGGTCTGGCTGGCGGTGCCGCTATGGCGATTTTGGCGATGCTCTACGGACTGATCATCCAGCACAGCATTTGGTACCCGATCAATTTGCTGGCGGCGGCTGCCTTACCCTCCATGGCGGAGGCGAATGTCCAAACATTGGACCAATTCAATGCACTCTCTTTCCTCATCGCCGTAATTAGTCATGGCCTTCTCTCGATCTGCATCGGAATGCTGTACACCGTGGTCCTCCCGATGTTACCAGCCCGTTTTGAATGGTTCTGGGGTGGGATCATGATTCCGATTATCTGGACGGCGCTCCTCTTTCCAATGTTTGATATCGTTAATCCGGCTTTGGCTGCTCGAGTTGATTGGCCCTGGTTCATCATCTGTCAAATTTCATTTGGCGTCGTGGGTGGCTATGTCGTTTTCAAGTCGGCCAAAGTGGAAACCATGCAGACCTGGCCAATCGCAGCTCGTATGGGCGTGCATGCGATGGAAAAGGAAGACGAAGTGTAAATGAGCCCGACCAAATTCATTCTGCTCGCGCTCTGTGCCGTCAATGGCTTGATTGGCCTGTCGGGCTGCGATCAACTGCCGGGAAAACCCAAGCTAAGCGACCGCTGGCAACCACCGGAAGCGGAAAAGAATTTCAAGGTCCTCTTCACTGGAAACTGCCAAGCCTGCCATGCTGGCGAGGCAAATATTGGAGCGGCAATCTCAATGCGCGACCCTTTATATCTCGCGGTCGTTCCACGCGATGTGCTGCGCAAGGTGATCGTTGAAGGTATCCCTGGGACGACGATGCCGGGCTTCCTGAAGGCCAACGGCGGCGACTTAACGGACGAACAAGTCGACATCATCGTGAATGGAATTCTTGACTGGGGAAAATCCGCGCAGATCGCCAAAGCCAATCTCCCACCCTATTCTGCGCCTTTGGGTGACGCCAATCGCGGCAGCGAAGTTTACAATCGGTTTTGTGCGAGCTGCCATGGCCAGGTCGGGCAAAACGGAAAGGCTGGCTCAATCCTGCAGCCGGACTACCTCCAGCTGGTTTCCGATCAATATTTGCGCAGCGTCACAATCGCCGGCCGCCCGGAACTGGGTATGCCCAACTACCAGAATTTGGTGCCGAACCAGCCGATGTCGAATCAGGATATTGCCGATATCGTCGGTTGGTTGGCTGCTCATCGCAACGCCGCTAATGTTGCGCAGGACGTCAACGCAAATCCTGGCGGCACTCCCAATCCCTAGTACGCAAGCTTATGGCCTCTGAAGATCCACATTCTAGTAACGATTCTCACGATTTTCCTAAATTTGATTATCGCTCCTCTCGACGGGATTTTTTACTCAAACTCGGGATCGGTTTGGATGTCATCGCTGGCGCACTGATCAGCATCCCGATCATCGGTTTCGTCATCTCGGCTATCATCAAAAGAGCGGATCCGACCTGGATATCTCTCGGTTCCGTCGACCAATTCAAAGTCGGTACAACTCGGATGGTTGCGTATGACAATCCCTACCGAATACCGGCAGACGGTCAGACCGCGCATATATCTTGCTGGGTAAAACGAACCTCTGAACAAGAGTTTAACGTGTTCGCGGTGAACTGCACCCACCTGGGGTGCCCAGTGCGCTGGTTTGAACAATCCAAGCTTTTCCTTTGCCCATGCCACGGCGGCGCCTACTACGAAGATGGATCCCGCGCCGCCGGACCGCCTCCGCGCGGCCTGTATCAGTACGAATATAAGATCGAAAAAGGAGATCTTGCCATCAAGGCTGGCGTACTGCCGACTTTGGCAGATCCAGGAACCTTACCCCAGTCAGGAAGAACGACATGATGGAGACCCTTCGCAAAGTTGCGCTTTGGGTAGAGGATCGCCTGCACCTCGTCAAACTCTGGGAGCAGACCGCCGGTCACCCTGTGCCGAAGAGCACGGGCAGCTGGTTCTACACCTTCGGGAGTATGACCATGCTCTGTCTGATCATTCAGATTCTGACCGGGATTTTCCTGGCCATGGTCTATGTGCCTTCGGCCGCGGAAGCTTACCACTCCCTGGAGCGCTTGAACTATGAGCAGCAACTAGGCTGGGTAGTGCGAGGCATGCACTATTGGGGATCGAATTGCATGGTCATTCTGATGATCTTGCATATGACTCAGGTTTTCCTTTGGGGCGCCTACAAATATCCGCGCGAGATGACTTGGCTTTCGGGATGTGTGTTGCTCTTTATTACTCTGGGTCTCGCCTTCTCCGGCCAAGTTATGCGCTTCGATACCGATGCGTACTGGGGAGTGGGGATCGGTGCAGCGATAATGGGGCGAGTCCCATTCATTGGTGACGCGCTGGTCAAGCTTCTCCTCGGTGGTCCGATTATCGGGAGCGAAACGTTGTCGCGATTCTTTTCGTTACACGTCTTCATCCTCCCCGGGGCGATTCTTGCCTTTCTCAGCCTCCACCTCCGCCTGGTCCTGAGCAAAGGCATCAATGAGGCGCCAAAGCCAGGTGTCTTGGTAAAGCGCAGGACGTACGATGCCTACTATAAAGGAATCATCAAACGCGAGGGAGTTCCGTTTGTTCCGGGCGCTTTCAGCAAGGACGCGATGGCCAACGGGATCCTGCTGCTGGTCATCATTGTTCTCGCTCTCTTTGTTGGCCCAAAGGGACCCGGGATTCCTGCGGATCCCACTATCGCGATCAGCGACGCCTCGCCGGATTATCCTTTCCTTTTTATTTTCGGCGCAGCCGCCCTAATGCCCAATGGCTCGGAGGTACTGCTCTTTTTTGTTCTCCCGACAGTGGCCGTGATCCTGCTTTTCGCCCTACCGTTCATTTCGAATGAAGGAGAGAAGAGCTGGCGACGCCGGCCAATTTCGGTATTGACGGTGGTTGTTACTGGCCTCACGCTTGCACTCCTCACTTACGCAGGGATGACCGGCCCTTGGTCTCCGCACATGGAAGCTTGGAAAAGCCTGGAGATAAAACCGCAGTACCTGAAAGATCGCACGCCGCTGGAACTGCAAGGAGCTCTCGTTTTTCAGAACAAGCAGTGCCGCGATTGTCACGCAATCGATGACCAGGGAGGGCACCGGGGCCCGGACCTGACGGCCGTTGCTACCCGCATGACATCGCCCCAGCTCGTTCGCCAAGTAATCCAGGGCGGAGGCAATATGCCAGCCTATGGAAAAAACCTATCTCCGTCCGAAATTCATGCTCTCGTCGCCTATCTCACATCGCTGCATCCACCCAACGTTCCGCCCGCTCGAGAAGCGGTAGGGCCATTAGCCCCAATTGATGAGAAACGTTCAGGGTCGCAGCCGAGTGCGGACGATACGTTCGCAAAGGCAGAAAAAACTCCGTAGAAGGATTACGAAGAGCAAAATCCAGGGTGTTTTCCTGCTCTTGTTCGACCCAGTCCTAAACAATTCCAGCCTTTGACAGCAACTCTTTCTCGCGGTCGGAAAATGACAAGCCAAGCGCCTCTTGCCGGGCCGCTGGCGACATTTTTTTCCAGGTCTTTTGCAGGATCGCGACCATCTTATCTGGCTCGGTCTTATCCATTAGGTCGCCGAGTTGATATTGCAATGTCTCGAGACAAAGCGCGTCTTCCAATACCTGGCACTCGGGATCTTCACCCAAATTCTTTTTTAAGTTCAGCTCGCGCACGCGCGCAATCATCTCTCCCGGGTATCCGGCTTCGCGCAGGATCTCAGATGATTTCTGCGCGTGAAAGCGTTTCAATTCCTCGCGCCACCGCAAATAGCCGGCGCGAGTCATCGGATAGGAGTTTCTGGGAATCATCCAGCGACAAATATGTTGGCAACGCGCAGCCAACTGCAAAGCTTCCGAAGCTTCCGGACAGAGTCGCAAGACCCACTCGGTTAGCCGCTGCGCGTAGAACAATTCTCGCGGTTGTGCTGTGCCAGCGATGGTAATTAGGTTCGGATCGCGTGCGTTCTCGTCGTCGAATCTTCGCAATACTTGGTGAAATCGAGCTCCGAATTCCATGGTGACCTCCCGAGCCCGCAAGAATCACGCGAAGACCAGACGCGCTCATCGCTGGCTAGAAAGCTCTTAAACAGATGCCGGCTCCCGTTTAAGAGTCTGTTTTTAAAAATAAATGGATCAAAATGGACTGTTTCAAACTGTTTTCTCCAAAAAGCAGCGGAATTCGGGAGGGGTCGCAGCCTGTCCGACATAGCTTGGCGCTGGTGGTGCATTTACTTCCACGCTCGGCGAAGTCGGATCCCCGCGATCCCAGGGCGCGCGAGGATGCGCGCCCTGCCTAGACACTGCATCGCTCGCAAATCTCTAAGGATTTGTGAGCGATGGAGGCTAGAGTGATCCGGCACTTTGCGCTGTTGTTGTTCAATCCATGCCCGATGTTTCCAACGCGATCTTTGGTTCCTGGTCGATTCTCTTCGAACCAACCTTTGCGTTGGTATTGACCGCTGTTCTCTACCTTGTAGGCTGGCTTAAACTGCGCCGGCTGGCACCACACCGATTTGATGGTTGGCGCCTGACCTCTTTCCTCGGGGGACTGCTCGCACTGTTCATCGCAATTTCGTCGCCGCTCGACACCTTCGGAAATCTCCTTTTGCAGGTGCATATGATTCAGCACCTGCTGTTCATGATGGTCGCCCCGCCGTTGCTCTTGCTCGGCAATCCATTCCTGCCGCTGCTTACCGGCCTACCGCGCTCAATCGCACGTAACGCCTTGGGGCCATTCCTCAATTGGCGACCGATGAGACAGCTCGGGCTTTGGCTTACCCATCCGCGTACTGCTTGGATCATCTATGTCGGTTGCACGCTCGGCTGGCATCTGCCCGCTCCGTACGAGCTGACCTTGCATTCAAACGCCTGGCACGAGGTCGAGCACATTTGCTTCTTTTTGTCCGCGCTGCTGTTCTGGTGGCCGGTGGTACAGCCATGGCCGAGCCGGCCGCAATGGCCACGCTGGACCATGATCCCTTATCTCCTGCTCGCAGACATCCAAAACACCGCTCTTTCGGCTTTTCTCTCTTTCAGCGATCGGGTCCTCTATCCGACCTACGAAAAGGTCCCCCATTTTGCCGGAATGACTCCGCTCAGTGACCAAAGTATTGCCGGCGCGATCATGTGGGTTCCTGGCTCAATTGCCTATCTATTGCCGGCAGCGGTCATCGCGGCCCGTTATCTTTCACCGCGGCGTTTCAGAATAACGACGAAGAGCGTCCCACGTC
>Ga0137415_10002957_pt1 | contig 16838 bp, 15 predicted proteins | sample CZODoug3_1_1_16f_FD_183082 | JGI IMG/M metagenome (GOLD analysis project Ga0137415, IMG submission 183082) | Vadose zone soil fungal communities from Angelo Coast Range Reserve, California, USA - CZODoug3_1_1_16fungal (Hybrid Assembly) | ecosystem: Environmental > Terrestrial > Soil > Vadose...
CCCAGCAGACGCCCTCCTCAACCCCAGCGACTTTGGACAATACTACAATGAAAGCTACAAGCGAACCAAGGATGGCGGATGGGTTCCCTCGAAAGCGCGCGGGCACAAGAAGAGCAGGGCCAAGTCCCCTACATCGTCGTCGTGACCGTTATCGGATACGGTAAAGTTGTGAGAGCCTTCCGAGCCGAGTGAGTCAGGAGTACTTTTTCCAAGTCCATTCGGGAACAAAGCTCCCGACCAGGATCATGACGAAAGCCAGCCAGAATAAGTTCCAGTCGAATGATTTGACTGAAAGCACGTTCAACGCGTCTACGATTCTGAGCAGTGGAAGGAGGATTCCATAGATCCTCCAGAGAACGATCCCTTCGCCAAAAAGGCTCACACACTCTCACTCGCGCGCTAAAAATATTTATACTGAATATTGCTGATTCTACTTTTCCTCTAAGTAATCGTTCGCTGTTCTTATTTATTGTAAAGAATTCCAGTGTTTGGGTTGCGAAGGTCCAGGGAAGAGATACTGTTCGGCATTTTGAAATCATGTGCGTATGACAGATTATCAGTTTACCAGCTCATGATCTCGCAAAACCTATCCTACAAACTACTGAAGTCCTGCCTTGATCGCCTATCAAAATCCCAACTAGTCAGTCTAGATTTAGACGGAAGGCGAAGATTGGTCGGCACAACACGAGCGGGCATGGATGCTTTGAAATACTATCGCAACGCCATCTCCCTTCTCCACGCGTAAGTTCTAGTCTACCCTTGTCTGCTTAGTGTCTGTGTTCTAGATCATTGTTTCTGGACAGTTTAAGTCATCAACGGATGTGTTCTCGTGGAGAAAAAAATTGAAGGCTCGCACGCTAGGAATATGCATTCTCTCGATGACAGTGATGGTCTTCGCCTCGCCCAGCCTTGTTCAGAGAGCGCATGCGTCACTCTGCGGCAGCAACTACACCTACGGCACAGCCTCTTGGACCCCTGTCACCGGCAAGTACGTCGAAATCACAGCCGTCGCTTGTGGCATCGGCAGTGGCACGTTTTCAAGCACACACAACGAGGTGAAATGTAGCACCAGCAGCCCCGCAAGCGACTGGAGCTTCGGGAGTGGAAGCTACGATTTCATAGGATACAAACGGGACTGGTCCGTGGCATTCAGTCAGTACGTTTCGACAACGAATATCTGTCCCAACAGTTCACTGAATCTAGGCAGCACAGGTACTTGGGAGCTATGGACGGGAGACGGATCTCCTCTGTACACCTTGACAGTGACCTATGTCCCAACGGGAGCGTCTACGACTCTCTCAACCTTTGGTTTCGACTGCGCAACCTCAAACTGTCCGATCTGACAACAATTCCCCTTTTTTCTTTTTTTGAAATCGATCCGCCTCAATCATGCCCTCAATTCTGCAGTGGGACTCTCCCGCAGGATCGGCCGTTTATGAGACAGCCTGTTCCCGCCCACGCAACAGCCAACACCCAAAGAACTCCTCTAACAGTAAGCGATAGCACGGAAGCACCGTAGGCTGCGTTGGCTCCTACCGCGAGAACAACAGGCACACCCCACAGCAAATAGCACCAAGGAGCCTTCTCGAAGTTTCTCCCACGAGACGGTTGGGAAGAAGACTGTACCGGGAGTTCCATGATTGCGACGCTCCGACCTCTCTTTATTCCAATGTTGTTTAGGCTGCAGATGCTGTTTCTTGCCGAACGTTTGGCTTTTCTTCGCACACCATACCCTTGATCACTGCGTTCGGGAAGCGTGTTAAATGCTCTCAGTGGGCCTTGGAGTGATTGTTTCAAATGAGCGGCATGGCGAGATGGAACTACCTAGATCTTTCTTGGACATTAATTCTTGTCTTTGGCTGTTTCAATATACTCTTCGCCATCCTAGTACCTGTACTGTCGCATCTTCTCTTTCCCAAACCGTTTCTATTCCTCTCCGACGATCAACAATTCACGGGAGTCCAATAGTCCGATATTCTCCAGTTGAACCAGAGGCTATGTTTGATGGAGTAAGATGACAGGCTGGGAGTACGAAGACAGGGAATACTGGGAAAGAGTCTATGCGCTACCAGAAAATTACATTGAAGAGTCTGCGGTGACCGAGGGCAATGACGGAGAAAACGAGTTTGATGCAAGGATGCTGGATGCATGTGTCGGTAGAGTAGTTCTTGACGTCGGATGCGGGGACGGGCTCTTCACAATTAGAATGGCTGAGCGAGCTGAGGAAGTTATCGGAGTTGACTTCTCAAGGCTCGCGATCTCCGAAGCAAGGAAGAACCTCGCAAACAGCGGCAGGAAGAACCTAAGGTTTGAAATCGGCAATGCTGAGAGCTTGAATTTTCAGAGAGAGACTTTCGACCTGGTTACTTGTAGGCGCGGACCGGTTACAGACAGCAAAGATTCCATGCGTGAGGCTCACAGAGTCTTGAAGAGAGGCGGAACTCTAATGGAGATTACAATCGGCGAGCGTGACAAGGAGAATCTGGCTCGGGTCTTCGGTAGAGGCCAGATGCTTGGATCGGAAAGAATTATCGCCCTGAAGGAAAGATTACTCAGGGAAGCCGGCTTCAAAAAACTTGAAGTCAAAGAGTACATTGCCACCGAGATCTTTCCAACCATTAGAGATCTGACTATCAGGCTGATGAACTCACCCATTATCCCCGACTTTAACGCAGAAAAAGACAAAGCATTCTTGGAAAAGATCGAGAAGGCTTACAAATCGACAAAAGGAGTAGAAACGCCAACCCATCGAGTAACAATTATCGCTCGTAGGTAATACTGGCCCGGACAGTAGTGGCCCTATCTTCTCGACGTTCCTCTTGTTCTGCCTTTCCTGTGACGAAGCTGGGGGGGATCCAGTCCTTTTATGATAATTCGACCACTAGAAAATTCGCGAAGAGAACGAGAATTTGATTAGTGGACTGAAGGACTGGCGTTATCACGAGAGGTTATTCAACAGATTTGCTAGATCGGTGGTAGATGTGTTGAGGTCTGGTCATGCTCAAACGAGCGTTTGAGGATCTTCGACCGTATCTTTGGCCAATCGTTGTTCTATTGGTCATATCTCTGATAGCAGTACCGATAACGCTGATCGTTCCCCTGCCCATCAAGCTGTTGGTTGACAGCGTTCTTGGTTCTCAGCCGTTGCCCGGATATCTCACAGTTTTCGTTGGATCCCAACTGTCCAAAAGTCTCACCCTATGGCTCGCGATCATCATACTCATGGGAACCGCTGTCCTCACTTACCTACAGAACCTGGTGAATGTCTGGTACACCAACAAGGTTGGAAATCGGATGACACTTGACGTGCGCGCCCGTCTTTTTCGCCAGATGCAGCGTCTTTCTATTGCCTATCACGATACTATGGGGGCTGCAGACTCAGCATATCGTACTCTCAACGATGCCCCAATGCTACGTTCGTTCGGAATCGACAGTATAATTCCCCTTACAACTTCCATCCTGACCATTGGCGCAATGATCCTTGTCATGGTCTACTTTGACTGGCAGCTTGCCCTAGTCGCGCTACTCGTGTCTCCCGTGATGTTCCTTCTCACCTTTGTATTCCGGCCACGGATTCGTGCTGGATGGCGGAAGATCAGAGCCTCAGAGAGCGCGGCTATGGCAGTCGCCCAAGAGAGCCTAGGCGCCTCCAGATTAGTGAAATCGTACGGTCAAGAAGAGCGGAAGAACGAGCAATTAGTCTCTCACTACAATACGAGCCTGTCAGCCCAACTCAAGGTACAGGTAGACAGCGCAGTTTACAGTCTACTCGTGGGCACCGTGACAGCTGCCGGTTTGGCGGCCGTGTTCTACATCGGAATAGGCCATGTTCAAGCCGGCGTGCTGACTCTCGGGAGCCTTCTAGTCGTAAACTACTATGTGACCCAGCTCTACGGTCCCCTAAGGAACGTAGGCCAGTCAATACTTGATATTCAGATGTCGCTGACTGGAATAGAGCGGTATCGTGCCGTTCTCAGCGAGAAGCCCGACGTGCCCGAGTCACCAAACGCGCTTCCCCTAGCGAGAGCCAAAGGCAAGATTACCTTCCGAAACGTGTCGTTCGAGTATGCGACGGGCCATCCAGTACTCAACGACGTATCCTTCGAACTGCCATCGGCCAATTGCCTCGGCGTAGTTGGAACGACCGGTTCAGGAAAGACCACACTGTCGACCCTCCTGCTACGCCTCTTCGACCCTACCGAAGGCGTGATCGCCCTGGACGATATCGATTTGAGAGATTACAAGCTGGCGGATCTCCGAAACCAGTACGCAGTCGTCCATCAGGAGACCGTACTCTTCTCAACGACCGTAGCTGAGAACATTCGCTTCGCCCGGCCCAATGCCACCATAGACGAGGTTATCGGAGCAGCAACCGCCGCGAAAGCTCACGACTTCATCACAAGTTTACCAAACGGATACGACACCTTGGTCGGTGAGCGAGGAATGAAGCTCTCAGGCGGAGAACGTCAACGCATATCACTGGCTCGCGCATTTCTCAAAAACGCGCCCATCCTCATACTCGACGAGCCTACGAGCTCATTGGATGTTCATACCGAAGCCGCTATCCTCGAGACGATCCAAGAGCTGATGAAGGGCAAGACCACCTTGATGATCGCCCACCGGGCAAGCACTCTAAGGAACTGCAACATGATTCTGGTGTTAGAAGAGGGCAGAGTGACTCGAATGACCACCGAAGTTGATTCAGTAATCTCCGGGATGCAGGCGCTAAATGTACAGATATGATCCATCCCCAGTCACGTCAAGTTTCAGCGACCATCGAGGACATACAAAGTGAGGCTCGTAGAAGCACAATCTGGAAGAAATCCGCGAAGCGATTGGGAATATGATTAATGGATTGAAAGAGTGGTTGTTGCAGTTGCCGGATGTCGTTGAAGCGCCACATAGTTTTGGTGGAACTGAGTATCAGGTTAACGGTCGCCAGTTCATGCACAACCATGGTCCAAGATATTTGGACATACATTTGTCACGGGAAGACCAGGAACGAGTAGTCCGTGAATGCAAGGCTGAGCGGCATCGGTTCACACCCGCACGGGCGGGATGGGTCACCTTCCGCGTACGATCAGATGAGGATGTTGAGACGGCGAAGGAATTGATCACATTGGCCTACAATGATGCCCGAAAAATAACTGCGTTTCGAAGACAACGCCTCTCTCCATAAGGTTCCGCTCCTAATCTACGGACGGATATCGGATTTTACTAGCTATGGCTATAGTACCTTTTATATACGTCCTATGAAAATAGTTGCTTTCTAACCGAGGATCAGAAGTTTGTCTCTATCGTTTTGTAGCATGAGAGAAAGAGTTGGAAGAAAGATCCGTCTTTCGAGTCTGAGCTTTACGCGCTCCGCCGGAATCCTGTTGATTTTAACGCTTACATTGAGCCCTTCCCTGGCTCAAGTCTCCGGTACAAAGCCTCCGCCTTCACCTCCACCACCAACTTCAACAACCTGGGCTAAGGCATACAATATCCCGTATGATTACGCTGCAGCCTACAGCGTTTCGCAGCTGTCCAGTGGAGGTTATGTCGTGGGAGCCTCGTGTACCGCAGCTGCGGTAACCGCTCCCAACTGCAACACACTCTCAGAGCCAACTGCAATGGTCATGAGGGTCGACTCAAGCGGAAATATTCAATCGCAGACTCAGTACGACTACACGCGTTATCCCTACTCTACAGCATTGGACCTTATCCGTCCAACCTCGGACGGAGGCGCTATCTTCACGGGCAACGCTCAATTCGGCTGTCCCGCAACCGGACAGACCAGTTGCGCTGCGATCGTCAAAGTAGATTCGAACGGGAAGGTGCAATGGGCAAACGACCTGCAATTCTCGACCAGCTCTACCGCCGGCCCCCTCACATGGCCTCTCGACCTCCAACAAACCACCGACGGAGGATACGTCATAGCAGGCTATACCTTCGCCCCGGCGTCGATCTACAACCCGTTCGTCGTGAAACTCAGTTCAACAGGGCAGATACAATGGCAACACGTCTTCGTAGATCCGAACAGCCAGTACTCCGCAGCCTACGCGGTCCGGCAGACACCTGACGGCGGCTATGTGGTCGCCGGCGAGATATACTACAACCAGATACTCGTCTTCAAACTCGACTCGACAGGTACGCTGCTATGGCAGCACGTCTACGCCATAGGAACAGACAGCTACGCTGAAACCTTGGGGCTGACCTCTGATGGTGGCTTCATCCTCGGCGGGCTAGTATCTACAAGCACTGCAACATCATACAGCAGCAGTGTCCTACTTCTGAAGCTCGACTCAACCGGCAACCCGCAATGGGCCAGAACCTATACTCCATCCGGGAGTATCAGCGACCTAGCAATCACGGGCGCACAACAAACCAGTGATGGAGGATACGCATTCGCCGGGTACTACTTCCAAAACACAATCTACGACGAGCGAGCATGGTTGGTCAAGACAGACTCCACAGGTAAAGTACAATGGGACAAGATCTATGGCGCGGACGTTCAGTATTCTGAACGAAAATTCCTGTCGTTCCAGCAGACGAGCGACGGAGGGTTCATAGCCGCAGGCTTCACCAACCAGTACAACAACGGGTACACCTCGCTGTGGCTTGTAAAGACCGACTCCAACGGGAACATCTCGAATTGTAGTGATGTTAAGACGGCATCGGACACGAGCAGCACAGCCGCGGTAAAAGTCTCGAACTCAGATATTGGAGCAGTTAAGGATGGCCTCTCCTACGTATCCGACACACTCGCGCCCTTCGCAGGACCCTTCACAGCAACAAAAGAATGCTAGTCGACCCTTCCTGTTATCTCTCCTGCCCAGGTCTTCTGATTATCCAACTGGCTCGCTATAATCAAGCACTTCCTGAAAACCGCTGTGATTAGCAGGCGTCAATCGATACGCCATAGCCCAGAATAGTATCAACTCGTTGACCCGTCTAAGTTCCTGCTTGCGGTCAGTCTATGTTGTGGAGTACCTGTCGAGCAAGGATGCTGTCTGGAGGTTCTCGATCCGTTCGGTGATGCTGGGAAGACCCGCGAGACGACGGCCCCCTCTGCCAGTCTTCAATCTGTCAATATCATCAAGACCCATCATATCGATCTTCTTCAGCACGTCCACCAATGAGTTCTTTCCGATAACAACTGATGTTTCTCTATCAGCTCCTAGTTTGGCCTTCTTCAGGTCCCTACTGTAGCTTTTGCTGCCCAGGTATGCTAGTGGTAGGACGAGGACGGGGTAGAGGAAGATAATCCATGTCATTTGCAACAGGAAGGCAACAGAAATCGGAAGGGCTAGGGAAACTATCAAGGGCATCCCGGTGAGCAAGAACGCCCTTCCCCTCAGTCTTCGTTTCTCTTTCTTCTCAAAAACGATCGAGGAAGCGATCAGAGGCCGCCACTCTTCAACCGTCAGCTTTCCCATCATACGCGCCGGCATTACCATAGAATGGCGAAGAAAAGTACACCAGTCGGAAGGAATGGACCGGGCGCTGCGGCCTACCGGGATCCACTCCATCCACCGAATATCTCTGATGTTGAGCCCGACAATATCGAGCTGTTGGCCGAGACTACCAGCAGTTTCTAGGAGCTTGGGATCGTCAGGACTGGTTGGAAGGGACCTTCGAAACGGGCTCAAGCTCAGACAACTAAACTTTCCATCAGCGGAGAATTAATGATCGAGGGTCCTTCTTTCGGCTTCCCCTCAAACTTGGTACTTTTTCCTCATCCTTGCTTGACGCACTCGGCGGGCTACAACCGGGACCATGCTTAGGGCTCCTAGTATGGCCGACCAGTATCCAACAGCGGCGATGACGACGAGGGCTGCGCATGTATTGGTCATACAAGCTACCGTCTCCTGACCTCGAGCAAAGAGATTACCCGCGACTACCCCTGAGCCCCAGAAAACAGCGATCTCTCGCGAGATCATCGGCATCGTAATCATCCAGCCTACGCCGCCACGAACGAACCTTCCCCAGACAATCTGCCTATACCAGAACCGCGAGTCCAAACGCACAGCTAGCTCTCGGGTCAATTGCAAAAGCGCACCGTCTTCTGGGCTAGGACCAGTCTTGATTCGGTCATTCCATCTCAGAGGACGAAGCTTGACCAAGGGTCCATACCACACTTGCCCGCCGTCGTAATACACTTAGTGGAATGATAGCTGAGAGAATATACCGGCCGGAAGATGACGATATCTATCCCTTGTGGGACAAGACCAGTATAACCTCAATGAAAGTCTCCAACTCCCGGATTCCATAGGCCAGACACTTGGCAGGCCTCTATTCCTATCGTGAGCCTGATAGTCAAACCACGTGCTTGAAAACATCCCGGTGCCCATTTTCTATCTGATATTGTGAGGGTCAGCATCCTCCTATGGTTAGGTTGAACTCGACTATTATCTCAGCTTCTGCTATGCCAAGGAATCGTGGTTTTCGTTTTCAGATTGGAAGGGTGCGACAACTAGCTCGTTACCCGCAGCGGCAGTTGCCGACTGTGACATGATTTCCTCCGTGAGTAACATGATTGCGAAATAGTTCGCGTCACTTGTATGTCATAGGCTTGGCATTCAGTTTTCTCTCCCATAGAAATCTCGGGGGCACTCGGGGATGGCTCCTCGTCATTATACTCTTCTTAGGAATCTTCTCGACTGTTGAAGCTTACACTGACGGAGATCTGCCCGTCCAGCTCGGGCTTGCGGCCGCGTCCCCCACTCCACCTCTCGTTAGAGGCTGGGGCGGGATATTCGCAGACAGTCAATCCCTACAGGCCAACCTGGACATCATCAAAGCGAGGGGCTACAACGGTTTTCGTTGCATGATTTACAATTCAGACTTAGGCAGAACCCCCTCCATCGCCTCAATAGTTAACGCTGTTAACGTTGCCAAGGCTAACGGATTATGGATCATTCTCGACCATCACGCTTACACTGACAGTTTCGACACAGACCCTCACTGGGACCAGGTTGTAACAGCTGTCAAGGACCTGTACCCTCAGATCATCTGGCAGCCGCAGAACGAGCCTGCCTACAGCCTGCCCACTCTAACCACGATGTATCAGAACTGGATAAACAAGGTAAGGGCAACGGGGGACGCTCACTGGATTGTCGTGAGCATCGACTATCAGGGCTACGGAGCGCCAGGAGACTCTGGCTTCCTATCCCAATTCCCCCAGGTCACTGACCCGCTCAACAAGATATTCTATGACTTCCACGACTACTACTTCTATCAGTACCATCCCGCGTGGAGCGTATCCGATGCCCAGGCCTACGCGGACAACGTGCCGGTTGCAGTCAACAGCCTCGTCTCAGCCTACGGACGCCCGGTGCTGATCACTGAGACTGGAGCGGATGCCTCCGGAGGAGGCAGCTGGCCCCCCGACACGGTCGTCGCGGGAAGCGCAGGATACGCACCGGAATCCCTAGCCTACGTCAGCAGAGAAATCTCGGACTTGCACGCGATCAATACTGGCTACATGCTGTGGACCGCGGACGACTGGACAGGCACACAGGGCGCAGGCACCACAGGAGCCTTGAACATCTGGGGCCAATACCTTCCCCTTCCCACCAGCTCTCTCAACCCTCCGCTAACCGGGTCCTTCAACTACCAGCCTAGTCAAATATTCCCGAACACCACAGTCACCTTCAGCGCAACGGCCAACAACGGCAACTCCCCCTACACTTACAGCTGGGCTTTCGGAGATGGAACAACAGGGACCGGTCAACAAACAACGCACAAGTTTTCGACAACCGGAACCTACAACGTTACCCTCACGCTCACCGATTCCGCCCAGGCCCAATCCACAACCAGCCAGTCCGTAACGGTGGTTCAACCCCCACCACCCTCTGGCTGGATAGGTATCGTCACCCAGAACACATCGCTCTTCGGCGTCGCGCTCGTCGGACTAATCGCGGGTCTGACTTTGACGATGTTGATCGGGAGGAAACGTCGAAAGAACCGGCTCGGCCCGAACAATCTCCTATGACTATCTTGCCTGCTCAAGTCCCGTGCCGGCAGAGGAATAGTTTCGGCTAGCTAACCCGTCTAAGTTCTTGCCCGCGAACATTGAAGAAAAGATAGTCTTGGGTCTGGATTACATCGGGCTGGCTCCTGGATTCGTGAGAGAAGTCCTCGATGTCTATGAGGCCTGGGAGGGCAAAGAGTCCGTTCCGATGAAGGTCAAAGAGCTGATGCTGATTTTCCGGATAGAAGTCCGCAAACGCTACAACCCATACGTCCCCCCGGAAAAACCAAAGACCAAGATACTCCGGGACGCCAGACTCGACTGAACGAATCAGAACACTGAACTCATTCCGACTTATTTCTGTAAAGTATCATAAGCCGACTCGGTATTTGGGAGAGGTGGATTTGTCTACGCAGGGAGATCGGACACATCGACATCCTCGACCGCGACTAGAGACATTGTCCGATCTGATCTACGGACTCTCCCTGTCGATTGGCGCGATCAGCCTGGTCATACCAACAGCCAAGCATCGAGCGGAAATGATATCGACAGGAACATTCTAGAGTTTCTCTTCGTTTTCTTGATCCTGATTACCAGCTGGATAATCTACACCAGCGACATGTCGGTTCTGCCTCTCGAGACACGTCTCGTAACATTCCTAAACGTAGTACTCTTGATTCTTGTCGCGATCATTCCGTACTTGTTCGACCAAGCAGTGTCCCGGTACAATACTCTCGATATCCAGAGCTACGCGTCAACCCTGTTCACTTTCGACTATGCGGGTTCTCTGTTCATCATGGCTGGATTTGCACATTTGATCGCACAGGAAGAGAAGCAACGCGTTGACAGCGACCAAGTGATAAGGTTCCGAAGGATTCGAAAGAGACTGACAATCCTGACCATTTTAGTGCTTCTCTCTCTCGCCGTTCCGTGGGACTGGCTCTTTCTCGGAGTACACGTTAGGCTCTTGATTTGGTGTGTGCCGATCATCTCATTCTGGGTCAACCGTATGACGACCATACCGATAAGAATCGCTGTCACATCGAAGCCTGCATAGAATCCCTTCTGATTGGTCACGCCTCTAGGCGGTGGATGATCTGCCTCTCACGATGCTGTGAGAGGAGAAAAACCAGTAGAAAGCCCGCGACCGACAGTATCACAAAGAAGGGAACAGTCGTTTTGAACGCGTCTATGTACGAGGTCGGTGATTGTTGACCGTTGAGAAAGCGGTAGTAGAGGAGTCCGAAGAGAGAGATGCCGACTGTGTTCCCGATCTGGAACGAAGTAGAGACTACTCCTGATGCTTCCCCCGCCTCTCGGCTTGGAACACCGGAAAGTATCACTCCCAGTAGTGGTGACAGCGCAAACCCTGCACCGGCTCCGAATACTATGAGTGGAGGCGATAGCTCGTAGAGGGTGAGGCTTGCTCCGTATGAGTTGAGGGTTAGTATTATCCAGCCTAGACCTGCTGTTTGTAGGATGTATGCGAGGCTGAGGACGCGGTTTCCGAAGCTTCGGATGAGTCGTGGCCCGAGGAGTGAAGCTGTGATGAAGCCAATGTTGAGCTGGGCGAATGAGAGCCCGGAGATTATGGGCGAGAATCCGAGACCCGACTGTAGGAACAGGACGAGCGTGAAGAAGAGCCCGCTGGCTGTGACATAGTATAGAAGGGTTAGTGGTATACCGACCGCGAACGACCGGTGCTTGAAGAGATCCATATCGACCAGTGGGTCTTCTCCGTTCTTTGTCCTCTTGCGCTCGTAAACGACGAAGAGGGCTAGCACTGGAAACGATAGTATGAGTAGCATTATCATCCAATTCGGCCAACCGGTCTGCTGACCCTCAGCGAGCGGTAGGACCAGCGAGACAAGAAAGAGCGATATCAGTCCAACACCGGGCAAGTCTAGCTTAGGTGCTCGTTCTGTTCTCGAAGGGTGGAGCACTAAGAATCCGGCCAGAACCCCGATGATGCCGATGGGTAGGTTGACGAGGAAGATGGGTCTCCAGGAGAGACCGGCCAGGTTGAGTTGTATGAGGAGCCCGCCAACAATGTTTCCCGTGATGGCGCCTATCCCGCTGATAGCGGCGAACAATCCCAGCGCCAAGGATCGTTCGGACCCTTTGAAAGTGACCTGAATAATCGACAGTACCTGGGGATACATGAGGGCTGCGCCGAGACCCTGAAGCGCACGAGCCCCGATCAGAAATACGGCAGAGGGCGCGTAACCTGCTAAAGCGGAGGCTACTGTGAAGACTGTCATGCCGAATAGGAAGATTCGCTTTCGATCTAGAATATCACCGAGACGGCCTCCTGTTATCAGGAAGACGGCATAGACGAGCGAGTACGCTGATACCACAAGCTCAAGATCGGCGACACCAGCGCCGAGACTGGTCTTGATTGAGGGGAGGCCCTGCGTTACGATGAACACGTCCAGAATAGCCATGAATGAGCCGACGAGTACGACCCCGAGAATTAGCCAGCGCCTATGAAGAGCCAGCGCTGTGGCCGTCTCGGCCGCTATCGCCGGTTGTGGCAGCTCTAGCTCGGTCGAAATCTTCGGGCTTCCCCGGTCGAGTCTCGACTCTCTTTCCGCCAGATTGCCACCGGATACCAACCCGACGAGTCTGAAAAGGTGGCACCTCCGGCAAGGACACGATGTAACTTGATGGCTGATGCCTTTCTTGTCTAGCCATTCCATCTTAATCACGCTGCACGGGCCAATCCTTCTCTAGCTGTTCACGAGTTGTAAACAAGAGTCTCGGATATCGCTACCGGTGCTTCTGTCGCCGAAATCGCGCAGAATCAGCCCTATTCTTCGATCCGTAACATGCCTTAAATCTCGCCCATAATTCGTTCGGGAACCACCCTAGATTTCCCCTCTCTTCGCCTTGCGATCCAAGCCTCGACCCTGCCCTGAATCGCCCATAATCTATGCCAGACGGGAAATTTTCTCTGGAAAAGGGGAGGGGGGGGTATTGTACAGAGCATCTCGCGACGCAAGAGCGGTCGGAGCGGGAAGCGCTTCGTTTTGCAAATCGCCCATTATCAGCTCCGATCTCGATTCTAGAAACCCTGCATGAACTCTCCCGAAATTCGTTCGGAACTGTCGCCATCTTTCCATTACCATCCCAGCCAAGATTGCGCCCTGAATCGTGTGACTCGCCCATTATCAGTGCCGGACAGGAAATGGTTTTTGGAAAATAGGGGGTCTTAGCGACTGCACCTCGCGACGCAAGAGTGGTTGCCGCAAAACGGACCCGGACTAAACGGTGTTACACGTAGATGTTTGACTTGCCCAGCTTGTCCATATCGAATCCTAGTCGTCCGACCATGTACTTGAAAACGTCCCTTCCAACCTCTGTCGCCTTCGCCGGGTCTACTTGGTCCTTTCGGAACCTTGACAGTAAACTGACGGAAATATCAGTCAAGGCAGCAACGAGCGTGACAACTTCTTCCACGGAGACCTGTTTCCGTTCCTCGAACACGTCCTTCTTGATGAACTCCAGGACCATAGCCGCATACTTCGCCATACCGTCGCCACCCTCCTCCATATCAGAGAGCACAGAACCTGGATCAGACATAGACTGAAGGAGACATTGGCCCGCTAATAAGAACCACTACAGCTGATCATTCTTTCCTATTTTCCGATCAAAATGGAGGGCGTCAAAACGGAGGCTAAAGTGGCGTTCTGGATTTCTACCGTTCGTTGGAAATGTGTCGTTTCGGTAATCCGGTGCTTAGCTTTGTGAGGCTGAGGTTGAACCTGTCCGTGTCTTGGGGCGAAGTGAGTAGAACGCTATTGTTCCACCAACGCCTAGGGTAACAGCGACAAGTGCGAGTTCTATCCACGTGTTTGTCGCAGTGCCACCCGGCGATGCTGTGACCGTGTAGCTGAAGTAGGTGCCGTTGCCAGGATTAACGGCCTTGTTGTTGTTGCCGTCGAAGGCCACAATATAGTATTCCACATGACCTCCGTTGTACTGCGGCGGTATGTGCGCCGTGGCTACGTGGCTTGTCGAATTGTAGGACGCTACAACAGTAGTGTTAGCGGCCTTCCAATTGTCGGTCGTGTAAACCAGAGTCACGTTCAGCACCCCGCTATTTCCGGCCGAGACAGTCGTTGTTACCGTGACTTGGTCGTTGGGTCCCGGAGAAGAAGGGGAGATGCTAGGCGTGCTGATGGTCGGCCCAGGTGGCGGCGCAGCGACGATAGCGACAGCTGGGAGTAGCAATAGTAGTGAGAGGACAAACGCAACATTCCTTGTGAAAGACGACATACGTTTTCATAGCATGTCTAGGGATACTGGGACATACCTCTCTTGTAACCACGAGGCACCGAGGAAAAAAATTCTAAGCTGCTGCAAAGTCTCGTTGTGTTTGCACAGTCTTTATCCGGGCAGTGTCCAGCCCGAAACTTTCCCACGGTCAACCGAGCACTAGAGTCAGACCGTAGCCGAGAAGAAACCCTAGTGCCGGAGAGATAACCCAGCTTGCAACGATGAGGAAAACGTTTCTGGAATTCATGACTCGCATTTTGCTTGCTAAGCCAGACCCTATGATTCCAGAGGAAACTGTCTCGGTAGTAGACAGTGGAACTCCGAGCTGATTGGCCAGTTCGACAGTCCCTGCGCCAAGTAGCTGGGAATAGAATGCGTTAGGGTACCTGAGGCTATAGATCCCCTCTGTCAGCCTTCGTAGAGCTCCTCGACCGAGAACAAACACTCCGAGAACGCTCCCAATACCGACTGCAACGGTTGCGATCTGTGGCTGGTTGGAAGGTACTCCGGCGATAAGTCCTAGAGCGTTGCTACCGGTGACGTATGCTGAGAGGAACGCCATTATTACCAGCCCGATTTTGAGCAGTGAAAGTTTCACCCAGAGGTTTCTGACGCTGTACCGGTCGTCAAGTCGAACGAAGAACAGGCCGAGAGCTGTCGCCACTATTGGCGCGCTCACCCAGAAAATCAGTATGAGAACCAGATAGTTGGTTTGTTGCAGTGTCCCGATGGCGAAGCTTACCCCCAGGATTGTCCCGGTTAGCGCCTTTGATAGAGAGAGGGGGATTCTTGTGAGTTCTCCGCCGATGAAGATGAGTAGCGTTGCTAGGAGTATCGAGAAGATTTCCGTGCTGGTTTCGGTTGGGAGGAAGGCTTGTCTGACTCTGAAAAGCTTGGGACCTTCGATCAACAATCCTAGTAGATAGCCTGCGACGGCGATCAGGATTCCCGACCGTCGGTTGACCATTCTACTACCGATGATCGTCCCACAGCATGCCGAGAGATTGTTCCCACTTACAACTGCTCCCAGAAGCCCTGCCAGGACAAGGGAGAGGGCGTCTAGGGAAAGGTTCAAGCGTTGTTTTCCTAAGCGCCGAGACCCTTCATTATCACGATGACCAGGTCCGACCCGTCCTCGCAACGGTCGAGGATATCATCAGCCTCGATCGTGGTCTCGATGTAGTTGTGGAAGGAAGCATAGTCAAGCACTTCCCAGGACCCATAGATCTCGTCGAGCATATTGTCCTTAACATCGTCTCCCTGTTCTTCCAGCCGTTCAATCTGCCTAGCCAGTTCAAGTGATTGTTTCATGTCCGAGCCGGCAACGTTGAAGAGTTTCCGGAGCATCTGAAGCTGCATAAGTCCGATCTCGATCAGGCGAACTTGGTCTTTACGGATGATAGCGTCGAATTCCTTAGCCTCCCGCAAGGGTCTCTTCGTCACTCTTCTGATCTGCCGTGACAAGGCGTGAGCTCTGTCAAGAACACCATCCACAGAGTCAGCTAATCTCTCGAACTCTCTCATAAGAATCGCAGATATGGAGCCTTTCCCGAACATCTCCTCCAACGACTGAACTATCTTGTCGCCCTGTTTCTCCAAAAGACTAATCCTGTTAGTGCACGTTTCAATGTCAGAGAGTCCGTTGGGTGAGTTGGTAAGTATCTTGATTAGAAGATGAAGCGACTCCTCGCCGAGGCTTGCGAGCTCGTCGATTCGGATGAAAGCGTCCCTCTCGCCCAGCTGGAAGAAGCCCTTGACTCGACGAATCACTTGGTTCATAACATTCATTCTCCGCTGGTAAAGAGAGATGCTATCCTCTAACGACTCTGACAGTTCAGCCGGAAGGACTAGAAAAGAATGATGTATCCTTCATCTTGACACCACCCTCGCCAGCATTGGCTTAGAGACGAAGCAGTAGAATCAGATTCGCAATAGCCAGGTCGATTATTGTCAACGGTATGGACCTCTTTGCGAACCGGGCGAAGCTCAACCGTTGTTTCGGCTTGTTAAGAATGTTCAGTGCGACAAGGTTGGAAGCCGTACCTACGGGCGTTGCCATTCCTCCTATTCCAGTTCCGACAGCAAGCGCCCAAGCTAGTGGGGCGATGGCCACGCCAGGCGTATTGGCCATAGCCGCGATAACAGGAATGAAGACCGTGGCCAGTGGCACGTTGTCTACAACTTGTGAAATCAATGCGGTGACCCATAGAACGAGAGTCACGGAAAGCGCAAGGTTTCCTCCTGAGACTTGGATCATTTCGCTCCCGAGCATTGAGAGAACTCCAGTCTTCCCCAAGGCGGCGACGAGTACGAACAGCCCCCCGAAAAAGAAGAATATCTGCCAATCTATGCGAGCGAGAACGTGCTGGACCTCGTTCGACCGGGACGACTCATAGACAAGTATCAGGAATGCGGGGAGAAGAGTTGCGAGAGCCGCTGAGACCCCGAGAACTGTATGAACCACCAGGAAACTGACAGCCAGGACCAGAGATACGAGGCTGACCCTTAGCAGCCCGCGATCCTTCACCGCCTCGGACGGGCTTCGCAAGTCGAGCACCGGTTTCTGCCGATGGCGTCTCATCGCGTCCCGATGGAGAAAATT